>BNJT01000172.1_pt1 | contig 122276 bp, 150 predicted proteins | sample 8540491 | NCBI WGS metagenome assembly BNJT01 (sample SAMD00202455, study PRJDB9452) | human saliva metagenome | host: Homo sapiens | reverse complement strand
TGTGCTCTTTTTTTTCGTGCTTTTTTTCGAATAAATAAGATAAAAATAGCCTAGAATAAAAAGATTAAAAAGAGGGAAATATGAAAATTCGTGGTTTTGAATTAGTTTCTAGTTTTACAGATGAAAATTTATTGCCGAAGCGTGAGACAGCGCATGCAGCTGGTTATGATTTAAAGGTTGCAGAGCGTACGGTGATTGCTCCAGGTGAGATCGTTCTTGTTCCAACGGGAGTCAAGGCTTATATGCAACCAACTGAGGTTCTCTACCTTTATGATCGTTCTTCCAATCCTCGTAAAAAAGGTCTGGTCTTGATTAACTCTGTGGGCGTTATTGATGGAGACTATTATGGCAATCCAGGAAATGAAGGCCATATCTTTGCTCAGATGAAAAACATTACTGACCAGGAAGTTATTCTTGAAGTTGGCGAACGCGTAGTTCAGGCTGTCTTTGCACCATTTTTAATCGCGGATGGAGATGTGGCTGATGGCGTTCGAACTGGTGGATTTGGATCGACCGGGCACTAGGATGAAGATTATCTTTGTGCGTCATGGAGAGCCAGATTACCGTGAGTTAGAGGAGCGTTCTTATACGGGATTTGGGATAGATTTGGCACCCTTGTCTGAGAAGGGACGGCAGCAAGCCCAGGAACTTTGCAAAAATCCTTTACTCTCTTCAGCAGAAATAATCGTATCTTCTGCAGTGACAAGAGCTTTAGAAACGGCTTCTTATGTGGCTTGTGCTACTAGCCTTCCTTTGAGAGTGGAGCCATTATTACATGAATGGCAGGTCTATGAAAGTGGCATAGAGAATTTTGAAAAAGCTCGTACTCTGTTTCTAGGAAATAATGGATCCTTACCTCCTAATAGTCCTATTCAATATGAGATAGCTGAGGAAATGAGGTCTCGGTTTCTAGAATCTGTGCGCAAGTATCGAGACTATCAGACAGTCGTTGTTGTCACTCATCGCATGCTCATGCGCCAATTTGTACCAGACGAGAAGATTGATTTTTGCCAAGTGATTGAATGTGAGATAGAAATTTAGAAAGAGGTTTATTATCGCAAAGAAAAAGGCGACATTTGTGTGTCAAAATTGTGGATATAATTCACCCAAGTATTTAGGGCGCTGTCCAAACTGTGGTTCTTGGTCTTCTTTTGTCGAGGAGGTTGAGGTTGCGGAGGTCAAGAATGCGCGTGTGTCCTTGACAGGTGAAAAAACCAAGCCCATGAAACTAGCTGAAGTAACGTCTATCAATGTCCATCGAACCAAGACCGAGATGGAGGAGTTTAATCGTGTTCTCGGTGGGGGTGTGGTACCAGGAAGCCTCGTCCTTATAGGTGGAGATCCTGGAATTGGGAAGTCGACTCTCCTCTTACAAGTCTCGACCCAGCTGTCTCAAGTGGGAACAGTTCTCTATGTTAGCGGTGAGGAATCTGCCCAGCAGATTAAGCTCCGTGCAGAGCGCTTGGGAGATATTGATAGCGAGTTTTATCTCTATGCAGAGACTAATATGCAGAGTGTACGAGCAGAAGTGGAACGCATCCAGCCAGATTTTCTCATCATCGACTCTATCCAAACCATCATGTCTCCTGAGATTTCAGGGTTGCAGGGGTCTGTTTCACAGGTACGTGAGGTGACTGCAGAACTCATGCAGTTGGCTAAGACCAATAACATCGCCATCTTTATCGTCGGCCATGTTACCAAGGAAGGAACATTGGCGGGTCCGCGTATGTTGGAACATATGGTAGACACGGTGCTTTACTTTGAAGGGGAGCGCCACCATACCTTCCGTATCTTGAGAGCCGTCAAAAACCGTTTTGGCTCGACTAATGAGATTGGAATCTTTGAGATGCAGTCGGGTGGCTTGGTTGAGGTTCTTAATCCGAGTCAAGTTTTCTTAGAAGAGCGTCTAGACGGTGCGACTGGTTCGTCCATCGTGGTGACCATGGAAGGGACGCGTCCGATTTTAGCGGAGGTTCAGGCTTTGGTAACACCGACCATGTTTGGAAATGCTAAGCGGACTACAACAGGCCTTGACTTCAATCGTGCTAGCTTGATTATGGCTGTTCTGGAGAAACGGGCAGGGCTTCTGTTGCAAAATCAGGATGCCTATCTCAAATCAGCTGGTGGTGTTAAATTAGATGAGCCTGCCATTGACTTGGCAGTTGCGGTTGCTATTGCATCGAGCTACAAGGACAAGCCAACCAATCCACAGGAATGTTTTGTGGGAGAATTGGGTCTAACAGGAGAAATCCGACGGGTCAATCGTATCGAGCAACGCATCAATGAAGCTGCTAAACTTGGATTTACAAAGATCTATGTACCGAAAAATTCCCTGACGGGTATCAAATCACCTAAGGAAATTCAGGTGATTGGGGTGACGACTATTCAGGAAGTCTTGAAAAAAGTATTCTCCTAATAGTTATGGTCAGTTTTAGATGACTCATTATTTTATTGCTAACATTTATTAAAACAAGGAGGAATTTCTGATGAAATTTTCTATGGATAGTCAAATGCAGTTCCCTTTGGTAGAGTTGTCACTCAATCAAGGAGAAACAGTCTTTATCCAGCGCGGTAGCATGGTCTACCATACACCCAATGTAAGTCTCAATACCCAGCTCAATGCTAGCGGTTCTGGTTTGGGACGATTTGTCAAAGCCGTAGGGCGTTCGATGGTCTCTGGAGAAAGTACCTTCATTACTCAAGCTGTTGCAGAGTCTGACAACGCAAACCTTGCTCTAGCACCAGATACTCCTGGTCAAGTAATTGCTCTTGAGCTAGCGAAAAGCAGTATCGATTGAATGATGGGGCCTTTCTAGCTCTTGATGGTACGGCCTTCTATACAATGGAACGTCAATCTATTGGAAAAGCTCTGTTCGGAGGGCAAGGTGGTCTTTTTGTGATGACTACCCAAGGTCAGGGAACTCTTTTGGCCAATGCTTTTGGTTCTATTAAGAAAATTGAGCTGCAAAACCAAGAAATAACGATTGACAATGCCCATGTGGTGGCTTGGAGCCAGTCTTTGGACTATAACATCCATCTAGAAAATGGTTTCTGGCAGTCTATCGGTACAGGTGAGGGAGTGGTGAACACCTTCCGAGGTACTGGTGAAGTCTATGTACAAAGTCTCAATCTTCAGAGCTTTGCGGGCTCCCTTAATAAGTATATCCAAAAAGGTTCATAACTATAAAGACTAGGACAGAAACTCAAGCTAGATGCTGGATGTCTCTGTCCCAGTTTTTTATATGAAGGTTGACGACTGACAAGACAAAGAAAAGATGGTAAGATAGGAGATAAATAATTTGGTGTTCAAATTATCTTGCAAGTAAGAAAGTGAGTTGTCATGTCCTATTTTGAAAATTTTTTAAAAGCCAATCAAGCTTATGTAGAACTACATGGAGATTTGCACTTATCCATTAAACCCAAGACCAAGGTTGCAATCGTAACTTGTATGGACTCGCGTTTACACGTTGCACCAGCTCTGGGTTTAGCTCTTGGGGATGCTCATATTTTGCGGAATGCGGGCGGTCGAGTGACGGATGATATGATTCGCTCGCTTGTGATTTCCCAGCAACAAATGGGAACGAGAGAAATTGTGGTTCTTCATCATACAGACTGTGGTGCACAGACTTTTCAAAACGAAGAGTTTCAAGAACATTTAAAAGCTGAATTAGGAGTCGATGTATCGGATCAAGATTTTCTCCCTTTTCAAGACGTTGAGGAGAGTGTTCGTGAGGATATGCAGTTACTTCGAGAATGCCCATTGATTCCAGATGATGTCGTTATTTCAGGGGCTGTTTATGATGTGGATACAGGCAGTATGAGAGAGGTATACTAACTTTTCCTTTGTGAGTTCCTATCTTCCTATGAGATAGAATGTCTAAGTTGTCACATTTCAGCTTGAATATAAGGAATATAAATGAGCACAAGACAAGGGGATAAATGTCCATTCTTGTCTTATTTTTTATTGAAAAATCAAGAAAAAAGCGCTACAATGGTAGTTGGAAAAATGTTGTGAAAAAACACAAGCGATACATAAATACCGGAGGAAATCATGTCTTTTTCTGATTTAAAGCTGTTTGCCCTTTCTTCAAATAGAGAATTGGCAGAGCGTGTGGCGCAAGAGATTGGGATAGAGTTGGGAAAATCGACTGTACGTCAATTTTCAGATGGAGAAATTCAAGTTAATATCGAAGAATCAATCCGTGGAAAACACGTCTTTATCCTACAATCAACTAGCTCACCTGTAAATGACAATCTGCTAGAAATTTTGATTATGGTGGATGCTTTGAAACGTGCCAGTGCAGAATCTGTCAACGTTGTGATGCCTTACTATGGCTATGCACGTCAGGATAGAAAGGCGAGAGCGCGTGAGCCAATCACTTCAAAACTTGTAGCAAATATGCTAGAAGTGGCTGGAGTGGATCGTTTGTTGACGATTGACTTGCACGCTGCGCAGATTCAGGGATTCTTTGATATTCCTGTTGATCACTTGATGGGTGCTCCTTTGATTGCAGACTACTTTGAGCGTCGTGGCATGGTTGGTTCTGACTATGTGGTTGTCAGCCCAGACCATGGTGGGGTGACTCGTGCACGTAAATTGGCAGAGTTTTTGAAAACTCCAATTGCTATTATTGACAAACGTCGTAGCGTAGACAAGATGAATACCAGTGAAGTGATGAACATCATTGGTAAAGTAGAAGGCAAGACTTGTATCTTGATTGATGACATGATTGATACAGCTGGAACTATTTGTCATGCGGCAGATGCTTTGGCTGAAGCAGGAGCAGTTGAGGTATATGCAAGCTGTACGCACCCAGTTCTTTCAGGGCCTGCTATGGATAATATCCAGAAATCAGCTATTAAAAAATTAGTTGTTTTGGATACTATCTACCTACCAGAAGAACGTTTGATTGATAAGATTGAGCAAATCTCTATCGCACATCTCTTGGCAGATGCTATCATCCGTATCCACGAAAAACGTCCTCTATCTCCATTATTTAGTATTGAGAAAAAAATCTAACGAATTCGTTGGATCAGACAAAACTCCTAACAAAGTGATAGACCTTGTTGGGAGTTTTCTTAATTAGATCAGAAAAATGTGAAAATTTCACTAATTGTTAGTTTTTTAGTCCATTTTTTTCCTTAATCTTTCGAAAATATTGCTTGTTTTTTAAGAATATAATAAATTTTACTCGTTTTTTTACCAGAAATTTTTAAAAAAATAATTTAAGAAAAAAATCTTGACAACTCAAATATATGTGATATAATTTGAATTAATAAGGATTATCCTTATAATTAAATTTTAAAATTAAAGAGGAGATAAAACAATGAAAAAAGTTTTATTAGCATCAGTAGCAGCTCTTGCAGTATTCTCAGCAGCAGCTCCAGTTTTTGCACAAGGAGAAAACCCAGCTTCTTCTAACCAATTGATCCAAAAGAAATATGTTTCTGAACGTGATATTGCAGATCAAGCTTATGCATACGTAGAAGCTCACCCAGAAGATATCGCAGCAGCTGTTGAAAAAGAACCTTCAGTGATTGCAGCTCGTGCAGCTCTTGCTAAAGCTGAAGCAATCGTTGGTCACACTCATGAAAAAGCTGTAGCAGCTGCTAAAGCTAACCTTGCTGAAGTTTTGGCTGACGCAACAAATGCACAACGTAACCGTGCAATCCAATACTTGCAAGAAACATACCGTGAAGCGGCTAAACGTCAAGGTAACTACTGGAACGACCCAACTGGTATTGAAGACAACAAACCAAACGATGTTCGTAAAGCTGAAGACCAGGCTAACCAAACTGGTAAAGCAGCAGCTGCTCAAGCAGAACAACCAGCTGCTCAAGCAGCAGCTGCTCAAGCTGCAACTAAACCAGAAGATGGTAAACCAGGTGCTACAGACCAAGCTAAAAAAGCAGATGCTGCAGCTAAAAAAGCTGGAGCAAAAGAAGCTAAAAAAGCACTTCCAAAAACACACGCTGCTAAATAATTTTATTTAAAAAGTAGCCAATCACTGAAACTTGGTTTCAGTGATTTTTTTGGTAAAAAATGAGGGAGGAAAAGATGAGTAGACGTTCTACGACAAAGAAATCACCAATTACTAAAATAATTGCTTCTATCGTTGCAGTAGCTATCGTTGCTTTGGGAGGCTTCTTTATCTATAAAAGCTTCCTAGCTCCAAGTGGAGATAAGCTGAATGATGCAAAGGTTACTCAAGAGGCTCCAAAGCAAACCTATACTGCTAGTAAAGAAGAAAAGGAATATCTCGCTAATAAATTTAAAGGCTTGCTCGCAACAAACTCTGAAACGGTTGGGTATGTATATATTCCTGGTACACAGTTAGATGAACCAGTCGTTCAAACAACGGATAATGCGACTTATTTAGATAAGCGCTTTGATGGCGTTAACGAACCTTTAATGGGTGCAGTCTTTATGGATGCTGATAACAAGAAGGACTTTAGTGATCGATTGACTTGGTTATTTGGTCACGCTCGTGGTAGTAAAGTTCCTGACCATCGTATGTTTAAAGATGTGAATTACTTCAGTCGCCAAGAATATTTTGATGAACACCCTTATGTTGTCATTGAAACTCCAGAGAGAAAGTATTATTATGAAGCTGTTGCTATGATTATTGTCCCAGAAGAAACAGCTTTTTACCGTACTTCTTTTGATGATGATGCGGATTTTGAGAAACAGCTAAATATTATTTATGATACTGCAGAGGTTAAGAAACCAAATGTTAAGGTATCAGCTAAGGATAAATATCTTGTTCTTTCTACTTGTCGTGAAGAAGATGATACGATTCGTGCCAATCTCTACCTTCGACAAATTCCTGACTCAGAGATGAGTGATTTTGTCAAACAACATGGAGAAAGCCTTCAGTATAAACCAACAAGAGAATAATCTTTAAATAAAATTTTTATGAATCCTCTTAAAATTAAATGAAATAGTTTAATTTTGGGAGGATTTTTTGATTTTTCTTTATAGTAAATTTCTGCAAACCCTTTCAAAATATGCTATACTGAGGAAAAAGGAGGATTTTTATGACTCAAGAATTTATAAATCCAAGTGATGGCGTGATTCGTCAGTATCTAGCAAGCAGTAAAACTCTAGCAGTAGTGGGCTTATCTGACCGTGAGGAAACAACTAGCAATCGAGTGACCAAGGAAATGCAGGCTCGTGGATATAAGATTATTCCCGTCAATCCTAAGGCTGCAGGTGGCGAGATTTTGGGAGAAAAGGCTTATGCTAGCTTAGCTGAAATTCCTTTTCCTGTAGATATCGTCAATGTCTATCGCCGCAGCGAGTTTCTACCTGATGTGGCACAAGATTTTCTCAAGGCTGATGCTAAGATTTTTTGGGCACAGTTAGGGCTTGAAAATCTAGAAGCGGAAAAAATCTTACGTGCTGGTGGATGCGATGATATCGTGATGAATCGTTGTATCAAGAGAGAACATACACGCTTAATTCTTGAACAATAAAAAGGTAGCTTGCGGGCTACCTTTTGTGCTATACTCAATGAAAATCAAAGAGCAACCTGCGGCAAGGCTACGTTGACGTGGTTTGAAGAGATTTTCGAAGAGTATTAGAAAATACCGATAAGGGTCTGCATCCCAAGACTAGTGAGGATAATGGCAATCCAGCAAAGTGCACCAAGAAGAATAGATTTTCCACTGGATTTGACCATGGCGATGAGACTGGTTTTGAGGCCGATAGCGCTCATTGCCATGATGATGAGGAATTTGGAGAGCTCTTTGAGAGGTGAAAAGAAGCTATTGCTGACACCGAAAGATGTGAGAAGAGTAGTTAGCAGAGAAGCTAGGATAAAGTAGAGAATGAAGACAGGGAAGATTTTTTTAAGTTTGACCCCTTGGTTGTTGCCTTGTTGACGATTTTGCCAGTAGGAGAGAAAGAGAGTAATAGGGATAATAGCTAAGGTGCGGGTCAATTTGACAATGGTAGCAGACTCAAGAGTGTTGGTATGGTAAAGACTATCCCAGGCACTAGCAGTAGCTGTTACAGAGGAAGTATCGTTGACCGCAGTTCCTGCAAAGAGGGCAAAGCCTTCGTTTGATAGATGAAGCCAGGTTCCTAGGGTTGGAAAGATAAGTGCAGCCAATACATTGAAGAAAAAGATAACGGAAATGGCTTGAGCGACTTCTTTTTCCTTGGCATGGATGACAGGAGCGGTCGCTGCAATGGCAGAACCTCCACAGATAGAAGAACCTACTCCAATCAAGGTGGCTAGCTTTGTATCTAGGTCAAAAAAGTGCTGAAAGAGATAAGCAACAATCAAGGCTACAGAAATGGTGGATAGAATGACTGGGAGGGAAGATCTTCCAACTGCGAAAACTTGAGAGATATTGAGTCCAAAACCAAGTAAGATAACTGCATACTGAAGCAATTTCTTGGAGCTGTAAGTCAAACCAGCGTCCAGTTGTTTATAGGAAGTGAGAAAGGAATGGAGAATCATGCCAATAAAGATGGCAAAGACAGGTGCTCCTATGACTGGGAAGAAACTTCCTAAAAACCAAGAGATGATAGAAATGATAAAACAGACTGAGAGACCAGCCCCATTTTTTGATAGAAATGACATAAAAACCTCCGAAAATAAGCACTTCTTATTATAGTCTTGTCTAGAAGAAAAGTAAAATAGAAAGCGTGAAGTAGGCTGTAACTAAATGGAATTTTGCGGTCGGGGGGCTTTGTAGTATAATAGACATATGTCCTTTAAGCAAGGAGGGTATCTATGGACTTAACCAAGCGCTTTAATAAACAATTAGATAAAATTCAAGTTTCCTTGATTCGTCAGTTTGACCAGGCTATTTCTGAGATTCCTGGGATTCTACGTCTGACCTTGGGAGAACCAGATTTTACAACGCCAGATCATGTCAAGGAAGCTGCAAAGCGAGCTATTGACCAAGATCAATCCTACTATACAGGGATGAGTGGTTTGTTGACATTGCGTCAGGCAGCTAGTGATTTTGTAAGAGAAAAATACCAGCTTGACTATAATCCAGAGAATGAAATATTGGTCACAATTGGTGCGACGGAGGCCCTATCTGCTACTTTGACAGCTATTTTAGAAGAGGGTGACAAGGTTCTTTTGCCAGCTCCTGCCTATCCAGGCTATGAGCCTATTGTCAATCTAGTTGGCGCAGAGATTGTTGAGATTGATACGACTGAAAATGGTTTTGTTTTGACGCCTGAGATGTTGGAAAAGGCAATTTTGGAGCAGGGGGACAAGCTCAAGGCAGTTATTCTCAACTATCCAGCCAACCCTACAGGAATTACTTATAGTCGCGAGCAATTAGAAGCCTTGGCAGATGTTTTACGTAAGTATGAGGTTTTCGTTGTCTGTGATGAGGTCTACTCAGAATTAACCTATACAGGGGAAATCATGTGTCTTTGGGAACTATGCTGAGAGATCAGGCCATTATTATTAACGGTCTATCCAAATCCCATGCTATGACAGGTTGGCGTTTAGGCTTTATCTTTGCACCAGCAAACTTTACGGCTCAACTCATCAAGAGTCACCAGTATTTGGTAACCGCTGCAAACACCATGGCGCAACATGCTGCAGTAGAAGCCTTAACAGCTGGTAAGAACGATGCAGAACCCATGAAGAAGGAATATATCCAACGTCGGGACTACATTATTGAGAAGATGACTGACCTTGGTTTTGAAATTATCAAGCCAGACGGTGCTTTTTATATCTTTGCTAAGATTCCAGCAGGCTATAATCAAGATTCCTTTGCTTTTCTGAAGGATTTTGCCCAGAAGAAGGCTGTCGCCTTTATTCCTGGTGCAGCTTTTGGGCAATATGGAGAAGGTTATGTGCGTCTGTCTTATGCGGCTAGCATGGAAACTATCAGGGAAGCTATGAAACGACTTGAGGAGTACATGAGAGAAGCATGATTCAATCGATTACGAGTCAGGGTCTAGTACTTTACAATCGAAACTTTCGAGAGGATGATAAGCTTGTTAAAATCTTTACAGAACAGGCAGGCAAGCGCATGTTTTGTGAAGCACGCTGGCCAATCCAAACTAGCCCCTGTCATTCAACCTTTAGTTTTGGCCCATTTTCTCCTAAAAGTCAATGATGATGGTCTCAGCTATATAGAAGATTATCATGAGGTAAAGACTTTTCCGAAAATCAATAGCGACCTCTTTGTTATGGCCTATGCGACCTATGTTGCGGCCTTGGCAGATGCGAGTTTGCAGGATAATCAACAAGATGCTCCCTTATTTGCTTTTTTGCAAAAGACCTTGGAGTTGATGGAAGATGGCCTAGATTATCAAGTTTTGACTAATATTTTTGAAATTCAGATTTTGACTCGTTTTGGAATCAGTCTTAATTTTAATGAGTGTGCTTTTTGTCACCGTGTGGGTCAAGCCTTTGACTTTTCCTTCAAATATGGTGGCTGTCTTTGTCCAGAGCATTACCATGAAGACGAGAAACGTTGCCATCTGAATCCCAATATTCCTTATCTGCTCAATCAATTTCAAGCTATTGATTTTGACACTCTAGAGACTATTTCTCTTAAGTCAGAAATCAAGCAAGACTTGCGCAAGTTTATGGACCAGATTTATGAAGAGTACGTCGGGATTCACCTAAAATCAAAGAAATTTATTGATTCCCTAGCCGATTGGGGAAAATTACTAAAAGAGGAAGACAAATGAAAAAAATCGCAGTAGATGCAATGGGTGGCGATTACGCACCTCAAGCCATCGTTGAGGGTGTCAATCAAGCCCTTGCTGACTTTTCAGATATTGAGATTCAACTTTACGGAGACGAAAGTAAAATCAAACAATATCTAACAGCGACAGATCGCGTCAGCATTGTTCATACAGATGAAAAAATAAACTCTGATGACGAGCCTACAAAAGCTATCCGTAAGAAGAAAAATGCCAGCATGATATTGGCGGCCAAGGCTGTCAAAGATGGAGAGGCAGACGCTGTTCTTTCTGCAGGAAATACTGGCGCTTTGCTAGCCGCAGGATTCTTTATCGTTGGTCGTATCAAAAATATTGATCGACCTGGATTGATGTCAACATTACCAACTATAGATGGGAAAGGATTTGATATGCTTGACCTTGGTGCCAATGCAGAAAATACAGCCCATCACCTTCATCAATATGCAATCCTAGGATCCTTCTATGCCAAAAATGTTCGTGGAATTGAAACCTCGTGTAGGTTTGCTTAATAATGGAACAGAGAGTAGCAAGGGAGACCCACTTCGTAAGGAAACTTATGAACTATTAGTAGCTGATGAAAGCTTAAACTTTATTGGGAACGTGGAAGCACGTGATTTGATGGATGGTGTTGCCGATGTAGTTGTAGCAGATGGTTTCACGGGAAACGCTGTGCTCAAAGCTATTGAAGGTACCGCTATGGGGATCATGGGCTTGCTCAAAAATGCTATTGTAGGCGGTGGTTTTAGAGCCAAGCTAGGTGCTTTCCTTCTTAAAGATAATCTCAGAGGTTTGAAAAAACAGCTCAACTATTCAGATGTTGGAGGAGCAGTTTTGTTTGGTGTTAAGGCACCTGTTGTTAAGACTCATGGCTCAAGTGATGCCAAAGCTGTCTACAGTACGATTCGTCAAATTCGTACCATGCTAGAAACAGACGTAGTTGCCCAAACAGCGCGTGAATTTTCAGAGGAATAAGGAGAATAATATGACAGAACAAGAAATTTTTGACCGTGTCGTGACCATCATCCAAGAACGTCAAGGAGAGGACTTCGTAGTTGCTGAAAACTTGAGTTTGAAGGATGATTTAGATGCTGATTCAGTAGATTTGATGGAATTTGTCCTAACAATTGAGGATGAATTTGGAATCGAAATCGCTGATGAAGAAATTGACCACCTCCAAAGTGTGGCAGATGTATTAAAAACCATTAAAGATAAAATCTAACATATAGCAACATGCAAGTCATGTTGTTTTTTTGTTTGCAGAAAAAAGAGAAACTTTTAGTAGAAATTGCGAATAAAGAGATGAGAAAGAAAAAGGAGGAACGTTTATGTACATGCCAATCTTGTATCCATGGTTAATCAAGTGGTTTTTAAAATAAATTTGACTTAGTTGTTTATTTTAAAATTGATTATCGAATAGATAAATAAGAATACAAGGAAGGAGATTAGAAATGATTATTTCAGTTATTTATCCAATTTGGCTTTTAAAATGGTTTAAAGGTTAAAAATCACAAATATAAAAATAAAGGAGAAAAGAAATGACAAACTTTGACAAAATGGAGCAGAACTTTGTAGCTCTTACGGAAGAAGAACTAATGGAAGTGGATGGGGGAGTTGCTTGGGAGGTAGTCTCTGTGGGTATTGCAATTGGTTGGGGGATTTACCAAGTTGGTGAAGCTGCTGGTAAAACGTTCTACTATATTACTCATCCATAGTTTTTGATAAATATGAGCAAGAAAACATTTTGGATTATACTACTCGTTATTACAATTGTGGTGACTGCCGTTGGTTTAGGATTATCTGCATATAATTATTATGTTTTTGATAGACCTTTTTTCAATAGTACTACTAAAGGACTGTTGTCTGCGTTTGTTATGAGTGTATTGATGATTATTATTGGTGTATTAAAAGAAAACTAATTTTTATTATTAAAATGGAGGATAAACATGTCGAATTTACAAACTATTGAACAAAATTATACTACGTTAAGTGATGTTGAACTGCAGGAAGTCAATGGTGGAGGAGTAGTACTTTTAATTGGTGGTGGTATTTTGTCTGTTGGACTATTAGCTTGGGGTGCGTATAATGGTTATCAGTCGGCATCAAGAGGTGGATAAAAAGATGGTAGATTGTTTTTTAGTAAACTGTAGTCTGCTATGAAAAAATTCTTATTGGGATTTTCTGAAGGTTATTTTATCGTGTCAGTCATTATCTATATCGCAACGTATTTGATTTTGAAAAAACCGATCAATACCTTGTTTTATCCAGAAAACTATCCAATTCTGCTTGGCCTGTTTTATGTAGGATACAAGTATCAAACAAAAGGATGTAAGATTGGGAATTGATGGACCATCAAAATGGAGTTTGAGATGAAAGTCGTTCAAGTGTTACAAAAAGCTTGGCTAGAGTTTACTGTATGCTGCAGTTCGATGGTCTATATCATTGTTAGAATAGTGGCTGATGTAAACAAAATAAATCTACCTACATGGTTTGAATATTTTGACATACCTACGATTTCACTATTTTTGATGGCATTTATTTTACTTTGTAGAAGTGAAGAAAAATGTGATAAAGGTTGATAAAATGAATTTGAACTTTGTGGCTCCAGTATTAGGGCAATCTTGGGGAATGTTGGGGTGTTAAGTTGATGAACTGTAGTCTGATTTTAGTTAGAAAGATATTCGTATGTTTAAAAAAGAAGTAATATTATTAGGCTTGCTTCTACTAGTACGTATTGTACTTTCTATCATGCAAGTTTTAATAGACTATAAATTATTGCTAGGAAAGTATAGTGTAAATTTCATGGAACTTTCAGATTTATTCTCTTATCCCCTACTTTTTTTAATCATTTACATAGCGGTAAAATATCATGCTATCCAGAAAATAAGAGGTAAAGAAGATAATCAGGATGGAAATGAATAAGACTTTAAAAATCTTTCTAACATTTCTTTTCATATTTCTGATGAATATTTTTATTATCAAGATACTAACAACTCTGGGATTTCAGCTGACAATGAGTGAAAGAAGTTATCTTGTACCACCTCTGTTTTCGTTTATAGTTTTGTACATGATTGGCAAAAAATTGGAAAAGTAAGAAATATTAATCATTATATTTTCTAGGTAGGACGTATGTTCTGCCTATTTTCTTTGTCCAAAAGTGCTGTTCAGGTGCGGATATTGTTTTTTTAGAAATAATGTTCTTTTTACTTTTTTATTTGGATAAAATAATCTCATACTCAATGAAAATCAAAAAGCAAACTAGGAAACTAGCCGCAAGCTGTACTTGAGTACGGTAAGGCGACGCTGACGTGGTTTGAATTTGATTTTCGAAGAGTATTACAAAGTTTTCTTTGGAGATTGTTAGGAAAAGGAGTAGATATGAAATTTAGTAAACGGCATTATCGGCCTCAGGTAGACCAGATGGACTGCGGTGTGGCTTCATTAGCCATGGTCTTTGGTTATTATGGTAGTTATTATTCTCTGGCTCACTTGCGAGAGTTGGCCAAGACGACCATGGATGGGACTACGGCTTTAGGCTTAGTCAAGGTTGCTGAGGAGATAGGTTTTGAGACGCGAGCAATAAAGGCGGACATGACCTTGTTTGATTTGCCGGATGTAACTTTTCCTTTTGTGGCTCATGTGCTTAAGGAAGGGAAATTGCTCCATTATTATGTGGTGACTGGCCAGGACAAGAACAACATTCATATTGCTGATCCAGATCCTAGTGTTAAGCTTATCAAGATTTCTCGTGAGCGCTTTGCCAAGGAGTGGACAGGAATCACTATATTTATGGCACCATCTCCGAGTTATCAGCCTCATAAGGAACAAAAAAATGGTCTGCTTTCCTTTATCCCTATATTAGTGAAACAGCGAGGTTTGATTGTTAATATCGTTTTGGCGACTCTCTTGGTGACCTTGATTAACATTGTGGGGTCTTATTATCTGCAGTCTATCATTGATACTTATGTACCAGATCAGATGCGTTCAACCTTGGGCATTATCTCAATAGGACTAGTCATCGTTTATGTCCTTCAGCAAATCTTATCTTATGCCCAGGAGTATCTTTTACTTGTTTTGGGGCAACGCTTGTCCATTGATGTGATTTTGTCCTATATCAAGCATGTTTTTCATTTGCCCATGTCCTTTTTTGCAACACGAAGGACAGGGGAAATCGTGTCTCGTTTCACGGATGCAAATAGTATCATCGATGCGCTGGCTTCGACCATTCTGTCAATCTTTTTGGATGTATCTACTGTCTTGATTATTTCAGTAGTTCTATTTTCGCAGAATAGCAATCTCTTTTTCATGAGTTTACTAGCCCTTCCTATCTACACAGTGATTATCTTTGCTTTTATGAAGCCTTTTGAAAAGATGAATCGAGATACCATGGAAGCCAATTCTGTTCTGTCTTCTTCTATCATTGAGGACATCAATGGCATTGAGACTATTAAATCTTTGACCAGTGAAAGCTCCCGTTACCAAAAGATTGACAAGGAATTTGTGGATTATCTGAAAAAATCTTTTACCTACAGTCGGGCAGAAAGCCAGCAAAAGGCTCTGAAAAAAGTTGCCCAACTCTTACTCAATGTTGGTATTCTCTGGATGGGGGCTCTCCTGGTCATGGACAATAAGATGAGTTTGGGTCAGTTAATCACCTATAATACCCTGCTTATTTACTTCACAAATCCTTTGGAAAATATCATCAATCTGCAAACTAAACTTCAGACAGCGCAGGTTGCCAATAACCGTCTCAATGAAGTTTATCTGGTTGCATCTGAGTTCGAGGAAAAGAAAACAGTCTCGGATTTGAGCTTGCTAGAAGGAGATATGGATTTCAAGCAGGTTCACTACAAATATGGCTATGGTCGAGATGTCTTGTCGGACATCAATCTAACCATTCCACAAGGCTCTAAAGTGGCTTTTGTAGGGATTTCAGGATCGGGTAAGACGACCTTGGCTAAGATGATGGTTAATTTTTATGATCCTAGTCAAGGGGAGATTAGTCTGGGTGGTGTCAATCTCAATCAGATTGATAAAAAGGCTCTGCGCCAGTATATCAACTACCTGCCTCAGCAACCCTACGTCTTTAACGGAACGATTTTGGAGAATCTTCTCCTCGGAGCTAAGGAGGGGACGACCCAGGAGGATATCTTGAGAGCAGTGGAGTTGGCAGAGATTCGGGAGGATATTGAGCGCATGCCACTGAATTACCAGACAGAATTGACTTCGGATGGAGCGGGCATTTCAGGTGGGCAACGTCAGAGGATAGCTTTGGCGCGTGCTCTCTTGACCGATGCGCATGTCTTGATCTTGGATGAGCGACCAGCAGTCTAGATATTTTGACTGAGAAGCGAATTGTCGATAATCTCATGGCTTTAGATAAGACCTTGATTTTCATTGCTCACCGCTTGACCATTGCTGAGCGGACAGAGAAGGTTGTTGTCTTGGATCAGGGAAAGATTGTCGAAGAAGGCACTCATGCAGATTTGTTGGCTAAGGTTGGTTTTTATGCCCACTTGGTGAATAGTTAGAGAGGAGAAAAGATGCAATCAGAATTTTTAGAGAGTGCAGAGTTTTACAATCGTCGTTACCATAATTTTTCTAGTTATGTGATTTTTCCAAGTTTTATCTTGTTTTTGTTTCTGCTAGTCTTTTCAATCTTTGCACAAAAGGAGATAAGCTTGACAGCTGGAGCTACTGTCGAACCTAGTCGTATTCTTGCCAATATCCAGTCAATTAGCAACAATCGTATTATTTCCAATCATTTGGAAGAAAATAAGTTGGTCAAGAAGGGAGAACTTTTGGTTCAATACCAAGAAGGGGCAGAAGCGGTTCAGGCTGAGAGTTATGCTAGTCAGTTGGAAATGCTCAAGGATCAGAAGGTTCAACTGGAGTATTTAAAAGCAAGCCTTCAAGCAGGAAGTGATCAATTTCCTGAAGCAGATAAATTTGGCTATCAGCACAGTTTTTTAGATTATTTGAATCAAGGTGCTAGTCTGCGGAGTCAGGTTGAGCAACAAAATGCTAGTATATCATCTCAAAATGCAGCAGCAAGCGGTAGTCAGGCAGAATTAGGCAATCTCATCGGTGAAACGCAGTCCAAAATTAAAGAATATCAGCAGGCCAAGACTGCTATTCAAACTGATGGACTTTTAGAGAGTGATCATCCAGCTTATGCAATTTATCAATTTTATCAGTCAACAAAAGAGCAAGGATCGGAAGCCAAACAGCAGGCCTTGTCTCAGCTAGATGCTCACATCACTCAGTTGGAGTCAGCTCTTGCAGGTTATCGAGTACAGTATGCAGGTTCAGGAGCCCAGCAAGCCTATGCCTCTGGTTTAGGAAGTCAGTTAGAGTCATTAAAATCCCAGCAACTAGCCAAGGTAGGCCAGGAATTAACTCTTTTGGAACAAAAAATTCTTGAAGCGGAGTCAGGTAAAAAGATTCAAGGAAATCTTTTAGAGAAGGGGAAAATCACAGCAACAGAAGATGGTGTTCTACATCTGAATCCTGAGCATAGTCGATCTACTATCATACCAGAAGGAACTATCCTTGCTTACCTTTTTCCGCAGTTGGCAAGAGAGAGGAAGGCAAAACTGACAGCTTATATTAGTTCTAAGGAAGTGGCTGGTCTCAAGCATGGAAATGAGGTACGATTTACAACGGTAACGGATGCTAATAAGCAACTAGTCTTGACATCCAAGATTACCAATATCGATACCAGTGCGACTCAGACAGAAAAGGGCAATTTCTTTAAATTGGAGGCAGAGACCGACTTGAGTGCTGAACAAGCAGAAAAACTTCGTTATGGACTTGAAGGTCGTTTAACCATGATTAGAGGTAAGAAGAGTTTCTTACGCTACTATCTTGACCGCTTTTTGAAACAAGAATAAAGTTTTCATTTTAACTCAAATCAATCTTAGAAAATCGCAAATGAAAAATTGTTTGCGATTTTTCTGTACTTTTTCAGATGTGATATCAAATATAGTTCGTGAAATATTTGATTTTTAGTGTCTGTTGTGTTAGAATGATGTAAAGTAATACGAAAGGCGAACAAGAAAATGTCCAGCAAACTTATTTATACGGGAAAAGCTAAAGATATCTATACTACAGAAGACGAAAATGTGATTAAGTCGGTCTACAAGGACCAGGCAACCATGCTGAATGGAGCTCGCAAAGAGACCATCGAGGGGAAAGGTGTGCTGAATAATCAGATTTCGTCTCTTATTTTTGAAAAATTGAATGCTGCTGGTGTGGCGACACACTTTATTGAACGTATTTCTGATACAGAACAACTTAACAAGAAGGTTACCATCATTCCTTTGGAGGTTGTGCTTCGTAATGTGACTGCGGGTTCTTTCTCCAAACGTTTTGGCGTGGAAGAAGGTTTGGACTTGGAAACTCCAATCGTTGAGTTTTACTACAAACGATGATTTGGATGATCCATTTATCAATGATGAGCATGTGAAGTTCTTGGAAATTGCCAATGATGAACAAATTGCTTATATCAAGGAAGAAACGCGTCGTATCAATGAATTGCTGAAAGATTGGTTTAAGCAAATTGGTCTTCGTTTGATTGACTTCAAATTGGAATTTGGTTTTGATAAGGATGGCAAGATCATCTTGGCCGATGAATTCTCACCAGATAACTGCCGTCTTTGGGACGCGGAAGGGCATCATATGGACAAGGATGTTTTCCGTCGAGATCTCGGTAGCTTGACAGATGTGTATGAAGTTGTATTGGAAAAATTGCAAGGATTGAAGTAAAGTTTTACTTGGTCGTCACTACAGTCTTTAAGTAGAAATAGATAAAGGAAATAAAATGGATAAACGTATTTTCGTTGAGAAAAAAGCTGATTTTCGTGTGAAATCTGACTCTTTAGTAAAAGAATTACAGCATAATCTTCAGTTGAAAACTTTGAATGATCTTCGGATTGTTCAGGTTTATGATGTCTTTGATTTGGCAGAGGACTTGTTTGCACGTGCAGAAAAACACATTTTCTCAGAGCAGGTGACCGATACTGTTTGGATGAAGCTGAGGTTAAGGATGATCTTGAGAAGTATGCTTTCTTTGCTATCGAAAGTTTGCCTGGTCAATTTGACCAACGTGCGGCATCTTCACAGGAAGCTTTGCTTTTGCTTGGTAGTTCAAATGATGTAACGGTGAACACAGCACAACTTTACTTGGTCAATAAAGATATTGATGCGAATGAATTGGAAGCTGTTAAAAACTATCTCTTGAACCCAGTAGATTCTCGTTTCAAAGACATCACTGTTGGTATTGCGAAACAGGATTTCTCTGAGTCTGACAAGACCATTCCAAATTTGGATTTCTTTGAAACTTATACAGCAGAAGATTTTGCACAGTATAAGGCAGAGCAAGGATTGGCCATGGAAGTGGATGATCTTCTCTTCATTCAAGATTACTTCAAATCCATTGGACGTGTACCAACTGAGACTGAGTTGAAGGTTTTGGATACTTACTGGTCTGACCACTGCCGTCATACAACTTTCGAAACTGAGTTGAAAAACATCGACTTTTCAGCTTCTAAATTTGAAAAACAATTGCAAGCGACTTATGACAAGTATATTGCCATGCGTGATGAGTTGGGACGTACAGGAAAACCTCAAACCTTGATGGATATGGCCACTATTTTTGGCCGTTATGAGCGTGCTAATGGTCGTTTGGATGACATGGAAGTGTCTGATGAAATCAATGCCTGCTCTGTTGAAATTGAAGTGGATGTTAATGGTATCAAAGAACCATGGCTCCTCATGTTCAAAAACGAAACTCATAACCACCCAACTGAAATTGAACCATTTGGTGGGGCAGCTACTTGTATCGGTGGTGCCATCGTGACCCATTGTCAGGACGTTCATACGTTTACCAAGCCATGCGTATCTCAGGTGCTGGTGATATCACAGCTCCAATTTCAGAAACTCGCGCTGGTAAATTGCCACAACAAGTGATTTCTAAAACGGCGGCTCACGGTTATTCTTCATACGGTAACCAAATTGGTCTTGCAACAACTTATGTTCGTGAATACTTCCACCCAGGTTTCGTTGCTAAGCGTATGGAGCTAGGTGCCGTTGTCGGTGCAGCTCCTAAGGAAAATGTTGTCCGTGAAAAGCCTGAAGCAGGTGATGTGATTATCTTGCTCGGTGGGAAGACTGGACGTGACGGTGTCGGCGGTGCGACAGGTTCTTCTAAAGTTCAAACGATTGAATCTGTTGAAACAGCTGGTGCTGAGGTTCAAAAAGGGAATGCCATTGAAGAACGCAAGATTCAACGTCTTTTCCGTAATGGGGAAGTAACACGTCTGATTAAGAAATCAAATGACTTTGGTGCTGGTGGTGTCTGTGTGGCTATCGGTGAATTGGCAGATGGTCTTGAAATTGATCTAGACAAAGTGCCATTGAAATACCAAGGTTTGAACGGTACAGAAATTGCCATTTCTGAATCTCAAGAACGGATGGCTGTAGTGGTTCGTCCAGAAGATGTGGATGCCTTCATTGCAGCATGTAACAAAGAAAATATTGACGCGGTTGTCGTTGCGACAGTGACTGAAACCAAACCTTGTCATGCACTGGAATGGTGAAACAATCGTTGATTTGGAACGTCGTTTCCTTGATACAAACGGTGTACGTGTGGTTGTAGATGCTAAGGTGGTTGACAAGGATGTCAAGCTTCCAGAAGAACGTCAAACATCTGCTGAAACCCTCGAAGCTGATACTCTTGAAGTCTTGGCTGACCTGAACCATGCCAGTCAAAAAGGATTACAAACCATCTTTGATAGCTCAGTTGGTCGTTCAACAGTCAATCACCCACTTGGTGGTCGTTACCAAATCACACCAACTGAAGCTTCTGTACAGAAATTGCCAGTCCAACATGGTGTGACTACAACTGCTTCTGTCATGGCGCAAGGATTCAACCCTTATGTAGCAGAATGGTCTCCATACCATGGCGCTGCTTATGCGGTTATCGAAGCAACTGCTCGTTTGGTTGCTGCTGGTGCAAACTGGTCTAAGGCTCGCTTCTCTTACCAAGAGTACTTCGAGCGTATGGATAAACAAGCAGAGCGTTTTGGTCAACCAGTAGCTGCTCTCCTTGGATCCATTGAAGCTCAGATTCAACTTGGTTTGCCATCTATCGGTGGTAAAGACTCTATGTCTGGTACCTTTGAAGAATTGACCGTACCACCAACCTTGGTTGCTTTTGGGGTTACAACTGCAGATAGCCGTAAGGTTCTTTCTCCAGAATTCAAAGCTGCTGGTGAAACATTTACTACATTCCTGGTCAAGCTTTGGCACAAGAAATTGACTTCGATCTTATCAAGTCTAACTTTGCTCAATTTGAAGCCATCCAAGCTGACTATAAAGTCACATCTGCATCAGCTGTCAAATATGGTGGTGTGGTTGAAACTCTTGCCCTTGCAACATTTGGTAACCATATTGGTGCCACTGTAACCCTTGAAAATCTTGAGACTGCCTTAACAGCTCAATTAGGTGGATTCGTCTTCACATCTCCGGAAGAGATTTCAGGTGTTACCAAGATTGGACACACAGCAGCTGACTTTACACTTACTGTCAATGGTGTAACGCTTGATGGACACAAACTTGACAGTGCCTTCCAAGGTAAATTGGAAGAAGTTTACCCAACAGAATTTGCACAAGCAACTGAGTTGGAAGAAGTGCCAGCTGTGGCATCAGATGCTGTGATCAAAGCTAAAGAAACAGTTGAGACACCAGTAGTTTACATCCCAGTATTCCCAGGTACGAACTCTGAGTACGATTCCGCTAAGGCATTTGAAAAAGAAGGTGCAAAAGTCAACTTGGTACCATTTGTAACACTTAACGAAGAGGCGATTGTCAAGTCTGTTGACACCATGGTTGACAACATCGAAAAAGCTAACATTATCTTCTTTGCAGGTGGCTTCTCAGCAGCCGATGAACCAGATGGATCAGCTAAATTTATCGTGAACATCTTGCTCAATGAAAGTACGTGTAGCTATTGATAGTTTCATCGAAGGTGGTGGTTTGATTATTGGTATCTGTAACGGATTCCAAGCCCTTGTTAAATCAGGCCTTCTTCCATACGGTAACTTTGAAGATGCAAGTAGCACGAGTCCAACCCTCTTCTACAATGATGCCAATCAACACGTGGCTAAGATGGTGGGAACACGTATTGCCAACACTAACTCACCATGGCTTGCCGGAGTAGAAGTTGGTGACATCCATGCCATCCCAGTATCACACGGTGAAGGTAAATTTGTCGTGACAGCTGAAGAATTTGCGGAACTTCGTGACAATGGTCAAATCTTTAGCCAATATGTTGACTTCGAAGGGAAACCAAGCATGGATTCAAAATATAATCCTAACGGATCTGTAAATGCAATCGAAGGTATCACAAGCAAGAACGGTCAAATTATTGGTAAGATGGGTCACTCAGAACGTTTTGAAGACGGTCTCTTCCAAAATATTCCAGGAAATAAAGACCAACACCTCTTTGCGTCAGCAGTTAAATACTTTACTGGGAAATAAAAGGTATATAAAATGACATACGAAGTAAAATCTCTTAATGAAGAATGTGGTGTTTTTGGTATCTGGGGCCACCCAGATGCTGCCAAATTAACCTATTTTGGACTCCATAGTCTTCAGCACCGTGGTCAGGAGGGGGCAGGGATCCTCTCCAATGATCATGGACAATTGAAGCGTCATCGAGATATGGGGCTTTTATCAGAAGTCTTCAAAAATCCTGCGAATTTGGATAAATTGACAGGAACTGGAGCGATTGGGCACGTGCGTTATGCGACTGCGGGAGAAGCTTCTGTAGACAATATCCAACCTTTCCTTTTCCGCTTTCATGATATGCAGTTTGGTTTGGCTCATAATGGGAATCTGACCAATGCAGAATCGCTCAAGCAAGAATTGGAACAAAGAGGAGCGATTTTCAGTTCAACCTCTGACTCTGAAATCTTGGCTCACCTTATTCGCCGTAGCCACAATCCAAACTTGATGGGTAAAATCAAGGAAGCGCTCAGTCTTGTTAAAGGTGGTTTTGCTTATCTTTTGATGTTTGAAGATAAGTTAATTGCAGCGCTTGACCCAAATGGCTTCCGTCCTCTGTCAATCGGGAAAATGGCTAATGGAGCAGTAGTGGTTTCATCTGAAACCTGTGCCTTTGAAGTAATCGGTGCTGAGTGGATTCGCGACGTAAAACCAGGCGAGATTGTCATTATTGATGACAATGGCATCCAGTATGACAGCTATACAAACGATACTCAGCTGGCTATCTGTTCCATGGAGTATATCTATTTTGCCCGTCCCGACTCTAACATCCATGGTGTCAATGTCCATACGGCTCGTAAGAGAATGGGAGCTCAACTGGCACGTGAGTTCAAGTATGAAGCTGATATCGTAGTCGGGGTGCCAAACTCCTCTCTTAGCGCAGCTATGGGATTTGCGGAAGAATCAGGTCTGCCAAATGAAATGGGGCTCATCAAGAACCAATATACCCAACGGACCTTTATCCAGCCGACTCAAGAATTACGCGAGCAAGGGGTTCGGATGAAGTTATCTGCTGTTTCTGGTGTCGTTAAAGGCAAACGCGTTGTCATGATTGATGATTCCATTGTACGAGGCACGACATCTCGTCGCATTGTCCAACTTTTGAAAGAAGCGGGGGCATCAGAAGTACACGTTGCCATCGGGAGTCCTGCTCTTGCCTATCCATGTTTTTATGGGATTGATATCCAGACACGTCAGGAACTGATTGCGGCCAATCATACCGTTGAGGAAACTTGCCAAATCATTGGTGCGGATAGCCTGACCTATCTTTCGATTGATGGCTTGATTGATTCTATTGGCATCGAAACAGATGCGCCGAACGGTGGTCTCTGTGTCGCTTACTTTGATGGGAAATATCCAACTCCTCTCTATGACTATGAAGAAGAATATCGTAGAAGTTTGGAAGAAAAAACGAGTTTTTACAAATAAAATTCCCCATTGAAGGAAAGGAAAAGGAAAAAACAAATGACAAATAAAAATGCATACGCTCCACGTCTCACTACTGACTAAAAGCTAAAGCATTTGTCAGTAGACGCTTTCTCCTATGGGACCAAAGCTAGAGACCTGACTAGTATTTTTAGATAAAATAATTGTTTATCTAAAAATACGTCACAGTCTTTCTCAAAAAAAGAAAAGGAATGAATAAAATGACGAATAAAAATGCTTATGCGCAGTCTGGTGTGGATGTTGAAGCGGGTTATGAAGTTGTTGAACGCATCAAAAAACACGTAGCACGTACGGAGCGTGCGGGTGTTATGGGAGCTCTTGGTGGTTTTGGTGGCATGTTCGACCTTTCAAAAACAGGTGTTAAAGAGCCAGTTTTGATTTCAGGAACTGACGGTGTTGGAACCAAGCTCATGCTTGCTATCAAGTACGACAAGCATGATACGATTGGGCAAGACTGTGTGGCTATGTGTGTCAACGATATCATCGCTGCAGGTGCAGAGCCCCTCTACTTCCTAGACTATGTGGCGACTGGGAAAAATGAACCAGCTAAGCTAGAACAAGTCGTTGCTGGTGTGGCTGAAGGTTGTGTACAAGCAGGTGCGGCCCTCATCGGTGGGGAAACGGCTGAAATGCCTGGTATGTACGGTGAAGACGACTATGACTTGGCTGGATTTGCTGTTGGTGTTGCAGAAAAATCTCAAATCATCGACGGTTCAAAAGTGGCTGAAGGTGACGTCCTTCTTGGACTTGCTTCAAGCGGAATCCACTCAAATGGTTACTCGCTCGTCCGTCGTGTCTTTGCCGATTATACAGGTGAGGAAGTCCTCCCAGAATTGGAAGGCAAGAAACTCAAGGAAGTTCTTCTTGAGCCAACTCGTATCTACGTCAAAGCGGCTTTGCCACTCATCAAAGAAGGATTGGTAAATGGAATTGCCCATATCACAGGTGGTGGTTTCATCGAAAATGTACCTCGTATGTTCGCAGATGACTTGGCTGCTGAAATTGATGAAAGCAAAGTCCCGGTCCTTCCAATTTTCAAAGCCCTTGAAAAATATGGCCAAATCAAACATGAAGAAATGTTTGAAATCTTCAACATGGGTGTGGGGCTTATGCTTGCAGTGAAACCAGAACATGTGGAACGTGTCAAAGAACTTCTTGACGAACCTGTTTATGAAATCGGTCGTATTGTGAAGAAAGATGGCGCAAGTGTGGTGATAAAATAATGGCTAAAAAAATTGCTGTTTTTGCTTCTGGAAATGGTTCAAACTTTCAGGTCATTGCAGAGCAATTTCCAGTAGAATTTGTCTTTTCAGATCACCGGGATGCCTATGTACTTGAGCGTGCAGAAAATCTTGGAGTTTTATCCTATGCCTTCGAACTCAAGGAGTTTGAGAGCAAAGCAGACTACGAAGGAGCCATTGTCGAGCTCTTGGATGAGCACGATATTGACCTAGTCTGTTTAGCGGGTTATATGAAAATCGTCGGTCCAACCTTGCTAGCGGCTTATGAAGGTCGTATCATCAATATTCACCCAGCTTATCTGCCAGAATTTCCAGGCGCTCATGGCATTGAGGATGCTTGGAATGCAGATGTTGATCAGTCTGGCGTGACCATTCATTGGGTGGATTCTGGTGTGGACACTGGTAAGGTTATCAAGCAAGTCCGTGTGCCACGCCTTGAAGGGGATACCCTTGATACTTTCGAAACTCGCATCCACGAAACAGAGTACAAGCTCTATCCAGAAGTCTTGGATAGTTTGGGAGTGGAGAGGAAAAAATGATTACTGACCAATACTATATGGAGTTAAAGAACAAGTTATCTAACAGACCAATCCTACTGGATAATACTAATGATTTTCTTTTTGTTTTAGTAAATACAGTGAAAGCTATGATAGAAAATACTGATAAAAGTCAGCTTTCAGAGTTAGATAAAATTTTAGATGGTGTCACAAGTCAAGAATTAAAACTTGCCTATGATTTCTGTCAAGGGAGATTCGGTCAAGCAGGTTTTTCTTATCGTAGGCACCCGAATTATTTTTATTTGTCCAGTTTAATTGCGACTTTTCCAGAATTTGAGTTGTCTAAAGCAGACAGAGATTACCTCAAAGGAATCATAAATTTTGATAACTACCTTTTATATGAGTTAGATTAGTCTTTAATCACCTCAAAATCCTATTTATTCAAAAGGAGAAAAAATGACAAAATGGTTAGAAACACTTGCTTTGATCACCTTAGCAGTGATTTTACGCTTACTGGTTAATTTCTTATTCCCTGAGATTCCCTATTGGGGGAGATTTTTTTACTGACAATAATTTTTGGGAGTCTTGGTAATCGTCTCCCTATACTTTATGAAAAGGAAAAATTACGTAGGTAGAAAGTTTGAACATGAAAGGAAGAAAAAAATGACTAAACGCGCACTAATTAGTGTTTCAGATAAAGCGGGCATTGTTGAATTTGCCCAAGAACTTAAAAAAACTTGGTTGGGATATCATCTCAACAGGTGGGACCAAGGTTGCCCTTGACAATGCTGGTGTTGACACCATTGCTATCGATGATGTGACTGGTTTCCCAGAAATGATGGACGGTCGTGTCAAGACCCTCCACCCAAATATCCATGGCGGTCTCCTCGCTCGTCGTGACTTGGATAGCCACTTGGAAGCGGCTAAAGACAACAATATCGAATTGATCGACCTTGTTGTGGTCAACCTCTATCCATTCAAGGAAACCATTCTTAAACCAGATGTGACCTACGCTAACGCGGTGGAGAACATCGATATTGGTGGTCCGTCAATGCTTCGTTCAGCAGCGAAGAATCATGCCAGCGTGACCGTTGTTGTAGACCCTGCTGACTATGCTGTTGTTTTGGACGAGTTGTCAGCCAATGGTGAAACGACTTACGAAACTCGCCAACGTTTGGCGGCTAAGGTTTTCCGTCACACTGCGGCTTATGATGCCTTGATTGCAGAATACTTCACAGCTCAAGTGGGTGAAAACAAACCTGAAAAACTCACTCTAACTTATGACCTTAAACAACCAATGCGTTACGGTGAAAATCCTCAACAAGACGCAGACTTCTACCAAAAAGCCTTGCCAACGGACTATTCGATTGCATCAGCGAAACAGCTCAACGGTAAGGAATTGTCCTTTAACAACATTCGCGATGCGGACGCTGCCATCCGTATTATTCGCGATTTCAAAGAACGTCCAACGGTTGTAGCTCTCAAACACATGAACCCTTGCGGTATCGGTCAAGCTGATGACATCGAAACAGCTTGGGATTACGCTTATGAGTCTGACCCAGTGTCTATCTTTGGTGGAATCGTTGTTCTTAACCGTGAGGTAGATGCTGCGACAGCTGAGAAGATGCACGGTGTTTTCCTTGAAATCATCATTGCACCAAGCTATACGGATGAAGCGCTAGCCATTTTGACCAACAAAAAGAAAAACTTGCGCATTCTTGCCTTGCCATTTGACGCACAAGATGCTAGTGAAGTGGAAGCAGAATACACAGGTGTTGTCGGTGGACTCCTCGTTCAAAACCAAGACGTGGTCAAAGAAAGCCCAGCTGACTGGCAAGTGGTAACTAAACGCCAGCCAACGGAGACAGAAGCGACTGCTCTTGAGTTCGCTTGGAAAGCTATCAAGTATGTCAAATCAAATGGTATCATCGTAACCAACGACCACATGACACTGGGTGTTGGCCCAGGTCAAACTAACCGTGTTGCCTCTGTTCGTATTGCCATCGACCAAGCCAAAGACCGCCTTGACGGCGCTGTTCTTGCTTCAGATGCCTTCTTCCCATTTGCGGATAACGTGGAAGAAATCGCTAAGGCAGGGATCAAGGCCATCATTCAACCAGGTGGGTCAGTACGAGACCAAGAGTCTATCGAAGCTGCTGATAAATACGGCTTGACTATGGTATTCACAGGCGTTAGACATTTTAGACATTAAGAAAATAAAAGGGAAGAAAACAGTTTCTTTCCTTTTTTTTGCTTTAAAAGCGAAACGAAACAAGATTAAAACGAACGTTTATGATATAATATTAGTAAATAATTCGCAAAAGAGGTTGAGAGATGAAACTGTTAGTTGTCGGCTCGGGTGGCCGTGAACATGCCATTGCTAAGAAGTTGCTTGAGTCAAAAGACGTTGAAAAAGTCTTTGTAGCTCCTGGGAATGACGGGATGACTCTGGATGGTCTGGAATTGGTAAATATCTCTATTTCCGAACATTCTAAATTGATTGAGTTTGCAAAAACCAACGATATTGCTTGGTCCTTCATTGGTCCAGATGATGCTCTTGCTGCTGGAATCGTGGATGATTTCAATGCAGCTGGTCTCAAAGCCTTTGGTCCGACAAGATTGGCAGCGGAGCTGGAGTGGTCCAAGGATTTTGCTAAGGAAATCATGGTCAAATATGATGTTCCGACAGCAGCCTATGGCACCTTCTCAGATTTCGAGGAGGCCAAGGCCTATATCGAAGAAAAAGGCGCTCCAATCGTAGTTAAGGCAGACGGTTTGGCCCTTGGGAAAGGTGTCGTCGTTGCGGAGACAGTCGAGCAAGCAGTCGAAGCCGCTCACGAGATGCTTTTGGACAATAAATTCGGCGACTCAGGTGCGCGTGTGGTTATCGAGGAGTTTCTTGCAGGAGAGGAATTTCACTTTTTGCCTTTGTCAATGGTGACAAGTTCTACATCATGCCAACAGCTCAGGACCACAAACGTGCCTATGATGGCGACAAGGGGCCTAACACTGGTGGGATGGGTGCATATGCGCCAGTTCCTCACTTGCCACAGAGCGTGGTTGACACAGCAGTTGACACTATTGTCAAGCCAGTCCTTGAAGGCATGATTAAAGAAGGCCGTCCTTACACTGGTGTCCTTTACGCTGGACTTATCTTGACAGCTGACGGCCCTAAAGTCATTGAGTTCAACTCACGCTTTGGCGATCCTGAAACACAAATCATCTTGCCTCGCTTGACATCTGACTTTGCACAAAATATTACGGATATCCTCGATGGCAAGGAGCCAGCTATTACTTGGACGGATAAGGGTGTGACACTAGGTGTGGTTGTAGCATCAAACGGCTACCCACTCGCTTATGAGAAAGGTGTCAAGCTTCCTACCAAGACAGAAGGCGACATCATCACCTACTATGCCGGAGCTAAATTTGCTGAAAATGGGGAAGACCTTCTTTCAAACGGAGGCCGTGTTTACATGCTGGTCACCACAGCTGATACCGTCAAAGACGGCCAAAACACCATCTACAGCCAACTAGACAAACAAAACACAGAAGGCCTTTTCTATCGTACGGATATCGGAAGCAAGGCAATTAGATAAAGATATAAGAAAAGGCGACGCAGTCGCCAAACACGACAATGGTCGCCGTGGTGAAAGGACTAGAACAGTATCTGTTCTGGTTTAGGGAAAATTTGAGACCTTAGGCTCAAATTTTAGGAATGAAACCGAAGGTTTGCTTCCGTCCCCACCACCTAAGACCATTATCAAAAAAGAAGAAAAAGGAAAAATTATGACTAAACCAATTATTTCCATCATCATGGGCTCAAAATCCGACTGGGCAACCATGCAAAAAACCGCTGAAGTCCTAGACCGCTTCGGTGTAGCCTACGAAAGAAAGTTGTCTCCGCCCACCGCACACCTGACCTCATGTTCAAACATGCGGAAGAAGCACGGAGTCGCGGTATCAAGGTCATTATTGCAGGTGCGGGTGGCGCTGCTCACTTGCCAGGAATGGTAGCTGCCAAAACCACTCTGCCTGTCATTGGTGTACCTGTCAAATCACGTGCTCTTAGTGGCGTGGATTCGCTTTATTCTATCGTTCAGATGCCGGGCGGTGTGCCTGTTGCGACCATGTCTATTGGTGAAGCAGGTGCGACAAATGCGGCCCTCTTTGCCCTTCGTCTTCTTTCAGTAGAGGATCCGTCTATTGCGATAGCATTGGCAGATTTCATAGAAGAACAAGGAAAAATTGCAGAGGAGTCGACAAATGAGCTCATCTAAAACAATCGGAATTATCGGTGGCGGTCAGCTGGGTCAGATGATGGCCATTTCTGCTATCTACATGGGCCACAAGGTCATCGCGCTGGATCCTGCGGCGGATTGCCCGGCCTCTCGCGTGGCGGAGATCATCGTGGCACCTTATAACGATGTGAAAGCCCTCTGTCAGTTGGCGGAGAGTTGCGATGTCCTGACCTATGAATTTGAAAATGTCGATGCCGACGGTTTGGATGCCGTCATCAAGGATGGGCAACTTCCTCAAGGGACAGATCTGCTCCGCATTTCCCAAAATCGGATCTTTGAAAAGGACTTTCTCTCAAATAAGGCTCAAGTCACCGTAGCACCTTACAAGGTCGTGACTTCTAGCCATGACTTGGCAGATATTGACCTGTCAAAAAACTATGTTCTCAAGACTGCGACAGGTGGATATGATGGTCATGGGCAAAAGGTCATTCGTTCAGAAGCAGATTTGGAAGAAGCCTATGCGCTCGCCGACTCAGCAGACTGCGTTTTGGAAGAATTTGTCAATTTTGACCTTGAAATTTCTGTCATCGTGTCAGGCAATGGCAAGGACGTGACGGTTTTTCCGGTTCAGGAAAATATCCATCGTAATAATATCCTGTCTAAGACCATCGTGCCAGCCCGCATTTCAGAAAGTCTAGCAGATAAAGCTAAAGCCATGGCAGTGCGAATTGCAGAACAACTGAACTTGTCTGGAACGCTCTGTGTGGAAATGTTTGCGACAGCTGATGATATTATCGTTAATGAGATTGCCCCACGCCCCCACAACTCAGGGCACTATTCGATTGAAGCTTGTGATTTCTCCCAGTTTGACACGCATATTTTGGGTGTTCTCGGAGCACCGTTGCCTGCTATCCAACTACATGCGCCTGCCGTCATGCTCAATGTCCTCGGTCAGCATGTCGAGGCTGCTGAAAAATATGTCACAGAAAATCCAAGCGCCCACCTCCACCTATATGGTAAAATAGAAGCGAAGCACAACCGCAAAATGGGACATGTGACTTTGTTTAGTGATGAACCGGATAAGGTTGAGGAATTTGGGAAAGGGATTGATTTTTAGGTGAAAATAGCAATTTTAGGACTTGGAGTGATCGGGACCACTTATGCCTATGCTTTTCAAAAAGCGGGTCATCAAGTAGAACATGTATTGAGAGATAGTAAGAAAAACATTGCTCCGAAGGAGTTGTCGGTTGATTTGCTAGATGGTCGCTATCATTCCAAGGGTGAAAACAAGCATGACACCTATGAGGTTCATGTGGCAGAAGCTAATTCGGAATATGATTTTATTTTGCTCAGTGTGCGTCACGGCTTTGTCAAAGAAGCTGTAGAAACCTTGCGAAAAAATAATATCAAAGGCACTCTCGTTTTCTTCTGTAATTTCTGGGATACTCGAAAAGAGGTTCAAGAATGGGCAGGGGACTACGACTATATTCTAGCCTTTCCGACAGCGGGTGGTCATATGCAGGGGAATCATTTAGATGGTGTCTTGTTTGACCATTTAATGCTAGAAGGTGAGCAAAAAGCACAGATTTCTAACTATGCTGATCTGACGACTTTACTGACTTCTGTAGATTTGAAGTGGGAAGTTCCTCATGATATGGTCGAGTGGATTTGGATTCACATGGCGATTAACGCAGGTGTCACTTCGACAGCTGCACGTTCGGGGAATCTGGAAAATCCAGAACAGTTGGCTCTGAACTTGATGAATAGTTCTTCGGAATTATCATTAGCCATCAAGGCCATTCGAGAAGCTTTGAAAGTCGTAGAAGCACGTGGCGTGAATTTAAAGCTATACAAAGCCGAGCTCTTACCGTACAAAATTCCCGCATGGATTGCAGGAAAAGCCATGAAAGTCATGTTTGCAAAAAATGAGCTGACCCGAAAATTATGACCTTACACAATGATAAACAGGACATCTTCTACTGTTGTCAAAGTGTCTATCAGACCGGTCAGGAGTTAGGTGTGAAGATGCCTATTCTGGAAGCAAATATGAAGGGCATTTCGCTTTAGGAGGTTTTTATGATTCAACTTATCGTCAACGCATTTGTCGAAAAAGAGAAGGCTGGAGCAGTCGTCGAAGTTTTGTATGCTAGTAGCGATCACGAAAAAGTGAAAGCGAAGTATGAAGAGCTAGTTGCACAATATCCTGATAACTATTTAGCTATCTATGATGCCCCGCTGGATAAGGATTTGAATACACTGGATCACTATCCCTCTGTGTGGATTGGGAAAGAAGAATTTGAATAAAGTGATTGCCGCTTGCTAACTGATGTGAAGGATCAAAAGAAAGGAAAATAAAACAACATGATCGAACGTTACTCTCGCCCTGAGATGGCGAACATTTGGACTGAAGAAAATAAATACCGTGCTTGGCTTGAGGTGGAAATCTTGGCTGACGAGGCATGGGCTGAGTTGGGGGGAAATCCCTAAGGAAGATGTGGCTTTGATTCGCGAGAAGGCGGACTTTGACATCGACCGTATTTTGGAGATTGAGCAGGAGACTCGTCACGATGTGGTGGCTTTCACGCGTGCGGTTTCTGAGACGCTTGGGGAAGAGCGCAAGTGGGTTCACTATGGGTTGACTTCTACTGACGTGGTAGATACTGCCTATGGTTACCTCTACAAGCAGGGCAACGATATCATCCGTCGTGATCTTGAAAACTTCCTTAATATCATCGCTGACAAAGCAAAAGAACACAAGTTCACTATCATGATGGGTCGTACGCACGGTGTGCATGCGGAGCCGACAACTTTTGGTCTTAAATTGGCAACTTGGTACAGCGAAATGAAACGCAATATCGAGCGTTTCGAGCATGCGGCTGCTGGTGTGGAAGCTGGTAAGATTTCTGGTGCGGTTGGTAACTTTGCCAACATCCCACCATTCGTAGAGAAATATGTCTGCGACAAGCTGGGTATCCGTGCTCAAGAAATCTCTACACAGGTGCTTCCTCGTGACCTTCACGCTGAGTACTTTGCGGTTCTTGCCAGCATTGCAACTTCTATCGAGCGTATGGCAACGGAGATCCGTGGTCTGCAAAAATCTGAGCAACGCGAAGTGGAAGAGTTCTTTGCCAAAGGTCAAAAAGGGTCTTCAGCAATGCCTCACAAACGTAACCCTATCGGTTCTGAAACATGACTGGTCTTGCGCGTGTTATCCGTGGTCACATGGTAACAGCTTATGAAAATGTAGCCCTTTGGCACGAACGTGATATCTCTCACTCATCAGCTGAGCGTATCATCGCACCAGACACAACCATCTTGATTGACTACATGCTCAACCGTTTTGGAAACATCGTTAAGAACTTGACAGTTTTCCCAGAAAACATGATTCGCAACATGAACTCTACATTTGGTTTGATTTTCAGTCAACGTGCTATGTTGACTTTGATTGAAAAAGGCATGACCCGTGAGCAGGCCTATGACTTGGTGCAACCAAAAACAGCCTACTCTTGGGACAACCAAGTGGACTTTAAACCGCTTCTCGAAGCCGATCCAGAAGTGACTTCACGCCTCACTCAAGAGGAAATCGATGAAATCTTCAACCCAACTTACTATACTAAACGGGTGGATGAGATCTTTGAACGCATTGGTTTGGGTGACTAATCATAAAATAAAAAAGCGAGATTGAATCTCGCTTTTTATTTGTGCTTATACTCAATGAAAATCAAAGAGTATTAATCTTTTTTCTTGCTAAGTCCATAAGCTGTGAGTGCAGTCATAAGACCAGTAGCAATCAACCATTCTGAACCTTGGCTTCCTGTCTCAGGAAGTTTATTTTCTTTTGCTACAGGAGCTGGACCTTGAGGAAGAGCTTTGTTTTCCTCAGCAGGAACAGTTGCTGGAGCTGGTTTACTTGGAATCTCTAGTGCTGGTTTTTCTTCTGCAATAGGAGCTGGCACATTTGGAATCTCTAGTGCTGGTTTTTCTTCTGCAATAGGAGCTGGCACATTTGGAATCTCTAGTGCTGGTTTTTCTTCTGCAATAGGAGCTGGCACATTTGGAATCTCTAGTGCTGGTTTTTCTTCTGCAATAGGAGCCGGAATATTTGGAATCTCTAGTTTTGGTTTTTCTTCTGCAACAGGAGCTAGTCCCTTTTCATCTCCCACATGCGTTACAGGAGTTCCGACTTCGATGATTTGATTAACTGGTTCTTGAGCCACAACACTAGTAACCAATGTTTTAACTTCCGATCCATCAGCAGCAGTAGTTACAGAGTAGAAATGGCTACGACGACCGTTGACACCTGCAGTTACTAGACGAGTTTGTCCCTTAGGTAGCGAAGGAGTCTCGCGAGTGATCGTTGTAAATGGAATTTCTTCGTCCTCGATGACTACACGAGGTTTGCTTAGCACAGGAGCTTGACCTTTTTCATCTCCTACATGCGTTGCTAATGTTCCCACTTCGACAATTTGATTGACAGCTTCTTTCGTTACTTGACTTTCAAGAACTGTTTCTGTCTGCTTACCATTTTCAGTCACAACTGAAAGATACTTAGTACGTTCTCCTTTGACACCAACAGTGATGACTTTCTCTTGTCCTGCTGGAAGGTTAGAATTTTCTTTCTTAACAATCTCAAACGGAATTTCTTCTGTCTTAACAAGAAGTTCTGGTCGGTTTTCAACTGCAGCAGAAGTTTCACTCTCATCAAGACTTCCTGAGTGAGTTGCAGCTGGTTTGAGACCGAGTCTAGCAGCTTTGAGATTAGCTACAAGTGTGTTCAATTCAGCTTGTTTATTACGATTGAGGTTGTAGTTAAGAGCATCTTTAGCAGCCTTGAGAGCATCTAGACTTTCTGTGCTATATCCTTCTAAGTTTTCAGGGACTTGAGCAAGTTCTTCGCGTAGCGCTTTGTAGTCAGCACGGAAGTAGTCTTTGTTGTGATCAGCAAAAGCAGTCATCAGTTCAAAGATTTCTTCTTCCTTGTACTCAGCTTGAGGTTTGTCCGCCCAGATAGCTAACATACTACCAATAGTAGGTAGGTCAACTTCAGGATATTTAGTTGAAGCTAGTTGCTTGAATGGTACTTTTTCAGTATTTTCAATTGCTTTTGATAGAGGATAGGCTTCGTCATTTTTATGATTGCCTAGAACATAGTACCAGTCTCCGTTGGTATTAAGGATTTTGTAACCCTTGCTTGCTAGATATTGAGGAGATGCAAGGTTGTAACCCCACCATCCTTTAGACCAGTAAGAGATGATAACATCTTTATCAAACTCAACATCATCCTTGTCTTCGTAGTAGAAGCCATCGTTAAAGGCCATTGGTTGTAAGCCTTTTTCTTTAGCCATGGCAGCTAGGCTATTAGCGTACTCAGCAAATTTGCCATAAAGACCATACCACTTGAGGTAATACCAGCCTTGAGCATTGGTAGCATCGTTGGCATACTCATCTGTACCATAGTTAAAGATCTTAGTCTTACCTGCAAAGAAGTCCATGTACTTGCCGATGAGAGCTTTTGTAAAGTTCATTGCTTCTTCGTTTTCAAGGTCCATAGTAGTTTTTGAAACCTTGTCAAAGTTGGCTTGAGGGTTTGCGATGCCTAGTTTTTCCATAGCGACAAGCATAGCATCCATGTGACCTGGACTATTGATAGCTGGGATTAGTCCAATACCTTTATCCTTAGCATACTGGATAAGCTCAGTAATTTCAGCTTGGTTCAAAGTAGTTCCATTAGGATCATCGTAGTAAGATTTTGTTCCTTCGATGATGGCATTTTTCACATCGTCGCTTGCATAAGTCTTGCCGTTTGCTGAGATACTCATATCATCCAAGAGGAAGCGAAGTCCATCATTTCCAAGGAGTAGATGAAGGTCAGAGTAACCAAGTTCGCTGGCTTTGTCAACGATTCGTTTAAGTTGGTCTAGCGTGAAGTATTTACGACCAGCATCGATAGAGATTACCTTATTTTTAGCTAGTTTTTCAACTTCGCGTTTAGCATCTTCTTCTTTTTGAGCTTCTGGAGTGAAGGTCAAGTTGCTAACAGCTTCTTGGAGTTTTGCGATGGCTTGGTCAATGGTATCTTGTTGAGCACGGCTGAGGTTACTATCGAGAGCACGAATGGCTTTTTCAGCTTCTTTAACGGCTGCAACACTTTCTTCTGTGTAGCGCTTGAGGTCTGTTGGAACTTCTTTCAGAGCTTGCTCAGCAGACTCGTAGTCAGCGGCGAAATATTCAGCATTTGAATTTGCGAATTGACGCATGAGTTTGAATAGACGAGATGGAGAGTAGCGAGCAGATGGAGTATCAGCCCAAGCGGCTACCATCCCACCGATAATAGGAACGTCAGCTCCTTCTGTTTGGAACTGAAGTAATCGGTGTACTCTTGATACCATTCAATCCTTGATCGAGGTTGTACCAGCCTTGACCGTCAGCATTACGGCCGAGAACGTAGTACCAAGCATCGTTAGTGTTGAGGATTTCGTGTCCTTTTTCAGCTAGTAACTTAGAAGAAGCGACATCGTAACCACCCCAGCCACCAGTCCACATAGAGACGATGATATCTTTATCAAAGGTACCAAAACTTGTATCACTATTATAGTAGATACCGTCGTTGAAGGCCATTGGTTTAAGACCGTGAGATTTAACGATACGAGCTAGGTCATTTGCATAGGCGATGAATTTGTCATAGCCTTTGTCTGGGAATCCATCTTCTGGATACCATTTATAGGCTTGAAGTACGCTCCATCCCTTAGCATCTGTAGCGTCGTTAGCGTACTCATCCAAACCGATGTTGAAGATTTCAGACTTACCAGCAAAGTAGCCTGCATACTTATCAATCAAAGCTTTGTGAAGGCAACAGCTTTTTCGTTGTCAAGGTCAACAGTACGTGCTGATTCTTTACCAAAATAGTTAAAGTTAGGCTTTTCAATACCCAGTTCTTTCATGGCATTGAGGATGGCATCCATGTGACCAGGACTGTTAACAGATGGGATAAGGCCGATACCCTTGCCCTTAGCATAGTCGATCAAGTCAGTCATTTGGCTTTCAGTTAGATGGTTGCCATTTGGATCGTTGTAATAAGCATTGGTTCCATTTTCGACAGCGCGTTTGACATCGTCGCTTGCATAAGTCTTGTCACCAACAGTTAGAGACATGTCATCAAGCATAAAGCGCAAGCCGTCATTTCCGACTAAAAGATGAAGATCAGTGTAGCCATAATGTTTGGCTTTGTCGATGATTTCTTTTAGTTGGTCAGGAGAGAAGTATTTACGTCCAGCATCAATTGACACAATTTTCTTTTTAGCCAGTTTTTCATTGACTTGAGCTGCTTTTTCTGTAGCGACTGCAGGTGCTTCAACTTTAGCAACTTCTTTATTTTCTTCCTTTTCTGGCTGCGTAGCTTCTTCAGTTACTTCTGGTTTAGCTGTAGTTTCTTCGGTTGCAACAGGTTTTTCTACGGCAGGTGCAGGAGCAACTTCAACTTTTGGAGCTTCAGAGTTTGTTGCTGGAGCAGCTGGAGTAGCATTTTCTGTTGAGGGAGCAGTCTCGACTTTTTCTTCACTCGTTGGCGGAGTGGCTTCTCCTGTGGCTTGGACAGTAGGCTGATTCTCTGTTGTAGCAGGCACGACTCCGTCAGCAGCAACGGCTTGAGCCTGAAAGGCAAAGCCGATCAATACAGAAGCTGCTCCGATTGCGTATTTACGAATAGAGAAACGCTGTTTATTTTCTGGTTTCATTAAATAACCCCCTAATTTATTGTTTTTGGTAGCGTTTTCACAAACTGATTCCATTGTATTATCTGAATCTAGTAAAGTCAAGTATTTTTAATAAAATACCTATAAAAAAATATAAGAAGTTATTTAATTTGAACTGATTTTTATTTTTTTACTCTATTTTTTTAGTAAAATTTCTCCGAATTATAGTTTAAAGTCATTTGATATTTCCTACTAAGAGCTAGCGTGCTATAATGAAAAACAGAAAAGCCTGAAACGATTGTCTCAGACTTTTTAATGTTTAGTGATCGCGATCACATGAGATAAATTTAATTTTATAGAAATCAGAACGTTTATAAGTTTCAATGTATTCCAACACTTGACCAGTTGATTCAAGCTTAGTTGTCTTGGTTTGGAGAACAGTTGGGAACTGGGAGTCGATTCCTAGGATAGAAGCAGCATGTTCTGGAGTCGGAAATACAATTTCATTGATTTCTTCAAAATGCTCGTCATTCATGTGAATGTGGTAGTCTAATTTGAAACGATTATAGATAGAACTATAATATTCTAGATTTGGATAGTTTGCATTGATGTATTGTTCAGGGATATAAGATGTGTGGTAGATATAAGTAACACCGTTAGATTCACGGATACGTTCGATTTTGTAATAAAATTGATCGCCACGTAAGCCTAATTTTTCTAAGTAGTTAAGATTGTTCCCACGCTCAATAGAAAGAACAGTGACTTTATCGTCCTTGGTTTCAAAAATTTCTACATCAGAAAATTCTACAAGTTTGTGCTTGCGAGCGCGAGCCACAAAGGTTCCCTTTCCTTGTTGGCGGACAATATAGCCGTCTTTAGCAAGGTCGTTTAAGGCGCGAACAACAGTGATTGAACTTACATCATACATCGCAATCAATTCTGCTTCCGTGTAGAACTTATCTCCACTAGCGAATTGACCTGAAATGATTTTGTTTTTCAATTCATCTTTGATATATTGATACTTTGGAATTGCCATATTTTCACCTCATTTTTTCCTTCTCTATCTTCGATTCTACCATAAATAGTTTGAAAATGATAGTATTATAGTATAAAAAAATATAAAATAATAGACTAAGTGATTGACTTATATATGTTTTTACTAGTAAAAAAATTCATGAAATCAAGTAATTTAGGCCAGAAAAAAATTTAATATAAAAATAATGTTTTTACAAGAATTTTTAGAAAAACAATTCAGTAAAAAAAGAAAAAAATTTTAAATAATTTTTTTAAAAAAATCTATTGACAAGATGGCTTCGTTAGTTTATCATTTAATATAACAACAAATGAAAGCGCAAACGGAAAAAGTATGGGGTGGTAAAATGACGAGATTTAAAATTGAGGATGATTTTTACCTAGATGGGAAACCATTCAAAATTTTATCTGGTGCCATTCATTATTTTAGAATTCCTGAAGATGATTGGTATCATTCATTGTATAATCTCAAGGCTTTAGGTTTCAACACTGTTGAAACATACGTCGCTTGGAATTTGCATGAGCCAACTGAAGGAAACTTCAATTTTGAAGGCAATCTTAATATTGAAAAATTTCTTCAGACTGCTCAGGACTTAGGCTTGTATGCTATTGTTCGACCATCTCCCTTTATCTGTGCAGAGTGGGAATTTGGTGGTTTACCAGCATGGCTTTTAACTAAAGACATGCGAATCCGTTCTTCTGATCCAGCCTTTGTAGAAATGGTAGGACGCTACTACGATCATTTACTTCCACGTCTTGTTTCGAGATTGTTGGAAAATGGTGGCAACATCCTCATGATGCAGGTTGAAAATGAGTACGGTTCATACGGTGAGGATAAGACCTACTTGCGTGAGATTCGCCGATTGATGGAAGAACGTGCAGTTACTTGTCCGCTCTTTACATCTGATGGACCGTGGAGAGCTACTTTGAAAGCTGGAACCTTGATTGAAGATGATCTCTTTGTAACAGGGAACTTTGGCTCGAAAGCTAACTTCAACTTCTCGCAAATGCAAGAGTTCTTTGATGAGTATGGTAAGAAATGGCCACTCATGTGTATGGAATTCTGGGATGGATGGTTTAATCGTTGGAAAGAGCCAGTCATCACGCGTGAGCCAGAAGAGTTGGCAGAAGCTGTTCACGAGGTTCTAGAGCAAGGTTCTATCAACCTTTACATGTTCCACGGTGGAACCAACTTTGGTTTTATGAATGGTTGTTCAGCTCGAGGAACTATTGACTTACCACAAGTAACATCTTATGATTACGACGCTCTCCTTAATGAAGCTGGGAATCCAACTGCTAAATACATGGCAGTTAAGGAAATGATGGCGACTTACTATCCTGAGTATCCACAATTAGAACCGCTTTACAAAGAGAGTATGGAAGTTGAAAACATTCCACTGGTTGAGAAAGTTTCTCTATTTGAAACCTTGGATAGTTTAGCAAGTCCAACTGAAAGCCTCTATCCTAAGAAAATGGAAGAGTTGGGACAAAGCTATGGCTACCTTCTCTATCGTACAGAAGCTAGTTGGGATGCAGAAGAAGAACGCATCCGCATCATTGATGGTCGAGACAGAGCTCAGCTATTCGTAGATGGTAAATGGGTTGTAACTCAGTACCAGACTGAAATTGGTGAAGATATCTTCTATCAAGGAAAAAAGAAAGCGCTCTCTCGTTTTGATATCCTGGTAGAAAATATGGGGCGTGTCAATTACGGGCATAAGTTCCTAGCAGATACACAACGGAAAGGGATTCGTACAGGTGTCTGCAAAGACCTACACTTCATGCTGAACTGGGAACACTATCCACTTCTACTTGATAATCCTGAAAAGATTGATTTTTCAAAAGGATGGACAGAAGGACAGCCTGCCTTTTACGCCTATGATTTTGAAGTTGAGGCACCGAAGGACACCTACTTAGAACTATCTGAGTTTGGTAAAGGTATTGCCTATGTCAATGGCCATCATCTCGGACGTTTCTGGAATGTTGGTCCAACCTTATCGCTTTATATTCCACACAGCTATCTCAAAGAAGGTGCTAACCGTATCATTATCTTTGAAACTGAAAGGGAGTATAAAGAACACATACATTTAACTCGTAAACCTACACTAAAACATATAAAGGGGGAAAATTTATGACAATTGTAGGATGCCGTATTGATGGACGTTTGATCCACGGCCAAGTAGCAAACCTTTGGTCTGCTAAACTAAATGTTTCACGTATCATGGTCGTTGACAATGAAGTTGTCAACAACGACGTTGAAAAGAGCGGATTGAAACTTGCAACACCACCAGGTGTAAAACTTAGTATTTTGCCAGTTGATAAAGCAGCAGCGAATATCCTTGCTGGTAAATATGATAGCCAACGTCTGTTGATTGTAGCACGCAAACCTGACCGTTTCCTCGGTTTGGTAGAAGCAGGTGTGCCACTTGAAACTGTCAATGTTGGTAATATGTCTCAAACACCAGAAACACGTTCTATCACACGTTCTATCAACGTTGTAGATAAAGACGTAGAAGATTTTCACAAATTGGCGGAAAAAGGTGTTAAACTCACTGCTCAAATGGTTCCAAATGATCCAGTTTCAGACTTTTTGAGCTTATTAAAATAGGAAAAAATTTTTAGGAGGTCATTGTTATGATACAATGGTGGCAAATTTTACTTCTCACTTTGTACTCAGCTTATCAAATCTGTGATGAGTTGACGATCGTTTCTTCTGCAGGTTCCCCTGTATTCGCTGGTTTCATTACTGGTTTAGTCATGGGAGATTTGACAACTGGTTTGTTTATCGGTGGTAGCTTGCAGTTGTTCGTACTTGGGGTAGGTACCTTCGGTGGTGCTTCTCGTATCGACGCAACTTCTGGTGCGGTTCTTGCGACAGCTTTCTCAGTTGCACAAGGTATCGAGACAGACCTTGCGATCACTACAATCGCTGTACCAGTAGCGGCACTATTGACTTACTTCGACGTACTTGGTCGTATGACTACAACATTCTTCGCTCACCGTATTGATGCTGCGATCGAACGCTTTGACTATAAAGGAATCGAACGCAACTACCTTCTTGGTGCGCTTCCATGGGCTCTATCTCGTGCCCTTCCAGTATTCTTCGCCCTTGCTTTCGGTGGAGAATTCGTTACAGGTGTTGTAAACCTTGTTAAAGAATACCAATGGGTTGCAGACGGTTTGACTCTTGCAGGTCGTATGCTTCCAGGTCTTGGATTCGCTATCTTGCTTCGTTACCTTCCAGTTAAACGTAACCTTCACTACCTTGCTATGGGATTCGGTTTGACAGCTATGTTGACTGTACTTTACTCATACGTAACAGGTCTTGGTGGAGCAGTTGCTGGTATCATTGGCACTCTTCCTGCTGACGTTGCTGAAAAAATTGGCTTTGCAAACAACTTCAAAGGCTTGTCTATGATTGGTATCTCTATCGTAGGTATCTTCCTTGCAGTGCTTCACTTCAAGAACAGCCAGAAAGTTGCTGTAGCAGCACCTTCTACACCATCAGAAAGTGGGGAAATTGAAGATGACGAATTCTAATTACAAATTAACAAAAGAAGATTTTAATCAAATTAACAAACGTAGCTTGTTCACTTTCCAATTGGGATGGAACTACGAGCGTATGCAAGCATCAGGTTACCTTTACATGATCTTGCCACAATTGCGTAAAATGTATGGAGATGGAACTCCTGAGTTGAAAGAAATGATGAAAGTTCATACTCAATTCTTCAACACTTCACCATTCTTCCACACAATCATCGCTGGTTTTGACCTTGCCATGGAAGAAAAAGATGGCGTTGGTTCAAAAGATGCGGTTAACGGTATCAAGACAGGTTTGATGGGACCATTCGCTCCTCTTGGAGATACTATCTTTGGTTCACTTGTACCTGCTATCATGGGATCTATCGCTGCAACAATGGCTATCGCTGGTCAACCTTGGGGTATCTTCCTTTGGATCGCAGTTGCAGTAGCGTATGATATCTTCCGTTGGAAACAGTTGGAATTTGCATACAAAGAAGGGGTTAACCTTATCAACAACATGCAAAGTACTTTGACAGCTTTGATTGACGCTGCATCTGTACTTGGTGTATTCATGATGGGTGCTCTTGTAGCAACAATGATCAACTTTGAAATTTCTTACAAATTGCCAATCGGTGAGAAAATGATTGACTTCCAAGACATCTTGAACTCAATCTTCCCACGCTTGCTTCCAGGAATCTTCACAGCATTCATCTTCTGGTTGCTTGGTAAGAAAGGTATGAACTCTACAAAAAGCAATCGGTATTATTATTGCTCTTGCAGTTGGGCTTTCATTCATCGGAAAATTCTTGCTTGGAATGGGCGCATAATTTATGACGAAATCATTGATTTTTAGTGAGCCATGGACGTTTTTGTGAAGAACTTAAAGGTAGCACAGAAATGATTATGGGTCCACAAGACAACATTCATGCGGTAGCTCTTCTTCCAGAAGATGGACCAGAAGATTTCACTGCGAAATTTGAAGCTGCTGTCGAAGGTTTGGATGATTTCCTAGTCTTTGCTGACCTCCTTGGTGGAACACCATGTAACGTGGTGAGCCGTCTGATTATGGAAGGTCGTGATATCGAACTTTATGCAGGAATGAATCTTCCAATGGTGATTGAATTTATCAATGCAAGCCTAACTGGCGCTGATGCAGATTATAAGAGTCGTGCTTCAGAGAGCATTGTCAAAGTTAATGATCTATTGGCAAGCTTCGATGACGATGAAGACGAATAAGGTGTAATGACAGAAATACTGTTAGAACACATTTCATAGAATATAAATGGGAATGGGACTTACTCCCATTCCCATATTTTAAATAAAAAACAATATAATAATAGATTAGAGGGACTCAATGCTAGATTATACAAAAGAAGAATTGCTTGAGTTGGGGGCAGAAATCACAACACGCGAAATCTACCAACAACCAGATGTTTGGAAAGAAGCTTTTGAAGCTTATCAAGAACGACGTGATGAAATTGCAGCCTTCTTGCAAGGCATTGCAGATAAACATGACTACATTAAAGTTATCTTGACTGGTGCTGGTACTTCAGCTTATGTAGGTGATACCTTGGTTCCTTACTTCAAGGAAGTCTATGACGAACGTAAATGGAATTTCAATGCTATTGCGACAACTGATATCGTAGCAAATCCACAAACTTATTTGAAAAAAGACGTTGCAACTGTTTTGGTGTCATTTGCACGAAGCGGGAACTCACCTGAGAGTGTAGCAACAGTTGATTTGGCTAAGGCCTTGGTTGATGAACTTTATCAAGTGACCATCACCTGTGCTGCTGAAGGAAAATTAGCTCTCCAAGCACATGGTGATGACCGCAACCTCTTGCTCTTGCAACCAGCTGCTTCTAACGATGCTGGCTTTGCCATGACTTCAAGCTTCACTTCAATGATGTTGACCGCACTTTTGGTATTTGATCCAACAGAATTTGCTGTTAAAGTTGAACGATTTGAAGTGCTTTCTAGTCTTGCTCGCAAAGTTCTTGACAATGTAGCAGATGTCAAAGAGTTGGTTGACCTAGACTTTAATCGTGTGATTTATCTAGGTGCAGGTCCATTCTTCGGACTTGCTCATGAAGCACAACTGAAAATTTTGGAATTGACTGCTGGTCAAGTTGCGACTATGTATGAAAGTCCAGTCGGCTTCCGTCACGGTCCAAAATCTCTTATCAATGAGGATACTGTAGTTTTGGTCTTCGGTACTACAACAGATTATACTCGTAAGTATGACTTGGACTTGGTTCGTGAAGTTGCTGGGGATCAAATTGCCCGTCGCGTTGTGCTTTTAAGCGATCAAGCCTTTGGACTTGAGAATGTGAAGGAAGTAGCGCTTGGCTGCGGTGGCGTTTTGAATGATGTTTACCGTGTTTTCCCTTACATCGTTTACGGTCAATTATTTGCACTTTTGACTTCGCTTAAGGTTGGAAACAGACCTGATACACCATCACCAACAGGTACAGTGAACCGTGTTGTTCAAGGTGTCATTATTCACGAGTTTGAAAAATAAGGAAAGATCTATGAGTAAATTAACATTAAGCCCAAATAAACTTGCTTGCATGCAAAAACTCTCTGATGAGAATGGTATCATCTCAGCTCTTGCCTTTGACCAACGTGGTGCTTTGAAACGTCTCATGGCTCAATACCAAACTGAAGAGCCAACAGTAGCTCAAATGGAAGAATTAAAAGTCTTGGTAGCAGATGAATTGACGAAATACGCTTCATCTATGCTTCTTGACCCTGAGTATGGACTTCCTGCTACTAAAGCTCTTGATCCAAATGCTGGTCTTCTCCTTGCTTATGAGAAAACAGGATACGATACTACAAGCACAAAACGTTTGCCAGACTGCTTGGATGTTTGGTCTGCAAAACGTATCAAGGAACAAGGTGCAGATGCTGTTAAATTCTTGCTTTACTATGATGTAGATAGCTCTGACGAACTTAACCAACAAAAACAAGCCTACATTGAACGTATCGGCTCAGAGTGTGTGGCAGAGGATATTCCATTCTTCCTTGAAATCTTGGCTTACGATGAAAAGATTGCTGACGCTGGTTCTGCAGAATACGCTAAAGTGAAACCTCACAAGGTTATCGGTGCCATGAAGGTCTTCTCTGACTCACGCTTCAACATCGATGTCTTGAAAGTGGAAGTTCCAGTTAACGTTAAATACGTTGAAGGATTTGGGGATGGTGAAATCGTTCATACACGTGAAGAAGCAGCAGCCTTCTTCAAAGCCCAAGACGAAGCTACTAACTTGCCATACATTTACTTGAGTGCAGGTGTATCAGCTAAGCTCTTCCAAGAAACTCTTGTCTTTGCCCATGAATCAGGTGCAAACTTCAATGGTGTTCTTTGCGGACGTGCAACATGGGCTGGTTCAGTTGAAGCTTACATCAAAGATGGTGAAGCAGCAGCTCGAGAATGGCTTCGTACAACTGGATTGAAAACATCGATGAACTTAACAAAGTTCTTCAAACAACAGCAACTTCATGGACTGAACGTGTAGAAGCATAGAATAGGAATAGAAGGAACTATTTTTGTTAAGAAAATAGTTATGGTTTCTTGATAAAGGTGTCAGTAAATCATACAATAAAACCATAGAATGTAAATGCGCTTTCTATGGTTTGTTTACTTAATTGAATTAGAAAAAGGAGAGAAGGATGAAAGCATACACAGAACGTGTATTTGGGAAAGTTGATGATAAGGATGTCCTAGCTTACCGTTTTGAAACGGATAAGGGATACCAACTAGAAATCATGACCTATGGTGCAACGATTCTACGCTATGTAACTCCAGATAAGGTTGGTAATTTTGCCAATGTTATCCTAGGGTTTGACGATTTCGAAAGCTATGTTGGGAATAGCCCTAAACATGGAGCGAGTGTAGGTCCAGTTGCAGGTCGTATCGCAGGAGCGACTTTCGAACTCAATGGGAAGATCTATGAACTCGAAGTCAACAATGCTAGCAACTGCAACCACAGTGGCTCCACTGGTTGGGATTCTAGCTTGTTTGAACTAGTCGAAGTGAGCGACCATGGATTGACTCTTTACACTGAAAGAACAGACGGGACAGGAGGTTTCCTTGGAAATCTTAAAATCTGGATTAGCTACTACTTGGAAGAAACTGGTGCCTATGAAATCAGCTACAAGGTAACGACAGATCAAGATACCTTGGTCAATCCAACCAACCACAGCTACTTTAACTTGTCTGGTGATTTCACTCAGACGGTTGATCGCCATGTCTTCCAACTCAATACAGAAGGTATTTACCCAATCGCTCCTGATGGTGTTCCGGCTAAGACCCCAGATGCTAATCGTGATGTAGTTAAACACATCTATAATGGTGCCTTGTTGAAGGATATCTTTGCAGAAGAAGATGAGCAAATCCAACTCGTATCTGGTTTGGATCATCCATTTGCACTTCCTGCAGGACATGACAATGCTGGTTTCCTCTATGACCAAAACTCAGGTCGTTTCTTACTCTTTAAGACAGAAGCTCCTTGCTTTGTAGTTTATACAGCAAACTTTGTGGATGAGTGTGTCATCATAGCTGGTCAACCAATGATTCAGCATAATGGAATTGCTCTAGAAGCACAGGCTTTGCCAGATGCTATTCATAGCGACCTTAAAGATCAAGTCATTCTCAAAGCAGGTGAAACTTTCACCAGCAAAACTCGTTACGAGATTATTGTTAAATAATAAAAATTCTCTGAAGTCATTTGATTTCAGAGAATTTTTTTCTTATTCTTCATCTGGTGTGAGAATCATCGGAATGATGATTGGCTCACGTTCAGTATTTTCGTAAAGGAATGGTCGAATAGCGTTTACGATAGCGCCATTGACTGATTGGATGCTGGCATCCTTGTTTTTCAAAGCGATACGAATAGCATTGAAAAGGATGCGTTGACTTTGACGGATCAAGTCACCAGATTCGCGCATGTAGACAAATCCACGACTGAGGATATCTGGGCCAGAAATAATCATCTGAGACTTGAAGTCTACTGTTGCGACAGCAAGCACGACACCATCTTCGGATAGGTCACGGCGGTCTTTTAGGACTGCTGCTCCGATTTCACCGATACGATTTCCATCGACGTAGATGTCTTGGGCATTGAAGTGACCTGCGATACGAGCAGAGTCTGCAGTGAGGGCAAGCACATCACCATTGCTCATGATAAAGATATTGTCCTTCTCTACTCCAGTGTCTACAGCTAGTCCAGCGTGGACTTTTTGCATGCGGTATTCACCATGGACAGGCATGAAGTATTTTGGCTTGATGAGGCGGAGCATGAGTTTTTGCTCTTGTTGACCACCGTGTCCAGATGTATGGATGTTGTTAATCTTACCATGGATAACTTCGACACCAGCTTCAGAAATGATGTTAATCAGCTTGTTAACGCTAGTGGTGTTTCCTGGAATTGGACTAGATGAGAAGATGACAGTATCGCCAGGTTGGAGTTGCACTTGACGGTGAGTTCCGTTAGCGATACGAGAGAGGGCTGCCATAGGTTCACCCTGGCTACCTGTACAGAGGATGAGAATCTCTCCTGCAGGGTAGTCTTTGATTTCATTTGGTTCGATGAAGGTTCCCTTTGGTGCCTTAATGTAGCCTAGTTCAATCCCGTTTACAATAGCTTTCTCCATAGAACGCCCAAAGACAGCAATCTTACGACCAGTCTTGACGGCGGCATCAGTTGCTTGTTGGAGACGGAAGATATTTGAGGCAAAGGATGCAAAGATGATGCGTCCCTCGATACCTTGAATAATCTTCATGATAGACTGACCGACAACCTTTTCAGAGTTTGTAAAGGTTGGCACTTCAGCATTTGTTGAGTCAGACAGGAGACAGAGAACACCTTCTTCACCAAGAGCTGCCATACGGTGCAAGTCTGCGGGTTCACCAACTGGTGTAAAGTCGAACTTGAAGTCACCTGTACAGACGATTTTCCCTTGAGGTGTGTGGATGACAATTCCCAATGGCTCTGGAATCGAGTGGGTTGTTCTAAAGAAAGTTGCTTTAAGATTTTTAAAGGTCAACTCAGTGTTGTGGTTGATTTCGTGAAGTGTAGCGTTGCGTAAAAGTCCATGCTCTTCGAGTTTTCCACGGATCAAGGCAAGGGCCAGTGGACCTGCATAGATAGGGATGTTTGCTTGCTTGAGCAAGAAAGGGATCCCTCCGATATGGTCCTCGTGTCCGTGTGTAATCAAAAGAGCCTTGACGCGGTCGATATTTTCTACAATGTAGGAGTAATCAGGGATAACATAGTCAATACCAAGCAGGTCATCCTCAGGGAATTTAATCCCTGCATCAACAATGATAATTTCATCTTGATATTCGATACCATATGTGTTTTTTCCGATTTCTCCTAGACCACCAATGGCAAAAACGCCAACTTCTTCTGGTTTAAGAGTGTAGGCCATATTAGAACTCCGTAATTTCGAATGCGCCAGTTTCTTTTTCGTAGTCTAGCAATTTGTCGGACAAGAGTTCGATATACTCGATATTATATTCTGGACGATTTTCTTCTACAAGTTGGCGAGCAGCGATACGTCCTTCAAGTTCTGAACTAGCATCGATGTCTAAGTATAGTGAGCGTGTTGTTTCACGACGTGGGCTACGGTCTTTGGTTTCTTGATAAAAAACTTTGTAAATCATATGTTTCCTTTCTGCTTTCAGGTCAGCTATATTCAAAAATGCTCAGTTTGAAGCTGGTTTGATTCCAGTTCATTTTTTGTCTTTATTGACCTTGATTCGTTACAATTATCTCAATTATAACATAAAAAGGGGAATTAGTAAAAGCAGGAAACATGAAAGTAAGGAGCTTGAAATGGGTTTCGTTTTGCCTTGTATAAGTATTTGAAGACTTCAGATGCAAGTGCTATAATAAAGTTATAAGAGACGTTTCTATATCAAGGAGGTTGAAAGATGAATGACTTATTTACTTTTGCTATCGGTATTCGTTTGGTAGCTTTTATGATTTTTGTTGCCTGTGTTTATGGTGGCAATCTATTATTTGTTCGTCTGGAACATAGGAAAACAGCTGTACACTGGAAAATTCTCTTTGTAACACTGTATTCCATTTTCCTTCTCCTTGTGACTTATGTGGTCTGGTTTGTATTTTACTTTGGTTTGAATACTTAACTTCAGTTGTTTAGTTATATTTGCTGATTGAACGAATATCTAGTATAAAAAGATAGCGAATCTAGTTACAAAAAAATCCACCCCAACTATTAAGATAGGGTGGATTTTTCAACTCTTTCTCAAATTAGGTGTCTAATTTTCCCTCAAACAGAGGTTATATTTTCAGGCCCTATCCTTATTTTTACAGTAGTGATTGTTCTGTTCAAAAATAGAGTTGAAGCATAAAAATAAAACAATACAAACAGATAAATCAATTGGCAATGGTATAGTAGTAATGCTTAAATCGTTGAGAATACTGATCAAACTGTAAGAGATGAAGAAAATAAAATTCATCCTTCTATAAATGTGTCTTTTATCTAGCATGACTTATCCAAACTTTTTACGGAGATCTTTTCCAATGGTGTAAGCTGCCATAAATAAAGCTATACCAACACCTACACCAAAACCACCCTTGATTTCTTGCAATTCTTTATTAGAAATTTCATGATATTTGTCTAAATCTTTAATCATACTAACCTCCTAAAAATAACCAGCTGCTAAGCCAGAGCCTACAAGTGCTGTTCCGCCAGCAACAGCTTTCCAAGAAACTGCTACACCAAAGATAGCCAAGGGAGCGAGACCACCATCAATATTTGATAATTCATTTTCAGATAGCGATACAAATTGATTGTCAATATTTTCGAAATTTGTCATTGAACTTTCCTCCTTTTTTCTTGTTCACTTTTATATTCGGAAACGAAAAGGAAAAGTTGCGATTTTTTTGAAGATTTCTTTTCACTGTGATTTTTGATACAAAACAAAGAAAATTCCCATGTGCCTTCTTTTGTAGTATAATAGTAAGCAGACAAAAAGATAGGAATGTGTTATGAAAGTATTAGCTTTTGATACGTCCAGCAAGGCTCTGTCTCTCGCTATTTTGGAGGACAAGCAGCTTCTTGCCGAGACCACGATCAATATCAAGAAAAATCACAGTATCACTCTGATGCCTGCTATCGATTTTTTGATGGCCAGTCTAGATTTGGCACCCAAAGATTTGGATCGAATCGTAGTGGCAGAGGGACCAGGTAGCTACACAGGCTTGCGAATCGCAGTAGCGACTGCCAAGACCTTGGCTTATACTCTGAATATTGAGTTAGTTGGTATGTCTAGCCTCTTAGCACTGGTGCCACATCAGCAAGAAGGATTCTTCGTTCCCTTGATGGATGCGCGTCGTAACAATGTTTATGCAGGATTTTATGAAAATGCCCAGCCAGTCTTTCCAGAAGCGCACCTATCTTTTGAAGAGGTGTTAGAAAAAGTCAAGGATGCTGAGCAGGTAACCTTTGTCGGTGAAGTTGGAGCCTTTGTGGATCAAATCCAAGAACAACTGCCACAGACTAATTACCAAGAAACCTTACCAAACGCAGCCAATCTAGCTCTTTTGGCTTGGGACAAGGAAGCAGACTCCTTGCACGACTTTGTGCCCAATTACCTCAAGCGTGTCGAAGCTGAGGAAAACTGGCTCAAGAATCACACCGAGTCTGGCGAGTCTTACATTAAACGCCTATGATCGAGATCAAACGAATCCAACAGCAACCTGACTTAGCTCCAGCTATCTACGCTGTCATGACAGATGTTTATCCAGTCAGTCCTTGGACGTTGGAACAAATCCAAGCAGACCTGTCCCAAGACCAGACCTGGTATGCATTGGCTTATGATGGGGCAAAAGTGCTTGGATTTTTAGCCGTTCAGGAAAATATCTTTGAAGCAGAAGTCTTGCAAATCGCTGTCAAGAAAACTTATCAAGGCCAGGGAATAGCCTCTGCCTTGTTTGCAACCTTGCCGATGGACAAGGAGATTTTCCTCGAAGTCAGAAAGTCAAACCACCGAGCGCAAGCATTTTACAAGAAAGAAAAGATGGCAGTCATCGCTGAGCGAAAGGCCTACTACCATGATCCAGTCGAGGACGCCATTATCATGAAGAGAGAAATAGATGAAGGATAGATATATTTTAGCATTTGAGACATCTTGCGATGAGACCAGTGTCGCCGTCTTAAAAAACGATGACCAGCTCTTGTCCAATGTCATTGCCAGTCAAATTGAAAGCCATAAACGCTTTGGGGGCGTAGTGCCGGAAGTAGCCAGCCGTCACCACGTCGAAGTCATTACAGCCTGTATCGAGGAGGCGCTGGCAGAAGCAGGGATTACGGAAGAGGACGTGACCGCTGTTGCCGTTACCTACGGACCAGGCTTGGTCGGAGCCTTGCTTGTTGGTTTATCAGCTGCCAAGGCCTTTGCTTGGGCACATGGATTACCTCTAATCCCTGTGAATCACATGGCCGGTCACTTGATGGCAGCTCAAAGTGTGGAGCCTTTGGAGTTCCCCTTGCTAGCTCTATTGGTTAGTGGTGGTCACACAGAGTTGGTCTATGTTTCTGAGGCTGGCGATTATAAGATTGTTGGGGAAACTCGTGATGATGCGGTTGGTGAGGCCTATGATAAGGTAGGTCGTGTCATGGGCTTGACCTATCCAGCAGGTCGGGAGATTGACGAGTTGGCCCATCAAGGTCAGGATATCTATGATTTCCCTCGTGCCATGATTAAGGAGGATAATCTGGAGTTTTCATTCTCTGGTTTGAAGTCTGCCTTTATCAATCTTCACCACAATGCCGAGCAAAAGGGAGAAACCTTGTCCACAGAGGACTTGTGTGCCTCCTTCCAAGCAGCAGTTCTGGATATTCTCATGGCAAAAACCAAGAAGGCTCTGGAGAAATATCCTGTTAAAACCCTAGTCGTGGCTGGTGGTGTAGCGGCTAATAAAGGACTCAGAGAACGCCTAGCAGCAGAAATCACTGACGTCAAGGTGATCATTCCTCCCCTGCGACTCTGTGGAGACAATGCAGGTATGATTGCCTATGCCAGCGTCAGCGAGTGGAACAAAGAAAACTTTGCAGGCTTGGAGCTAAATGCCAAACCAAGTCTCGCTTTTGATACCATGGAATAGAAAGTCAGCTTTAGGCTTGCTTTTTTGCTTAAATATTTTATAATATGTTAAAAAAGTAAAAGTTTTTACGAATAGAATAGTAAAGGGAATATTTAAAGGGGAGTTTGTCCATGATTGAAAAACAGGCATTGGGAGAATTTTACAAGGAATTGCGTCTGGCTAGAAAACTCAAACAGTCAGATGTGGCTTGTGAGGGTCTAACAGCATCTCAGCTATCCAAGTTTGAACTAGGGCAGTCTATGCTGTCTGCGGATAAGTTAATCCTAGCTATCCAAGGGATCAATGTGACCTTTGATGAGTTTGGGCACAAGCTCAACAACTACCAAGAATCTCCACATATGCGATTTGGTAGAAGGATTGTGGATCGCTTTGCCCATCAGGATATAGCTGGTTTAGAGCAACTCTTGGAGGAAGTCGAACAAGAACAGATGGCGCAGACTTATCGCCGTTTGAACTCTATTGTGATTAAAGATGCTATCCATTCACTAGATAAAAGCTACCCACTAGCAGAGGAGGATAGTGAGTTTTTAACCACCTATCTTTATGCTATCGAGTCTTGGACCTGGTTTGAACTCTATATTTTTTGCAATACCATGCCTTTTTTGAGCAATCAAGATTTGATTTTTTTATCAACCTCCTTACTCGAAAAATCCAAGGAATTTAAAGAATTGGCACACAATAGACTGTATATGAAAAGTGGTTTTCTAAATATCATCTCAGAACTCATGGAGCGCAAACTTTTCTCCTACATCCCAATCTTTGAGTCCGAGTTGGAGAACATGTTGCGACCATATGATGTTTTTGAGAAAGTATCATGGCAGTTTTTAAAGAAAATGAGTGTTTTCCTTCAAACAAAGGGAAGCAATCAAAAAGAGATTGAACACTTTATCCAATCTCTGCAAATATTAGAAAATCCACAATTAACATCCCTTTTTGAATTACGCTTACAGCAATACAAATCACTTATCGATTAGTTAGAAATCGCAAATGTGAAAATTCCATCAGAAAAAATATCAAATATGCGATTTTCTAAAATAGACTGATTTCCGTGCTATACTGTCTTTATTCCATAGTTTAGGAGAAAAAAGGATGAAAAAGATAATCTCACGCTACTACTTTTTTGTAGCCATTATACTTGTCATTGCTTACCAGTACTTTAGTGGTCTGGTTTTACACAGCGACTTTGCTGCTAGCCTATCTGACTTTAGCTATTATTTTTCGGATATGATGTTGAACTTCCTTGTGGTTCTATTTGCGTTTATTGCAATGGTTCGGTCAGGGAAATGGCAACAAATCAATAGTAGAAAATTTAAAGGGTCCTATATTTTCTATTCTTTTTTAGCTTTTCTTGCTTTATTTATTTGGAATTTTATTAAATTTTTCCTATTCCCACCTACCCAAAATGGACTTGCTTACCAACTCGCTGCTCCGACTTTTACAGGCGCTACGGCATTTTTGATGTATTTTTTCTATCCTGTCATTGCAGGCCCCATTTTTGAAGAGATGATTTATCGTGGATTGGTAATGACTGCTTTGGAAAAAGGGGAAAAATGGGGACTGGATGTACTTGGTTCGGCTGCTTTATTTGGAATTTTGCATATCAGTGATTATGGTTGGGTTTTGACAGACTTTTTCGTATATATGGGTGGTGGACTCATATTTGCACTCTTGTTTAGAGCAACAAAGTCTATTTATTGGCCTATTGGACTGCATATAGTCTATAACGGTATTGGTCATATACTCCCTTTGCTGTTTTAGAGGATTTTCAAAAACCTAAACCAAGGGCTTGAGTCCTAATCGTGGTGCTTTTGCTTGGGGTGGAGAAATAGTAGATGGATTGTTTAGCCGTCGTAGAAGGTAGGATACTATAGGAGTTGATTAAATGAAGAAAATGAAAGAAATGAAATTTCACCTAGCAACTGGCTTGTTGATTTTGACTAATTACCTCATTTTTAATGTCATACCAGACTTAGATTTTATTGGTACTTTGTCGGATGAGTTCTACTATGTGTTCCAGGTTTTATTGGTATTTATTCTGGGAACTGTAGCAACTATTATTCTTGTCAAAAGTGAACATTGGAAAGAATGTGGTCGTTTCCAGTTTCGTTGGTCTTACCTAGGTGTTTTCATTCTTTCTTTTTTCTTATTATTTGTTTGGGTAAATCTAGCATCTCGTATCTTTCCTCGTACCAAAAATGGAAGTACGGTAGTGGAAGTAGCCACTAGTTTGACAGGAATTAGCTATTTTATTACGCGTGTACTTTACGGTAGCCTTATCGCACCTGTAGCAGAAGAAATCGTGTGTCGTGGTTTTTTGATGACAAGCTTGTCTAAATTTAAAAACTACTATATTGATGTTCTTGTTTCTGCAGCCATATTTGGCGCTATGCATGTTTTACAGCATGGTTGGATAACGACAGATTTCATACTCTACTTTGTAATGGGCTTGATATTTTGCATGATGTTTCGCTATACACGCTCTATTTATTGGACCATAGCTTTACATGCCTCATGGAATACCTTCTTACTCATTGTTAGTTTATTGGTGTTTGGATTTTAGAAGGGTGATATATGAAAAAGATCATCTCACGCTACTACTTTGTTGTAGCCATTTTACTGGTAATTGCTTACCAGTACTTCAGTGGTCTAGTTTTACACAGCGACCTTGCTGCTAGCCTATCTGACTTTAGCTATTATTTTTCGGATATGATGCTGAATTTTCTAGTGGTTCTATTTGCTACGATTGTTATGATTTGGTCAGGAAAATGGCAACAAATCAACAGTAGAAAATTTAAAGGGTCCTATCTTTTCTATTCTTTTTTAGCTCTTCTTGCTTTTGTTATTTGGAATTTCGTTACATTTTTTATTTTCCCACCTACCCAAAATGAAATTTCTTATCAACTGGATCTTCCTACTTTTACAGGCGCTACGGGATTTTTGATGTATTTTTTCTATCCTGTGATTGCAGATCCCATTTTTGAAGAGATGATCTATCGTGGATTAGTGATGATCGCTTTGGAAAAAGGGAAAAAATGGGGACTGGATGTGCTTGGTTCAGCTACTTTATTTGGGATTTTGCATATCAGTAGTCATGGTTGGGTTTTGACAGACTTTTTCGTATATATGGGTAGTGGTCTAATAATGGCGCTCTTTTTTAGAGCAACAAAGTCAATTTATTGGCCTATTGGACTGCATATAGTCGATAATGCCATTGCTCAAATTCTGCCCTTGTTGTTTTAGAGGTTTTTAAGAATCATAAATCAAGGGATGAGTTCTAATCGTAGTGCTTTTTATTGGCTGAGAGACGACGTAAATAAAACTGAAAAGGATCAACTATGAAAAGGAAAGAAACGAAATTTTACTTGGCAACAGTTTTGATCATAGCCACCTATTACGCGATTTTTAATGTTGTAGCAAGGTTAGAATTTGTTGACCAATTATCAGATTTTGGGTTTTATGGCTTGCAAATTTTATTGATCGCCCTTGAGGGGATTGCTGCTACTGTGGCTCTTGTAAAGAGTCAACGTTGGGACGAATACGGTTGCTTCCAGTTTCGTTGGTCTTATCTAGGTATCTTCTTTCTTTTCTTTATACTGATGTTTTTATGGGTAAATATAACGACTCTGATCTTTCCTAGCACGCAAAATGGGAGTGAAATGATGAAAGAAGCTGCTAATTTGACAGGAATTAGTTACTTTGTAATGCGCATTCTCTATAGCAGTCTCATTGCTCCTATAGTCGAAGAGTTGGTTTTTCGTGGGCTTCTGATGACAGCATTATCCAAATTTAAAAAGTACTATATAGATGTCGTCGTTTCCTCCACACTCTTTAGTCTTATCCATGTTTTACAATATGGATGGGTGTTAACAGACTTCATTGTATATGCAGGAGCAGGTCTCTTGTTCTGTATGCTATTTCGTTATACTCGTTCAGTTTATTGGCCAATGGCTCTTCATATCTTGTGGAATACATTTTTAATCATTGTCAGTTTATTGGTATTTGGGTACTAAATCTAAATAGTTTATAAGTTGCATCATGAGAGTGGGACAGAAATCGGTAATTCGTTAGAATTCGATTTCGTCGTCCCACCTCCGCACAGTTGAGTAGGGCTGTAAAAGCTGATGAAATCAGCGTAGTAGAGCCCACTCAACCACTGCGTCTTGCTCGACAATCCATAGACAATTGAGAGGCTAGGACTTTTGCCCCAGCCTCTTTCTTTTCTTGTCAGTCAGCAGACTTTTTTCTCCTCTTTGAATGTGTTATAATAGTCCTCGTTGTGACTGTTTGGGAAGCAGTTGCTGAAGGAATGATTAGTGAGGAATTTATGAAAGAAAAAGGATTTTGGGAAGGTGTGCAGGCAGCCATGCCAACAGCTCTGGGTTATGTCAGCATCGGTCTTGCCTGTGGGATTATCGGTGCGCCCTATGTAACACCTGTTGAGATGGGCTTGATGAGCCTCTTTGTTTATGCGGGCAGTGCCCAGTTTGCCATGATAGCCTTGATTGCAGTTCAAGCCCCTGTTGCAGCCATTGCTATGACGGTCTTTTTGATTAATCTGCGCCTCTTTTTGCTGAGTTTGCATGCGTCGACCTATTTTCGCCATACCAGTCTTTGGCAAAACATCGGTATGTCCAGCCTCTTGACCGATGAAACCTATGGCGTTTTGATGGGCGAGTTGGTGCATACGGATAAGGTCAATCCTATGTGGATGCACGGGAACAACCTTAACAGCTATCTAGCTTGGTTTGTCGGAACTGTTGTCGGAACTGCTCTAGGTGGTCTTTTACCAAATCCTGAGATTTTCGGTCTTGACTTTGCCCTCGTTGGAATGTTTATCGGGATTTTTTCTTCCCAGTTTCAGATTATGCAAAAACGGATTCCTGTCCGCAATATCTTCATTATTTTAGCAGTTGTAGCAGTATCTTTCTTTTTGCTCTTGATAGTGGTGTCCCAGTCATTAGCTGTCTTGTTTGCGACCTTGCTAGGTTGTACTATGGGGGTGATTTCAGATGGTCAGTAAGTATCTTTTGTTAGCCGTTATTTTTTCTGGCCTAGTGACTTGGATTCCAAGAATGATACCTTTCATCCTAGCCAAGTACAAGGGTTTACCACCTATCGTAGAGCGCTTTTTGAAATTTCTACCAGTTTCTATTATCTTTGCCTTGATTTTATCAAGTGTGGCAACAGGTAAGGTGGGAGGTTTCCCTCAAATCAAATGGTTAGACTTGATAGCAGTATTTCCAACAGCCTTTGTAGCCTTTCGTTACCGCAATCTGGTAGGTACGGTTCTCTTTGGAGTGGTCTTGATTGCTGCCTTACGTTTTATCTTTTAAATCAGTCATAAAGAAAACTTATGGCAAAGATAGAAATCATATAATAGCGTAATTCCTTTTTTTCTGTTAAGATAAGATTGTATTCTATTTTGGAGGAAATATCATGAAAAAAATCGTTAAGTATTCATCACTTGCTGCCCTAGGGCTTGTTGCCGCAGGTGTATTGGCAGCCTGCTCAGGTGGTGAAAAGAAAGATGCTGCATCGGGTGAAGCAACAACTGCTAAGAAAGAAATCGTCGTAGCAACTAACGCATCACCAAAACCATTTAACTATGAAGAAAACGGTGAGTTGACTGGTTTTGAGATTGAGGTTGTTCGCGCCATTTTTAAAGACTCTGACAAGTATGATGTCAAGTTTGAAAAGACAGAATGGTCAGGTATCTTTGCAGGTCTTGACGCAGATCGTTATCAAATGGCGGTTAACAACATCAGCTATACAAAAGAACGTGCAGAAAAATATCTTTATGCAGCACCAACTGCTAAAAACCCTAACGTTCTTGTTGTGAAGAAGGACGACACTAGCATCAAGTCTCTTGATGATATCGGTGGAAAATCTACTGAAGTCGTTCAAGGAACAACATCGGCTAAACAATTGGAAGAATACAACAAACAACACGCAGATAACCCAACTGTCCTTAACTACACAAAAGCTGACTTCCAACAAATCATGGGACGTTTGAGCGATGGACAATTTGACTACAAGATTTTTGACAAGATTGGTGTAGAAACAGTTATCAAAAACCAAGGTTTGGATAACTTGAAAGTTATCGAACTTCCAAGCGACCAACAACCTTACGTATACCCACTTCTTGCCAAAGGTCAAGATGAGTTGAAATCATTTGTTGATAAACGCATCCAAGAACTATACAAAGACGGAACTCTTGAAAAATTATCTCAACAGTTCTTTGGTGGTTCTTACCTCCCAGCAGAAGCTGATATTAAATAAGTTTGTAAATCATCCATTCTCTCGTAGGTGGATGATTTTCCATTCTGTAGGTATATAGTTTTAAACTATATGTCTGCCTATCTTAAAACAATTTGCGAAATCAAATAAAGTATGAGATACTATTACGGTATTATTTTTAAAGGAGAACGAATCATGAAAATCAAAAAATGGCTAGGCGTAGCAGCTATCGCTACAGTAGCAGGCCTTGCACTTGCAGCTTGCGGAAATTCAGACAAGAAAGCAGACAATACAACTACAGTTAAAATTGCGACTGTTAACCGTAGCGGTTCAGAAGAAGCGCGTTGGGACAAAGTCCAAGAATTGGTTGAAAAAGACGGAATCAAATTGGAATTCACTGAGTTTACAGACTACTCACAACCAAACAAAGCAACTGCTGATGGTGAAGTAGACTTGAACGCTTTCCAACACTACAACTTCTTGAACAACTGGAACAAAGAAAACGGTAAAGACCTTGTAGCGATTGCAGATACTTATATCTCACCAATCCGCCTTTACTCAGGTAAAAATGGAGAAGAAAACAAGTACACTAAAGTGGAAGAAATCCCAAATAACGGTGAAATCGCAGTACCAAACGATGCTACTAACGAAAGCCGTGCTCTTTACCTTCTTCAATCTGCTGGTTTGATCAAGTTGGATGTTTCAGGAACTGAACTTGCTACAATCGCAAACATCAAAGAAAATCCAAAGAACTTGAAAATCACTGAATTGGACGCTAGCCAAACAGCTCGTTCATTGACATCAGTTGATGCAGCTGTTGTCAACAACACTTTTGTTACAGAAGCAAAATTGGACTACAAGAAAGCACTCTTTAAAGAGCAAGCTGACGAAAACTCAAAACAATGGTATAACATCATCGTTGCGAAAAAAGATTGGGAATCATCACCTAAAGCTGATGCAATCAAGAAAATTATCGCAGCTTACCACACTGATGAAGTGAAAAAAGTTATCGAAGAAACTTCAGACGGCTTGGATCAACCAGTTTGGTAATAAACACAGGGAGGTGGGAGAGATTTTTTCCACCTCTCGCTTTTATATAGAGACTAAAGAAAAGGAACATCCACTTGTATTGATTCCAAAGGTACAAGTCCTAGTAGAAAGGTAGAGAGAAAATGGTTTTCCCTAGCCAAGAAGAACAAATTGAAAAGTTTGAAAAGGATCATGTAGCGCAACATTACTTTGAAGTTTTGCGTACCTTGATTTCTAAAAAATCAGTCTTTGCCCAACAAGTCGGCCTGAAAGAGGTGGCTCGTTATCTAGGTGAGATTTTTAAACGTGTTGGCGCAGAAGTTGAGATTGATGAGAGTTATACGGCGCCTTTTGTCATGGCCCATTTTAAAAGTTCGCGACCAGATGCTAAGACCATCATTTTCTACAACCACTACGATACAGTACCAGCTGATGGTGACCAAGTCTGGACAGAGGATCCTTTCACACTGTCTGTGCGTGATGGTATTATGTATGGGCGTGGGGTGGATGATGACAAAGGTCATATCACTGCTCGTTTGAGTGCTCTTAGAAAATACATGCAACACCATGACGATCTTCCTGTCAATATCAGCTTCATCATGGAAGGGGCAGAGGAATCGGCCTCTATGGACTTGGATAAATATCTAGAAAGCATGCTGAAAAGCTCCGAGGTGCAGATTTATTGGTCTGGGAGCAAGGAACCAAAAACGCCTTGGAACAACTAGAAATTTCTGGCGGAAACAAGGGGATTGTGACCTTTGATGCCAAGGTTAAGAGTGCCGACGTGGATATCCACTCTAGTTATGGTGGCATTGTAGAGTCAGCTCCTTGGTACCTCATTCAAGCCTTGACCAGTTTGCGAGCTGCGGATGGTCGTATCTTGGTAGAAGATTTGTACGATGATGTGCAGGAGCCGAACGAACGCGAGTTGGCCTTGGTGGAAACCTATGCTCAATGCAATCCAGAGGAAATCAGCCAGATTTATGGCTTGGAATTACCACTGTTACAAGAGGAACGTACCGCCTTTCTAAAACGATTTTTCTTTGAACCAGCTCTCAATATCGAAGGAATCCAGTCAGGATATCAAGGGCAAGGAGTCAAAACGATTCTACCAGCAGAGGCTAGTGCCAAGTTAGAAGTTCGTTTGGTTCCTGGGTTAGAACCCCATGATGTTTTGGAGAAAATCCGGAAACAACTAGACAAAAATGGCTTTGATAAGGTAGAATTATACTATACCTTGGGTGAGATGAGTTATCGAAGCGATATGAGTGCACCATCTATTCTCAATGTCATTGAGTTAGCCAAGAAATTCTATCCACAGGGCGTATCGGTCTTGCCAACAACTGCAGGTACAGGTCCTATGCATACGGTATTTGATGCCTTAGAAGTACCTATGGTTGCCTTTGGTCTAGGAAATGCCAACAGCCGAGACCACGGTGGAGATGAAACGTGCGAATCGCCGATTACTACACCCATATTGAATTAGTAGAGGAGCTGATTAGAAGCTATGAGTAGAGATATTATCAAGTTAGATCAGATCGACGTGACTTTTCATCAGAAGAAAAGAACTATCACAGCGGTCAAGGATGTGACCATTCACATCCAAGAAGGGGATATCTACGGAATCGTTGGATATTCTGGAGCAGGGAAATCAACCCTAGTTCGTGTTATTAACCTTTTGCAAAAACCATCTGCAGGGAAGATTACTATTGATGATGATGTGATTTTTGATAACAAGGTAACCTTGACTGCGGAGCAATTACGTCATAAACGTCAAGATATTGGGATGATTTTCCAACATTTTAATCTTATGAGCCAGAAAACAGCAGAGGAAAACGTAGCCTTTGCTCTCAAACACTCTGGACTCAGCAAGGAAGAAAAGAAGGCTAAAGTAGCTAAACTGCTTGACTTGGTTGGTCTTGCAGACCGTGCTGAAAACTACCCTTCACAACTTTCTGGAGGGCAAAAACAACGTGTGGCTATTGCGCGTGCCTTGGCCAATGATCCAAAAATCTTGATTTCAGACGAATCAACTTCAGCTCTTGATCCAAAGACAACCAAGCAAATCTTGTCGCTCTTGCAAGAATTAAACCGTAAACTAGGTTTAACCATTGTCTTGATCACACATGAGATGCAAATTGTCAAAGACATTGCGAACCGTGTAGCAGTGATGCAGGATGGTCGCTTGATTGAAGAAGGTAGCGTTCTTGAAATCTTCTCTGATCCTAGCAACCATTGACCCAGGACTTTATCTCAACTGCGACAGGTATCGATGAAGCTATGGTTAAGATTGAGAAGCAAGAAATCGTGGAACACTTATCTGACAATAGCATTCTGGTACAACTCAAATATGCAGGAGCATCTACAGATGAGCCACTTTTGAATGAATTGTATAAGCACTACCAAGTAACAGCCAATATTCTCTATGGGAACATCGAAATTTTGGATGGTACTCCTGTGGGTGAGCTTGTGGTTGTCTTGTCAGGGGAAAAAGAAGCCTTGGCAAGCGCTCAAGAGGCCATCCGTCAGGCTGGTGTGCAACTAAAAGTATTGAAGGGGGGACAGTAAGATGGCAGAATTGATTAAAGCATACTTACCAAACGTCTATAAGATGGGTTGGTCTGGTCAAGCTGGCTGGGGAACAGCAATCTACTTGACCCTTTATATGACGGTTCTTTCCTTCATCATTGGAGGTTTCCTAGGGCTGGTTGCAGGGCTTTTCCTTGTCTTGACAGCTCCAGGTGGTGTCTTGGAAAATAAAGTTGTTTTCTGGATCTTAGACAAGATCACGTCAATCTTCCGTGCGGTGCCATTTATCATTCTCTTGGCAGTCTTGTCACCCTTCTCTCACCTAATCGTAGGAACAAGTATCGGACCAAATGCGGCTATCGTACCGCTATCTTTGCAGTCTTTGCCTTCTTTGCCCGTCAGGTGCAAGTAGTCTTGGCAGAGCTTGACGGAGGTGTCATTGAGGCAGCTCAAGCCAGTGGAGCTACATTCTGGGACATTGTAGGAGTTTACCTATCAGAAGGTCTACCAGACTTGATCCGTGTGACAACTGTGACCTTGATCTCACTAGTCGGTGAAACAGCTATGGCGGGAGCGGTCGGAGCAGGTGGTATCGGTAACGTAGCTATCGCTTATGGATTTAACCGTTTTAATCATGATGTGACAGTCCTTGCGACGCTTATCATTATCTTGATTATCTTTACAATCCAGTTCTTGGGAGACTTCTTGACCAAGAAATTAAGTCATAAATAAAAAAAGAGCCAGCTAGCTCTCAGATTGAAGAAAAAGCCCATTGTGGACAATTTTCTTCAATCTTTTTCTTTTATTAGAGAAAATAAAAAACTCTTAATACTCTTCGAAAATCTCTTCAAACCACGTCAACGTCGCCTTGGATTATATATGTGACTGACTTCGTCAGTCTTATCTACAACCTCAAAGCTGTGCTTTGAGCAACCTGCGGCTAGTTTCCTAGTTTGTTCTTTGATTTTCATTGAGTATAAAAAGAGCATAGAACAGCAATTCTAAGAGTTTTCACTATATGGTAGCCAACCTCTATAAGGGCAATTTTAATTATGGATAGGGATTGTCTACGTTCGGAGAGCCGTGTGGCTCTTTTTTTATCACATTTTATTTGCAAACTTCTTACTGAGCGCTTGTCCAATAAGGGCACCAAGCAGAGCACCGATAAGGACGCTTGCTACAAAGAGGAGGATAGTACCAAGGTTAGGTGCGACCATGATGCGATCGATATAGTCCTGAGATTTCCCACGAGCGACTAGAGCTGCTATGTAGGCTTGAGGGGTCAACCACATGAGTAGGATGGGACCAGTAGTACCAAAGCAAAGACTAGGAAGGAAAGAAGGTTCTTGACCTTATCTTTGTAGTGACCAAGGTGAGCGATGCCATCTGCTGCAAGACCGCAGATAATTCCTGGCAGAAATGCTCCTGCACCATGCTTGCTCCCGAGGAAAAAGAGAGAAATCACAAGCCCAATCGTTGTAATCGCTCCGAAACGAGGTACTTTTGCTAAAAGGATCATATAAACGCTACCACCCACAAGAGCAGAAAAGGCAGGGGCGTAAAACATATTTCCAGTGTGGTCGACAAGGCTCCCTAGTAGAACCCCCACTCCGATACAGAGAAAGTAGACAAGAGCAGCTACAAGGGTTGTCAAGATATTCTTTTTCATAAGTTCTCCTTCGTATATCTGATGTTATTCATTGTATCATGCCTGGCTCAGATTGTAAATGCTGGCTGAAATCAGGTGTTTGGGTTAAAATGATAAAAACTGTGCATGTCTAAAGCTATTTCTTTACTCCTCAAACTGTCCCAATCCCTTCATTTATGGTAAAATAAGACTATTAAGTTATAAAGAGGATTCCCTATGAAATTACAGAAACCAAAAGGAACGCAGGATATTTTACCTGCTGAGTCTGCCAAATGGCAGTACGTTGAAGGCTTTGCGCGTGAAATTTTCAAGCGCTACAACTATGCAGAAGTGCGCACGCCTATTTTTGAGCACTACGAAGTCATCAGTCGTTCTGTTGGAGACACAACTGATATCGTAACCAAGGAAATGTACGACTTTTATGACAAGGGAGATCGTCATATTACCCTCCGTCCAGAAGGAACTGCTCCAGTTGTTCGTTCCTATGTGGAAAACAAACTCTTCGCACCAGAAGTTCAAAAGCCAAGCAAGTTCTACTACATGGGCCCAATGTTCCGCTATGAGCGTCCACAAGCAGGTCGTTTACGCCAATTCCACCAGATTGGTGTGGAGTGCTTTGGCTCTAGTAATCCAGCTACCGATGTGGAAACCATTGCTATGGCAGCTCACTTTTTGAAAGCAATCGGGATTCAAGGTGTCAAACTGCATCTCAACACTCTTGGCAATCCTGAAAGCCGTGCATCCTATCGTCAAGCCTTGATCGACTACTTGACACCACTCAAAGAGAGTTTGTCTAAGGATAGCCAACGACGTTTGGAGGAAAATCCTCTTCGTGTCTTGGACTCTAAAGAAAAAGAAGACAAGGTAGCAGTGGAGAATGCACCATCTATCTTGGATTACCTGGATGAAGAAAGTCAAGCCCACTTTGATGCTGTTCGTCAGATGTTGGAAAGTCTTGGAGTAGACTACATCATCGATACCAATATGGTACGTGGTCTGGACTACTACAACCATACGATCTTTGAGTTTATCACAGAAATCGAGGGCAATGACTTGACAGTCTGTGCAGGTGGCCGCTACGATGGCTTAGTTGCTTATTTCGGTGGTCCTGAAACTGCTGGATTTGGTTTTGGACTTGGTGTTGAGCGTCTTCTTCTAGTCCTTGAAAAACAAGGTGTAGCACTTCCTATCGAAAACGCCCTAGACGTCTACATTGCTGTTCTAGGTGAAGGAGCTAATCTGAAAGCCTTGGAGTTGGTACAAGCACTCCGTCAGCAAGGTTTCAAAGCAGAGCGTGATTACCTCAATCGCAAGCTCAAAGCCCAGTTCAAGTCAGCCGATGTTTTTGGAGCTAAGACTCTTATCACTCTGGGAGAGAGCGAAGTCGAAAGTGGACAAGTCAAGGTCAAGAACAATCAAACTCGAGAAGAAGTAGAAGTTTCACTTGAAACTATTAGCAAAAATTTCTCAGAAGTTTTTGAAAAATTAGGATTTTAATAGTAGAATAATGAGTCAGGATATCAGTCCTGGCTTTTTTGAAGCAAGTACTATTTAAAGAACTTAGCAGTTAAAATGATTTAAATAATATTTAAAAATAGAAGAAAACATCCAAGTAGAAGAACTCGATTGTGAAAAGCAAACGATTAAAAAGCCTGAACTTGTTAAAGGTACACAAGTTTTTCTGCAAAAAAGTAAATCAGGTAGACGACAAGATGCGTGTCGCTGGTTCCTTAAGGATGGAGTGGAGTTCAAGAAAGAATTGATTCGCTCAGAAGAGCCTGAGCAAGTCCAAACCGAGATCATTGAAATCGGAATATTGGTAGAAGAACCAATTCAAGTAATATCAGTACAGGTTTGCTAGCATCCCAATGGCTTCATCTCCTAAACAGGATAGACAGATGAACTAATTGGCAGTTCCAAATCAAGAATCTCAAAAAGTTGAAGTTCCAGTAGTTCAAGGACAGCTCTTGTCAGAGATAGGGAAATAGTCAAGTTTGCGATGATCACTATATGGTTTTGTAATCCTATTCTTAACAATGTTGGGAATAAGTAATAAAAAGAAAGATATGTAATTTCAGTGTATTAGAAATAATTTGATTATAAATAATGCTAAATTGTTATTTTGTTAATGATATTTTCAACACATATTAATTTCTTGAATTTCTTATAAAAAAATGCTATTATATGCTTGATAAAATTTAAGGAGATAACAATGCGTAATCTAAAAAAGAACTATATGCGTGTGTTAGCTTTTGCTAGTATGCTTGTATTATCTTTGACAATACTTACAACAGTATTTGCCACTGATATTACAAATTATACGAACAAGACGGCAATTACAGTGGATGGGAAACCATTGACTGCTGACACTGAGGTTGTTACTGGAAAGACCATGGAAGCTACAAATACAATTTCTTTCCCAGATTCTCAGAAAATTAATGAAGGAGATACCCTTGTTCTTGACCTTCCTAAGGAATTAGGTTTAGTAACTAAGTTAGAATTCCCAATTTTACATAGTGATGGTCAGGTAGTTGCTAATGCTGTTACGGATCCAAGCACACAAAAAGTAACCATTACATTTACGGACTACTTTTCTAAGAACTATAAAGATAAAATAATGGCTTTGAAATACTCTGTACGTCCTAATACAGTTACTTTGACAAAGCCAGGGAAATATACATTTACGTTTGGAACTGAAAAATACACTCTCAATTACAAAACTGATACGGGTGAGATAGGTGACTATGAAATGAAATATGGTTACCAAGATCCTGAAAATCCTAAACGAATCAAATGGCGTATTCTATTAAATGCTGTCCAAGATAAGCTAGATAACATGGTTATCAAAGATGACTTTAGCGATAACGGACAAGTTCTTGTAGAAGGTTCTCTTCGTGCTGTTCGTTATGCAACTCAACCAGAGAAAATTCCTAATGAAGCTGCGCTTCTTAAATTGGAACCAATTGATAACTTTACTAAAAAAGCTGAATTCACACGAAATACTGAAGGAAAAATCACAGGCTTTACCATTAACTTCGGTGATAACTGGAATTGGGCTATGTATATTGAGTATACAACGGAATTGGCTTCAGAACTTCCTGCGGGAACTAATGTTAGCAATTTATTAGACTGGTCAGCAACAAACTTCGCTAACCCTCGCTCAATCACTGCTTTGACAAGATTGGAAAGTGGTTCAGGTACTGGTAGTGGTGATAAGACTACAACCACAACCACCACAACTACAACTACGTCAACTACAACGACCACTTCGACAACTACAACTTCAACGACTACAACGACTCCAGAGTCAACAACTTCAACAACGACAACGAAGGAGCCAACGACAACTTCAACGACTACAACGAAGGAGCCGACTACCACTTCGACAACTACAACGAAGGAGCCAACGACAACTTCAACAACTACAACGAAGGAGCCAACGACAACTTCGACAACTACAACGAAGGAACCAACGACAACTTCGACAACCACAACGAAGGAGCCAACGACAACTTCGACAACTACAACGAAGGAGCCAACGACAACTTCAACAACCACAACGAAGGAACCAACGACCACTTCGACAACCACAACGAAGGAGCCAACGACAACTTCAACAACCACAACGAAGGAGCCAACGACAACTTCGACAACTACAACGAAGGAGCCAACGACAACTTCGACAACTACAACGAAGGAGCCAACGACAACTTCAACGACAACAACGAAGGAACCAACGACAACTTCGACAACTACAACGAAGGAGCCAACACATCCAGCAGGACCGGTTACTCCGTCAGTAGAAGCCCCAACACATGGTGGTAGCACTACTACAACGAAGGAGTCAACGACAACTTCGGCTACAACGGAGGAGTCAGCAACACACACTGGACATCCTGCGAATCAAGATGGAATACAAGTAATTCCGTCAGAAGGGCCTTCTACAAAGGGAACAAGTAATTCAACAACAGAAAATACGAATCAACCTACAACTCAGAAAGGGTTAAAAAATACAGAAAAGGGACGTAAACTTCTCCCTCAAACTGGTGAAACAGTTGGAGCAGGTTTAGTCATTGCGGGTATCGTAATCCTATCTGGTACAGTTGTATTGAAACGTAAACATTCTAATAAATAATAGATAAGTATCTTTAGAGAGGAGAGAGCGTGGCTCTCTCCTTTTTGAAAAAGTAAATATAATGGAGCATTTAGATGAAACTTTCAATTCTTATCACACTTTTAAATGAAGAATTAGTTCTAGCCCAAACACATAAAGCTATTTCGAAACAACTCAATAGTATGCTCTCTTCAGAACAACTATCTGAATATGAAATTCTTTACATCGATGACGGGAGTAGCGATAAGACTCTGGAGCTAATTGATAGCATTGCAAGCGAAAATCCAAACGTGAAGTATATCAGTTTTAGTAGAAATTTTGGACGAGAGAGTGGGATTCTCGCTGGCTTTAAATATGCAACAGGGGATGCTGTTATGGTCATGGACGGTGATTTACAACACCCACCCTACCTGATTCCGCTTTTTGTAGAAGCCTACAAAGAGGGGTACGATATTGTTAGCGGCCAAAGGAGTAGAGAAGGTGAATCTGCAGTAGGTAGTTTCTTTGCTCGTTGTTTTTACGCATTTTCAAATCATTCAATGGATGTTAAGCTTACCGACGGGAAATCTGAGTTACGTTTATTAAGTAAAAGAGCTGTCGATGTATTTATTTCTCTGCCAGAGTATAATCGATTTAATAAGGGACTATATGAATGGATTGGTTTTAAAGAGAAGGTCATTCCCTATAAGAATGAAGTTCGTAAGGCAGGAAAAAGCAAGTTTGGCTTTAAAAAGTCTTTGAACTATGCAGTGCAAGGTCTCATTTCTTTTAATGATCGTCCACTTAGGATTTGTATCCAGTTTGGTTTTATTAGTATGGCACTGTCCTTACTCTACATTGTTTATGAGTTTTGTAAATTCATCCTTTCTTCAGATTATACGAGTGGTTATTTCACTACAATAGCAGCGATCATTTTGTTTAGTAGTGTTCAACTTATCTTTATTGGCGTCCTTGGAGAATATATTGGGAAAAATTTACTATGAAGTGAAACAACGTCCTCATTTTATTATTGATAAAACCAATATTGCTAGAGCTGAAGAAGATAAGATTGGTTAAAATTACATGGGAGAAATCAATAATGCACAATTGGTTAATGTACTGGCAAGAGTTTAGGAAAAAATATTCCAAAGCACTACTATATATGATGAGTGCTTTGTTACCGATGATGATCATGTTAATTGTCTGGTTTTTCATGGGTAGCTATCCATTTGGGAATAAAAGTTTAATGGCGGTTGATTTTGGTCAACAGTACATTAGTTTTTTTGGTTTGTTAAAGAATGCCGTTTTCTCAGGTGATTTAAGTAGCCTAAGCTATTCCTTTACCAAGTCTCTAGGTGGAGACATGATAGGAGTTTTGGGTTATTACTTAATGAGCCCTTTCAATATTTTTTATATTATCCTACCTTTCCAACACTATGGGTTAGCGGTTTTTCTCACTATTTGGCTCAGATATGGAGCAATTGGTTTTTCCTTTGCTCATCTCTTAGTTAAACGCTACAAAGGAGCAGAATCAAAAATCTGGATGGTACCCTTATTTGCGACAGCCTACGCGCTTTCAGGAATGTTGGTATCCTACCAAATGAACGTCATTTTTTATGACGCTATGATTATGCTTCCTCTGGTTATTATCTATCTTGAAAAATTGTTAGATGGAGAAGCACCTTATCCATATGCCTTTGTACTAGGTTTAACAGTTCTTCTCCAATTCTATATGGGCTATATGATTTCAATTTTTGTCGTGTTGTATGCCTGTTATTATGTGTCTCCTCGTCTCTCAATTGAAGGCGATTGGAAACAAAAATTAAAGACCTTTATTCACCCATTGTTTAAGGCCTTCATCTACTCTGTGCTCGGAGTGGCAACAGCTTCAATCTTGCTAGTTCCTGTATTTTTCAACTTGCTTGAAAGTAAGGGACAAGTAGGAGATGCAATGCGATTTTCTTTTGCCTTTCAGATTAATCCTTTAGATATATTGTCGAAATTAACTATCGGAGGATTTGACACAACATCAGGCTGGTCAGCTGGTCCTAATTTACCGAACATTTATATCGGAGCACTCGGCTTTATCGGTTTTATCCTATTCTTTTCATCAACTAAAATCTTGAAGGAAAGAAGATGGTCAGCTGGAATCATTACCCTCATCTTCCTAATTTCTTTTGTTAACGAATTTGTTAGTAAGATTTGGCATATGGGGCAAAATCCTGCAGGCTTCTTCTTCCGCTTTTCATGGCTTTTCTCTTTCTTTATGCTAATTTTAGCTTATCAGGTTCTGAAAGAGAAGATTGAAACTTCCCGCCAGGGGAAACTGATTTCAATTGCGCTTCTAGTACTTTCAGAAATTTATCTTTATACCAAGAAATTTACCTACCTTCCGAAAAAACAACCGGAAAATTTGACCCAGTTTATTTCCAGCAACTATGTCATCTTTTTACTTCTTCTTGTGATTGGAACAGGTGCAGGCTTCTACCTTTATTGGGATAGATCCTCCAAAACTCTAAAAGAGAAAAAAATACGCTTGCTGATTGCAACAGTAGTCATCTGTACTTTGGTTGTATTATTGCAAATAGGCTATCTTTTTCTCAAGTAGTCCTAACCCTAATCGTCTATCTAGCCATTCTTGCTTTATTACGTCCGAGAATGACTCGATTAGCAGTTGTCTTGCTATCAACAATAACGATAGTTGAACTAGGGATACAATGCCTACTTATCACAGGTGACCTTGGGTTACGCAGATGTAGATAAATTTGTAGATGCAACGGTATCTGTAAAACGTGTGACTGATAACATTCAAGAAAAATGCCGATCAACCTTTCTATCGAATAGCAACCACTTTTTGCTTATTCACGAACCGTTCCATCACTTGTGGGTTATCCCAGGCTTAAGTACCTTCAGTTCGAGCTTGGAGCGTACGACGATGGACCAATTCGCCTATATGGGTGATTTGGGGATCAATGCTGCGACTGAATACGAAAATGGGACTCCTCTAACAGACGCTCTGTATGGTATCCGCTACTACATGGACATTAAGGATATCGATCAAAAAGAAAAAGATGCTCATCCTGAAAAGATCTACTTCAATCGCTTTGCAAGTCGATATGACATGAATCGTTACTTTCACAGAGAAAGTCTATGAAGATGAACGCTATATTGTCTATAAAAATCCTAATTCATTCCCACTAGCATTTGCAACAAATGATTTAACGAGAAATATTAACTTTGGTACCAATAATGCTGTCAAGAATCAAGATATCATACTTAACTCTATGGAAGGTGTCCAAAAGAATCAAGAGAATTATTTAGAGTACTTTAAACCACTTGCCTTTGGAGAAGTTGAGACAGAAAATCTAGTGGCAGAAGATGTGAATAAAGAGAAGGGGACAGCAATCTATAAACGTGAGGATACAAATAAGGATGCAATCGTTCGTTATCGCATTACTCCTCAGACTGATTTGACCTATTATTTCTTTGTACCGGCTTCACTCAATTCAGATAAAGAATACTCTGTCTTGTTAAATGGTAAATGGTTAACTCATTCCAAGAGAAATACCCAGCGACAACTTTGGCAAATCGCAGACAATGCAAGTGGTCAAGAAATTGTCTTAGAGTTTCGATTTAAAACGGATAAGGTAGATATGTCAAATGTTGGTGTCTATCGAGCAGAAATTAGTCAAATTCAAAAAGTATTGGAAAATCGTAAAGCCCAAGGGATGCAAGTCGAGAAGTTTTCAAATACCCATATCGTAGGTTCGATTGATATTACTGATGATAGCAAGTTTATGATGACCTCGATTCCATTCAGTGAGGGTTGGAAAGTGAAAGTAGATGGTAAAGATGTACCGACGTCAAAAGCTTGGAATAGTTTCTTATCCTTCCCAATCACTCCTGGAAAGCATAAAATTGAATTTGTCTTTACGCAAAAAGGTAGACTAATCGGTTCAATTATAACAGTAGTTAGTTTAACAACTTTGTATTTTATCCGAAAAAAATATAAAAAGGATTAAAATCCTGCCTAAACAATCTCCCTTGTAGCTTCTTATGGATGAAAATCACAAGAAATTACAGGGGATTTTTACTTATGGTGTTCTGCAAGTTTTTCGGTCAGGATACCATCCCTGACCTTTTTCTTTTGCAAAATGACAAAAATATTAAACTTTTTGACAAATATGCTTGTCAAAAATAAAAAGATGTGTTACAATGAAATCAAGATAAGAACAAAGGAGAAAAAAGACATGCTAAAAAATCGTCTAAAGAGCTTCGGGCTCGCGATGGCCTGAATCAAACAGAGCTGGCCAAACTAGCTGGCGTGTCCAGGCAAACCATCAGCTTGCTTGAGCGGGATGAATATACTCCATCCATCGTCATTGCCCTGAAGATTGCTCAGATATTCCATGAGCCGGTCGAGTCAGTCTTCCGCTTAGAGGAGGATGAGTGATGAACAAGTACAGAGTGATCTATTATGTAGCACTTGTAGCTCTATTGGTGGGCGTGTTTCTAATTATCGGGACAGACTTAGGCTGGTTTAATCTGTATCAAGGTGAGCAATCTTTTTGGCTTTACTTTGCCCTCATACCAGTAGTTGAATGGATTGAAAAGAAATCAAAAGGTTTAGAAGTTGTAAAAGGAGAAAAGTTATGAAAGAGTTTTTAGCAGGTTTTCAAGTCGATACTGAGAACAAAGAACTTGCCGGTGTTTGTGCAGGTTTAGGAAATTATTTTAACATTCAAGCCAATATCGTTCGTTTGGTGACAGTCTTGTTGTTTCTATCTTCTACGGAGATTGGGATTATAATAGTAACTCTCTATGCCTATCTAGCAGGTTGGCTTGGGAATGAACCCTTGGGAGATGGAGCAAAAAAAGCTAGAAATCAAGCTATTCTCTTACTTGCTGTTTGTTTGATTTTGGTGTCACTTGGAACAGAAGGCTTGACCGCTATTTTTGAATCAGGTAAAGCCTTTGGTCAGTGGTTATTTGGCTTGTTTTAGAAAGAGGTTTAAAGATGGAAAAGAAACAAATCATTTTTGCACTGAAGATTTTTCTTGCAAGTGCTTTATTAGGAATATTTGCTGGTTTCCTTGGTGTTAATCCTTTAGGTATCAGTCAAGAGCAAGTAGTCGTTGCCTTGAAATCATTCTTTCTTGGTTTAGGGATGCTTACGGTGATTCTAACCTTTTATTTCACTAGAAAAAGTCATCAGGCTTATCAGAATTATCAAAGAGAGGAAGAGGATGAAGGAAATGAGCAAGACTACCTTGCTACGTATCGCTTCTTAGATTATGCTACAGTAGCTTGGAATGTTTGCCAAATTAGTATGCTTTCCTGCCTACTGATAGATTTGGGAGGTTTAGGGGCATCAGCAGCATCCTTACTTTTGATAGTTTTAGGTATCTGGGCTGGTGCTTACTGTCTAAAAATCACCAGCAAGATTCGTAACTACAAACTTTCTGTTACGGCGACGCCTAAGGAAGTTTTGGACTACCTTGATACTTATGATGAGGGAGAAAAACATGCTGAAATGGAAGAAGCTTACTTGATCTTGTTCAAGGTCAATCAGATCCTCATTCCTGGTATCTATGTTGTTCTAGTAGTTCTATCTTTAGTATTAGGTCAAGTACAGTTGGTTGCTCTGCTGGTGGCAGTTGTCATCCATTTGTATACCAATGTTGCACAATTGCGCAAAACAAAACGTTATTTCAAATAGGAGAATATTATGAAAACACTTAAAAATATCGGCTGGTATAGCCTTGCCTTCTTATCATTTCTTATGGTCTATAGTTTTATTCAGGGCGTAGGTTTAGCCGCCTTGATAATGGGAGCACCTAACTACGTTGCTGTCCCTGTATATGTCTTATTAGCAGGAATCTTCACCTTCGTTACCTACAAGTGGTATAAGACAGGAACTGTTACAATAGAAAAAACGGCCCTTAACAAATATATCTGGCTGCCTGCCTTGGTATGGGTCCTTGTCATTGTTGTAGAAAACTTTTTACCAAATGATCCATCAGTCAATCAACAGATGGTAGATCAATTGGCTCAAGATCAACCTCTCTTCACATTCTTCATGGCTGTCATCTTTGCACCTCTAACAGAAGAGTTAACCTTTAGAGGTATGTTAGCACGCTATGTCTTCCCTCAGCAGGATAACATCAAGCAGACAGCTCTCTTTCTTCTTGTAAGCACTGTACTTTTTGCACTTGTTCATTTCCCTGGGACTCCTCAACAATTCCTAGTCTATAGTGCCCTTGGTCTTAGTATGGGGTTGGCTTATATCAACAAGGGTGGTCTGGCTTATAGTATGGGATTGCATGCCTTAAATAATTTAATTTCATTTGTGATGATAATGATGCTATAATAGACTCAGGAGGAAATCATGAAACGAGTACTATTATTAGCAGTCATTCAGGCTGTCTTTCTCTTCTTTGTTATCGGCCTACTTGTCTATTTCATTAAGGGGGATTTCTTTTATAACAATCTAGCGGTTATCTTTGCTCCTATCGCAGGAGTGATACGATTTGCGACAGCTTATGTGACAGAAATTGTCCTTCCTAAGAAGACAGAAGAGATTGCTGAAAAGCGTAAAAAATAAAGAAAACCCAAATCCAGCGAATGACTTTGCTGGATTTTTTCATTTATAAGAGGAAACTCTCAACTTTTCTGCTGATTTTCATGAAGAGCCTGCGCTTTTATGGTAAAATAGTAACAGAATACAAGAGGAGAGAAAACATGAAACGTAGTATGTATGCTGGTCGTGTTCGTGAGGAGCACATCGGACAAGAAATTACCTTGAAAGGATGGGTTGCCCGTCGTCGTGACTTGGGTGGATTGATCTTCATCGACCTTCGTGACCGTGAAGGGATTATGCAGTTGGTTATCAATCCTGAGAAAGTTTCTGCGGAAGTGATGGCAACAGCTGAAAGCCTTCGTAGTGAATTTGTCATCGAGGTTACTGGTCAGGTTGCAGCACGTGAGCAGGCAAATGATAAACTGGCGACTGGAGCGGTTGAACTGAATGTAACGGCTCTTACTGTGCTTAATACAGCCAAACAACACCATTTGAAATTAAGGATGGCATTGAGGCTAACGATGATACGCGTCTACGTTACCGTTACCTTGACCTTCGTCGTCCAGAGATGTTGGAAAACCTTAAACTTCGTGCCAAGGTAACGCATTCTATCCGCAACTACTTGGATGAGTTGGAATTTATCGATGTGGAAACGCCATTCCTTTCTAAGTCAACACCAGAAGGGGCGCGTGACTACTTGGTGCCATCTCGTGTCAATAAAGGGCATTTTTACGCACTTCCTCAAAGTCCGCAGATTACAAAACAGTTGTTGATGAATGCGGGATTTGATCGTTACTACCAAATCGTCAAATGTTTCCGCGATGAAGACTTGCGTGGAGACCGTCAGCCCGAGTTCACTCAGGTCGACTTGGAAACTTCATTCCTTACTGAGCAAGAAATCCAAGATATCACAGAAGGCTTGATTGTGCGCGTGATGAAGGAAACAAAAGGGATTGAAGTAACGCTGCCATTCCCTCGTATGAAGTATGATGATGCCATGGCTCTTTATGGTTCTGACAAGCCTGATACTCGTTTTGAGATGTTGCTTCAGGACTTGACAGCAGTAGTCAAAGGTGTTGATTTCAAAGTCTTCTCAGAAGCTCCTGCCGTTAAAGCCATTGTCGTCAAAGGCGCTGCGGATAACTATTCACGTAAAGACATCGACAAGATGACAGAAGTAGCCAAGCAGTATGGTGCCAAAGGCCTTGCTTGGGTTAAGGTTGTTGACGGTGAATTAAACGGACCAGTTGCTAAATTCTTGACTAGCATTCAAGGCGATTTAACAAGTGCGCTTGGTCTTGAAGATAAAGACTTGGTTCTCTTTGTGGCTGATACGCTTGAAGTAGCCAATGCAACACTGGGTGCCCTTCGTGGACGTATTGCCAAAGAGCTTGGCTTGATTGATAACGATAAGTTTAACTTCCTTTGGGTTGTTGACTGGCCAATGTTTGAATGGTCTGAAGAAGAAGGCCGTTATATGAGTGCCCACCATCCATTTACCCTTCCTCAGGCAGATACTGCTCATGAACTCGAAGGTGAATTGGCTAATGTCCGTGCTATTGCCTATGATATCGTCTTGAACGGTTATGAGCTTGGTGGTGGTAGCCTTCGTATCAACCAAAAGGAATTACAAGAACGCATGTTCAAGGCTCTTGGATTCTCAGCTGAAGAAGCCAATGACCAGTTTGGTTTCCTATTGGAAGCTATGGACTATGGATTCCCACCACACGGGGGCTTGGCTATCGGACTTGACCGCTTTGTAATGCTCTTAGCAGGAGAAGAAAATATCCGTGAAGTCATTGCCTTTCCGAAGAACAACAAAGCGACTGATCCGATGACGCAGGCGCCATCAACAGTAGCTCTTAAACAACTAGAAGAACTCAATCTACAAGTAGAACAAGATGAAACAAACGAAACAAACTAAGAAGTGGCACTATTATTTGCGTCGCTTTGCTCATCGAGTAAAGATTTTGCGTGTTTTACAAAGTATTTCTCGAGAAAAATACGATGAAAAAATCTCTGCTTCTCTGGTATATGGATTTTTATCAGCTGTAGCCGTCAATTTCTTCTTCCAACCAGGACACGTTTATTCAAGTGGTGCAACAGGTTTAGCACAGATTATTTCAAGCCTTAGTAACTACTGGTTTCATTTCCACATCCCAATCTCTGTCGCATTCTATTGTATCAATATTCCACTCATGATTTTAGCTTGGCGCCAGATAGGGCATAAGTTCACGATTTTCACCTTTATCACGGTATCCATGAGCTCGCTCTTTATCCAGTTTGTGCCGGTGGTTGTCTTAACAGAAGATCCAATTATCAATGCCCTTTTTGGGGGTGTTGTCATGGGACTGGGAATCGGATTTGCGCTACGCCATAACATTTCCAGCGGTGGAACAGATATTGTCAGTCTAACTATTCGGAAGAAAACAGGACGGAACGTTGGGAGTATTTCCTTTTTGGTGAACGGTACAATCATGTTGATTGCAGGAGTGACCTTTGGTTGGAAATATGCCCTCTATTCTATGATCACGATCTTTGTCTCAAGTCGTGTGACAGATGCAGTTTTCACCAAACAGAAACGCATGCAGGCCATGATCGTCACTAGCAATCCAGATGCAGTGATTGAAAAAATCCACAATAAATTACACCGTGGAGCGACCATCATTCATGATGCGGAAGGGACCTATAACCACGAGCGTAAAGCAGTTTTGATTACCGTTATCACTCGCGCTGAGTTTAATGATTTCAAACTCATCATGAAGCAAGTTGATCCAACAGCCTTTGTTTCTGTTTCAGAAAACGTTCATATTCTAGGACGATTTGTCGAAGTTGAAAACTAATCATTGATAAAATAGATTACAAAAAACCAACTCTAAGCAAAAACTTGTTAGAGTTGGTTTTTCTTATTTTTCAATGATTTCATGTGCAATGACTTGACGATAGCAGATTTGACGATTTTCTTTGACATCATTGATGATTTGAAGAATGGTCTCAAACGAAGTGCGGCCGAGGGCAAGACTATTAATATTGACATAGGCTGCTAGATTTAATTTTGGATTGACAGAGTCAAAGCTGAGAACAGGTACCTGGAGTTGATGTTCGTTAAGATAGTTACAAACACCTTCAGCTAAGAGGCTATCTGTTGTGATAACAGCATCAGTTTTTGGATCGTATTCAAAAAGTTGCTGGCTAAACTTATATCCCTTTTCTTCAAGGAACTCATTTGCAAAGAAGGTACGATGACTATCAAGAGATAGTTTGTGTTCTTGAAGGGCTTGCTCGTAACCTGTTAGACGATCCTGCGTAACGTAGAGTTTCTTGGTACCACCGATGAAAGCAATGCGACTGCATCCTTTTTTTATGAAATATTCGGTTGCATCAAAACCAGCTTGAATATTATCGTTGTCGACAAGCGGAATGAAAGGTGATAGTGATTTTCCAAGGATGAGGAAGGGAAATTGTTCTTCAGTAACTAGTTTAACCAAGGGGTCATTTTCTTGGGCATACAAGAAAATAAGGCCATCTACCCGTTTTCCATAGACCATTTGTGAAATGGCTTTTAAACGCTCTTTTTCATCCTTACCGGTCGCAATCTGAATGGCATAATGATTTTCAGAAGCAACTTGTGCAATCCCTCTGAGAACAGAAGGGAAGAAAGGATTTTGGTAGAAGGCATCTGAATCATCTGGAAGAACCAAGCCGATAACCTGCGTATAGCTACTTACTAGGCTTCGGGCATTGAGGTTAGGATGATAATTGAGTTCCTTCATTGCTTTTCGAACTCGTTTTTTTGTTTCATCGCTAATGGTTGATTTGTTTTGAATAACACGGGTTACGGTTGAGGGTGACACTCCTGCAGCCTTGGCCACGTCTTTAATCGTAACGGGCATAATAATCTCCTACTTATGGTAGTCTGGATCACGGAAATGGGTTTTGTAAAAAATAGTGACCAGATATAGAACAAATAAAATGTTTTGAACAGTAATCAAAGTCGCCATGTTTTGGCCTAGGAGACCGAGAATCATGGCAAGTAACGTTGGTAATCCTAAGCAGTTTAAGATGAAATGATAGCACTCTTTGTAGCTTTTAAACGAAAAGAGACGCGATTTTTTCGTAAAGTAGAGTAAGAGGCTGGCACCTAAAGCGACAATGAAAAAATTAAGTCCAAATAGGAAACCAGAACCTATTACGAGAAAGAGGCTAATATAAACACGATTCTGTTGATACCAGTCTTTGGAAATAGCTTGAGTCAAACTTTCCTTGCTTTGGAAACTATCCGTAGTGATAGCATGGTAGCGAATGCTGGTTAATTCTTTTCCTTGCTTGCTGATGACGAGTTGCTCGGGTTCAAAGTTCAGAAGTAATTCCTCAGGGAATTTTGAACTAGAAGGGACTCCGATTTGAACAGAATCTTGATGAGGATTTGAACCAGTATAGCCAAGCTTACCATCGACAATCTGAGCATTGGTAGCTAAATCCTGAACCACACTATCCGTCAAAGGAGCGTAGACATCATCGATGAAAGTTTCTAGAGGATAGGTTTCTTGAGAGCTGTTCTGAATGGCAATAGGCACCATGGATAAGCTAATCAAGAAAATACTGGTAAAAATCAGTTGAAACCAGTTGAGACCAAAACGTTGAGATAGGGGCTTACGAAATCCCCAGATACTATTAAAATAAGAAAATGGATATGGCAACATAATTCTCTTTCTATAGGTATTTTTCTATATGAGTATTATATAGAGAAATGTTTTTTATTTCAAGCAGGGGAGACGAATCCTTGTAAATTAGACTTTAAAAAAATTGTCAACTAACAATGAGGGAGTTTTCAATAAGCTCTTGTTTCTCACTAGACTACCTAAGTTCAAGTTTAATACTCAATGAAAATCAAAGAGCAAACTAGGAAGCTAGCCGAAGGCTGTACTCGAGTACGGCAAGGCGAAGCTGACGTAGTTTGAATTTGATTTTTGAAGAGTATAAAAATGAAAAAGGGTGGCGGGGGTATATTACCCCTTCTCGCCACCACTTGTAAGTCCTGAAACAAAGTTCTTTTGTAGGAAGAAGAAGAGAATACAAATTGGAAGGGCGATGAGGATAGCGCCTGCTGAGAAGTAGGCAATCTTCATGTTTTTCGCGTTGTTAACGAAGGTTTGTAGACCAACGGCAACAGTAAAGTATTCTTTTTCACGAAGCAAGAAACTAGAGAGGATATAGTCCCCGAAAGGTCCCATGAAGGCCCAGAGAGCTTGTACGGCAATCATTGGGCGAACAAGAGGAAGAACAATTTGCCAGAAACGGCGGAAATGTCCTGCGCCATCTAGTTTTGCAGATTCGTCTAGGGACATTGGTACTGTATCAAAGTAACCTTTCATGAGCCAAGCGTTCATCGGGATACCTCCACCAACGTAGAGGAAAATGAGGAACCAGCTTTGGTTAAGGGCATTCAACATAAGAGCCATAACGAAGAAGGCTGTCAAAGCGGCCATAGTAGGTACCATTTGAATAATCAAGAAGAATACCAAACTTTGTTTACGTGCCAAGAAGTTGTAGCGACTATAGGCATAACCTGCTAGAACGATGATACTTGTTTGAACAGCCATTGTAATCAAGGCGATGATCAAAGTATTTAGATACCAAGTACCATATAAAGTTTCAGAGAAGAGTCCCTGGAAGTTAGCAAACTAAAGTCAACGTTACTATCTAGTTTAAAGGCTACTACGTTACCAGTCTTGAAGGCCGACATAATCGTAATCAAAAGAGGATAGATAATGACGATTGAAAGGCCAACCAAGTAGAGGTAAGTGAGGGTTTGAGTCAGTCTACGTTTGAGTTTAATTGAATTATTCATCTTAGACGTCCTCCATATCAAATGCGTGTAGTTTCTTGAATGCAATCATAGAAATAGAGATGACAATGATAGAGATAATCAAGGTAACAGCTGCCGCCATTGAGTATTGTGGAGATGTACCAGTTGTCAAACGGTAGATCCATGAGATCAAGATATCGGTTGAACCAGCTCCACCTCCGACACTACCAGGTCCTCCAGCGTTGAAGAGGTACATGATAGAGAAGTTGTTAAAGTTGAAGGTGTATTGACTGATCAATGTAGGCGCCGCAACAGCCAAAATCATAGGGAAAGTGATGTTACGGAATTTTTGCCAAGCATTAGCACCGTCGATATAAGCTGCTTCATACAAGTCGTTAGGAATAGACTGTAAGATACCCAAGGTCAAAACGTAGATGTATGGGAATCCAAGCCAACCTTGCATCATAATCAAAGCAATCTTAGTCCAAGTTGGGTCTGTTTTCCAAGGGATAAGTGCTCCATCGAGGAAAGGAAGAAACTTGGCAAAGATTGGTAATACTTGAGTGTTGATAGCTCCAACACTATCGTTAAACATATTTGAGAATGTCAAGATAGTGATGAAGGCTGGTACAGCCCAAGGAAGAAGGAAAATAACACCGAAAATACGTTTTCCTTTGATAAACGGTTGGTTAGCAATAATAGCTGTAAAGATACCAATAACAATCTGCAAAGTAGATGCAGACAGAGCCCAGATGATAGTCCAAGAAAGAACTGCACCAAAGGCTGAACGGAAGGTACTCAAGCTCCAGATATTACTAAAGTTTGTCAATCCAACCCAATCCAAGAGTTTATTTGGTGGCAAGTGTTGGAAGTCATAGTTTGTAAAGGCAATCATCAATGTTACGATAACAGGGAAGATAATCGCAAATGTCATAGCAACGTAAGATGGGATGATCAAGAGATAAGGGAATCCATTCTCATAGATACCTTTAATCATTTCGTTTAATGTCCGTGGGACTGGAATACCATTGTTAATTTGTTTTGCAATAGTGTGAGCGTCTTTAATATTGAGAATATAAAAGGCTAGATAAACAATTACAAAAATAGAGTGGAATGCACCACGAATCAACATGAAGAGAGAGTTGTCACGACCAGGTTTGTCACCAAGCGTGATCAAGTTGCTCAATTCAGGCGCTGCAAGCGATAGGAAATAAAGGACAAATACGATAGTTACACCAAGGAAAATGAATCCTTTGACTTTTTGTTTATTGTAGATTTGTCCTAACCCAGGAATGATAGACAGCAAGGCTGCTTTACTAGGTTGTTGTTTTTCCATAATTACTCCTTTCATATGATACTGGTTTCCTTATGGAAAGATAAATTATATAGGTTAAAATTGATAAATTCAAAGGGGGATTTCGACTATCCCCCCCTTGAACAAATTTAATTATTCACCAAATTTTTGTTTGATAGTTTCTTTGATCAATGTTACAGCATCATCTGCAGCTGTTTTAGCATCTTTCTTGCCACTTACAGCGTCAAAGAGCATGTTTGCAGCTGGTTCCCAAACTGCTGACATTTGTGAGATGTTTGGCATTGGTTGAGCGTTCTTGAACTGTTTGATAACAGCTGTTGTCAACTCATCGTTTTTGCCTTCAGCGTATGCACGTGCTTCAGTGTTAGCTGGGATTTCGTTAGTTGCTTCGTAGAATGCTTTTTGTTGTTCAGTTGATACAAGGTAGTCTACAAATTTTTGTGCGCCTTCAAGGTTCTTAGTGCTTGATGGGATAATCCAAGCTTTACCACCACCGAATGCTGAGTATTCTTTTCCGTTTGGAAGAGTTGGGATAGTAGCAACACCGTAGTTTACTTTAGCATCTTTGAATGCTTGAGCTTTCCCAAGGACCATCGATGATAGCAGCTGTTTTACCTTCTTGGAATGAAGTTTGGATTAAGTTTCCAGCAGCTGTTCCATCTTGCATACCTTTTAGGCCATTTTTCGTACCAAGATTTAGCGTAGTTGATACCTGCGATTGAACCTTCGTTTGCAAGACCGATATCTTTAGGATCTTTACCGTTTTGTCCGAATACGTAAGCTCCGTTACCAGAAAGAAGTCCGTATGCATAGTAGAAGTTAGTCCAGTCAGCTAGGAATGCAGAAGTTTTTCCGTCTTCACCAGCGAAAGCGTATTTGCTATCTTTAGCAAGTTCTTCTAATTCAGCGAAAGTTTTTGGAGCTTCTTTGAGCAAGTCTTTGTTGTAGTACATAACAAGTGACTCGATAACTGCTGGGAGACATAGTAAACTTTACCGTCAGATGCTGTTACAAGAGATTTAGTAGTATCATCTGTTTTTAGCACCTTCGCTTAGTTTAACTTCTGAAAGTTGTCCGTCTGTACCAAGGCTACCTACACGGTCGTATGGAGCCATCATAACGTCAGCGGCTTGACCTGATTGGTTGTCAAGTGAAAGTTTGTCAAGTCCACCAAGTTGGTCGCCAGATTTGATGTTAACTTTAGTTCCTGATTCTTTTTCATAAGCAGCAGCAACTTTCTCAGCGTAAGCTTTATATTGATCTTCAACGTAGAAAGTGATTTCTTTACCTTCAGATGCAGAAGAATCAGCTGCTTTATCAGCAGTTTTGCTTCCGCAAGCTACCAAAAGCAAGCTAGCAAGAGTAGCAGTACCAAGTACAGCTGCGCTCTTCATGAATTTAGTTGACATAGTGTATTCCTCCTAAAGAATAACAAATTTTAATTTCGAGGAAACGCAAACGTTTTCCCTTATGACCCTAGTATAGCACAAACAGAAAACGGTTGCAAGCGTTTTTTTTGAAAAAAATTTTTAAAAAAAGCTTGCGACTGGCTAATTCCTAAAATTGTTTTGTATAATAGAAGAGAAATAGGAAATCGTGTAAATTTCAATTCAAAAATAATTGAAGGGAAACGATTGCATAAATAGAAGACGAAATAAATGGAGGGGGAAAATGAAAATATAGGGAATTTCCGATTTCGGAAATAAAAAGTAGAGAAAAAGTTTTTTTACAAACGCTTGCATTTATTTTTAGAAATGGGGTATACTTTTTACTTAGCGCAAACGTTTGCGCAAAAAAATTGAAAATAATTAACAATATAAACACTTGAGGTGCTAATATGAAAAAACGTCAAAGCGGTGTGTTGATGCACATCTCATCACTTCCAGGAGCATACGGAATCGGATCATTTGGTCAAAGCGCCTATGATTTCGTTGACTTCTTGGTTCGCACGAAGCAACGCTACTGGCAAATCCTTCCTTTGGGAACAACTAGCTATGGAGATTCTCCTTACCAATCATTCTCAGCCTTTGCTGGAAACACTCATTTTATCGACCTTGATATTTTGGTGGAGCAAGGTTTGTTGGAAGCAAGTGATCTTGAAGGTGTGGACTTTGGTAGCAACCCAACTGAAGTTGACTACGCTAAAATCTACTATGCACGTCGTCCACTTCTAGAGAAAGCTGTCAAACGTTTCCTTGAAGTCGGAGATGTCAAAGACTTTGAAAAATTTACTCAACAAAATCAAGCTTGGCTTGAACTATTTGCAGAGTATATGGCAATCAAGGAGCATTTTGATAATCTTGCTTGGACAGAATGGCCAGATGCAGATGCTCGTGCTCGTAAAGCTTCAACTCTTGAAAACTATCGTGAGAAATTAGCTGACAAGCTTGTTTACCACCGAGTAACCCAATACCTTTTCTTCCAACAATGGTTGAAATTGAAAGCATACGCTAACGAAAACCACATCGAGATTGTCGGAGATATGCCAATCTATGTAGCGGAAGATTCAAGCGACATGTGGGCAAATCCACATCTCTTTAAAACAGATGAAAACGGGAAAGCAACTTGCATCGCAGGATGCCCACCAGATGAGTTTTCTGCGACTGGTCAGCTTTGGGGTAATCCAATCTATGATTGGGAGGCTATGGACAAAGATGGCTACAAATGGTGGATTGAACGCTTGCGTGAAAGCTTCAAAATCTACGATATCGTTCGTATCGACCACTTCCGTGGATTTGAGTCTTACTGGGAAATTCCTGCTGGTTCTGAAACAGCAGCACCTGGTAAATGGGTGAAAGGTCCTGACTACAAACTCTTTGCAGCGGTTAAAGAGGAACTTGGTGACTTGAACATCATCGCAGAAGACCTTGGATTCATGACTGACGAAGTTATTGAACTACGTGAACGCACTGGCTTCCCAGGAATGAAGATTCTTCAATTTGCCTTCAACCCAGAAGACGAAAGTATCGATAGCCCACACTTGGCACCTGCCAACTCTGTTATGTACACAGGAACACACGATAACAATACAGTTCTTGGTTGAGTACTGTAATGAGATTGACGATCCAACTCGTGAATACATGGCTCGTTACACGAACCGTAAAGAGTATGAAACAGTGCCACACGCAATGCTTCGCACAGTATTTTCATCAGTCAGCTTCATGGCTATTGCAACCATGCAAGACTTGCTAGAACTAGATGAGTCAGCTCGTATGAACTTCCCATCTACTCTTGGTGGAAACTGGTCATGGCGTATGACAGAGGATCAATTGACTCCTGCTGTCGAAGAAACTTTGCTAGACTTGACTACAATTTATCGCCGAATCAATGAAAATTTGGTAGAATTAAAGAAATAAGACATTATCAGGAGACACAAAAAATGTTACCATTAAAAGAATTTGTACAAAATCGTTACAATAAATCTATCGCAGAATGTAGCAACGAAGAGCTTTACCTTGCTCTTCTTAACTACAGCAAACTAGCAAGCAGCCAAAAACCAGTGAACACTGGTAAGAAAAAAGTTTACTATATCTCAGCTGAGTTCTTGATTGGTAAACTCTTGTCTAACAACTTGATTAACCTTGGTCTTTATGACGAAGTTAAAAAAGAACTTGCTGACGCAGGTAAAGAGTTGATCGAAATCGAAGAAGTAGAATTGGAACCATCACTTGGTAATGGTGGTTTGGGACGTTTAGCAGCCTGCTTTATCGATTCAATCGCTACACTTGGTTTGAACGGTGACGGTGTTGGTTTGAACTACCACTTTGGTCTTTTCCAACAAGTGCTTAAAAACAACCAACAAGAAACCATTCCTAACGCTTGGTTGACTGACCAAAACTGGTTGGTTCGCTCAAGCCGTAGCTACCAAGTACCATTTGCACACTTCACATTGACATCTACTCTTTACGATATCGATGTACCTGGTTACAAAACAGCTACGAAGAACCGCCTGCGTTTGTTTGACTTGGATTCAGTTGATTCATCTATCATTGAAGATGGCATTTACTTTGATAAGACAGACATCGCTCGCAACTTAACTCTTTTCCTTTACCCAGACGATAGCGATAAACAAGGTGAATTACTCCGTATCTTCCAACAATACTTCATGGTTTCAAACGGTGCACAATTGATCATCGATGAAGCAATCGAAAAAGGAAGCAACTTGCATGACCTTGCTGACTACGCAGTTGTACAAATCAACGATACTCACCCATCAATGGTGATTCCTGAATTGATCCGTCTTTTGACTGCACGTGGTATCGAACTTGACGAAGCAATCTCTATCGTTCGTAGCATGACTGCCTACACTAACCACACAATCCTTGCTGAAGCCCTTGAAAAATGGCCTCTTGAATTCTTGGAAGAAGTGGTTCCTCACTTGGTACCAATCATCAAAGAATTGGACCGCCGTGTTAAAGCAGAATACAAAGACCCAGCTGTTCAAATCATTGATGAAAACGATCGTGTACACATGGCCCACATGGATATCCACTATGGATACAGCGTAAACGGGGTTGCCGCTCTTCACACAGAAATTTTGAAGAACTCTGAGTTGAAAGCTTTCTACGATCTTTACCCAGAAAAATTCAACAACAAAACAAACGGTATCACCTTCCGTCGTTGGCTCATGCATGCTAACCCAAGCTTGTCTCACTACTTGGATGAGATTCTTGGACGCGAATGGCACCATGAAGCTTCTAAATTGGAAGACCTTCTTTCATACGAAGACAAGGCTGCTGTCAAAGAAAAATTGGAAAGCATTAAAGCTCACAACAAACGTAAATTGGCTCGTCACTTGAAAGAACACCAAGGTGTGGAAATCAATACTAACTCTATCTTTGATATCCAAATCAAACGTCTTCACGAGTACAAACGTCAACAAATGAACGCTTTGTATGTGATCCACAAATACCTTGACATCAAGGCTGGTAACATCCCTGCTCGTCCAATCACAGTATTCTTTGGTGGTAAAGCAGCTCCTGCCTACACAATTGCTCAAGACATCATCCACTTGATCCTTTGCTTGTCAGAAGTGATTGCAAACGACCCAGCAGTAGCTCCACACTTGCAAGTTGTAATGGTTGAAAACTACAACGTTACTGCAGCAAGCTTCTTGATCCCAGCATGTGACATCTCAGAACAAATCTCACTTGCTTCTAAAGAAGCTTCAGGTACTGGTAACATGAAATTCATGTTGAACGGAGCTTTGACTCTTGGTACTATGGACGGTGCTAACGTGGAAATCGCTGAGTTGGTTGGCAACGAAAACATCTACATCTTCGGTGAAGATTCAGAAACTGTTATTGACCTTTACGCAAAAGCAGCTTACAAATCAAGCGAATTCTACGCTCGTGAAGCTATCAAACCATTGGTTGACTTCATCGTCAGCGACGCTGTTCTTGCAGTTGGTAAGAAAGAACGCTTGGAACGTCTTTACAACGAATTGATCAACAAAGACTGGTTCATGACTCTTCTTGACTTGGAAGACTACATCAAAGTGAAAGAGCAAATGCTTGCTGACTACGAAGACCGTGACGCATGGTTGGATAAAGTCATCGTTAACATTTCTAAAGCAGGATTCTTCTCATCTGACCGTACAATCGCTCAGTATAACGAAGATATCTGGCACTTGAACTAAGATACAAAATTATACGAATACACTTTGTAAAAAAGCGAGTTTCAATTGAAATTCGCTTTTTTTAATACTTGTGTAAAAATAGACTTCAGATACTATAGTGAAAGGGTCATCTATATAGAATTATGGATTACAACTGTTCGTTGTAATTATTTTTTTCTGAAAATTGTAAGAAAGTATGTTAAAATGAGAACGTATACAATTTGTTATTTGGATATCAAATTAGAATTTGAAGAGGCTTATTATGAGTAATTTAGAGATTGGAAAACGGATTCGTACCTTACGGACTGAAAAAGGATTGAGTCGGGAAGCCTTTTGTGGCGATGAAAGAGCTTACTGTTCGTCAGTTAGGAAGAATTGAAACAGGAAATAACTTACCCAGTTTAGCGAAACTGGACTATATAGCAGAAGTGTTAGGGGTTGCGATGTCTCAGTTAATTGATGAAGGCCTGCTAATTGTTCCTAAAGAGTATTTAAAACTAAAAACAAAATTAATTCGTCAATCTATTCATGGAGATGAAGAAAAAGTCCGCCAACGTGAAGATATCTTTGAAGAAATTCAGGAACGTTTTATGACCAACTTCCTGAGGATGAACAGGTAGCAGTTGAAGTTCTGCAAGCCATTGATGATGTATATGTTTCTGAAAATGCCGAATTTGGAGAAGGTTTAATTGAGGAATATTTCAATCAAACTTTGCTACAAACGGAGTATTCTGTAAATGATTTATTGATCTTATATTTATATTTTTTATCAAATGCTATTAGTTTTAAACGAAATGATGACGTTTTAAAAAAAGTAAGAAATAACATCGTGACCATAATTGACTGTTCAGATAATACTTACATGCATCTGTTACAAAGAGTATTAATTGCAATACTGTTGTATCAAATGAGGAACGAATACTACGAAAATATCTCTGTCATTTTTAGTTTTCTAAGAGAAATTATGATGGAAATTCAAGATTCAACCTTAAAACCAACGGTAGACTACTTTGAGGCTAAATATTACTTATATGGAGAAAAAAATAAAGAAAAAGCCCTGCAATACTATGAAAAAGCTATCAGTGGAGCAGATTTTTTTTTAATGATATAAATTTTAAAATAGGGTAATAGAGGAGATGAGAGGAGTTTCGATTGAAATTCGCTTTTTTTGAATGTTATGGATTTGAGGTTGACTGGTCTCAAAAGAAAAAAATAATTTGTCAATAATTTCTAGACTTAAAAATCAGACCTAGAGAACACTAAGAAGGTTGGTTGTCACTACCTTTAAGCCTAAGGTTCTTCTTAGCTGTTACCTCAAATTTCTTGTATTCGTTTACAAACAGTATTATAATAGCATTGTAGTAAAGAAGGAGGATGTTCTTATATGGAAAAAATATTTTTCAAAATATAAATGGACTGATTTATTTTGGATTCTTTTTGTAATTTGGTCATGCCTTTATACGGGTAATAGTTCTTCGTTTCCACTTACTCATCAAGAAATCTCTTTTCATGGATGTTGTTATGGGGCAGCACTTGCCTTATATCACTTGCTATTTATTGATAAATTTGTCATTTCAAATCGAAAATAAATGGAGAGATCAAAATTTTTTATACTTTTCGGAAAGACAGTGAAAAATCGTATTTTAAACCCGCATCTCAAGAAGAGGTGCGGGTTTTGTCTTATCTAAAAAATTTGTTTACAGTGCTTTCCCAACCAGGATCTCTGCTTCGATGGTAATCTCTGCCAGTTGGTTCCAATCAATCTTGCTTTGGTCAACGTGAAAGAGGAGGGGTGTCATGCTGAGTAAAGCTTGTCTTTGCTCTGCTGTAATGGATTTGGTCAGGGAAGCAGTCTGGCTAGACTGGATGCTGAAGTATTCTTGGAAGTGTTCCTTGATATCTTGGTTAGAATAGTCCTTCTTTGTCAGCTGGTCCTGTACGGTTTGGCGGATTTCTTTGAGGTGGTTTTCAGTCGGGATGACCTTAATTAAGATACCGTTTTGGGATAAAACTCGTTGAAATTCTCCATAATTTGCAGGCGAGAAGATATCAAGCAGGATATCCATGCTAGCGTCTTTTATAGGAAGTCGAGCCAGGTCACCGACAAACCAGTTGACTGCCCAGTTGGTTTCACTTTTAGCAGCGATTTGGACCGAGTCTTTTGAAATGTCAAAGGCATAGAAGGTCTTGTCGGAGTGGACTTCTTGGAGTTTGCGAGAGTAAAATCCCTCGCCACAACCAATATCTAAGACAGTTTTTGCGGATGGTTTGGTTGTTAGTAAGTCGGAGATACCTTCTAAAATAGCCTGATAAAAGCCAGCTTCTAGGATTTGCTGGCGATTTTGAAAGTTTTCCTTGTCGTAGTTAGCCGATTGTTTGATTTGTGGAGCTAGATTGACATAGCCGAATTTTGCTAGATCAAAAGAATGGCGATGATCACACTTGAGACTAGACTCTACCAAGGTCAGATTTTCTTGGCAGATAGGGCAGGCAAAGGCAGTTGCAGAAGCAAAGCGCTGGAGTTTGGGTTTGAGGTTTGTATTCATAGTTTAAGTGTATCAAAAGAGGCAAATGAAAGCAACTTTAGGAATAAGTAGATGGGAGATTCAGTAGAAATAAAACTAGTTCTCCAATTTATGGAATGAAATTGCTTTTATATCTAAATTGCTATATAATAATGATAAGGAGGAAATAAGTATGTTAAAAGAAGTATTAACCGTCGCAAAAGTTGCGAAAAAATCATCACTCTTTTTGGGTGGTGTCGCATTTGGTACCCTTGGTTTGAAAATCTTGGCAAGTAAGGAAGCTAAAAAAGGTTATTCTAAAGCTTTGGCTAAGGCTTATAAGTTGAAAAAGACGAGCTAGATGCATCTGTTTCTGTTGTGAAGCAACATGGAGACGATGTCTTGCAAGATGCCAAATATTTGTACGAGCAAGAGAAAAAAAGAAGAGCAATTAGATAGCCTTATAGGGTGAATAATATGTCTTTTAAAAGTGCTACATAGAGGATACCAACATATCCGACTATCATCTTCTTTTTTTCACTCACCTTGGATATTCAAGACTATCTTCGTTCCTTGGCGAGAGATGAAAAAGGGGATTGAGTCTATCCAGTTTTACATGGATCAACAGCACTTTACTCTACGTATAAAAGAAGGCTTTTCTGTATTAGATAATGCAGAAGCCTTGTTAAAAAGAATTGATAAAGGGAAAGTTTCTGAGTTGATGACTCTTCCCATTCGTAGAGAAGAGAGTGCTTATTCTATTGTTTCAGGTGCAGCGATTAAGCGTGTGATTTTTCGTAGTCTTGTGCCGTATCCTATTCGCTATATATGGACTTGTTATCAGGCTTTGGGTTATGTTAGAGAAGCCTATCAGACTCTAGCGCGTAAGGAACTAACGATGGAGGTCTTGGACTGTTCAGCGATTTTATTGTCCTTATTTATGAACCAATCCAAGACGGCAAGTAATATCATGTTTATGCTTGATTTGGGGAATCATTTAGATCAGTGGTCTTTGAAAAAAACTGCAACAGATTTAGAACAAAGCCTTCTTGCAAAAGAGAGCGATGTATTCTTAGTACAGGGCGATACGGTTGTTAGTATCAAGAGTTCCGATGTTCAAATAGGAGATGTCTTGGTCTTATCTCAAGGAAATGAAATTCTATTTGATGGACAAGTAGTTTCAGGTTTAGGTATGGTCAACGAAAGTTCCTTGACGGGAGAGAGTTTTCCAGTTGAAAAAAGAGAGTCTGATTTGGTTTGTGCAAATACAGTATTAGAAACTGGAGAGTTACGCATTCGTGTAACCGATAATCAGATGAACAGCCGGATTTTACAACTGATTGAGTTGATGAAAAAATCTGAAGAAAACAAGAAAACGAAACAACGCTATTTCATCAAGATGGCGGACAAGGTCGTCAAATATAATTTCTTGGGGGCTGGGCTGACTTACCTATTAACGGGTTCTTTTTCTAAGGCTATCTCTTTCCTATTGGTCGATTTCTCCTGCGCTTTGAAAATCTCTACTCCTGTAGCTTATTTGACAGCTATCAAGGAGGGGTTGAACCGTGAAATGGTGATTAAGGATGGAGATGTTCTGGAGAAATACCTGGAAGTTGATACTTTCTTGTTTGATAAGACGGGAACGATCACAACTAGCTATCCGATAGTTGAAAAGGTGTTACCTTTTGGAGACAATAGTGAGGAAGATATTCTCAGAATCAGTGCCTGTCTTGAGGAACACATTTATCATCCTATTGCTAATGCCATCGTCAAGCAAGCCGAGATAGAGGGAATTGAACATGAGGAAATGCATGGGAAACTCCAATATATCGCAAGTAAGGGGATCAAATCTCATATAGATGGCCAACCAGTTCTTATTGGGAATTATGTCTTGATGCAGGATGAACAGATTCATATCAGTTCAGAACAAAATGCTTTAATTGAAGAGTACAAGAGTCACTACAATCTCTTATTCTTAGCCTACCAGAATGAATTGATTGGAATGTTCTGTATTCATACTCCTTTGAGAAAAGAAGCAAAAGCAGCCTTGGAGAAACTTAAGGCACAAGGGAAAAAATTGATTCTGGCAACAGGGGACACCTTGGTTAGAACAGAGGAATTAGTCAAAGATTTGCCCTTTGATCAGGTCTATACAGACTTGAAACCTGATGGGAAATTTGAGTTAGTAGAGGAACTGCAGAAAGCAGGTCACACTATTTTGATGGTTGGAGATGGATTGAATGACTCAGCGGCTCTAACCCTATCAGATATCGGTGTGGTGATGAATGAGAGTGCAGACATTTCTAAGCAGATGAGCGATATCTTATTGTTAGATAATCGCTTGGATTTCTTCCAAGAGTTGGATTGGCTATCATCATCTTTGCAAACACTCATCAAGAGGAATATTCAAGATACCGTTGTCGTAAATAGTAGTTTGATTGGCTTTGGCTTGTTTAACTGGCTCAGCCCTTCAAATCTTTCTATCTTACATAATCTAACAACCTTACGCATTGTACTGCGTAGCCTGTCTATTAAGGGATAGGTGGGGACTATTCACAGCAAAAAGGAGTTACCTTTCTCGAGGGTAACTCCTTTGTTTATAGGTAAATGTTGAACAATTTAGTAAGTCAATACAAAGTATTTCTTCTTACCGCGGCGGATAACAGTGAGTTCGTTCTCTAACTTATCTGCGTCACTCAAGACATAGTCAAGGTCTTGGATGCGGTCGCCGTTGACGTAGATAGCTCCGTTTTGTACGTCTTCACGGGCTTGGCGTTTTGAGTTAACCACGCCAGAAGATACGAGAAGTTCAACGATGTTGTGATTTTCGTCTGCTTGTACTTGGTAGTTTGGCACGCCACGAAGTCCTTGTTTGAGTTCTTTGACAGAAAGGTTTTTGATATTTCCAGCAAAGAGTTGCTCAGTGATGTTAAGGGCTTCTTTGTAAGCTTCTTCTCCGTGGACAAGAGTCACGACTTCACGAGCCAAGACTTTTTGAGCCAAACGTTCGTGTGGCGCAGCTTCAAACTGTTTGCGGATCTCTTCAATCTCATCAAGTGACAAGAAAGTAAAGATTTTCAAGAAGCGAACAGCGTCAGCGTCCATGACATTCATCCAGAATTGGTACATTTCGTATGGAGAAGTCTTTTCAGGATTGAGCCAAACTGCGTTTCCTTCTGATTTACCAAATTTCTTACCAGTTGCATCTGTAATCAGTGGAACAGTAATTACGTGACCAGTCTTGTCAGCCTTACGACGAAGCAACTCAGTACCAGCTGTCATATTTCCCCATTGGTCTGATCCGCCGATTTGAAGGGTTACATTGTGTTCTTGGTTAAGGACAAAGAAGTCGTAACCTTGCATGATTTGGTAGGCAAACTCAGTGTAAGAAATTCCTGTTTCAATCCGTTTCTTCACAGACTCCTTGCTCATCATGTAGTTGACAGTGAAGTATTTTCCGATATCACGGAGGAAGTCAATGAAGCTGATGCTGCCAAACCAGTCGTAGTTGTTGACCATGACAGCTTTATTTTCACCATTTTCAAAATCAAGAAAGCGAGAAAGTTGTCCTTGGATAGACTTGACCCAGCCATCTACTGTGTCTTTTGTTTGGAGACTACGCTCAGCATCTTTGAAGGACGGATCTCCGATGAGACCTGTAGCACCGCCAACGAGCGCATAAGGTTTGTGACCTGCTAACTGCAAACGACGACTTGTCAAGATTGCGACAAGGTGACCTAGGTGAAGGCTGTCAGCAGTTGGATCGTAGCCAGTATAATAAGAAACTTGACCTTCTTCTAGGGCTTTACGCAAAGCTTCTTCATCAGTCGTTTGAAAAATCAAACCACGCTCTTTTAGCTCATCAAAAATGTGCATGTGTCTTTTCTCCTTTTTAAATATTATTTCTACCTATTTTACCACAAACTTGGCAAATAACCTAGTAAAATCGGGAAGAAAGTTGCTACTCGGACTTTTTTGGAAACGAGTGAAATATGGTATAATAGCACTAGCTTATTTTCAGAGAAATAGATAAAAATCGTTAAGAAAGGGGCTGAAAGATGTCTCATATTATTGAATTGCCAGAAGTCTTGGCCAACCAGATCGCAGCAGGAGAAGTCATCGAACGTCCTGCCAGCGTAGTTAAAGAGTTGGTTGAAAATGCTATTGATGCTGGCTCTAGCCAGATTATCGTTGAAATTGAGGAAGCTGGTCTTAAGAAAATCCAAATCACAGATAATGGTCACGGGATTGCCCACGATGAAGTCGAGTTGGCTCTCCGTCGTCATGCGACCAGTAAAGATTAAGAATCAAGCGGATCTTTTTCGGATTCGGACCCTCGGTTTTTCGTGGTGAAGCCCCTGCCCTTCTATCGCATCTGTCAGTGTTTTGACTTTGTTGACAGCGGTGGACGGTGCCAGTCACGGGACCAAGCTAGTGGCTCGTGGGGGAGAAGTTGAAGAAATCATTCCAGCGACCAGTCCTGTGGGGACTAAGGTTTGTGTGGAAGACCTCTTTTTCAACACACCGGCTCGTCTCAAGTATATGAAGAGCCAGCAGGCAGAGTTGTCTCATATCATTGATATTGTCAATCGTCTGGGGCTAGCCCATCCGGAGATTTCTTTTAGCCTGATTAGCGATGGCAAGGAAATGACACGAACAGCTGGTACGGGTCAACTGCGTCAAGCCATTGCTGGGATTTATGGTTTAGCCAGTGCCAAAAAGATGGTTGAAATTGAGAATGCTGACCTAGATTTTGAAATTTCTGGTTTTGTCTCCTTGCCGGAATTGACACGGGCTAATCGCAACTATATCAGTCTCTTTATCAATGGCCGTTATATCAAAAACTTCCTACTCAATCGTGCTATTTTAGATGGTTACGGTAGCAAGCTCATGGTGGGGCGTTTTCCACTGGCTGTTATTCACATCCAGATTGACCCTTACTTAGCAGATGTCAATGTGCACCCGACCAAGCAAGAGGTGCGAATTTCCAAGGAAAGAGAACTGATGGCGCTGGTTTCAGAAGCTATCGCAAAGAGTCTCAAGGAACAGACCTTGATTCCAGATGCCTTGGAAAATCTGGCCAAATCTACGGTTAGAAATCGTGAAAAGGTAGAGCAAACGACTTTGCCACTGAGAGAAAATACGCTCTACTATGAAAAAAATGAACCGACCAGACCGACACAAGCTGAGGTGGCAGACCATCAGGTGAATCTGACGGAAGAAAGACAGGATTTGAATCTGTTTGCTAAGGAAACCTTAGACCAGATGACCAAACCAGCTAAACTGCATTTTGCAGAGAGAAAGCCAGCTAGCTATGACCAACTGGACCATCCAGAGTTAGATCTAGCTAGTCTGGATAAGGCTTATGACAAGCTGGAGCGAGAAGAGTCTTCAAGCTTCCCAGAGTTGGAATTTTTCGGGCAAATGCACGGGACCTATCTCTTTGCCCAAGGTCGAGATGGCCTCTACATCATAGATCAGCACGCGGCTCAGGAACGGGTTAAGTACGAGGAGTACCGTGAGAGTATTGGCAATGTTGACCAGAGCCAGCAGCAACTCCTAGTGCCCTATATCTTTGAATTTCCTGCGGATGATGCCCTTCGTCTCAAGGAAAGAATGTCTCTTTTAGAGGAAGTAGGCGTCTTTCTAGCAGAGTACGGGGAGAATCAATTTATCTTACGTGAACATCCTATTTGGATGGCAGAGGAGGAAATCGAGTCAGGTATCTATGAGATGTGTGATATGCTCCTCTTTGACCAAGGAAGTTTCAATCAAGAAATACCGAGCAGAGCTGGCCATTATGATGTCCTGCAAGCGGTCCATCAAGGCCAATCATCGTATCGATGACCACTCGGCTAGACAACTTCTATATCAACTCTCTCAATGTGACAACCCATACAACTGTCCACACGGACGTCCTGTTTTGGTTCACTTTACCAAGTCGGACATGGAAAAGATGTTCCGTCGCATTCAGGAAAAATCATACGAGTCTCCGAGAGCTAGGAAAAATACTAATACTCTTCGAAAAATCTCTCTAAACTGCGTCAGCCTTACCTTGCCTAACTCAAGTTATGCCTACGGTTAGCTTCCTAGTTTAGATTTGATTTTCATTGAGTATAAATTGAAGGGAAAATTATGTACGAATATCTAAAGGGTATTATTACCAAAATTACTGCTAAATACATCGTTCTAGAAGCTAACGGTATCGGCTACATTCTGCATGTAGCTAACCCTTATGCCTACTCAGGGCAAGTCAACCAAGAAGCGCAAATCTATGTGCATCAAGTTGTTCGTGAAGATGCTCATCTGCTTTACGGCTTTCGTTCAGAAGACGAGAAAAAGCTCTTTCTCAGCTTGATTTCGGTATCAGGGCATTGGCCCTGTTTCAGCTCTTGCTATCATCGCAGCTGATGACAATGCAGGCCTCGTTCAAGCTATCGAGACCAAGAACATCACCTACTTGACTAAGTTCCCTAAAATTGGTAAGAAAACAGCCCAACAGATGGTGCTGGACCTAGAAGGTAAGGTGGTTGTGGCAGGAGATGACCTCCCTGCTAAGGCTGCAGTTCCATCTAGCAGTGACAACCAAGAACTGGAAGAAGCTATGGAAGCCATGTTGGCACTGGGCTACAAGGCAACTGAGCTCAAGAAAAATCAAGAAATTCTTTGAAGGAACGACAGATACAGCTGAGAACTATATCAAGTCGGCCCTTAAGATGTTGGTCAAATAGGAGATTTATATGACAAAACGCTGTGGTTGGGTTAAAATGAACAACCCGCTATATGTAGCCTACCATGATGAAGAGTGGGGCCAACCTCTCCATGATGACCAGGCTCTTTTTGAGTTGCTCTGTATGGAGACCTATCAGGCAGGTCTGTCTTGGGAAACGGTGCTCAACAAACGCCAAGCTTTCCGAGAAGCTTTTCATGACTATCAAGTTCAAGGTGTTGCGGACATGACTGATGAAGAATTGGAAGCTTTGATGGATAATCCAGCCATTATCCGCAATCGTGCCAAGATATTTGCGACGCGGGCCAACGCTCAGGCCTTTCTACAAGTTCAGGCAGAATATGGCACTTTTGATGCTTATCTCTGGTCTTTTTGTAGATGGGAAAACCATCGTCAATGATGTCCCGGACTACAGTCAAGCGCCAGCTAAAACAGCCTTATCTGAGAAAATTATCCAAAGATCTCAAAAAAACGAGGCTTTTAAGTTTCACTGGACCAGTTGCTGTCTTGTCCTTTTCTACAGGCTGCAGGGTCTGGTTGATGACCATGAGAATGATTGTGAATGGAAAGGGAAATTAAATGATGTCTAACAAAAAAATAAGGGAATTCTGATTTTTGCAATTCTCTATACAGTTCTCTTTGTGTTTGATGGTGCTAAATTACTGTCTTATTTGATGCCATCTGCCATTGCGAATTATCTAAAATATCTAGTCTATGTAGTATTAGCTCTATATGGCTCTTTTCTTGTGCAAGGATAGATTGATCCAACAATGGAATGAGATTAGAAAGACTAAAAGAAAATTCTTCTTTGGGCGTTTTTAAAAGGCTGGCTCTTTTCTCATTCTGATGACTGCTATCTTTGACTTTTGTATCAGAGATGTTGAGGCAGTTTTTTTGGGGCTAGTCGGACAAGGTTTAAAACCAGTCGAATCTTCAAAGCAACTTTCAAGACCAACCATCTACTGATAGCAGTTTTCGCCTGCATCATTGGACCTTTGGTGGAAGAACTCTTATTCCGTCAAATTCTATTGAGATATTTGAGGAAAAAAAGTCTACCAACTTGGCTGAGTATTTCTTTAGTTGGAGTTTGCTTTTTGCCCTGATCCATATGCACAGTTTGGATTTATCCGAGTGGGATCAATGCAATCTATTACTTAGGGTGGCGGCTTTGCCTTTTCTATCATCTATGTGAAAGAAAAAGAGAATATTTATTATCCCCTACTTGTTCATATATTAGGCAATAGCCTTTCCCTTATCATTTTAGCCCTGTCTTAATCTTATACATAAAAAAGCAACCAATCGTGTGGTTGCTTTTTCTTTTTATATTAGTTGCATTCTTATAGAGCAGTAAGGAAGGTCAGTCCGCCAAGGATAACCCCAGCCGAGTTTGGAATGATTAGAATCCAGTCTTTCTTAGGCTCTTTTTGTCCATCCATAAATGACCCAGATTAAGCAAGAGACAGCTGCTGATAAAGGTTGGAATGGTTGAGCTTTGTTCCCTTGTAAATTGGCAAAAATTTGAGGGATGTAGGCTATAAATACAATAATCCCGATAAAGGCACCAATTGAACCAACAACTTGATTAATTCTCTGTTTAGTCATATATATTTCTCCTTATTACTTTGTATTAGTATAACAGAAAAAAACAACTTGGGATTCAAGGACTAAAAACCTCTGGGATTCTAAGGGAAAGACTTTACATTAGAAACGATTTTTAGACAAACTGTAGCTACTTATCTTTTGAGAATCAAAAAATGATTTGGAACTACAAAAAAGTAGTCTGTCTACAAAACACACTACTTTTATTGTTTATCTTAATATCTAGCAGGTCCTGCACTTGCGCTCTTGATGTTGAAACGTTTTTTGAGGTAGAAACGTAGGGCAAGCAGTGCTCCACCGATCACCAACAAAACAAGTGGTGGGAGGCTGATGTTGATGGCTTGTGGAAGGAAGTTACTCAAGAAGAGGATGAAGACCCAGGCAAACATGGTTGCTAACATAACCAAAAGTGATTTCCAGAATGGAGGGCGTTGGCTACGGTCAGTATCTGGTCCGTAGTAGCGGTAGATGAAGTGGTAGAGAAGGTAAAAGGCAACTCCACCAAAGGCCCCTACACTGATAAGTGTTACCAATCCGTAGGCCACAGGTTGGTTTGAGAAGAAGCTCATCAAGGCGCTAACTACTGCAAATAATCCTGTGATGAAAAGGGCTGAATCCAACATCATCAATTTTGGATCGTCATTTTCCTTTTGGATGTTCTTTTTCGTATTGCTCTTTTTCGCTGAAACTATGAGCCCAGTGAGTTGGTGCTCCGTAGATAGAACGAGCTGTCACTCCTTTTGGTTGTTCTTCGAGGATATGAGGAATGACTTCTTCAAGGATAGCCTTGATTTCAGCATCTGTTTTTCCGTCCTTGAGAAATTGCTGGGTTGCAATATGGATAAATTCCTGGTTTTTCTTTGTTAATTCTTTTAAATCAATCTGTGACATAATAACTCCTGTTTAGAACCATTTTTTATGGATGAGGTAAAGAGTGAGAGAAACACTCATAGCAAAGGCGATAAAGACGATGAGCCAGAAAGCATGCGGTTCTCCGTTTAAAGGGATTTCATTGTCCTTAAAGTTCATTCCGTAAGCTGAGAAAATCATAGTCGGGATAGACATAACGATGGTCACGAGGGCCAAGGTTTTCATGATATTGTTCTGGTTGTTTGAAATGATAGAGGCAAAGGTCTCTGTCATAGAGTGAAGGACGTTTCCATAGATATCCGCCATCTCGATGGCCTGTTGCGTTTCAATCAAGGTATCTTCAAGTAAGTCTTCGTCTTCAAGGTATTTCTTAATATTGCTAGTTGCGCTGGTCAATTTTTTAATCACGCGCTCATTTGTCTTAAGAGAGGCCTTGAAGTAGACGATGGTCTTTTTCCAACTCCATGAGTTCAATCAATTCTTCATTTCGAGTAGATTTGTGAAGTTGGGTTTCGATTTGCTCACTCTTACGTTCAATTGAACGAAGGGCTGTCAGATAAATTTCAGCGTTGCGGTAGAGGATTTGAAAGATAAAGCGCGAACGCATAAAGGTATAGAAATTCCGAAGTCTCCGATTGATAAAGACATCTAGAAGCGGTAGAGGTTCCAAACAAGTGGTAATGATAGCCTCCTCTGTGATGATAATCCCCAAGGGAATGGTCACATAGTAGGTGCGGTTATTTCTCTCCTCGGTAATGGGAACGTCCACGATGATCAGAGTGTATTCATCTTCAATGGTAATACGAGACATTTCTTCCGCATCGAGTGGTGCACGGAGGTCAGCGATATCAATATCAAAAGCAGAAGCGATTTCCATCGATTCGCTTTGGGTAGGATTGACGAGATTGATCCAAGTGCCCGGCTGGAGCGTATCGATCTCTTTAAATTCAGTTGTTGTTGAGAGAAAGACTTGTTTCATATCTCCTATCCTTTCCTAATCTAATCCGTGTTTCAGTGATTTTTGAAGCACCGTACTATTATACTACAAAATCGGCTTTTTTGGTAATAGAATTTCACTTTTTTTGGTATAATGGAAAGCAACAATGGACTAGAAAGAAGTAACATGCAAGATAAGATTGTCATCCATGGGGCACGCGCCCATAATTTAAAAAATATTGACGTGGAAATTCCACGTGACAAGCTAGTTGTGGTGACGGGGCTGTCGGGTTCGGGCAAGTCCAGTCTTGCCTTTGATACCCTGTATGCAGAAGGGCAACGTCGCTATGTAGAGAGTCTATCAGCCTATGCTCGTCAGTTTTTGGGCAATATGGAAAAACCAGATGTGGACTCTATCGATGGTCTCAGCCCTGCCATTTCCATTGACCAGAAAACGACTAGTAAAAACCCTCGTTCGACGGTTGGGACAACGACGGAAATCAACGACTATCTACGTCTCCTCTATGCTCGTGTAGGGACACCCTACTGTATCAATGGACATGGGAGCTATCAAGGCTTCGTCTGTAGAGCAGATTGTCGACAAGGTTTTGAATTGCCAGAGCGCCAGCGTCTGCAGATTTTGGCTCCTGTTATTCGTAAGAAAAAAGGGCAACATAAGACGCTGATTGAAAAGATTCAAAAGGATGGTTACGTCCGTGTCCGTGTCGATGGGGTTGTCTATGATGTGACCGAAGTTCCTGAACTTGAAAAGAATAAACAACACAACATCGATGTGGTGGTAGACCGTATTATCATCAAAGAAGGTATCCGTAGTCGTCTCTTTGATTCCATTGAAGCAGCCCTTCGTATCGCAGAAGGTTATGTGGTTATCGATACTATGGATGATTCTGAGTTACTCTTTTTCAGAACATTATGCCTGTCCCAGTCTGTGGCTTTTACAGTTCCAGAACTAGAACCTCGTCTCTTCTCCTTCAATGCACCGTTTGGTTCCTGTAGTGAGTGTGATGGTTTGGGGATCAAGCTAGAGGTTGATACGGACTTAGTCGTACCAGATGCTAGCAAGACCCTTCGTGAGGGAGCATTAGCACCTTGGAATCCCATCTCTTCTAACTATTATCCAAATATGCTGGAACAAGCCATGACAGCCTTTTGGAGTGGATATGGATACTCCTTTTGAGGACTTGTCTGAGGAGGAGAAACATCTCATTTTCTATGGTTCAGATGGGTAAGGAATTCCATTTCCACTATGAAAATGAATTCGGTGGAGTTCGTGATATCGACATTCCTTTTGAAGGTGTTATTGGTAATATCAAGCGTCGCTACCATGAAACCAATAGCGACTACACCCGCACACAGATGCGCCTTTATATGAATGAGCTAACTTGTGGCACTTGTCACGGTTATCGCCTCAATGACCAGGCCTTATCTGTTCGAGTAGGGGGAGAAAAGGACCTCATATCGGAGAAAGTTTCAGACCTCTCCATTGCAGACCACTTGGAAGCTATTGATCAGTTGACCCTATCGAAAAATGAAGCCATCATCGCTCGTCCGATTCTTAAGGAAATCAAAGGACCGCTTGACCTTCCTCAATAATGTCGGTCTCAACTATCTGACCCTTTCTCGTTCTGCAGGAACATTATCAGGTGGGGAGAGTCAACGTATTCGCTTGGCAACCCAGATTGGTTCCAATCTCTCAGGAGTTCTCTATATCCTAGATGAGCCGTCAATCGGTCTTCACCAGAGGGACAATGACCGTCTGATTGCCAGTCTGAAAAAGATGCGTGATTTGGGGAATACCTTGATCGTAGTAGAACATGATGAAGATACCATGCGAGAGGCTGATTATCTGATTGACGTTGGCCCTGGTGCAGGGGTCTTTGGTGGAGAGATTGTTGCAGCAGGAACGCCTAAGCAGGTGGCTCGCAACAGTAAATCCATCACAGGACAGTATCTGTCAGGCAAACGTGCCATTCCAGTACCATCAGAACGCCGTGTAGGGAAATGGTCGTTTTATCGAAGTGACAGGTGCGCGTGAGAAACAACCTACAAAAATATCACTGCTCGTTTCCCACTAGGAAAATTTATCGCGGTGACAGGGTGTCTCAGGTTCTGGGAAATCGACACTTGATTAACAGCATTCTCAAAAAAGCCATTGCTCAAAAGCTTAATCGCAATTCAGATAAGCCTGGAAAGTTTAAGACTATCTCAGGGATTGAGCATATCGATCGTTTGATTGACATTGACCAGAGTCCAATTGGACGAACACCGAGGTCTAATCCTGCAACCTATACAGGTGTCTTTGATGACATTCGAGACCTCTTCGCTCAGACAAATGAAGCCAAGATTCGTGGTTACAAAGAAAGGGTCGTTTCAGTTTTCAATGTCAAGGGTGGTCGCTGTGAGGCCTGCTCAGGTGACGGGATTATCAAGATTGAGATGCACTTCTTGCCAGATGTATACGTAGCTTGTGAAGTCTGCCATGGAACTCGTTACAATAGCGAAACCCTGGAAGTTCACTACAAGGAAAAGAATATCTCGCAAGTCTTGGATATGACTGTCAACGATGCGGTGGAATTTTTTTTCAAACACATTCCAAAAAAATTCAACGCAAACTCCAGACTATCAAAGATGTTGGTCTAGGCTATGTGACCTTGGGGACAACCAGCCACGACACTTTCTGGTGGAGAAGCGCAGCGTATGAAGCTGGCTAGTGAGCTCCATAAAGCGCTCGACCGGTAAATCCTTCTACATTCTAGATGAACCGACAACTGGTCTTCATACCGAGGATATCGCGCGTCTACTGAAAGGTCTTGTCTCGCTTTGTAGATGATGGCAATACAGTTCTCGTGATTGAGCACAATCTAGATGTCATCAAAACAGCAGACCATATCATCGATTTAGGTCCAGAAGGCGGTGTCGGTGGTGGTACCATCATTGCAACAGGAACTCCAGAGGAAGTAGCTGCTAATGAAGCTAGCTATACAGGACAGTATTTGAAAGGAAAGTTACATCATGAATAAACGTGTGCAAGCATTTCTCGATAAAATGCAAGAAAAAGAACTAGATGGAATCATTATCAATAACCTTAAAAATGTCTACTATTTGACAGGTTTTTGGGGTTCAAATGGAACAGTCTTTATCAGTCGTGACCGTCAAATTTTGGTGACGGATGCCCGCTATATCATCGCTGCTAAGCAAGAAGTAACTGGTTTTGAGATTTTTGCAGAGCGTGACGAGTTGGCTACTATCGCAAAAATTGCTAAAGACATGGGTCTTTCTCGTATCGGGTTTGAAGATGAAATTTCGGTTTCTTATTACCACCGCATGCAAGCCGCTTTTGAAGGTTTGGAACTAGTTCCACAAACTCAGTTTGTTGAAGCGCTTCGCATGATTAAGGATGAAACAGAGATTGCGACTATTCGCAAGGCTTGTTCTATCTCTGACCAAGCTTTCCACGATGCCCTTGAATTTATCAAGCCAGGGAAGACTGAAATTGAAATTGCCAACTTCCTTGATTTCCGTATGCGTGAGCTGGGAGCGGCAGGTTTGTCTTTTGACACAATCTTAGCGAGTGGCATCAACTCTTCTAAACCCCATGCTCACCCAATGCACAAGCCAGTAGAACTAGGCGAAGCTATCACTATGGACTTTGGGTGCCTTTACGAGCATTATGTGAGTGATATGACTCGTACCATCTACCTAGGCCATGTCAGCGACGAACAAGCAGAAATCTACAACACTGTTTTAAAGGCTAACCAAGCATTGATTGACCAAGCTAAGGCTGGCTTAGGTTTCCGTGACTTTGACAAAATTCCTCGTGATATCATTGTGGAAGCAGGCTATGGACAATACTTTACACACGGTATCGGACACGGTATCGGACTTGATATCCACGAAGAGCCTTACTTTTAGCCAAACTTCAAAGAAGTTATCAAAACTGGTATGGTCTTTGACTGATGAGCCTGGTATTTATATCGAAGGTAAATATGGAGTTCGTATCGAAGATGATATCCTGATTACAGATACCGGTTGCGAATTATTAACCCTTGCTCCAAAAGAATTGATCGTAATCTAAGAAAAATGAGATAAATCGTTGACTTTTATTAGTTAAAGGTTTATACTGAAAGGCGAAAACGGTAGGTGAGGCTACCATAGGGATACGGATGACTACCGCAAAGCAGTGGAGACACTACTCGTTGGTCAACAGTCCTGGTCGCGAAGGTCAAGACTAAGCTCATTACATCGCCCTATGGAGTTAAAGCTTGAACGAAAACAGATAATAAGTTTTTTAGTCCTGCCATTTTATGGCAGGATTTTCTGCTGTTTTAAAACAAAGAAAGGAGACAAACGATGCAAATTGACGATCATCCAGAACCGCACATACACAGCCAATCGCTGATTTGTGTCGTTCTGTCCCTATAAAGTGATTGGTCTCTGTGTATGATACTCTTCGAAAAATCAAATTCAAACCACGTCAACGTCGCCTTGCCTGTACTCAAGTCACAGCCTGTGGCTAGTTTCCTAGTTTGCTCTTTGATTTTCATTGAGTATGAAATCACCATTCATACAGATAGGAGAAACCAATGAAAACTACAAAAGAAAGATTAGCAGCAGCTATTCAAACTCCATTTAAAGATAGTCTAGCTTTTTACCATACAAGTCTAAAAGGCTTAGACCAAGAACAAGTCGAAGAAAAACTGTGACCTATATGGTGAAAAACACCATTACCAAAAGGGTCAAGAGGATTCCATCTTTAAAAAGATTTATGAGTCCATTATCAATCCTTTTCACAATCATTTTGCTTGTGATTGCCTTTATTTCTCTCGTTACAAACGTCTGGCTTGCCAAACCTGGCCAAGAGGACCCTACGACCTCTATTATTATCGTTGTCTTGGTTTTGATTTCAGGAGGCATCCGTTTTGTCCAAGAGTTGCGGAGCGACAAGGCAACAACCAATCTTTCAAAAAAATGATTGTCAACACTGCAACTGTTATTCGTGATGGTCTTGAACAAGAGTTGCCAATCGATGAGTTGGTTGTGGGAGATCTCGTGAAATTGAGTGCTGGGAGATATGATTCCAGCAGATGTCATCTTATTTGAATCACGCGACTTTTTTTCGTTCAACAGTCAGGTTTGACTGGAGAAAGTGATGCAGTCGAAAAAGCTTGCTTTAAATAAAAGCCACTGGTCAAAAATGTAGATAGCCTCTTAGAAGCAGAATCTTTGGCATTCATGGGGACAAACGTTATCTCAGGAAGTGCTACAGCTATGGTTCTAGCAGTTGGGTGATGACACCATGATGGGAGCCATCGAGCAAACTCTCAACACCTATGATGAGCCAACTTCTTTTGAACGAGAAATGAACAGTATTTCCTGGCTCTTGATCCGCTTGATGCTTGTCATGGTTCCGATTGTGTTTTTTGCAAATGGATTAACCGATGGGGACTGGTTAGAGGCGGGAGTTTTTGCCTTGAGTGTGGGTGTCGGACTGACACCAGAAATGCTTCCGATGATTATTACAGCCAGCTTAGCAAAAGGTTCCATTATCATGGCCAAGGAAAAGGTAGTCATCAAAAAACTCAATGCTATCCAAGACTTAGGAGCAATCGATATCCTTTGTACGGATAAAACTGGAACTCTTACGCAAGATGAGATTGTCTTAGAATATCCCTTGGATATCCATGGTGATTTGGATATGGCGGTCTTAAGAAGAGCTTATCTAAATTCACATTTTCAAACAGGTTTGAAAAACTTGATGGACCGTGCCATCATCAGTAGAACTGAAAAAGAAGCCAAGGAACATGTTATCCTACAAAATCTAGACACCAGCTTCCAAAAAATCGACGAACTACCATTTGATTTTGAACGTAGACGCATGAGTGTTATCGTCAAAGATGATAGCAATGTTGTTAGTATGGTGACCAAAGGCGCCTTGGAAGAAATGTTGACCATTTCGACACATGTGGAATATCGTGGAGAAATAATCCCTATTACGGAAGGTATTCGCCAAGAAGTACTGGCAGAAGTTGGTCAATTAAACCGTCAAGGTTTACGTGTATTAGGTGTTGGTTACAAGTCAGGTCTACGTGAAGATTATGCCTATGCTGTGACTGATGAAAGTGACATGATCCTTACAGGTTACCTTGCCTTCTTGGATCCACCAAAACCATCTGCAGCACCCGCTATCCAAGCTTTGCTTGAGCATGGTGTCAGAACAAAAGATTTTAACTGGGAGATAACGAAAAAAAGTAACCCAAGCCATCTGTGAAAAAGGTTGGTTTGGATGTTGAGCATGATGCTCTTAGGGAGCTGATATCGATCAAATGACAGACCAAGAATTGGCAGAAGCGGTTGAAAAGTGTAACAGTCTTTTGCCAAATTATCTCCTGACCAAAAAAAGCTCGAATTATTCTACAATTGAAAGAAAAATGGTCATGCTGTTGGTTATATGGGTGACGGTATTAATGATGCCCCATCTATGAAGGTGGCAGATGTTGGAATTTCCGTTGATACAGCAGTAGATATCGCAAAGGAAACAGCTGATGTTATTTTGCTGGACAAGGATCTCATGGTTCTTGAAACAGGTATCGTTGAAGGCCGGAAGGTCTACGCCAACATGACCAAATATATCAAGATGACCGTTAGTTCAAACTTTGGGAATATCTTCTCACTATTGGTTGCAAGTATTTTCTTGCCATTTTTACCAATGGCTCCTGTTCATCTCATTGTCCTAAACCTAGTCTACGATTTATCTTGTGTGGCATTGCCGTTTGATAATGTGGATCAAGACTTCCTAAAACAACCCCATACATGGGAAGCAAAATCTATTACTAGATTTATGGTTTGGATGGGTCCAATCTCATCTGTCTTTGATATTTTGACCTTTATCTTTCCTCTACTTTATCATTGTTCCTTTGGTGACAGGCTATCATTATGTTCATGGGTCTGAATCTGCCCTTCAGTTTATTATCTTGTTCCAAACAGGATGGTTCATTGAATCTATGTGGTCTCAAACCATGGTTATCCATATGCTTCGTACGGCAAAAGTTCCTTTTGTACAAAGCAGACCAGCTTGGCTTGTAATCTTTGACAACCTTGGTTGCCGCAATTTTTCGTAACTAGTCTGCCTTATGGACCGCTAGTAAATATTCTTCGTTTAGCTCCATTAGGGACTTCCTTACTTTCTTGTTCCTAACCTGTATTATTTTCTTGTATATGTTTAGCGTCACAGTTATTAAGAAATTTTTACATTAAGAAAGTATAAAGAATGGTTATAGTTCGGTTTTTTTGTCAAGAAAAAAAGATAGAAAAACTGGGAGAAAAAAAGTTAAATTTTTTTAAAAAAATAGGTCGCAAGTCCGATGTTTTTTTATGGTATAATAGAATAAACTGATAGTAACATGTAGCGAAAGGGGTAGGTACATGATCAAAATTTATACAGTCTCAAGTTGTACTAGCTGTAAAAAAAGCTAAAGACCTGGCTCAATGCCCACCAGTTAAGTTATAAAGAACAAAAACCTCGGTAAAGAGGGAATTTCTAGAGAAGAATTATTAGATATTCTAACAAAAACAGACAATGGAATTGCGAGCATTGTATCATCAAAAGAATCGCTACGCTAAAGCTCTTGGAGTTGATATCGAAGATTTGAGTGTCAATGAAGTGCTTAATTTAATCATGGAAACACCACGCATCCTAAAAAGTCCAATTCTTGTTGACGAGAAACGTTTACAAGTTGGCTATAAAGAAGATGACATTCGTGCCTTCTTGCCACGCTCTGTCCGTAATGTAGAAAATGCAGAAGCACGTTTACGTGCTGCACTATAAAACATAAAGGCTGGGAGTGACTCCTAGCCTTATTTGATAGATAAATAAGGAAAAATAAATATGAAGAAGATAGTTATCGGTACAGTTGCGCTCCTATTTTTGCTAGCTGGCTGTGGACAGAAAAAAGAGTCTGCGGAACCTTCTAAAGATACAACGACAGAAGCTCTTCAATCAACTTTGCCTGTTCTAGAAAATGCCAATAACAATACAGTTGTAACAAAGACGCTTGTTCTACCTGCTGACGAAAATGGGGTTCAACAAACCCAGACCATTACCTATAAGGGCAAACAGTTCTTGACCTTAACGATTCAGCAAAAACGACAAGTTTCAGAAGACCTCAAGAACTTTATTGCAGAGCATGGATTAGAGGAAGCAAAAAAAGGCCTTGAAAGAAGGAGAAGACAAGGATGAATCGGTCCAAGAAGCACGGAAAAATTCCTGGATTTAACATTGAAACCAATCTTTTAAAGTGAAAACCGAGATTGAAACAAAAACAAGTTATGATTTTCAAGTTCTAGACGTTAAAAAAAGGCAAGTGAAAGCGAATATTTAAAAAAATGTGGGATTAGAAAAATCTACTAAAAAAACGAACCAGAAGAATATATTGAAAATCGAGTTGCAAAGTGGCGCGACTGTCCAGTAAGGAAGTCACAGAAAATCAGCAAAAATCAGACTGTGTCATTTGTAGAACGGCTGTGAATGTGCTATAATAGTACTATTCTAAGGAAAGAGGGTGTTAGAATGGGATTTACTGAAGAAACCGTACGTTTTAAATTGGATGATTCCAATAAAAAAAGAAATCAGTGAAACATTGACAGAAGTCTATGCTTCATTGAATGAGAAGGGGCTATAACCCTATTAACCAGATTGTGGGCTATGTTCTCAGTGGAGACCCAGCTTACGTTCCTCGTTACAATAACGCAAGAAATCAAATCCGTAAATACGAACGCGATGAGATTGTTGAAGAATTGGTCCGCTACTACCTTAAAGGGACAAGGAGTCGATCTATAACCAATGAGAATTATGGGGATTGGACGTTGGTTCCAAAAACAGTAGGGAGTAGCGATTAGCGATCCGTTAGGGTTTACAGCACAAGGGCTCGAAATCATCCAAATCAATGAAGATCAAGGAGAGTTTCGGCTTTTGAACGACTCAAAGGAATTGGTTGACACCTATAAAGGTGGAGCGCTTTGTTGTTGGTTTACCTAAAAAACATGAACAATACCAGTGGACCGCGGGTGGAAGCGAGTCAAGCCTATGGAGCAAAAACTGGAAGAACTCTTTGGTTTGCCAGTGGAGTACCAGGATGAGCGCCTGACCACGGTTGCTGCGGAGCGCATGTTGATTGAGCAAGCAGACATTAGTCGTAACAAGCGTAAAAAAGTTATTGATAAATTAGCGGCTCAGTTGATTTTGCAAAATTATTTAGATAGAAAATTTTAAGACAGAGGAGAAACTATGTCACACGATCACAACCACGATCACGAAGAACGTGAACTTATTACACTTGTAGATGAGCAAGGAAACGAAACTTTATTTGAAATCCTTTTGACTATTGACGGAAAAGAAGAATTTGGTAAAAACTATGTTCTTCTTGTACCAGTTAATGCAGAAGAAGATGAAAACGGCGAAGTTGAAATCCAAGCTTACTCATTCATCGAAAATGAAGATGGAACAGAAGGCGAATTGCAACCAATCCCTGAAGATTCAGAAGATGAATGGAACATGATTGAAGAAGTCTTCAACAGCTTTATGGAGGAGTAAAAACGTCCAGTGGACGTTTTTAGCCTGACGCTAAAAATAAAAACCGTCAGTAAGTTCGGGGAAGGTTTTTAGCCCTGCGCTAGAAATTAGAAACGCAGGTAGTCAGGGAAACTGTATCAGTCCAACTCAGAAATTAGGAAGAGTTGGAACATCCAGTGGACGTTTTTAGCCTGACGCTAAAAATAAAATTTAGCTAGTATCTAGCAAAATGAGTAAAAAGCGAAGAGAATCTTCGCTTTTTTGTTAAGGAGATAAGCATGATTGAAGTAGAAAAATGGCTTCATAGTCGGATTGGATTGAATTTTAGATCAGGATTGGGACGGATGCAAAGAGCAGTAGATTTGCTGGGGAATCCTGAGCAAACCTATCCAATTATCCATGTGACAGGGACAAATGGCAAGGGGTCAACTATTGCTTTTATGAGGGAGCTTTTTGTTGCCCATGGGAAAACGGTTGGCACCTTTACTTCGCCCCACATTGTCAGCATCCATGACCGTATCTGCATTAATGGCGCCCCCGTATCGGACGCAGATTTTATTCGTTTAGCAGATCAAGTCAAGACGATGGAGCAAGAACTTCTAGAAACTCACGATCAGCTATCCTTTTTTGAGTTGCTGACCTTAATTGCTCTACTCTATTTTAAAGAACAAGGGGTAGATCTGGTCTTGCTGGAAGTCGGGATTGGCGGTTTACTGGACACGACTAATGTGGTAACTGGAGAGATTGCAGTTATTACATCAATCGGCCTCGATCACCAGGAGACCTTGGGCGATAGTCTGGAAGCAATTGCAGAGCAGAAGGCAGGGATTTTTAAGTTAGGCAAGTCAGCCGTTATTGCCAACCTAGCACCGGAAGCACAGATTGTTTGTCAAAAGGTTTCGGAAGATTTAGGTGTGACTCTCTATCAAGCTGACAAAGATTTTTCTTTCAAAGAAGGCCAGTTTTCTTCATCTCTTGCGGAACTGAGACAATTAAAACTAGGTTTGGAAGGAGTCTATCAAGAGGAAAATGCAGCTCTGGCCTTGCAAACGTTTCTATTGTTTATGGCACAAAGAGACGAGAAAGTAGATCAAGAAGCAGTACGTGCTGCCTTGCAAGCTACTAAATGGGCTGGAAGGCTAGAAGCTGTCACTGAGCACATCTATTTGGATGGGGCTCACAATTTACCAGCTCTAGAGCGTTTGGTTGAGTTTATCCAAGAAAAAATCCAACAAGGGTATCAGCCTCAAATCCTATTTGGTGCCCTAAAACGGAAAGATTATAGTGGAATGCTTACTTATTTAACAGAGCATTTACCTGATACAGCTCTCTATGTTACGAGTTTTGACTATCAGGGTTCCTTGGAAGAGCAAGACTTTGGAGATTATACAAGCATTGCTTCATATCGAGATTTTATAGATGGCTTTGAAGCTTCTGCAGGGGAGAAGGACTTGCTTTTTGTGACAGGTTCCCTCTATTTTATATCTGAGGTTCGTGCCTATCTTGTGAATGTTTGACCCCGCTCTCTTTATTTGATATAGTAGAGGTGAAATGGCTCAGCAGTATTATGTTGCTTCATAGTTGTTAAAAGAAAGGAGACCCTATGTCACTAAAAAAATTCACACTTTCTCTTGCTGCTTTGGCAAGTCTTAGTCTCTTGGTTGCTTGCTCCCAAAAAACGCAGTCAACTCCTTCCTCTCAAGCAAGTGCTAGTGCAGAAGCGAGCACTAGTCAGAAATCGGAAACATCTGCTTCTAGTTCAACAGCTAGTTCAGTAACTAATATTGATGGAACCTATACGGGACAAGATGATGGCGACACCATTACATTGGTCGTTACTGGAAATACTGGAACATGGACGGAAGTAGAGCCTGATGGAGATCAGGAAATTAAAAAGGTAACCTTCGAACCAGAAAACCAGCGAGTCTTTGTTGGAGATGATATCAAGGTTTATGTAGCAGAAGAAAACCAAATTATCATTGATGATATGGATCGTGAGATTTCAGACCGTATCGTGTTAAAGAAATAAACATTATTTGTAGGGATTTGAATCTAAATAAACCAGATTCAAGTCCTTTTTTCTTCCATCAATTTCTGGTGATTAAAAAATTCCATACTTTTAAGGTAGTTGAGTTCAACCCAAAAGTACAGAATGGATGATGTTAAAGGAAGAGTTCCTGTAAAAAGTGAGCAACCCCATCTTCCTCGTTGGTTAGGGATAACTGTTGGTCAGCGAAAGGAAGTAGAGCAGGATTAGCATTTTTCATAGCATATCCTGTGCCTGCAAAGGAAAGCATCTCTTGGTCATTGTGTTCGTCGCCAAAGGCAATCAAGTTTTTTCTATCCACATTCATGACATTGAGGAGGTATTCAAGAGCAAAGGCCTTGTGAACACCTTTAGGCGTACATTCGAGGATGTTTAAAGGACCACCCCAAGTATTAATATTGAGTTGATGCTTGTAAAAACTGTTCATTTCTTCTGCGAGGGCATATTTGTCACTTGCACGAGTCTGCAATAAAATGCAGTTAGGATCCTTGGTGACAAGCTCAGAATTAAATTGATTTTCAGGTTTGAAGTTTTCAACACCAAATAACCTAGGGTCGGCAATCTCCTTGTCTGGAGCCGTAATGTAAAACTTTTTACGGTATTCACCTGCAATAAAGTCTGCCTCAATTTCCTCTTTTCGTTGAACCATATCTAAGAGATATTTTTTATCAACAGTCAGGCATTTTTCATGGTCCCAAACCTTACCAGGCAGGTGAGTGAGTGAACCATTGAAATTGATCATAGGCGTTTCAAGTTCAAGCTGGTCATAAAAATCTTTAGCCATACGATAAGGGCGACCTGTTGCAATTACGACATGGTGGCCCTTTTTAGATATTTGTTTGATAGTATTCTTGGTAAAATCCGATAGTTTGCTTTCGCCATTAAGTAAGGTTCCGTCCAAGTCGACGGCAATCATTTTTTTAGTCATAAGATCCTCCCGAATCTAGTTTCAGATAAGATGTTTTCTATTATATCAAAAAGCGGAGAGAAAAGCTGACTCTAAGTGAAATGCGGGAGAACAATATCTATTAGTGTTTTTTAATTTTTTAAAAAAACACCTTGAAAAGGTGAATGATTGATGATATAATGGTTCTATTGTTCGTAAAATGACAAAGGAGATTAAAAATGGACAAACTATTTAAACTAAAAGAGCACGGGACAGATGTCCGAACAGAGGTGCTTGCTGGTTTAACAACATTCTTTGCAATGAGTTATATTCTCTTTGTAAACCCTCAAATGCTTTCACAAACTGGAATGCCAGTTCAAGGTGTTTTCTTAGCGACAATCATTGGTTCGGTTGTAGGAACTTCAATGATGGCCTTCTATGCGAATTTGCCATATGCTCAGGCACCAGGTATGGGACTAAATGCCTTCTTTACCTTTACGGTTGTATTTGGGATGGGCTATAAATGGCAAGAAGCCCTTGGTATGGTCTTCATCTGTGGGATTATTTCCTTGATTATTACATTAACCAATGTTCGTAAAATGATTATCGAATCCATTCCTACAACTCTTCGTTCAGCAATCTCAGCTGGTATTGGCGTTTTCCTTGCCTATGTCGGGATTAAGAATGCTGGTCTTTTGAAATTCTCAATTGACCCAGGGACTTATACAGTAGCAGGTGAAGGAGCAGATAAGGCTCAAGCAGCACTTACTGCAAACTCAGCAGCTGTTCCAGGATTGGTAGACTTCAACACTCCAGCTGTCTTGGTAGCTCTTGCAGGTCTTGCCATTACTATCTTCTTCGTTGTTAAGGGGATCAAAGGTGGTATCATCCTTTCTATCTTAACAACTACAGTTCTTGCAATTGCAGTTGGTGTTGTTGATTTGTCTAGTATTGATTTTGCAAGCAACAATCTTTCATCAGCGATTAACGATTTGGGAACTTTGTTCGGTGCAGGTCTTGGATCAGAAGGTTTGGGATCTTTGATTTCAAATACTTCTCGTTTACCAGAAACCTTGATGGCTATTCTTGCCTTCTCATTGACTGATATTTTTGACACAATTGGTACTCTTATCGGTACAGGTGAAAAAGTTGGTATCGTTGCAACAAACGGTGAAAACCATGAGTCAGATAAATTGGATAAGGCTCTTTACTCTGACTTGGTAGCGACTTCAGTTGGTGCCATTGCTGGTACTTCAAACGTTACAACTTATATCGAATCAGCAGCAGGTATCGGTGCTGGTGGACGTACTGGTTTGACAGCATTAGTAGTTGCTATCTGTTTTGCCCTATCTAGCTTCTTTAGCCCACTTCTTGCTATTGTACCTTCGGCAGCGACAGCACCAATTTTGATTATCGTCGGAATCATGATGCTCTCTAATCTTAAAAACATCCCTTGGGATGATATGTCAGAAGCAGTGCCTGCTTTCTTCACATCTATCTTCATGGGATTCAGCTACTCAATCACTCAGGGGATTGCGATTGGCTTCCTAACTTACACTTTGACGAAAATTGTCAAAGGTCAAGTTAAAGACGTACACGCTATGATTTGGATTTTGGATGCTTTGTTCATCTTGAACTACATCAGCATGGCTCTAAACTAAGGACAAAAACCTAAAAACGAGGGGGGCGGGATTTTTCCCGACCTCCTTTTTGTGGGCAGTGAATTTTTAAAATGCCTGATGATTGGTTTTTTTACTATCCAAATATTTCTTAACCAAAGTTTCATTTTTTAGATCCAGAAACTTTAACCATTCAGTCTATTGTTGATGCTCCGCCGGTCTGGGATTAGGAAAAGGAGATTTGGACCATCGATTTCTGTCCCACAACTTCGTTTTTTGTTGATGGAAATGTCACAAAAGAAAACTTTTTGGTATAATAGTAACATGTACACAAAAAATGAAGATGAGCTGATAGCATTTGGAAAAGAGCTGGGTTCTCTGCTAGAAAAAAATGATGTTTTGATTTTAACTGGTGAATTAGGTGCTGGGAAAACAACCCTAACAAAAGGTCTGGCAAAGGGGTTAGAGATTCATCAAATGATTAAGAGTCCAACCTATACCATCGTTAGAGAGTATGAAGGTCGTCTACCCTTGTATCATTTAGATGTTTATCGCATCGAAGGAGATGCCGACTCGATTGACCTAGATGAGTTTCTTTTTGGAGACGGTGTAACAGTTATTGAGTGGGGGCATCTGCTAGGAGAAGACCTACCTAAAGACTATCTAGAGTTAGAAATCTTGAAAACAGACGAGGGACGAGAAATTAACTTTCACCCTTATGGTAGCAGGGCTACAGACTTAGTAAAGAGGTTGACGGATGGAGTATGATCTTTTAATTCGTGAGGCAGAAATCCATGATGCCTCAGCCGTCATTAACCTTCTGGATCAGATAGGACAAGAGTCGACTTTTACTAGTTTGGATGAAAATGGAATCTCAATGAGTGAGTCTGAGATGAGGTTGTTCATTGACCAACAAGCCCAGTCAGATAATCAAATCACCCTACTAGCTTTTTTGAATGATGATCTTGCAGGCATAATCAATATTACAGCTGATCAACGACCGCGGGTCCGTCATATCGGAGATGTTTTCTTGGGAATCAAGAAAGTTTTTTGGGGCTGTGGCCTTGGTAGTATCTTGATGGAAGAAGCGATTGAATGGGCTAAATCTAGCGGTAGTATTCGCCGCTTACAACTGACAGTACAAAAACGCAACAAAGCTGCCGTTCATTTGTATGAAAAAATGGGTTTTATCATAGAAGGATTACAGGAACGTGGTGCATGTATAGAAGGAGGAGAGTTTCTAGATGTTTACCTGATGGGTCAACTGATAGACGAATAAGAGTATGGTAAAAAAAATAATTGGAATGTTTTTGGGTTTGGTCCTTGTGACAGTGCTAGGTGTAGGAGCTTATGCCTATACAATTTATCAGCAAAGTACGCAGACTCTAGCCAAACCTATAAAAAAATCGGGGAAGAAACCAAGGTAATTGAAGCAACTGAGCCACTGACGATTTTACTGATGGGTGTGGACACGGGGAACGTTGAACGTACAGACCCATGGGCAGGTAACAGTGATTCGATGATCTTGGTGACAGTAAACCCTAAAACCAAGAAAACTATCATGATGAGTTTGGAGCGTGATATTCTGACGCAAATCCAGCATTCAGACGGTAGTGTAAGTGAGGCTAAACTCAATGCTGCCTATGCTAATGGTGGCGCAGAGCTGGCTATTTCAACTATTGAAAAGATGATGAATATCCACATCGACCGTTATGTGATGGTCAATATGCATGGTCTTCAAAGAATGGTTGATGCCGTAGGTGGTATTACAGTGAACAATACACTTGGCTTCCCAATCTCTATTCAAGATCAGGAACCTTTTAACACGATTTCGATTGGAGTCGGTGAGCAAACCCTCAATGGTGACGAAGCCCTTGTTTATTCACGCATGCGTTATCAGGATCCTGAAGGGGACTATGGTCGTCAAAAACGCCAACGTGAAGTGATTCAAAAGGTTGTGGAGAAAATTCTCAGTTTGAACAGTGTGAGTCACTACCAAGACATTTTGAAGGCTCTTAGTGACAATATGCAGACAAATATTGAGATTACAACAACAACCATTCCTCAGTTGATGGGTTATCAGGATGCGTTTAAAAATATCGAAACCCAGCAATTACGTGGTGAAGGTGAAATGATTGACGGGATTTCTTACCAGATCGTTTCCGCTGAGCATATGTTAGAGATGCAGAATCTCTTACGTCGATCAGTAGATAAACCAGAGGTAACTGAGTTGGAAACCAATGTGATCTTATATGAGAATCTCTTTGGCCACTTGCCACCATCTTCTGAAGAGTCAGAATAAGAAGAGACTATCCATCAAATCGTAGGAATTTTCCTGCGATTTTTTCAAAGAAATCCGAATAGGTAAGTAGGAGGAAAAAATGAAAGCAGAAATTATAGCTGTTGGGACAGAGATTTTAACGGGTCAGATTGTCAATACCAATGCTCAATTCTTGTCTGAAAAGTTGGCTGAAATTGGCGTGGATGTCTATTTTCAGACTGCTGTGGGAGATAATGAAAGTCGTCTCTTATCCTTGTTGGAGCTCGCTAGCAATCGTAGTAATCTGGTCATTCTAACGGGAGGTTTGGGTCCGACGGAAGATGACTTGACCAAGCAAACTGTGGCCAAATTTTTGGGTACGAGATTTGGTTTTTGATCCTCAAGCTCAGGCTAAACTAGATCGTTTTTTTGCTCAAAGACCAGACTATGCTCGTACTCCTAACAACGAGCGCCAAGCGCAAATCATCCAAGGTGCGACTCCGCTACCAAATGAAACGGGTCTAGCAGTAGGTGGCATGATTAAGGTTGCGGGAGTCACTTATGTTGTCCTACCAGGACCTCCAAGTGAATTGAAACCTATGGTCTTAAATGAGTTACTTCCGAGATTGACAACAGGCTCTAAGCTTTATTCGCATGTCATGCGTTTCTTTGGCATTGGTGAAAGTCAGCTAGTTACGATTCTATCAGATTTGATTGATCAGCAAACGGATCCAACCATAGCGCCTTACGCTAAAACTGGAGAGGTGACTCTTCGCTTGTCTACCAAGGCGAACAGTCAGGAAGAAGCGGATCGTGTTCTAGTTGAGTTAGCAGAGGAAATCCTTGAAAGAGAGACCTTTGAGGGGCTTTCTCTTCGAGAAATTTGCTATGGCTATGGAGAAGAAACTAGCTTGGCTAGCCTAGTAGTAGAAGAGTTGAAAAAACAAAAGAAAACCATTACTGCAGCAGAAAGCTTGACGGCAGGGCTTTTTCAAGCAACTTTAGCAGATTTTTCAGGTGTATCTGCTATCTTTAAAGGTGGTTTTGTGACCTATAGCCTTGAAGAAAAATCTAAGATGCTTGATATTCCACAAGCTGAATTGGAAAAACATGGAGTCGTCTCAGCCTTTACTGCTGAAAAAATGGCTGAACAGGCACGAATCAAGACCCAGTCAGATTTTGGAATTAGTTTGACGGGAGTAGCTGGCCCAGATAGTCTAGAAGGACATCCAGCAGGTACAGTCTTTATTGCTTTAGCGCAAGCTTCGGGTACAGAAGTTATTCAAGCCAATATCGCAGGTAGAAGTCGTGCAGATGTTCGAGAAATTGCAGTCTTACATGCCTTTAACCTAGTTCGCAAAGCTTTATTAAGTGCTGGAGATTTGTTATAATAGAAGAAGGTCTAAGGACTATTAGAATACAGGAGAATAAAATGGCGAAAAAACCAACAAAAAAATTAGACGAAATTGGCAAAAAATTCGGTGCTGATCGTGAAAAAGCCTTGAATGATGCCCTTAAATTGATCGAAAAAGACTTTGGTAAAGGGTCAATCATGCGCTTGGGTGAACGTGCCGAGCAAAAAGTCCAAGTGATGAGCTCAGGTTCTTTGGCTCTTGACATCGCACTCGGATCAGGTGGTTATCCAAAGGGACGGATCATTGAAATCTACGGACCAGAATCATCAGGTAAGACAACAGTTGCCCTTCATGCGGTAGCGCAAGCGCAAAAAGAAGGTGGAATTGCAGCCTTTATCGATGCGGAACACGCTCTTGATCCAGCCTATGCAGCAGCTCTTGGTGTTAATATTGATGAATTGCTCTTGTCGCAACCAGACTCAGGTGAGCAAGGTCTTGAAATTGCAGGGAAATTGATCGATTCAGGTGCGGTTGACCTTGTTGTTATTGACTCAGTTGCTGCCCTTGTACCTCGTGCGGAAATCGATGGGGATATCGGAGATAGCCACGTTGGTCTTCAAGCTCGTATGATGAGCCAGGCTATGCGTAAACTTGGTGCATCTATCAACAAGACAAAAACGATCGCTATCTTTATCAACCAGTTGCGTGAAAAAGTAGGGGTTATGTTTGGTAATCCAGAAACAACTCCTGGTGGACGCGCTCTTAAATTTTACGCTTCTGTCCGTTTGGATGTTCGTGGAAGCACACAAATCAAGGGAACTGGTGATCAAAAAGATACTAGTGTAGGTAAAGAAACCAAGATTAAGGTTGTTAAAAACAAGGTGGCTCCACCATTTAAAGAAGCTTTTGTTGAAATCATGTATGGTGAAGGAATTTCAAGAACTGGTGAGCTTTTGAAGATTGCAAGTGATCTTGACATCATCAAGAAAGCAGGAGCATGGTATTCTTATAAAGACGAAAAGATCGGACAAGGTTCTGAAAATGCTAAGAAATACTTGGCGGATCACCCAGAAATTTTTGACGAGATTGACCACCAAGTTCGTGTCAAGTTTGGCTTGATTGAAGACGATGCAGTAGCTGATGAAAAAAAGTAAAGGCTACCGAAGTAGAAGTAGCTAATCAAGAAGTAACTCTTGACCTTGGCGATGATCTTGAAATCGAAATTGAAGATTAAAAAGTGAAAGTGGTGGAGGAATCCCCACTTTTTCTGCTATATGAGAAGAAAAAACAAGGTTATGAGGACAAGATTGATAGGTTTTCGCAATATAAATGAGGAAGACTATTGCAAAAAGGTTACTTTGATGATAAAATAAATTGAAAATAAAAGTAATGCTAAGGAGACTGTTGGTATGGAAAAACGTTTGGTTCGTAATGTTCAAGATAAAAAAATTGCTGGTGTTTGTGCGGGTCTTGCTGACTATTTAGATATTGACGCAACACTTGTTCGTGGACTTTGGATTCTTTTCACATTGCTAGGTGGATCAGGAATTCTTGCTTACCTCATTTCTTTTGGCTCATCATACCAGAAGCTGGAACAGAAGCGTAAACTTAGTGCATCTTTATGAGACAAATCATGATAAGAGAGTGGGACAGAAATCGGTAATTCGTTAGAATTCAATTTCGTCGTCCCACCTCCGCACAGTTGAGTAGGGTTGTAAAAGCTGATGAAATCAGCGTAATAGAGCCCACTCAACCACTGCGTCTTGCTCGACAATCCAAAGACAATTGAGAGGCTAGGACTTTTGTCCCAGTCTCTTATTTGTGATATGCGGGAATAATTTTTTCCAAGTTTTCATCTTATTTCGGAATCACAAAAAAAATCACCTGTAGTGCAGGTGATTGGAGATTCATTGTAGAGAAATTTGCAGTTTCTTACTGGGAAGTTCAAGACTGCAGTATAGGTTAGTGGTCGCTGAAACGACGGTACTCGATGTGGAAGTCGAAATAATTTTCTTCTTGCAATTTTTGGAAGATATCACGGTAGGCTTCTTCATCAAAGTGGTCGCCGCGATATAGAATTTCAAAACTAAGACCTTCGTACTCCAAAAAGGCATTGGCGGTTTTGAAGCCATTTTGTTTATAGAATTCCATGCGGGCTTTTCGCTGTTCGAGGTTATCGCATTCCTCATCCAAACGTTCAACTTCAAGAATCATGGTACGCTGGTAAAAATCAATCAGTTTTTCAATGATTTCTTTGCCATAGCCGTGGCTACGCAAATGAGGCATAATGGCAAAAAAGCTGATGTAGAAAGCCTTTTGATTGGAAATGGCAAAGGCAAATCCTACAAATTCCTCTTCGTTGTAAAAGGCGAAAAAGTGGGCATCGTCTCGATCCTGATATCGTAAAAATTCAGACAGGGACACTCGCTCTTCTTCAGGAAAGGCTTCGATATTTAACTTTTCAACTTTCTCAAGATCTGGAAATACATCTGTAATTAATTGGCTGGTTAAGCTCATGCATAAACTCCTTTTCTGTCACGATTATACCAAATTGTTAGTTTCTAGGCAACCGCTTTCTTGGGAGTTAGAGGCTAAGTCTGACCTTGTTCCTCTTCTAGAAAGCTGATATAATAGCCTTATGAATAAAAAATCAACTGTGGACCTGATTCATGGTCCCATCCTTCCCTCGCTTTTGAGCTTCGCCTTTCCAATCTTACTATCCAATATCTTTCAGCAACTCTATAATACGGCTGATATTTTGATTGTTGGACGTTTTCTAGGGTCAGACTCCTTGGCGGCTGTTGGGGCAACAACGGCTATCTTTGACTTGATTATCGGTTTTGCTCTCGGAGTTGGCAATGGAATGGGAGTGGTGATTGCCCGCTATTATGGAGCCCGTAACTTTTCGAAGATTAAAGAAGCTGTCGCAGCCACTTGGATTTTAGGGGCTCTTTTAAGTGTGATTGTCATGGCGATAGGCTTTGTCGGTCTCTATCCACTTCTCCAATATCTGGAAACCCCTGCAGAAATTCTTCCCCAGTCTTATGATTACATCTCTATGATTGTCAGCTGTGTGGGCGTCAGTTTTGCCTACAATCTTTTTGCGGGCTTATTGCGGTCAGTTGGTGACAGCCTTGCGGCACTTGGCTTTCTTATCTTTTCAGCCATTGTTAACGTCATTCTGGATTTATATTTTATTACACAATTGCAGTTAGGTGTTCAATCTGCTGGTCTTGCAACTATTATCTCCCAGGGCTTGTCAGCTATCCTATGTTATCTCTATATCCGAAAGAGTGTTCCAGAGCTCCTTCCTAGGTGGAGGGATTTCAAATGGAATAAGGCCCTCTATGTCGATCTTTTGGAGCAAGGCTTAGCTATGGGGATGATGGGTTCTATTGTCTCTATTGGTAGCGTCATTTTACAATCATCGGTTAATAGTTTTGGAGCAGTCATTATCAGTGCTCAAACGGCGGCAAGGCGTATTATGGCCTTTGCTTTACTACCGATGACCTCTATTTCGGCCTCCATAACGACTTTCACCTCTCAAAACTATGGAGCAAAGCGACCAGACCGCATTGTCCAAGGACTTCGGATTTCTAGTCGTTTGAGTATGTCTTGGGCAGCCTTTGTCTGTATTTTCCTATTCTTTGCCAGTCCTGCCTTGGTCTCCTTCCTGGCAAGCTCGACAGACTCTTATTTGGTAGAAAATGGCACCTTGTATCTGCGCATCAGTTCTACTTTTTATCCTATCTTAAGTCTTTTTGTTGATTTATCGGAATTGCTTGCAAGGGCTTTAGGGTCAAAAAACTCCTTCCGTTGGTATCTAGTTTTATTGAGCTTATAGGAAAGATTGCTTTTTGTTGCTTGGATTATTCCTTGGTCTGGCTATTTAGGTGTTATTTTTTTGCGAACCCCTTATCTGGCTAGCCATGACCATCCAACTTTACTTCTCGCTCTTCAAGCACCCTTGGATAAAAGAAGGCAAGAAAATCTTGGCTAGTGGTGGAAATCCTAGCTTTCATTTACAAAAAGAAAAATCCATTTCCTCTAGTGAAAATCGGATAGACTTGTGTTATAATAAGAAAGATTAAAATGTGAAAAAAAGGAGATTCCTAATGGGACGTAAATGGGCCAATATCGTAGCCAAGAAAAACGGCTAAAGATGGAGCTAACTCTAAAGTATATGCAAAAATTTGGTGTAGAAATCTATGTAGCAGCTAAAAAAAGGTGAACCAGATCCAGAACTAAACACTGCTTTGAAATTCGTTATCGATCGTGCCAAACAAGCGCAAGTGCCAAAAGCACGTTATTGATAAGGCTATCGATAAAGCAAAAGGAAACACAGACGAAACCTTTACAGAAGGACGTTACGAAGGTTTCGGACCAAATGGTTCTATGCTGATCGTTGATACCTTTGACTTCAAACGTTAACCGTACAGCCGCCAATGTCCGTGCTGCCTTTGGTAAAAAAACGGTGGAAATATGGGAGCTTCAGGTTCTGTATCTTATCTCTTTGACAACAAAGGGTGTTATCGTATTTTGCAGGTGACGATGCTGATGCTATTTTTGAACTCTTGCTTGAAGCAGATGTTGATGTAGATGATGTAGAAGCAGAAGAAGGAACAATCACTGTCTACACTGCACCAACTGACCTTCACAAGGCTATCGTTGCTTTGCGTGAGTCTGGTATTGAAGAATTCCAAGTGACTGAATTGGAAATGATTCCTCAATCAGAAGTTGAGTTGTCAGGTGAAGATTTGGAAACATTTGAAAAACTCTACGGAGTCCTTGAAGACGACGAAGACGTACAAAAAATCTACACAAACGTAGACGGATTCTAAGAATAAAAATAACCCCTTTGAAAATTCAGTATTTTCAAGGGGTTTGTTTATCTTGTGATAACAAAAGGGGCAGGAAAGAGAAAAAAATCTCTTTTGCCCAAAAACGTTATTAGTTATCTATA
>BNJT01002327.1_pt1 | contig 122337 bp, 164 predicted proteins | sample 8540491 | NCBI WGS metagenome assembly BNJT01 (sample SAMD00202455, study PRJDB9452) | human saliva metagenome | host: Homo sapiens | reverse complement strand
GTGTCCTTAAGCTTTTTTTATAATTAAAAAAGAGGTATGGTTAAGGCCATACCTCTTTTGTTTCTTAATCTAAGTATCCTAATTTTTTGATTAATTCTGCAGTTAATACTGCTCCTCCAGCTGCCCCACGTAGTGTATTGTGAGAAAGTCCTACAAATTTGTAATCAAATAGGTTATCCTCACGAAGACGACCTACAGTAATTTGCATTCCTTTTTCGTTATCACGATCTAGAACTGGTTGTGGACGATCATTTTCTTCATAGTATTTAATGAATGGTGTTGGTGCTAATGGTAGTTCATATTTAGAAATTTCTGGAACATGGTTTTTAATTTTTTCAACTAAAGTTTCTAGTCCTGGATTATTTTCTAAATTGAATGATACACAAGCAAGGTGTCCATCAAGTACTGGAACACGAATACATTGAGCAGAAAGGTTCATAGAGTCTGTTGGAACAATTTTTCCATCTTTTACTTCCCCGAAAATTTTAAGTGGTTCTTTTTCACTTTTCTCTTCTTCTCCACCAATGTAAGGAATGATGTTTTCTACCATTTCTGGCCATTCGTTGAATGTTTTACCACTTCCTGAGATAGCTTGGTAAGTACAAATAGATGCTTCTTTAATACCATATTCTTTAATTGCTTCAAATATTGGTACATAACTTTGGATAGAGCAGTTAGGTTTAGTAACAATAAATCCTTTTTTTGTTCCAAGACGTTCTCTTTGAGAAGGAATAACATCTAAGTGAGCTGAGTTAATTTCAGGGATAATCATAGGAATATCCTCTTTATTTCTATTTGCTGAGTTGTTAGAAACAACTACAACTTCATGTTTAGCATAATCTTCTTCTAGTTTAACTAGTGCTTCTTTGTCTAAGTTTATTGCACAAAAGACCATATCGATATCTTTTGATACTTCATCAATTTTATATAAATCTTCTACTACTAATTCTTTAGTATATTCTGGGATAGGTTGATCTAATTTCCAACGGTTTTCCATTAAGTCTGCATATTTTTTTCCAGCAGAACGAGGTGATGCAGCTAGTTTAACTACATCAAAATATGGGTGGTTTTCTAATAATACTAATAAACGTTGACCTACCATTCCTGTTGCACCTAATACGGCTACTCTTGATTTTTGCATAATTTTTCTCTCCTTGTATTTGTATAATATTTTATTTAATCTAATAACTCTGTGAGCTAAGTTAATTTTCTTATTTTAAAAAATTAATTTAGAACAACTGTTCCTTCTTTATCTACTTTAAGTAGAATAGCTTTCCAATTATAATTTAATTTATCTAATTCTGATTGGATTTTCTGAATATTTTTTTCATCACTTACAATATTCATAAGTGTTGAACCACTACCTGAAATAAAGAATGCTGCACTATCTATACTTTCACAGATATTTTTAACTTCTTCATATTCATGGATGATTACTTTTCTATATGGTTCATGTATTTTATCACCCATAACTTTTTTTAGAAGTGTTAAATCGTAAGTTTCAAATGCCTTAATAACTGAACCTAGACGAGATAATGAGTAAATAGCATCTTGCAGTTTAATATTTTCAGGCATAACTTTTCGTGCTTCTTCTGTTGATGTTTCAAAGTCTGGTATAAGAGCTAAGAAGTTAAATCTTTCATCAACATCATATTTTACAGTTACTGCTTCTTTATTGTCTGTAGTACAAGAAGAACTTAAACTACCAAAGATTGCAGGTGACACATTGTCTGGGTGGCCTTCAATCTCATTAGCAATTGTAAATATTTCTTGTTTGTCAACAGGGGTATCAGTTAATAAATAAGCTCCATATATTCCAGCAACAACACATGTAGAGCTGCTACCTAAACCACGACAGATAGGAACATCATTTTCTATAGAAATTCTTACACCTGAAATAGTTTTATTTAATTTTTTTAATGTTGTTAGTAATGTCTGATACACTAAGTTGTCTTCATTAGAAAAACGCTCTTCAAATCCAACAAATTCCACACCTTTATCTAACTTTTCAAATCCAAAAGTAGTGTAGAGTGTAAGTGCGATACCTAAACTATCAAAACCACAACCAACATTAGCAGAAGTTGCAGGTACGCGAACATTAACCATTATAAATCACCTAATTTCTCTAAAATATATTTTTTCATTTCGTTTTTATTAATGACATCTTTATGTCTAATTTCTTTTTTATCTAAGTCTTTTAAGTTTTCTGGGATAGCTACTTTAGTTTGTTCATGAAGTTTATTCATAAGAGTAAACTCATCTTCATTTGTAGCTTCATTTAATGAAGTGTAGACACTTTCAGTAAATTTATATGGAGATGCAGTAGATAAAACAACATTAACATGTTCTTTATCTAAGTTATCTAATAACACCTTATAGGCTACTGCAGTATGTGTATCTAATAAGTAAGAATCTTTTTCGTAGATTTTCTTAATAGTTTGTTTAGTATCAAGATCATCAGCAAAACCAGTTTGGAATTTTTCTTGAATTCTATTAAGTATTTCTTTTGTCACTTCAAAGCGTCCAGTTTCTTTTAAGTCTTTCATTAGACTAGCTACATAAGCATTATCACAACCACTTACATAGTATAGTAATCTTTCTAAATTACTAGAAATAAGGATATCCATACTTGGAGATACAGTTTTTAAGAAATCTCTATTTTTATCATAAACACCCGTTTTTAAGAAATCATATAAAACATTGTTATTGTTACTAGCACAGATAAGCTTATTAACTGGTAAACCAATTTGTTCAGCGTAGTAGCCTGCTAGAATATTTCCAAAGTTACCAGTAGGTACAACAAAGTTTACTTTGTCTCCTAATTTAATTTTATCAGTAGTTACTAATTCTAAATATGAAACTACGTAATAAACTACTTGAGGAATTAATCGTCCAATATTTATAGAATTAGCACTTGATAATTTAATGTTTTTAGTAAGTAATTCTTTTTTGAATTCTTCATCTACAAATAGCTCTTTAATACCACTCTGTGCGTCATCAAAGTTACCATGTATAGCACAAACTTTTGTATTTTTTCCTTCTTGAGTTTGCATTTGAGTTTTTTGAACTGTACTTACCCCGTCATTTGGATAAAATACCATTATCTTAGTTCGGTCTACATCTTTAAATCCTTCTAATGCAGCTTTTCCAGTATCACCACTGGTAGCTGTTAAAATTAATATATCATTTTTATCATTAACTTTAGTAAGTGCTGTTTTTGTAAGCTGCGGTAATAGTGAAAGTCCTACATCTTTAAAAGCACTAGTAGGTCCATTAAATAATTCTAGAACATAGCTATCGTTAAGTTCAACAAGGGGAGTGATTTTCTCATTAGAGAATTTTCCTTTATATGCATTTTCAACGCATGCTTTAATTTCTTGTTCACTAAAATCAACGAATAGTTTTAATACTTCTTCTGCAACTTCATAATAATTTTTTCCAACTAAATTTTTAAAATCTAATTTATTTTTTCCTAAATCTCTTAAGACGAAAAGCCCACCTTCTTCACTTAAACCTTGAAGAATAGCTTCACTCGGATTTATTTTTCTATTTATATCACGTGTACTTTCGTAAATCATGTAAAATCTCCTTGCTTTATCGTTGTATATATGATACAATGTTCTCTATAAAAAAATACAAGTGTTTTTTTACAAAAAGAACATAAAAAAATTATACAACTATAATTTTTACAACAAAATTTGTTGTAAAAAAACAGTGTAAATTAAAAAAATCTACTTTTTTTCAAAAAAATTTATGATAAATATAGTTGAAAAAGAAGATATATATAAATTATTAAACATACTTAAAAAAATAAAAAAATGATAGGAGAAAAAGTGTATGAAAGTAGCAATTTTGGGATACGGAACTGTTGGAAGTGGAGTTTATGAAATTATTACAAACGGTAAGAGTGAAGAATTAAAGAATATAGAAGTAAAAAGTGTTTTTGCTAGAAGTCGTGATAAAATGCACCTTGCTACTGATGATATAAATGAAATTATTAATGATAATGAAATATCAGTAGTAGTTGAGTGTTTAGGAGGATTAAATCCTGCGTATGAATTTATTAAAAGAAGTCTAGAGAGTGGGAAACATGTTGTTACTGCTAATAAGGCTGTAGCTGCAAAATATTTAGATGAATTCGTTTCTTTAGCTAAAGAAAAATAATGTTAAAGTTTATATTTTGAAGCTAGTGTTGGTGGAGGTATTCCATGGTTAGTTAATTTAGAAAGAACTAGACGTGTTGATGAGATTAACAGAGTATATGGAATATTTAATGGAACTAGTAATTATATCTTAGACAATATGTATAGGAATGAACAAGAATTTGATTCTACTTTAAAAACAGCTCAAGATTTAGGATATGCAGAAGCGGATCCAAGTGCTGATATTGATGGTGGGAGATGTTATTAATAAAATAATATTAAGCAATGCTTTAGCATTTGATATTCATATTGAGCCAAACTTCCCAACATACTCTATGAGAAATATAACAAAAAATGATATTGATTACTCTGAAAAAATATGACTATGCTGTGAAGTATATTGGTGAAACTAATGTTGCGGATGGTAAGTATGAAACTTCAGTAATGTTATCTATTTTTGATAAAGGTTCACAGGAAGCAGCTGTTGAATTAAATAATAATATTATTACTTTAGATGGTTCATTTATTGGAGAACTTAAGTTTTATGGACAGGGAGCAGGGTAAATTACCAACTGGTAATGCGATAGTTCAAGACATAGTAGATATATACTCAAATATTCCAAGAAAAGATGTAGTAATAAAAAATGAATTAGTTCAATCAAATGAATTAACTAGTAAGAAATATTTACTGCGCTCATCTTTTGAATTAGGAGGAGATTTAATTGAGTCTGTTGAAAAATATGAAAATGAGTTTTACAGTATAACTAAAGAAATCTCATTAAGTCAATTAAGTGAGCTAACTAAAGAATTAGAAGGAAAAGATGATAAGTGTTTAGTGGCTAAATTCCATTAATAATGATAATAATTTTGGAAGTACATTGAAATATTTTCATGTTAGATGTAATATATAACTAAGTAAAAATAATTATGGAAGAGGACAAATAATGGTTAGAGTAGCTAAGTTTGGTGGTAGTTCAGTAGCGAGTGCTGAACAATTTAGAAAAGTTAAAAATATAGTTGAGCTTGATGATTCAAGACGTTTTGTTGTAGTTAGTGCTGTAGGTAAAGCAGATAAAGATGATAATAAAGTTACGGATTTATTATATCTTTGCTATGCGCACACTAAGTATAATATTAACTTTGATAATATCTTTTTAAAGATGATTGAAGACAAATTCATTAATATAAAAAATGAATTGAGATTTACAATTATGATATAGAAGGTGAGCTTGCTAAATTAAAAAGTGAGATAAAAAAAGGTATAGATGAAGAATACTTAGTAAGTCGTGGGGAGTATCTAACTGGTTTATTAATGGCAGAATACTTAGGATATCATTTTGTAGATGCAAAAGATTTAATTTTCTATAATTATAATGGAGAAATAGATTATTTAAAAACACAAAATGCATTTGATAATATTATAAAAGAACATGATAGATTAATAATTCCAGGTTTCTATGGAAGTCGTCCAACAGGTGAAGTTAAAATTATGACACGTGGTGGGGGAGATGTTAGTGGGGCAATTGTAGCGAATATAGCAGATGCTAGTGTTTATGAAAACTGGACAGATGTTTCAGGAATATTAATGGCTGATCCTCGTATTATTGATAATCCTCGTGAAATTAAAAGTAATTAGTTATACAGAACTACGAGAATTATCTTATATGGGAGCTAGCGTACTACACGAAGAGGCTATTTTCCCTGTTCGTGATAAAGATATCCCAATTCAAATACGTAACACTAATGATCCCACTGTAGAAGGGACTATTATTAGTGATAAAAAAATGCTCTAGTTCAGAACAGATTAGTTACTGGTATTGCAGGTAAGAAAAGATTTTCTCTATTATAACAATTAAAAAAACGTCATATGGCAAATGAAATTGGATTAATAGCTAGAGCCTTAAAAATATTTGCGAAGTTTAATGTTAGTGTAGAGCATATTCCAACTGGAATAGATTCATTTTCTGTAGTTGTAGAAACAAACAATGTAAAACCATTTATCCATGAACTTGTTGCTAAAATAAAAGAAGAAACAAGTGCAGATGAAATTAATGTCACTAACGAGATAGCACTTATAGCTACTGTTGGAGAATCTATGAAGAATACACAAGGTGTTTCAGCAAGATTATTTGGTGCCCTAGGAAAAGTAGGTGTTAATATAGCGTTAATTTCACAAACAAATGACGAAATAAATATCATTGTTGGTGTGCACAATAGAGATTATGAAAAAACTATAAATACATTATATGATGAATTTAAATAGTTAATAAAAAAACTTTCTAACATTAGTATTATGTTGGGAAGTTTTTTAAGAAACTTTATTTTACTGAAAATAAGGAGAAGATAATGAAGATATTACAGATTTTAGCCCATCCAGATTATGATAATAAAAATAGAATTTCAAATCTACTAGCAGAATTAGGGGAAGAAGAGTTAAGGAAAAAATATAATAATATTACAACATTAAATCTATATGATCCTAAATGTTATATTCCTGTAATGGACAAACATATGTTTAATTATGATGGTAAAGAATTAACTAAGCAGGAAGAAGCTGATAAGATAAGACAAGAAGAACTACTTAAATATTTGGAAAAACGTCTGATTGTGTATTTATTTATATGCCGTTACATAATTTTAATGTTGTTTCAAAGTTTAAAGATTTCATAGATAATATTGTTATTGTTAATGAAACATTTAAGTGTGAAATAGAAACAATGGTAGGTTTGGATAATACTAATAAGCAAGTTACTTTTGTTATTACTAGTGGTGGAGAATTTGATAGTCATATTCAATATGTAAATTTAGATTTTGCTGTTCAGTATGTTAGAGGAGTTTTTAGTGTAATAGGGAATAAATAAAGTTAAAATTATTCGCTCTCAAGGATTAGACCTAGTTCATAATGATAAACAAGCAATAGTAGAAAATACAAAAGAAGAACTAATAAAGCATATTAACTCATTATAAAAAAAAAAACAGTGAGCAAGTACGTAACTTGTTCACTGTTTTATTGAATATCAAACTCAAGTTGTTTTTCACGAGAAGAAATAATCTTAAATTGGCCATTAGTCAGGTTGGCAATCCACGTTTCAAAATTACTATAATCTTCTTGCATTACATATATTGTATATATAAGTTTATCGGTATAATCAATATTATTAACAATAAAATTAGTTTTATCTATTTCATATTCTATTTTTCCGTTTAAACTATAATCTATTTCTAACTTTATTTCAAAAGCATCTTTTCTTTCAACTAACGTAGCATTCTTTAATGCATTAATAACTCCACCGCCATAAGCACGTACTAGCCCACCTGTTCCTAATTTTGTACCGCCATAATATCGTATAACAGTAGCACAGACATTTTTTATATTATTTTTAACAAGAACATCAAGCATAGGTGCTCCTGCTGTTCCACTAGGTTCACCATCATCATTTGCTCTTGTAATTTCATTATTGTCTCCTACAACATAACAAGAACAAACATGAGTCGCATCGTAGTGTTTCTTCCTCATTTTTTGTATAAAGTCTCGAGCTTCTTCTTCGCTATTAATTCTAATAAGATGAGTAATAAAAGTAGATTTTTTTTCTACAAATTCATCATAAGAATCTTCTTTAATTGTAATAAAATTCTTTGCCATATACTCTCCTTAAAAATTTGAAATTTTAACATGTATTAATAATTATTATATAGGTTATGGAAAAAGTCAATAAGTAAGCAAACTTAATTAGGAGAAAAAGAAAAAGAACTTAGAGAAATTTTATCTCTAAGTTCCCGTTTTTTAATTATTATTATTGTTATTATTACCATCAGGTTTATTTTCATTACTTACTGTTGGATCATTATTTAGATCAGATTCAGAAAGTCTTTCAGGTAAGTTGGTTAGTTGATCATCTGAATCAAAGTGAACTAATGAAGATAAGCCATACTGACGTCTAGGAAGTAGATTTTTAATCTTATATTCTTTTTCTAAGATTTGAATATGATTTTGATAGTAAATATTCAGTAGGTCAGTAGCTTTAGGTAATTCTAAATCTAAGTTATTTCGTAGAGCAGACGAAGTATAAAGAAGCGAACTTGGTTTTGGATAATAATAGTATACGCCGTTATGCATTACATCGTAACCATCTATTCTGTGTGAAACAATCTTCATATCGTTGTTGATAAACATTTTAATTGCAGAAGCAATTTGTGTTGAAGTAAGGTTGTGTTCTGTATTATCTCCAGCTATATTTATAACTTCATTAATTTTAGTTAGTGCATTTAAACTTTTAGCTTTATCAATTAATGCATGAATAGCTTGTAGTTGTCGTTGACCACGTTCAATATCACTATCATAATATCTACTACGTACGAAAGCAAGTGCTTGTTCTCCGTTTAGCGTATGCCAACCTTTAGTTAATTTAATAGTATTTTGTTCACCATTAGAATTTTGTTCATCCATATCAAATGGAACATAAAGATCAATTCCACCAAAAGAATCGACAGCTTGTTCAAAGGCTTTGAAATTAATTAATACATAGAAGTTTATAGGTGTATCAAGTAAGTTTTCTACTGCATTAACAGTACCTTTTACATCGTTATAAGAGTGAGCGTGAGTAATTTTGTCAAAGAAATATGCACTATTATCACCTTCGTCTTCTTTCTTACGCATTAAAGTTAGAGAGTCACGAGGTATACTAACCATATCCATACGATTTTTTTGTTTGTTAACTGTAGCAAGAATCATTGAATCGGTTCTACTATTTTCTCTTGTCTGTCCTTCAGCTGCACGTGAATCATTTTCATCGATACCTAGCATAAGAATAGAAAACTTATTGAAGTTTGGATCAACTTCTGCAAGATAATCTACTTTTTTATAACCTTTATTAGTAGAGTTGTTGAAATTATATATTGTATATAAAGCAAATGCTCCTGTTGCTAATAAAATTACAGTAATTATAGAAATAATTATAGGTTTTAATTTTCCTTTTTTCTTTCTTTGTTGTTCCTGTTCTTGTCTTTTTCTATCTCTACGTGATATTCTTTCATCCATTTTTGAAATAACCTCTTTAATATTTTACATTTGATTTTCTTATTATACTACAATTTATTCTGTATTACCATAAAAAATTTAATTTTAAGGGAAAATCTTTGATAAAATTTAGTCTATATATTACAATAAAAGTAGTAATATTGATATATAGGAGCTTATTATGCCAGAATTACCTGAGGTTGAAAATATAAAACTAGGCTTAGAAGATAGTTTGAAAAATAAAAAAATTTTAAGCGTTTCTTTTTCGAATACAGTGGAAAAAGGACATGATTTAAATAAAATGCCAATAGTTAAACAAAGTCTCATTGATTTTTCGAATAATGTAGTAGGTAAAAAAATTAAAGAATTGTCTAGACGAGGTAAATATTTATACTTGGCCTTGAATAAAGGATATATTATTACACATTTTGGTATGACAGGAGCATTTTTCCTGGTAAACGATATAGCTGAAATCACAAATAAAAATTATTATAAACACAGGCATGTAATATTTGAATTAGATACAAATGAGAAGTTAGTTTTCAGCGATATTAGGCGTTTTGGTGAATTAAGGTATGTTGAAAAAATTGATGAATTCAAACCATTTGTGAATTTAGCGCCAGAACCATTTGAGAAAAAAGCAAAACAGTATTTTTTAGATAAATTATTAGAGAAAAAATATAAAGATCAATCTATTAAGGCACTTTTATTAGATGGAAATGTATTTTGTGGATGTGGAAATATATATGATTGTGAAGTTTTATATAGAAAAAGAATTCATCCATTAACAAAACGCTTGTGAATTGACACTAAAGGAAAAAGAAGATTTATTTGATGAGCTAGTTTTTATATTAGAATGGGCTATAAAGGAGGGAGGTTCTACTATATCTGATTATGTGCATGCTGATGGAGGCGAAGGTAATATGCAGAATTTCCATCAAATATATGGTAAGAAGAAATGTCCACTTGGACATGATGTTGAAAATATTAATATCAAAGGCAGATCGAGTCATTATTGTCCAGTTTGTCAAAAAAGAAATTAATAAACGAAAGGGGATTGTATGGAGAATACAATAGAATTTTCGAAAAAATACATAAGTATTATAATAGGATCGCTTATTTTTGCGGCAGGATTAGAATTCTTCCTAATTCCAAATAATATATTAGATGGAGGAGTAATAGGTATATCAATTATTGCTCGTCATTATATTGGATTGCCATTAGGGGTGTTTATATTTCTATTTAATATTCCATTTTTATTTTTAGGTTATAAACAGATAGGGAAAGGATTTTCAGTAGCTTCAGTATTTGGAATTATCGTACTATCGGTAGCTACATCATATTTACAAAAGTTTCCTCCGTTAATAACAGACCCATTTTTAGCATGTGTCTTTGGGGGAATAATACTAGGGATTAGGAGTAGGACTTGTTATTAGAAATGGTGGTACTTTAGATGGTAGTGAGATGTTCTCTATATATGCTACCAAAAAGTTACCTATATCAGTAGGTGAGATGGTATTAGGAATAAATGTAATAATATTTATTGCTTCTGGTTTTGTTTTTTCATGGGAAGCAGCACTTTATTCAATGATCAGTTATTTCATAGCATCTAAAGTAATGGATATTATAATTGAAGGGCTTAATGATTCTAAATCGGTAATGATTATAAGTAGTAATTACCAAGTTATAAGTCAAGAAATTCAAGATAGACTAGGACGTGGAGTTACACTTCTTCATGGAGAAGGTGGTTACACAGGGCATGAAACAAAAATTATATTTTGTGTAATTACTCGTATAGAGGAGTCTAAGCTTAAGAAAATTGTTTTTAAAAATGATAGAGGTGCATTCTTATCTATCGGTACAGTTAGTGAAGTAAGTGGTGGTAACTTTAAGAAAAAAGATATTCACTAATAAAAAATCTCGTAGACTATATGTATTCTACGAGATTTTTTATTTTTAGTTGAGACTGTTTAAAAAAGTTTGGTTTGCTCTTAGTGATATTTAAAAAATAAGCAAAAATAGATTAAATATGGTATAATATACTGATGGAAATTTTAAAGGATAAAAAGATGAAGATAAAAGAGATTATTGTAGTAGAGGGAAGAGACGATACAAATAGAGTGAAGGAAGCTATTGATTGCGATACTTTTGAAACTAATGGTTCTGCTCTAACTAAGAAGAAAATAGAAAGATTAATTTTCTTGGAGAAAACACGTGGATTAATAGTGTTGACAGATCCTGATTATGCAGGGAAAAGAATTAGAAATATTATAGAAAAAAATATACCAACAGCAAAACATGCTTATATTTCTAATAAAAAAGCAGTGGATAGCAAAGGAAAAATAGGAATTGAAGCAGCAAGTAAAGAGGATATAATTGCTGCAATAAAAAACCATTATACACCTATGGATGAAGTCAAAAATGATATTACAAATGAATTATTAATAGAGTTAGGTTTAGTAGGTGGTGCTACATCAAAAATATTAAGAGAGCAGTTGTGTGAAAGAATTAATATAGGCTATACAAATGCTAAGCAACTTTTAAATAAGCTAAATATGTATAATATATCTAAAGATAGATTAATAAATGAAATGAAAAAAATAAGTAAAGGACAAAAATAATGATAGGAACACCAAAGAAAACTTTTGAAATTCTAAAAAGACATGGTTTTACATTTAAAAAGAGTTTAGGACAAAACTTCCTAATAGATGCAAATATATTAAATAGAATAGTAGATGGTGCAGGAATTAATGACAAGGTTGGAGTAATTGAAATTGGTCCAGGTATAGGTTCGTTAACAGAAGCTGTAGCCAAGAAAGCAAAAAGAGTAATTTCATTTGAAATAGATGGAAGATTATTACCGATTTTGTCTGAGACACTAGCTGATTATTCAAATGTAGAAATAATAAACAATGATATTTTAAAAGTAGATGTTGACAAAATAATTGAAGAGAAGATGTCTGATTGTGAGAAAATTATGGTAGTTGCCAATTTACCATACTATATTACTACACCAATTTTGACTCATTTAATTGAAAATACTAAAAGAATAGATGGATATGTAGTAATGATGCAACGTGAGGTAGCTAATAGATTAAATGCAAAAGTAGGAACAAAGATTATAACTCATTGACAATACTTTTAAACTACTATACAAATGTAGAATATTTATTTACAGTACCTAAAAAAGTATTTGTGCCAGCACCTAATGTAGAAAGTGCTGTAGTTAAAATTATGACAAAAGATAAAAAAGAGTTTGAAGCTGATAGTAAATTCTTTAAATTTGTTCGTTCTTGTTTTGTTCAACGTAGAAAAACATTGTTGAATAATTTAATTTCAAGTTACGGTAAGGATAAAAAACAAGATCTTCAGAACTCTTGTTTAGATAGTGAAATAGATTCGACAAGAAGAAGTGAAACTCTATCTTTAAGAGAATTTTATAATTTATATAATAATTTGAAAAAAATAATGATTTGATTTAAAGGAATTTTTTTATGGAAGAAGTTAAAGAAATTATTACTAGTTTTTAGAAAAAAAGAGATTGGAGTAAATATGATAGCGAAAGTAATTTAGCAAAAAGTATAATTATTGAAGCAGCTGAACTATTAGAACATTTTCAATGGAATGAAGATGATTATAATAGAAAAGAAGTAAGTTATGAAATAGCAGATATACTTATATACTCATTAGCTATGTGTTATCATATGGATATTGATCCAAAAGAAATAATAAAAGAAAAATTAAAAGATGTAGCGAAACGTTATCCAGAAGTAAAATAAAAGTACAAAGGAAATTTCCTTTGTACTTTTTGTTTTTATTAATTTATGGCTTTAGTATCTTTTCCTTTGTAGAAAATAGCGTATAGAATGGCTACTGCTACAGTTAGTACTGCACAAAGTACATAAATACCACTGTATGATAAGAATGAATGAACAGTACCTAATGCATAAGGCCCAAAACCAAGACCTAAGTCTAATCCAATAAAGTAAGTAGAAAGTGCAATACTTACTTTAGAAGGTTCAACAAGTTTTAGGCATACAGCTTGTCCATTTGACATAAATGTTCCGTAACCAAGACCGATTAATGCACCAGATAATAATAGCATAAAGCTAGTAGTAGTAAAACTTAGTGTTAATAATCCAATTGCAAGGAAAATAAAACTTGGATACATAACGGCATTTTCCCCTTTGGCATCAAAGATTTGTCCAGCAAATGGTCTTGTTAAAGTTATGATTAAGGCATATACTACAAAGAAGAATGCTCCTGCAGTAGAAAGACCTAGGTTGTCAGCATATATTGATAAGAACCCAAGTACACTTGAGTAAGATAGACCAATAAGAAATGCTACAATAGAAATAAATAATACTCTATATTCTATAAAAGTATTTAGTGACCAGCTATTAAGTAATTTTTTGTGATCATCAGTTAGTTCAATATTTTGAACAGGGAATAAATAACAAGCTACAGTTACCAATACAGATAAAACAATTGCAAGAATGATTACTGATTTAAAACCAACAATTGGTAATAATAATATCCCAATAAATGGACCTATTGCAGCTGCTAAACTTGTGCTTAGACCATAGTAGTTAATTCCTTCACCGTTTCGTGATTCTGGAATATATGCTGTTACAATAGCGTTAGCTGCTGTAGAAATAGTACCGTATGCAAATCCATTAAGGAATCTAACAGTATCTAAATAATAATATTAGTTGAAATAAGGTAAGCAATTGTAGTTATTAAATAAATAATAGCACCAAATCGTAACATTTGTTTGCGTCCGATTAGTTCCAATTTTTTACCGATATAAAGACGGGCAATTAGTGTACCAATAATATAAATACCTGCTGCAAATCCGGCTTGAGCTGGATTTGCTCCAAGTTCAGATGTTGCGAATTTAGCGGTAATTACTACGAAACAGTAATATATTAAAAATACAATAAAGTTAATTGTTGTTATTGTTATAAATCCTGTGTTGAATAATTTTTCTTTTTGAATATTTATCTGACTATCCATTAAAGTTCTCCTAATTAAAATATAGTTTAAAAAAATCACATAACATCTATAATACTCCTATGAAAAATAGTTTTGCAATAGGGAAATATTTTTCAAAAAAATGATAGATATTAAATTTTATTCACATTATTTAGATTAAAAAAATGGCGCTAATTATAAAAAAACTTGATAAATCAATGATTTTATTCTAGTTTTAGATGAGGGATATACCTTATATGCCAAGTTATGTAAATGAAAACGAATTATTTTCAGTAGTATTAATATAGTAGCAAGAGCATATTTAAGAAAGTATATTGTTTAAAAAATTCATATAAAATCTAATTAATATATTTTTAAAAAAATTTTATAAAAAAATAATATAAATTATATAAATAGATAAAAAAACAAGATATTTAAATAAAGTGATTTAGAATTTTTCAGAATTTTTTTAATTAAATTCAATAAATATATTGACAATAAAAAAAACAGTTGTTATAATGTAGTCAAGAATTAAAAGTAAGGAGAAAAAAGATTTATGAAACTGTATCGTGTTGACATATTACAACTAAATATTCGTTGGCAAAGCCACTAGATACAGAGTCGATCTTGTTTCTTTATTATAAAGCATAGATACGGCTCTCAGCGAGAAGTTAGTATCTATGTGGATTATTTGTGATGATATAATTAAGACCACATGGAGTTATCTAGGTGGTTTTTTGTTTTATATTTTATAGGATGTAAAGACCACTAGATAGTAACTAGTGGTCTTTTTATATGGATACGCTTCTTAAAAATATAAAATTTTATTATTAACAAAAAAGGAGATAGGAAAATGAAATTAAATAAAATTTTTATAGCATTTGCATTATTATTAGTATGTGTTTTAGGGTATGGAGTATATTCAAGCAATAAAGGAGAAGATACTAATAAAACACAAAATAAAGAGGTAAAAGTAGGAGTTCTTCAATTATTAAGTCACCCGGCATTAGATCAGATTTATAAAGGTTTAGAGGATGGACTTGCTAAAGAAGGATATAAAGCAGGAGAAAACTTAAAAATAGATCTTCAAAATGCTCAAGGTGACCAAAGTAACCTAGCCAGTATGGGGACAAAAGTTAGTTACTGATAACAATGATATATTGGTAGGTATAACAACACCAGCAACTTTATCATTATCAAATGCAACAAAAGATAAACCTATTATAATGGCAGGTATTACTTATCCCAGTTGAAGCAGGACTTATAAAATCAGAAGATAAACCGGGAAATAATATTACTGGTGTAAGTGATAGAACTCCAATAAAACAACAATTAGAAAGTTATGAAAAAAGTATTACCTAAAATGAAAAAAGTGGGTATCTTATATACAGCAAGTGAGGATAATTCAGTAAAACAAGCACAAGAAGCTGAAAAACTAGCTAAAGAATTGGGATTAGAAGTTAAAGTATCTAGTATTGCAAATACAAACGATATTCAACAAGTAACAGAAAGTCTTGCTTCAGAAACAGATGCGATTTTTCGTCCCAATAGATAATACAATAGCAAGTGCAATGTCAACAGTTGTAAAAGTTACTGATGCTAAAAAAATTCCAGTGTTCCCTTCAGCAGATACAATGGTAGCAGATGGTGGAGTATTAGGAATTGGTGTTGACCAATATCAAATAGGTGTTGAAACAGCAAAAGTAGTAGCAAAAGTATTAAAAGGTGAAGATACTAAAAATATGCCAATAGTACTTGCTAATGAAGGTGTTATCTACTTAAACGAAGCTAAAGCAAAACAATTAGGAATAGAAATTCCAAATGAAGTTAAAGAAAAAGCAAAAGTTGTAGATAAAAAATAGTTAATTTGTTATGATATTTGGAGAGAAAATTTTTTTCAAAAAAATTTCTCTCCAAAAATAATTTGATATTAAAAGATAATATCATAAAAATTTTTTTAAAATAAGTATTAGAGAGGTAGAGGATGGATTTAATTATTTCAGCGATTTCTCAAGGTATGCTTTGGGGAATATTGTCGCTTGGACTATTTATAAGTTTTAGAGTTTTAAATATAGCTGATATGACAACTGAAGGAGCATATCCTTTAGGAGCAGCAGTTTGTGTTATTTGTATTCATAATGGTATTAATCCAATAATAGCTACGTTAATTTCTATACTAGCGGGGATGATTGCAGGATTAGTAACAGGTTTTTTAATTACAGTGTGCAAAATACCAAGTTTATTAGCAGGAATTTTGACGATGACTGCTTTACTATCAGTAAACTTAAGAATAATGGGTAGACCAAATTTAAGTTTAATAAATAAAGAGACGATTTTTAGTAAATTACAGAATTTACACCTGCCAACTCATTATGATACTGTTCTTGTAGGATTTATACTATCATGTCTAATAATAGGAGCAATGTCATTATTTTTTGCAACAGAATTGGGACAAAGTTTAATAGCTACAGGTGATAATGAAAAAATGGCAACAGCATTAGGAATATCTACAAAAACTATGACTATTTTAGGGCTTATGCTTGCGAATGGAATTATTTCTTTAGCTGGAGCAATTCTTGCACAGAACAATGGATATTCTGATGTAAATAGTGGTATTGGAGTTATCGTAGTTGCTCTTGCAGCGATAATAATAGGTGAAGTTGTATTTAAGGATGTAAGCTTTACAACTAGATTAGCATGTGTAATATTTGGTGCAATTATATATAGATTATTACTTGTAGGGGTATTAAAATTAAATATAATAGGAGCTAATGATTTTAAATTAGTTTCCGCTTTAGTTATTGCATTATTCCTTACATTACCACAATTAAAATTAAAAGCTAAGAGAAAGGATGTATAAAGATGTCATTTATAAAAATTAATAATATAGATAAAACGTTCTTTCCTGGTACAATAAGAGAGCAACATGCTCTAAAAAGTATAAGTTTGGAAATAAAAGATGGAGACTTTATTACTATTTTAGGAGGAAATGGAGCGGGGAAATCAACATTTTTAAATGCTATAGCAGGTTCATTTTCTGTTGATTCTGGTGAGATTTTAATAGAGGATAAGGATGTTAGCAATATAGTAGAACATAAAAGGGCTGCATTTATTAGTAGAGTATTCCAGAATCCACTAGATGGAACAGCACCTCGTATGACTGTGGCTCAAAACATGTCGTTAGCTCTTAGACGTGGTAAAACTAGAGGGTTTAAAATAGGAACTACTAAAGAAGATAGAAAGTTATTTAAAGAATTATTATCAACATTAGACTTAGGCCTAGAAGATAGACTAGATAGTGAAATGGGACTATTATCTGGAGGACAGCGTCAAGCTATAGCGTTACTAATGGCTACTATGACAACACCAAAACTATTACTTCTTGATGAGACATACGGCTGCATTAGATCCAAAAACTCAAAAGAAAATAATGGAGTTAACTAGAGAAAAGATTGAAGAAAAAAACTTAACTGCTCTTATGATTACTCATAATATTCAAGATGCTGTGAAATACGGTAATAGAATAATAGTGCTTCATAGAGGAGAGTTAGTTCGCGATATTGGTAAAGAAGAGAAAGAAAAATTAGATGCAAAAGCACTATATGAGTTATTATACAATTTAGAAGAAAATGAATAATAATTAAAAACTGATTTCATATTATGTGAAATCAGTTTTTTTATTTTTTATCCTAGATACTGTCCAATTAGTATTCCTATATAAGTACCTATAATATAACCTAGAGTTCCAACTAACATACTTGGGGCTACTAGTTTTTGCCATCCTTTAGAAATGGCCATCGCAGCTGCTGTGGTTGGACCACCAATATTTGCATTTGATGCAAGAATAGCTTCTTCTAAGGTGAAACCAAATATTTTTGCCGCAATAAATGTTACAAGCATATTAATTAATACCATAATTCCACAAAATAGAAGTAATAAAGGTGACTTCTCAATAATTGCTTCGATAGAAGCAGGGATTCCTATAACAACAAAGAAAATGTATATTAAGAATGTACCTATTTCGTTTGCTCCATTAAATGAATTAAAATATTTTGGAAATATTGATGCAAATCCAACAGTTAATGTAGTTACTAGTAAGTATTTATTTGAAATAAATGTAATTAAAGATGAGTCTCCTAAATTGCCTATATATTTAGAAAGAGTAAAACTAATTGCAACAATAACTACAGCTGTAGCAAAAGTAAATGCAATATCAGTAACACCTACTGTGGCTTTTGAAGAACTACTTTGCTCTTTGATTTCTACGTCATTAGAATATGAAGTCTTAAAATACTTTTTAAAGAAAGTTATGTTAGGAATTAATATTAATACGAAGAAATATAATACCATAAGTAAATTATCGCTGACTGTTGCAGCAGATATTAAATCTCCAGGGACTTCAAATGCAGAAGAGACTGCAACAAAATTCACGCCACCGCCTATATATGATCCTGTCATCATTCCAGCTATTTTGTTTAAAACTGGTATAAAGTTGTGTAATGCTAAGTAACCTACAGCAGCACCTATGATTGTTCCAACAGAACTTATAAGAAAAATAATAGTCATTCTTCCACTATCTTGCCAAATCTTTCTAAGGTCGCATTGGAAAAGAAGCATGGCAACAGCTACAGGAACAACATATCCCCAAATACTATCATAAACCGGTGATTCGAGTGGGATAACTTTAAGATTACTAAGTGTTGCAGCAATTACAAGTCCAATTATAGCACCACTTATTTTAGCAGCCCACTTATATTTTCCTTCTAAATAAATACTAAGTGTAGCTATAAAAATGATAATAGCCCAAAGAGCCCATATATTGTCTTTATCTATCATAAAATTTATTCTCCCCATATATTATTTGTAATTATAATTATATCAAAAAATAAACAAAATAAAAAGATTTAGTAAGAGTTTTCAATTATATTACTAAATCTTTTATAATTATTTATTTTTTCTACCATTATATATATAGTATCCAAATAGGATGGCTAATATTATATATATATTAAAAATTAGGATTGTTAACATAAAAATATAGTGGCACTATATGAAGTTCTCATTAATATTCCTTGTATAATTTGAGGACTAAATAATAGAAGAAAATACAAACGAGCTTTTAATTTTTTTCTAGCAAAAAAATATTAATGATCCGAGTAATAAAACTAATAAAAATAATCGCAAGATATCTATTGATTATTATATTGAAAATTACAGGAAACTTAATAAAATCAAAATAAATCATTGCTGCAATAAGTAAGACAACAATAGTAATAATTGTATTTTTCGTTTGAATTGATAATTTACTTTTTGTAGTATAAAAGTAAATATAATGTAAGTAAGAACACCCATAAACTAATAATGCTAATACAGCAGCTTCCATTATGTTTAAATAGGCAAATGGATTGGCTAGTATTGGTGAGAAGTAAAATAAAACATAAATAAGTGTTGCTACAAAGTTATTTCTTTTTAGTATTGTCATATAAAACCTCCAAACTTCTATGTAAATAGACCAGATATTAAATATGAGATAAATGAAAATACAACAATTATTATTATGACAACTATAGCGCTTGTATTAAATATTAACAATAGTGGTAATGAAATTATGATACTTAATATAGGTGTATAGATTTTTCTTTCGCAAAAATATGATATTAATAAGGTAATAGCAAAAGAAGAAAAAGTGTACATTAATATTAAAGTAAATCCTGCCTTATCACTAGCACCATTATAATATTTTATAAATAATAATGGGTATAACATAGTATAGTCCAATAGATAATGCAAAATTATAAAAATAAAGTTCTTTTTGTCCATAAATTTAACTCCAAAAATGTTATTTTACATATAATTGTAATATTTTATTTATTTCAAGTCTAGTATTTTGTATAGGATAATATAATAATATTTTTTTGAAAGTATAATAGCGTTTTAATTTAGACTTGTGAAAATCTGATAATTAGAGTAAAATAATTATAATAATACAATAAAAGGAGAGAAATAAAAATAATGGCAAAAGTTCATGTATTTGATCATCCGTTGATTCAACATAAACTATCATTTATAAGGGATAAAAAGACTGGATCTAAAGATTTTAGACAGCTAACTAATGAAGTAGGTTCACTTATGGCCTACGAAATTACTAGAGATTTACCTTTAGAAGATGTAGTAGTTGAAACACCGATTCAAAAAACAACTTGTAAGAGATTAGCAGGGAAGAAAGTTGTGTTTGTTCCAATTTTACGTGCTGGACTAGGAATGGTAGATGGATTAATGAATTTAATACCTTCAGCAAGAGTTGGACACGTTGGATTATATCGTGATCCAGAAACACTTCAACCACATGAGTACTTTGTAAAAATACCAAGTAATCCAGAAGAACGTTTATTCATTGTAGTAGATCCGATGTTAGCAACTGGTGGATCAGCGATTGCCGCTATAGATTCATTAAAACAAAGAGGTGTTAGTGACATTAAATTTATGTGTTTAATAGCAGCTCCAGAAGGGGTTGAAGCATTACACACTGCCCACCCAGATGTTGAAATATTTATTGCAGGTTTAGATGAAAAACTTAATGACCACGGTTACATTGTACCTGGATTAGGGGATGCCGGCGATAGAATATTTGGAACTAAGTAAAAAATAAAAATATTTTCAAAAAGTTGTATAAAATTTAAGAAATAACTAGTAAATTTAAAAAAAAAAGTAATATAATTATTATATATTTCTTATAATTTATGAAAATAAACATTTTTGAAATATAGTAATAATAATTTCCAAGCGAAAAGAGGTGAGGGGAATATATGGAAGAGCATACTTACCTTATTACCAAATTATTTGGTTATGATATTACAGTCAATATTCCTAGTGTAATAACAACCTTATTAACAGTTATTTTAACCTTTATTTTTGTAATGTTTTTAACTAGCAGAGTAAAGTTAAGACCAGATAGCAAGCGTCAAAATGCTGCAGAGCTACTAGCTGTTTTTGTTAGTGATAATGTTATTAAAGGTAATGTGGACTGGAAAAAATATGGTAAAGGTTTATGGGCAACTGCTTTAACATTAATTACATTTATAGCTGTTGCAAATACCATAGGGGTGCTAATTGAGGTGAGCTATGATGGAGTTATATATGTTAACTCTATTACTGCAGATCCAACATTTACGTTTACAATGGCTGTTTTAGTTATTGTGTTTACCCATTATGCTGGACTTAAGTATAAAGGGCCAAAGCATTATGTAGGAACTTATACATCATCAGGTATAGGTATTACACCATTTAAAATTATTGAAGAGTTTACAAACTTAATGACTTTTTCAATGCGTTTATACGGTAATATCTATGCAGGTGAAATATTATTAGCACTATTAGCTACACTTACAACAGCAGGGTTCTTTGGTGCAATAGCTGGAATGGCAGGTTTAGTAGTATGGAAAGGATTCTCGCTATTTATTGGTTTTATCCAAGCATACATCTTTACTGATATTATCATTCATTTATTTATCACATAAAATTAGTGATGAACATTAATTTATATAAAACTACATTTTAAATATAAATTAAATAATTAATAAAATTTCATTTTATTATCCAAGGAGGAAAATATAATTATGGTAGAATTAATTGGAGCAGGATTAGCAGCAGGATTAGCAGCAGTTGGTGCTGGTATCGGTAACGGATATTTTATTCGGTAAATTTATGGAAGGTGTATCTCGCCAACCAGAAGTTGAACCTCAAGATTAAAATCAAATGCATTTCGTATTATTCGCACTTGTTGAAGCGGTACCTATCTTAGCAATAGTTATCTCATTCATCATTTTAGCAAAATAGTTAATTTTAGTATTAAAATAAAATAACTAAGAAGAATAGGAGCAGTTAGTAAATGGAAAATTTAGTATTTTTAGCTACTGAACACTCTTCTCATCAAGGTTTTAATCTAGGAAATATGGCTATAAACATATTAGCTGTATTAATCTTATTAGTATTACTGAAAAAATTTGCTTGGGATAAACTTATTGATATGTTAGACGAGCGTCAAAAATTAGTTGAAGGTCAACTAGATGATGCAGCTAAAAATCAAAAAGAAGCGTTGAATTTACTTGAAGAAAATCAGGAAAAATTAAGAAATGCGCAACAAGAAATCAAAGTTATGATGGAAGATGCTCGTGAACAATCTAAGGTTGAAAAACAAGCTATTCTTGAAGAAGCGCGTAAAACAAGCAGAACAATTAAAAGTAAATGCTCAAAGAGATATTGAGGATGAGAAGAAAAGAGCACTTGAAGAAATCAATAAACAAATTGCTGATTTATCTGTGCTTGTAGCTTCGAAAATTTTAGAAAAAGAATTAGATGGCTCAACACAAAGTGAATATGTTGATAAAGTCATTAAAGAGGTAGGGGTGAAATAATGAGTAAATCAGTATTAGCTAATAAAATTGGATATTCATTATTTGAAGTTGCAAAAGAAAATAATTCTTTGAAAGAAGTTTCATATGAATTAAATGAAGTTGCAAAAGTAATAAATGAAAATTCGGATTTTGTTACATTGATGAACAACCCTAATATAGAAAGAATAAAAAAATCAATTTGATAGATGCTTCATTTGTTGGTGTGAATAAACACATAATAAATGTAGTAAAAATTTTAGCAGATAATCTGCAAATCTCATTAATAAATTTTGTCTTAGAACAATTTGATGAATTGTATAGTAGATATTCAAATAGCGTTGTTGTTAAAGTTGAATCAGCTTCGCCATTAACTGAAATTCAGTTAGAAAATCTAAAAGAGAAACTTAAGAATGAGTTAGAATTAGATAAAGTAGAAATTAATAATTTAGTTGATGAAAGTCTTATAGGTGGTTTAAAAATAACTTATAATAATAAAGTTGTTGATGCTAGTATTAAGGCTAGATTAAATGCTTTGAAATCAAAAATTTCTGCTATCTAAAAGAAGTTGAAACAAGGAGGGACATAAATGGCTATTAAAGCTGAAGAGATTAGTGCATTACTAAAATCACAAATAGAAAATTATCAGTTTGAAGTTAAGTCAACAGATGTCGGATCAGTTATAGAAGTAGGGGACGGTATAGCACGTGTATACGGTCTAAATGAAATAATGAGTGGTGAACTAGTAGAGTTCACTAAGACTGGAGTTATGGGACTTGCTCAAAACCTTGAAGATACAAATGTTGGTATTGTAATTTTAGGGCCAACTACTGATATTAAAGAAGGAGATGAAGTTCGTCGTACTGGACGTGTTATGGACGTTCCTGTTGGTGAAGAACTAATTGGACGTGTAGTTGACCCATTAGGTCAACCAGTTGATGGACGTGGACCAATTAATATTACAAAACGTCGTCCTATTGAATCACCAGCAGTTGGTGTTATGGGACGTAAATCGGTATCTGTTCCTTTCCAAACAGGTATTAAAGCGATTGATGCATTAGTACCAATCGGACGTGGACAACGTGAGCTTATCATTGGAGATAGACAAACAGGGAAAACTGCTGTTGCTATTGACTCGATATTAGCACAAAAAGGACAAGATGTTATCTGTATCTATGTTGCAATAGGTCAAAAAGAATCTACTGTACGTAGTGTTGTAGAAACTCTTAAAGAACATGGTGCATTAGATTATACAATCGTAGTTACAGCTGCGGCATCTCAACCAGCACCACTTCTTTACATTGCACCTTATGCAGGGGTAGCGATGGCAGAAGAGTTTATGTTTAATGGTAAAGATGTAGTTATTGTTTATGATGATTTATCAAAACAAGCAGCTGCATATCGTGAATTATCATTACTATTAAAACGACCACCAGGTCGTGAAGCATATCCAGGGGATGTATTCTATCTACATAGTCGTCTTCTAGAACGTGCTGCTCGAGTAAATGAAGATTTTGGTGGGGGAAGTATTACTGCTCTTCCATTCGTAGAAACTCAAGCTGGAGATATTTCAGCATATATTCCTACAAACGTAATTTCAATTACAGATGGACAAATCTTCTTACAATCTGATTTATTCTTCTCTGGTATTAGACCAGCTATTAACGCTGGACTTTCAGTATCTAGGGTTGGTGGATCAGCGCAAATTAAAGCAATGAAAAAAGTTTCAGGTACATTACGTCTTGACTTAGCATCTTATCGTGAATTAGAAAGTTTTGCTCAGTTCGGTTCTGACTTAGATCCTGCAACTCGTGAAAAACTTGAACGTGGTAAACGTACAGTTGAAGTATTAAAACAAGACTTACATAAACCACTACCTGTAGAAAAACAAGTTATGATTCTTTATGCTTTAACTCATGGGTATTTAGATGATGTTGAAGTTAAAGATATTCACAGATTTGAACAAGAACTATATGCTTATTTAGATGCTCATGAAACAGAAGCAGTTAAACATATAGTAGAAACTAAAGACTTACCAGATGAAAAAGTAATGAATGAAGCAATTGAAGCTTTCAAAAAAACTTTTTCTTAGAATCCAAAAGTAGAGAAAAGGTGGTGAACTAATTGGCGTCACTTAGAGATATTAAAAACAAAATCAATTCTACAAAGAAAACTAGTCATATAACTAAAGCGATGGAGATGGTATCAACATCAAAATTGTTAAAAGCACAAACTAACACTCAGAAATTTTATCCATACATGAATAAAATGCAAGAAGTTATGGGGACAATTTTCGGAGGTAATGCGAATATAAAACACCCAATGTTAGAAAAAAGAGAAGCTAAGAAAACTCTTTATGTAGTAATCACTAGTGATAGTGGATTGTGTGGTGGATTCAATTCTAATATAATTAGAAATTTGTCAACACAGTAAATGAAAGACACACTGAAGGTGATTATGGTATTGTTGCAATAGGTAACTATGGGGCAGAATTCTTTAGAAAAAATGGCTATAATGTAATTGATAGTTTTAGAGATATACCAGATGAGCCAAGTTTCACACAGGTTAAAGAGATTACTAATAAGGTAGTAGGTTACTTTATTGATAAAGAATACGATAAAATTTATTTACACTACAATCACTTTGTTAGTATGATTCAACAAGTTGTTACAGAAAGCCAAGTTCTTCCTATAGAAGACACTAATCAATTTAAGGATTCTAACAATAAAGTAACATGTGCTTACGAATTTGAACCTGGTGAAACAGCGGTATTAGATGTCTTGCTACCACAATATGCAGAAAGTATGATTTATGGAAGTATATTGGATAGTAAAGCTAGTGAACATTCTGCAAGAAAAACAGCGATGAAAAATTCGACTGATAATGCAGGTAATATTATTGATACACTTACGATTAAATATAATCGTGCAAGACAAGCTGCTATTACTCAAGAAATTACAGAAATTGTAAGTGGAGCAGCAGCGGCAAAATAGTAAATAAGAAAGGAGAAGCTATTAAGTTAGCAAACAACATATGAATAAAGGTTATATTCTCCAAGTTATGGGACCTGTAGTAGATGTAAAATTCGAATCAGGGCATATGCCTAATCTATTAAATGCACTTGAAGTATTTGTAGATAAAGGTGATGGAAAAAAAGAAAAATTAGTACTTGAAGTTTCTTTAGAAATTGGTGATAACGTTGTAAGAACAATTGCAATGTCATCAACTGATGGATTAAATAGAGGAGCTGAGGTAGTAGATACAGGAGCTCCAATTTCTGTTCCTGTAGGAAATTATACATTAGGACGCGTGTTTAACGTGCTAGGAGAAGCAGTTGACCACGGTGAAGAACCTGGAGCAGAAGTACAAAAAGAGTCAATTCATAAAGAAGCTCCAACATTTGAACAATTATCTACACACGTTGAAGTATTAGAAACAGGTATTAAAGTTATTGACTTACTTGCTCCATATATTAAAGGTGGTAAAATCGGTCTATTCGGTGGTGCCGGAGTTGGTAAAACGGTTCTTATCCAAGAACTTATTAATAACGTTGCTCAACAACACGGTGGACTTTCAGTATTCACTGGAGTAGGAGAGCGTACTCGTGAAGGTAATGACTTATACTATGAAATGAAAGATTCAGGAGTTATAAATAAAACTGCCATGGTTTTCGGACAAATGAATGAGCCACCTGGTGCACGTATGCGTGTTGCATTAACAGGATTAACAATGGCAGAATACTTCCGTGATGAAGAAGGACAAGACGTTCTTTTATTCATCGATAACATCTTCCGTTTTACACAAGCAGGATCTGAGGTTTCTGCGTTATTAGGACGTATGCCATCAGCCGTTGGTTACCAACCAACTCTTGCTACAGAGATGGGACGTTTACAAGAACGTATTACATCAACTAAAAAAAGGATCTGTTACATCTATCCAAGCGATTTATGTACCTGCCGATGACTATACTGATCCCGGCACCAGCTACAACGTTCGCTCACTTAGATGCTACAACAAACCTTGAACGTGCGTTAACAGAGATGGGTATCTACCCAGCGGTTGACCCACTAGCTTCTACATCAAGAGCTTTAGCTCCTGAAATCGTAGGAGAAGAACACTACCAAGTTGCGACAAGAATTCAAAGAACTCTTCAAAAATATCGTGAATTACAAGATATCATTGCTATCTTAGGTATGGATGAACTTAGTGATGAAGATAAGAAAACAGTTGATAGAGCACGTCGTGTTCAATTCTTCTTATCTCAAAACTTCCACGTTGCTGAACAGTTTACAGGGCAACCAGGATCATATGTACCAGTTTCTGAATCAGTTCAGGCATTTAAAGGTATCTTAGATGGTAAATATGATAATATTCCTGAAGACTGCTTCCGTCTTGTAGGTGGAATTGAAGATGTATTAGAAAAAGCTCGTAAACTAGGAGTAGAAGTATAATACAACAGGAGGTAAATAAATGAATACTTTAAATGTAAGTATTGTTACTCCTAATGGAGAAGCTTACAGAGCTGAGGAAGCTTCTATGGTTGTATTAGGGACTACAAGTGGACAAGTAGGGATAATGGCTAACCATGTTCCTATGGTTGCTTCATTGAAAAAAATTGGTCCATTAAAAGTGGTTTTTCCTGATGGAAAAGAAGAAATATTAGCAGTAAGCGAAGGTTTCGTAGAAACACATAAAGATAAAATAACTGTAATTGTTCAAACAGCTGAATTGGACAAAGACATAGATGTAGAGCGTGCAAAACGTGCTAAAGATAGAGCTGAGAAAAAGAATTGCTGAAAATCAAGAAGGTTTAGACGTTCGTCGAGCTCAACTTGCACTTGCGAAAAGCTCTTACTCGTATAAAAGTTGCAGAAAAATAATTTTAAAAGATATACGTTAGATAATCATTTAATGTATATCTTTTTTTACTTTCATAATATTTGAAAATTTTTTAAAAATATAGTAAAATTATTTAATTAATACATAAAAGAAAGAGGTTAAATTAAACCATATGGATCTCAGTATCTTAATTAAAATTATAGTAATAATATTATTATTAGCCGCATCAGCGGTGTTTGTAATGTTCGAATTTGCATTAGTAAAGCTACGACCTACGAGAATTAAAGAAATAGCTGAAGATGGAAATAAAACAGCTAAAATACTCTTGAAAATGGTTGATCAATTAGATCATTACTTATCGGCAACACAATTAGGTATTACTATTGTGTCTTTAGGACTAGGTTGGCTTGGTGAATCAACGTTTCATGCATTGTTTAATCCTATATTTGAAGTGTTTAAGTTAAATGAAACATTAACTCATACTATTTCATTAGTTGTTTCATTTGGGTTTATGACACTACTTCATGTTGTATTAGGTGAATTAGTACCAAAAACAATAGCGATTCAGTCTGCAGAGAAAACATGTTTTAAAGTAGCTTGGCCAATGTATTGGTTTGACAAGGTAATGCGTCCACTAGTATGGATATTAAATTCATTAGCAAATGTAATTGCAAAGCTATTTGGATTTGAACCTGCTTCAGAACATGATGATATTCATAGTGAACAAGAACTTAGAACAATTATGAAGTTATCTCGTGCTCATGGACAAATTAACGATATAGAGTATCGTTATGTAGAAAGAGTATTTGAGTTTGATAATAAAATAGCAAAAGAAATAATGACGCCAAGAACAGAGGTGGAAGCTATTGACCTGAGCGACTCATTAGGAATCATAACGAGACAAATGAAGCAAGAAGAATATACACGTTATCCAGTTATTGAGAATGGAGATAAAGACCAAATAATAGGGATACTAAATGTAAAAAAATTATTATTTACAGATAAAAAAATTGAATCAACAGAAGATTTAGAAGAATATATAACACCAGCTATTAAAGTGTTTCGAACATACTCCAATCTCACAAGTATTAGCTATTATTAAACAAAATCGTGAACATATGATTGTTATTACAGATGAGTATGGTGGAACAAGTGGAGTAGTTACACTTGAAGATATAGTAGAGGAATTAACTGGGGAAATTCGTGATGAGTTTGATGAAGATGAACTAAGTTTAGTTAAAAAACTAAAAAATGGTCACTACCTAGTAGATGGCTGGGTTCCTATACAAGATGTAAATGCATTATTTAAAGTGCAATTACCACACGAGGAAGTAGATACTATAGGTGCATATGTTTATATGCAAAAATATGAGGCTAAAGTCGGAGCTGTATATTCAATAGATAAATTAACTTTTGTTGTTAGAAAAGTTGAAGAACACCAAATCAGAACGTTAGAGGTTTGGAAAGAAAAATAATAAAGAAACGATTGAAAATTTTCAATCGTTTCTTTTTTTCGTTATTTTTATTTTATCTCTACACAGAAATATCCGGTATTGGTTAAATAAATAAATAATAATATAGAAAATATTAAATTAATATGTTTTAAATATTATTGTAAACAGATTGTAATGGCTTAATAAATTAATTTTCCTTTACTAATCCGAACAATAATGGTATTATATACTTATAATATACGAATTGAGGAGTATGAAGTATAAAATGAAATTAAAACGAAGTGAAAGAATAGTAGTAATGACGGAATATTTATTAAATAATCCTAATAAACTAATTCCTTTAACTTACTTTGTGACGAAATTTAATCAAGCAAAATCGTCAATAAGTGAAGATATTCATATTATAAAAACAGGTTTCAAAGAAGAGAATATTGGAGAAGTAAAAACTCTTGCTGGAGTGAGTGGTGGTGTAATTTTCACACCTACATTAGTAGAAGAAGATGCAAGAAAAATACTTGACGAATTCATTGAAAAAATATCAGAGGGTGATCGACTTTTAGCTGGTGGTTATATATTTATGTCGGATATAGTAGGGAATCCGAGTTTAATGAACAAACTTGGAAGAGTTATAGCTACTGTGTATAAAAATAAAGAAATTGATGCAGTAGTTACAGTAGCTACTAAAGGTATTCCGGTGGCATACGCAATAGCATCTATATTAAATAAACCAGTTATTACAATAAGACGAGATAATAAAGTTACAGAAGGAACTACTGTTGCGATAAACTATGTTTCTGGCTCTACAAAGAAAATTGAAACAATGATTTTATCTAAGAGAAGCTTAAACAATCATTCTAAAGTATTATTAGTAGATGATTTTATGCGTGGTGGCGGCGTACTTACAGGTATGGAAAGTTTGATGAATGAATTTGATGTGGAAGTTATAGGGAAAGTTATATTAACACAATGTTATGACTCACCTAGAGAACATGAAAATGATTATTTATATTTATCAAAAATAGAAAATATTGATGAGTACAATGGTTCATTTGATGTTAAAATAGGTAATGTAATAGAAAAACTAAAAGAAGTAGAGAAAGAGGATTTAACTAATGAGTAATAAAAGATATGCAGTAATTTGGCAGCTGGTAAAGGAACAAGAATGCAGTCTAAGTTGTATAAAGTATTACACAAAGTATGTGATAGAACGATGGTTGAACTTGTTCTAGATAGTTTAAATGATTTAGAGATGGAAGATGTAATTACAGTTGTTGGTCACGGAGCTGAAAGAGTAAAAGAAGTTTTAGGTGAGAGAACAAAATTCGTACTTCAAGAAGAACAATTAGGTACAGCTCATGCAGTTAAAATGGCAAAAGAAGAATTACAAGATAAAGAGGGTACTACTATTGTAATGTATGGAGATACTCCTCTAATCCGTCCTGAAACTATTAATAACATGTTAGATCATCATGAAAGAACAAATGCCAAGGCAACAGTTCTTACTGCGATAGCGGATGACCCATTCGCTTATGGTAGAATTATCCGTGATGTTAATGGAAAACTTGTTAAAATTGTAGAAGAAAAAGATGCTACTGAAAAAGAAAAACAAATAAAAGAAATCAATTCAGGTATATATTGTTTTGACAATAAGCTTTTATTTGAAATGCTAGAAAAAGTGAAAAATGACAATAAACAAGGTGAGTATTATCTACCAGATGTATTGGCATTAGTTCGTGAGCAAAAAGAAATAATCGAAACATATTTATGTGACGATTTTGATGAAACTTTTGGAGTTAATGATAGAGTAGCACTGGCATATGCAGAAAATGTAATGAGAAATAGAATTAATACTAAACATATGCTTGCTGGAGTAACGTTAGTTGATCCTAATAATACATATATTGCTCCAAATGCTATTATTGGACGTGATACAACAATTTATCCAAATGTTACTATTAAATCAAATACAGTAATTGGAGAAGATTGTCAAATTAAACCTAACTCATTCTTAGAAAATGTAGTAATAGGAAATGGAGTAAAAGTTTTATCTTCAACAATCAGTGATTCTAAAGTAGGAGACCATACAACAGTAGGACCATATGCACATATTAGAAATAACTGTGAGCTTGGTGAAAATGTAAGAATTGGTAACTTTGTTGAACTGAAATACAACATATGGAAATGGTTCTAAGACAGCTCATTTAAGTTATTTAGGTGATGCTACTGTTGGTAATAATACAAACATTGGTTGTGGTACAATTACAGTTAACTATGATGGAAAAAATAAATTTAAAACAAAAGTAGGTAGTGATACTTTTAGTTGGATGTAATTCTAACTTGATAGCACCACTTGAGATTGGTGATGGAGTTGTTGTTGCTGCAGGTACTACTGTAACTGAAAATGTTCCAGATGATGCATTAGTAATTGCTAGAATGAAAGCAAGAGAATAAAGTAGGATATGCTAAAAAATTACCTGCTGGAAGAAAATAACAATATATTTTGCTAAAGGAAATGAATAATTGTTATACAAAAAAATTTATTAATCTGTAGTAGTAAAAGAAGAAAATTATTTTTAATTTATATATACAAGAAAATATAAAAAAGGTAAAAGAGTGAATTATAAGTGAAATAACTATAATTTCACTCTTTTTTAACTTGAAATAAAAAGATGAAAAGTATATAATTACTATAAAGAGAATGTGTACTAGAAAAAATAATTGTATTATAATAATAAATGAGGAGGCAAAGCAGTGAAATCAAAACATCAAAAAATATTAGAATATATTAAAAGCTTACCGATTGGTAGTAAAATTTCAGTACGACAAGTAGCCAAAGAATTAAAAGTGAGTGAAGGAACAGCATATAGAGCTATTAAGGAATCAGAAAACCGCGGTTTTGTGTCTTCAATCGAGCGTGTTGGAACTGTAAGAATTCAGAAGAAAGAGCGAGATAATGTTGAAAAATTATCTTATTCTGAAATAGTAAATATAGTTAGTGGTCAGTTAGTTGCAGGTCGTGGTGGAGTTCATGAAATTGTTCAAGACTTTGCAATTGGAGCCATGGATTATGAACAAGTTGGTCAGCATATTAGACAGGGTACTTTATTAATAATTGGAAATCGTCCAAAAATAATAGAAATGTCACTAGAAAAAGGATGTGCTATTTTAGTTACTGGTGGATATATGCCAAGTGATAGTATTAAAGCAATAGCTGATAAAAAGAATTTACCACTTATTGTAACACCACATGATACTTTTTCAGTAACACATTTAATAAACCGTGTTACAAATGACCAAATTATTAAGAGAGATATTATTGCAGTAGATAGTATCTATATTAAAGCAGAAAGACTATATACAATAAATCTAAACAGTACTGTTAAAGATTGGTATGATTTACAGTTAGAAGTTGGTCATACTAGATATCCAGTTGTAAATGAATATGGAAAATTAGTCGGTATAGTAACAGCACGTGATGTATTTTTACAAGAAAAAGATGCATTAATAAAAGAGGTTATGGAAAGAAAGTTGCTACAACTACTCTAGATACTCCAATATCTTCTGTAGCCAATACTATGTTATCTGAAGGGTATGAGCTAATGCCTGTAATAGATAATAAAAATACATTACTAGGAGTTGTTACTAGAAAAATAGTAATTAATTCATTATTAACAAATAATAGATATCAAGAAGGACATAATAATGATACGTTTGATGAAATAATGAGAAAAGGTATTGTACCTCGTGCTGATGGACTACAGGTAAAAGTAATTCCTCAGATGTTAGATCAATTTGGTACTTTTTCTAGTTCTGCTTTATTAAGTATTATTGATGAATCTATTCATATAACAAGTTACAATTACAATAGAAGTGAAGTGTTAATGCAAAATAGTACATTATACTTCTTAAAATCAGTACCTTTAGATAGAACAGTAACTACAAAAGTTACAATTTTAGATATCGGTAGAAAAACAGCAAAATTTGATGTTGAAGTATTTGATAAAACAGAATTAGTAGCAAAAGCTATGGTTACATGTCAAGTATTCCAAAGAAACTAATAGAAAGAAGAAATTAAATGACTACAAATTATGAGAACTTATACGAAGAAATCTTTCTTAAAATAAAAGAAAATGATAAGATTATTATTCATAGACATGAAAGACCAGATCCTGATGCATATGGATCACAGGGCGCTATGTATCAACTAATTAGAGAAAACTTTCCTGAGAAAGAAATAATAACAGTGGGAAAAGATTCACCTTCTCTTAACTTCTTATTTACGAATACAGAAGTTAATGAAGAAGATTATAAAGATGCTTTAGTAATAGTAACAGATACAGCTAATTTTCCTAGAATTGATGGAAAGTTATTTACAAAAAACAATTTTTTAATTAAAATTGACCACCATCCACCATTAGATGACTATGGAAATATAAATTTAGTAGATACAGAAGTATCATCTTGTAGTGAATTAATTTATAATTTTTATACATATTTAAATAAGAAATATGGTATAAGATTAAATGATGAAGCGGCAAAATTATTGTACTTAGGTATCGTAGGTGATACAGGAAGATTTTTATTCCCAAACACATCTAATAATACACTTCAAGTGGCATCAGAACTTATAAAATATAATTTTAATATGAGTGAATTATTAGATAAGCTAGAAATAACAAGTGAAAATCTTATGCGTTTTAGAGCATTTATATTTGAAAAATATGATGTTTATCAAGATGGAGTAGCGTATTTAAAAATAACTAAAGAAGATATGGATAAATATGGAGTTGATCCAGGGGAAGTATCTACAGGTGTTAATTTACTTAGAAGTTTAGAAGGTCTATATGCATGGTGTTTTGCTATAGACGAGGGGAATAAAGTTAGAGTTAGAATACGATCAAAAGGTCCAGTTATTAACACTTTAGCAGAAAAATATGCAGGTGGAGGTCATCCATTAGCTAGCGGTGCTACTGTAAAAAATTGGGAAGAATTTGATGATCTTCTTGATGACATGGCTAGAGTTGTAGCAGAATATATTAGGGAAAATGAGTAATAAATTATTTAAATAACTGTATTTTCAGAAATTTTAAGAATATATTAAAAAAAAAACGTCTTGACAGTAAAAAAATATAATGCTATACTTAAAAAAGTTATAATAAAAACCAATACTCTTATAAGTACTAGGTGAATTAATCAAAGAGAGTGCAGTGGACTGAGAATGCATATTATGTAATCTAGGAAATGGTTTGAGTGGTTAATGAAGTAAACAATGATTGTAAACTTTATTCGGGTATCCACGTTATAGGATAAGCTATGTTAGTAGTATGAGTAAAAAAGTAAGGTGGTACCGCGTAAAACGCCCTTATTCTGTATAGCAGAGTAAGGGCGTTTTTTTAAATAATAAAAAAGAGAAAGGATATACTATGATTGAATTAAAAAATGTAAATAAAATATATAATAACAAAGTTCATGCATTAAAAGATATTAATCTTAAGGTAGAAGAAGGGGATATTTATGGAATAATTGGATATTCTGGAGCAGGTAAAAGTACACTAATAAGATTATTAAATGGATTTAGAAATTGCAACAGATGGAGAAGTAATTATTGAAGGAGATGACTTCAATAAGATTAATGAATCAGAACGTCGTCTAAAACGACAAAGAATAGGAATGATATTCCAGCATTTTAATTTATTGTGGAGTAGAACAGTTGCTGAAAATATAGCATTCCCATTAGAAATTTTAGGTAAATCAAAAAACTGAAATAAAAGAAAGAGTAGAAGAATTAGCTAGACTAGTTGGCTTAGAAGATAGATTAAATGCTTATCCATCACAACTTTCTGGTGGACAAAAACAAAGAGTAGGGATTGCTCGTGCATTAGCAGGTAAACCTTCAATTTTACTTTGTGACGAAGCAACAAGTGCTTTAGACCCAGAAACAACAGCTGAAGTATTAAACTTGATTAAAGAAATTCATAGAAAAACTAATATAACTGTTGTACTTATTACTCATGAAATGAATGTAATCAAAACAATTTGTACTAAAGTAGCTGTTATCGATGGTGGTACAATTGCTGAAAATGGATTAGTATCTGAAGTATTCTATCACCCAACGCAAGAAGTAACTAAAAAATTCTTAAGTCAAACTTCATTTGCTTCTGAAATTGAAGAACGTGAAAATATTGAAGAGTGGAAAAAAGTATTTGCAGATGGTATTATTATTAAATTTACATTTGATAACAATACTTCTAAGAAGCCTATTTTGAGTATGCTATTAAAAGAAATTGAGTTTGATTTTACTATTATTAATGGTCATCTTGATAAAACAGCGGATGCAAATATAGGAACATTATTTGTTCAATTACTAGGAACAGATGAAAATATTAAGAAAGTAATATCTAGATTGAATGAATTAGGTATTTTAACGGAGGTGTTATAATGTTTGATTTTTCTCGTGTTAGTTGGGTAAAAGTACAAAGTAAAACAATAGAAACATTAGTGATGACTTTTGAATCACTGGCAGCAGTAGTTATTATTGGGATATGTTTAGGTCTATTACTATACCTTAGTTCTAATAGTAATGGAGCATTTGGACGTATTTTTTATGCAGTTGTTTCAGCAATAGTTAATATTTTTAGAGCAATTCCATTTATTATTTTAATAGTTCTATTATTACCATTTACTAAAACTTTAGTTGGTTCTATAAGTGGACCTCAAGCAGCAATGCCAGCATTGATTCTTTCTGCGGCTCCGTTTTACGCTCGTCTTGTAGAAATTGGACTACGTGAAGTGGATAAAGGTGTTATTGAAGCAGCTAGAGCTATGGGAGCTAAAAAAATTACAATTGTTACTAAAGTATTAATTCCAGAAAGTTTACCAGCAATTGTTTCTGGATTAACAGTAACGGCAATTGCACTTGTTGGATCAACAGCGATGGCGGGTGTTATTGGAGCAGGTGGATTAGGGAATCTTGCTTATTTAGATGGTTTCCAAAGAAATAACAATACATTAACATTTGTAGCTACAGTATTAATATTAGTAATAGTATTTGCTATTCAAATACTAGGAGACTTTGTAGTTAAGAGAATAGATAAGAGATAATAAATCAAAAAAATGAGATAGTTTGTGATTTGGTAATCAAACTATCTCATTTTTTATTTTTTTTATTTATTTTTACCAAAATACGTTAAAAATAGCTAAAAATATGATAAAATAGTTAAGATGTTAAAACAATAGTAAATTAGCAAAAGGAGGTTATTTATGGTTATTCAATGGTTTCCAGGTCATATGGCCAAGGCAACAAGAGAAGTTAAAGAAAAGTTGAAATTAGTTGATATAGTTTTTGAGTTAGTAGATGCCCGTTGTCCTTTGTCTTCTCATAATATGTATTTAGATGAAGTAGTTAAAGATAAGAAAAAAATAATTATATTTAATAAAATAGATTTATGTGATAGAAAAGAAACTGCAAAGTGGAAAAATTATTTTGAAAACAAAGGCTATGTAGTAGTATATACTGACGCAAAAAATAGTAATAATCTTAATAAAGTCATAGATAAAGCAAAAGAAGAGTTAGCGGAGAAAATAGCAAGACAAGTAGCTAAAGGAATAAAACCTAGAGCAATTAGATCAATGGTAATAGGTGTACCGAATGTTGGGAAATCGACATTTATAAATAAACTTATAAAGAAAAATGTGGCTAATACGGCCAATAAACCAGGTGTTACAAAAAAACAACAGTGGTTAAAATTAAATAAAGACATAGAACTTTTAGATACTCCGGGAATACTTATGCCAAAATTTGATAATCAAGAAATTGGGAAAAAACTCAGTTTAATTGGTTCTATTAAGGATGATATAACTCCTTTAGATGATGTAAGTTTGTACTTAATTGAATTATTAAAAAAATAATTATCTTGAAAAACTTAAATAATCACTATAAATTAAATGTTAAAGCCGAAGATGAAAATCTAACAATTATGGAAAAAATAGCAGAAAAAAGATTTAAAAAAATAGGCGGAGATTATGATTATGATTCAACTATTAAGCTATTAATTCAAGATTTTAGAACACAAAAATTTGGATTAATAACATTAGATAATTATAATGAAATAGTTAATAATGAGGAAAGTTATGAAGATTAATGAAATTAAAGAGTTACTTCAGCAAGATGAAATATCTAAAGAAGTACTAGAAAAGTTACGCACTGATGATCGAAGTGGTGTGAAGAAATTACTGTCAAGCTACGATAAAAGACAAGAAAAAAAACTTTTTTATAAAAAAGAGTACGAAAAAAAATCATTTTATGAAAATAAATGTTATAATAGAGGATGTAAATATATCTGTGGTATAGATGAGGTAGGACGTGGTCCGCTAGCAGGTCCCGTAGTGGCGGCAGCGGTAATTTTAAAGAAAGATAGTTATTTTGAGGGATTAAATGATTCTAAGAAACTATCAGAAAAAAAACGTGAAGAACTATATGATAAAATTAGAAATGAAGCAATTGCTTATGCTATTTGTGAAGTAAATAATGAAGAAATAGAAAAATATAACATATACAATGCTGCAAGAATAGCTATGCAACGAGCAGTTGAAAAGCTAGATGTAAAACCAGACTTTTTACTAATTGATGCAATGCCTTTTGAAAATTACCCTATCCCTAGTTATAGTATGGTTAAAGGTGATGAAAAAAGTGTTTCGATTGCAGCCGCCTCAGTAATAGCAAAAGTATACCGAGATAATTTAATGAAAAAATATGCTAGTAAATATCCGTATTATGATTTTGAAAATAATGCCGGCTACGGAACAAAAAAACATTTAGAAGGTTTAAGAAAACATGGAATAACGCCTATACATAGACGAGATTTCGAACCTATTAAATCTATGATAAAAAGAGGAGGCAATAATGGACAATAACAATAATATTAGCATTGCAAAGAATCTGCAATCTAGTAAGAGAAAAAATACTCAAGCTAAGCAACGAAATAATAAAAAAATAGATAAGAGTAAAAATACAAAAGTAGTTGCTAAGAAAAAAGCTAATGAGAGAGTAATTACTAAACAGTCTGAAATAAAAAATATAAAAAGTAATAAAAAAGATTCAAACCCATTGATAAATCTTTAAAGAAAATAGAAGTAAAAAAAATATAGCAAAAATTCGTATTACACCATTAGGTGGTGTTGAAGAAGTTGCAAAAAACATGTATATGGTTGAAATAGCTGATGAAATATTTGTTTTAGATGCTGGTCTAATGTTCCCTGAGACGGAGATGATCGGTATTGACGCCGTAATTCCTGATATAAGTTACCTTGTGCGTAACAAACAAAAAGTAAAAGGTATTTTTCTATCAAATGGACATGTTAGTTCTATGGGTGCAATACCTTATATAATTGATAAATTAAAATGTCCTGTTTATGGTTCAAAACTAACTATTGACTTATTAAAAAATCATTTAAAACATTTAGGAATAAAACGTAGAATTAAGTTCTACTATGTAAAAGAAAATAACAAGTATGAATTTAATAATGCTAATGTTACATTTTTCAAAACTACATATTCAATGCCTGATTCGTTAGGAATATGTATTGAAACTAGTCAAGGGAATATTGTTTACACAGGTGAATTTAAATTCGATCAATCAGTAAGTAAAGAATACAAATCAGATATTGTTAAAATAAGTACGTTGGGACAAAAAGGTGTTTTAGCATTATTGAGTGATTCTAGTAATGCAAATGTTAAAGGGTACAATGTACCAGAAAATGAAGCTGCGGAACAAATAGATAATGCTTTTTATAAAGCTAATAAACGTATAATAGTAACATGTTATGCATCAAACTTCTTAACTATTTCTCACATAGTGAAAGCTGCATTAACACAAAATAGAAAAATTCTATTATTAGGTGAAGCAATTCAAAGATTCTATCAACACTGCAAGAGATATGAAATATTTAAATATAGAAGATGAGAATTTAATAAGTATTGAAAACTTGAAAGACTATCCTCAAAATGAAATTTGTATTTTATCGTCTGGGGATCAGGGTGAGCCGATTGAAGCAATGAAAAATATGGCTGAGAAAAAAATTAAAGGTATTCAAATAGATGAAGGGGATACTATTATGATTGCAGCAACTCCATCACCTAATATGGAGGTAATGTTATTCCAAACACTAAATCTATTGGTGAAATTAGGTGCTCATGTTGTCACTGCTTCTAAGAGACTTCATGCTGCAAGTCATGCTACTCGTGAAGAGTTGAAGATGATGTTAAATATGCTTATGCCTAAGCACTTTATACCTGTTCAAGGTGAGTTTAGAAATCTAAGAAAACATGCAGAGATTGCTGAGGAGACAGGAGTTTCTAAAGAAAATATCCATATACTGCAAAAAGGAACAACTTTAGAAATAAGTGGTAATAAAACAAAAACTATCCCTAATAATGTACCTATAGGGAAACGTACTTGTTGATGGTCGAGGAATTGGAGATGTAGAGGATAGTGTTCTAAAAGATAGAAAAGTACTATCAAATGATGGAATATTTGTTACTTCATATGCTATAAGTAGAAAAGAAAAAACATTAGTAGGAAGACCATGTATTCAAACAAAAGGTTTTGTATATGTTAAGAAAAGTGCAGAGCTTATAAAAGAAGCTGAAGAAAAAGTTATTGATTATCTAGAAAATAATCCAATTAAAAATATAAGAGAGTGTGCTGCAGTAAAAGCAGAAATTAGAAATATGTTAGCAAGCTTATTATATGATAATACAAAGAGAAAACCTATTATTATTGTTAACTTTTCATTAGTTTAAAATAATTTAGTAATTTTAAAAAATTAACAGTTTATATTTTATGAATAATCTTTAAAACAGATTATTTCTTGTGGGAGTAATTCAATAAAATTGATTTCTATTGAAATCATGTTTTTGAATTACTCCCAATATTAATATCAAATAAGTGGAGGTGAAGTGTTATGTCTAGGGTTATAGCTCATATAGATATGAATTGTTTTTATGCTAGTGTTGAAGAAAAATACAACCCAGAATTACGAGGGAAACCGTTAGCTATAGCTGGAACAGTAAAAACTAGGCATGGTATAATAGTCACTTCTAATTATGAAGCAAGAAAACTAGGTATAAAAACTACAATGCGAGTTGGAGATGCAAGAAAGATTTGTCCCAACAATAAAATTTCTTCAACCAGATATGGAAAAATATCAAAGAGAGTCTAAGTTGATTTTTGATTTAATACGAGAATATACTACAAAGGTTGAGGTAGTTTCGGTGGATGAGGCTTATATAGATCTTTCTGAATTTGAAGAGCCGATAAAAGTAATTGCAACTATACAAAGAAGAATCTATAAACAACTAGGGATGCCCTCTAGTGTTGGGGTTTCATTTAATAAATTTTTTGCTAAAATGGGTTCTGATTTGAAAAAACCATTAGGTTTTACTATTATTAATAAAAAGAATTATAAGTCTATATTATGGGATATGGGTATAGGTGAAATGCATGGTTGTGGAAAATCTGCAACAAAGAAATTTAAAAAAATGGGTATATCAACTATTGGAGATTTGGCGAATGCTAATGAAGTATTATTACATAGTATATTAGGAATTCAGGGCTTACGATTAAAAAAATGTGCTAATGGTGAAGATAATAGAGAATTAAAATATACTGTGGAACGAAAATCAATAGGTAATTCAAAAACTTTTTCAGAAGATTTATTAGAAGAAATCGAGATAAAGAATCAACTAAGAAAATTGAGCGAAAAAGTTAGTAATAGAGCAAAATCAAGGAATTACGTAGGGAATAATATCTCAATAGTTATTAGGTCCTCTGATTTTAAGAATATTACACGTTCAAAAAAGATATCAGACTATATCGATAATACTGATGATATTTATAACAATGCATTAGAGTTAGTTTTAGAAAATTATGATTTTTCCTATCCTATAAGATTATTAGGTGTATCACTTAATGATATTAAGAAAAAAGATAACTTAAAGGTACAACTGGATATTTTTGATAAAAAGAGTTATAAGGAAGAAGAAGAGTTTAGAAAATTATCAAAAAAATTGAAAATGGAATTTGGAGATAATATAATTACAGATTTTAATAATCTTGATGGTAAAAAAGGTAAGACAATTATTACTACAAGTTTTAGCAAAGATTTTTTAGAATAAGGATTTTATTAAAGAAGGAGAAAGAATGTTAGCAATAAATAAGAGACTAGAGTTAGTAGCAAGCTATGTTGAAAATAAGAGATTAGCAGATATAGGTAGTGATCATGCGTACTTACCTATTTTCTTGGCTAAAGAAGGAAAGATAGATTTTGCTATAGCAGGGGAGATAGTAGAAGGACCACATAAGGTATCGATTAAAAATGTTAAGGAAGAAGGATTATCTAATACAATAGATTGTAGAAAAGCAGCTGGATTAGATGCAATTACTCTAGAAGATAATATAGAAGTTATTACTATTTGTGGTATGGGTGGAAAATTAATTTCGGATATATTAGAAGATGGAAAAGATAAATTAATTAATAAACCCAATTTGATATTGCAACCAAATGTTGGTGAAAGTTTTGTTAGGGAAAAATTACAGCAATTAGGGTATAACATTGTAGCAGAAAATATTATGGAAGAAGATGGTCATATTTATGAAGTTATAGTTGCTAAAGCAGGAGAAATGAATCTGACAGAAGAAGAAAAAGTCTTTGGTAAATATTTACTAAAAGAAAAAAGTGATCTTTTTATTAAAAAACAGAAATTAGAACTGAATAAAATAAAATATATTTTGTCACAATTACAAAAAAAGCAAAAAGAAATTCAAAAAGATAAAGTGGATGAGTTGGAGAAAAAAATATAAAGAAATACAAGATATAATTTCTGTGTAGAAAAGGAAGAGGAGGAGATTATGATACAAAGCTTACAAAGCGAACAAGAAGCAAAAAAGTTATTATACCTGAGTGTAAAAATGGCTAAAAATATGCTTTCTTATGGTGCTGAAGTTTATAGAGTAGAAGATACAATTAATAGAATATATAAATCTTTTGATAATATCAGAGCTGCAAATAGTTTGGTTACTTATAACTTTATAATAGTATCGTTTATTTATGATGATACTACATATACAACAATGAGAAGAGTAGTATTAGGGGATAGAAATCTTGAAAAAATTTCTTTAATAAATGATTTATCTAGAAAAATGGTTATGGGTGGCTGTTCTTTAGATTATGCTTTTAAAAAATTAAAAGAGATAAAAAATAAGAATAGATATCCCAATCTCGCAGTAATAGCATCTATGACATTGTCTGCACCATTTTTTGCTATAATGTTCGGTGGTACTTTTAAAGACAGTCTTATAGCATTTGTAATCATGGCTATACAAACGTTATTTTTATTATTTACAGCAAAATTTAAAATAACTTACTTTTTAAGTAATTTTTTAGGTGCTTTTATTGCAACAGTATTAGTGATGTCTTTTGCGAAAATAATAACCATCTATAATCCATTTAGTATTATTATTGTTAGCTTAATGCCTCTTGTTCCAGGGGTTCAAATAACAAACTCGGTTAGAGATTTTATGGCAGGAGATTATTTATCAGGTATGATAGGTGCCCAAGCTGCAGTATTTATTTCAACCGCTATAGCTATTGGCGTTGTATTAGGGTTAAAGATTGTTTAAGGAGGAAAAATGGAATATAATATAATAATTCAATTTGTGGCAGGTTTTGTAGTTTCATTTGCCTTTGCAATATTTTTTAATGCTCCTAAAAAATCATTATTATCATGTGGTATAGTTGGCGCAGTAGGTTGGTTAGCATATGTATTAACCAAATTAGTATCAGATGTTGTAGTAGGAAGTTTCGTAGGAGCGTTATGTGTTGGAATGTTATCTACTAGTGCTTCTAAACGATTACGTATGCCTGCAACAATATTTATTTATACTGGTATTATCCCCTTAGTCCCTGGGTATGGAATGTATAATACTATGCAAAATATAGTTACAAAAAACTATAATATTGCATTAAAAGTTGGTTTAGAAACATTGCTTCAGGCTGGAGCTATAGCAATGGGGATTTTACTAGCATCAGTATTTTCAGATTCAATAAAAAGGGTAAAAATACAAAGAAGAAGATAAAAAATAATAGCTCTACAAACATATAAATAGAGCTATTATTTTTTTTATGATAAAATTAGCTTAAAGATATAATTAGGAGGACAATTATGAAACCAATTTTATACTATGCAAAAGACTGTCCAGATACAAAACCATTCGTTGATAGATTAAATGAATTAGGGATTGTTTATGAAGAAGTAGAGGTATTTACGTCTTTAAAAGATTTAAAACAGTTTATTTGTAAGAGATACTTATAAAGTATTTGATAAGATTAAAGGGAATATGCAAATAGGAATTCCTTGTTTAGTAGTTAGTGAAACTGAATGTATTTTAGATTTAGACAAATTAAATGAATTATAAAAAAGGATAATTTTTAAAATTATCCTTTTTTGATTTTTTATTAGTCTTGATTTTGTTTTCTTCTTAACGCAGCACCTGCAAGTGTAAGTAAACCTAATCCTGCAAGTGCAGAATTCGTATCAGATTCACCAGTATTTGGTAAATGTTTGACTTTAACTTTGTTAGGTTTTACAGGTTTATTTGGTTTATTTGGTGGAGTTACTGGAGGTGTTTGTGGTGTTGTTTTTTCAACTTCAATAACATTCTCATGCCATTTTATTTCTGGTTTTGTTGGCTCCACTGGTTTATTTGGAACTTCTACAACTTTTGGAGTTGGAGGAGTAGGTTTTAGTTGGTTCTGTTTGGTGCAACTGGAGGAGTAGGTTTAGTTGGTTCTACTGGTTCTTTTCCAGGTTTTTGTGGTAGACCAACTTGTGAGTTTATTGCAAACCAATAAACTGTAGGTTGTCCAGAAGCATTTGCTCCGTTAGCAGTAAATACTAAATGACCATCTGTCACTTTTTAATCCTGCACCACCATAGTATAAGTATTTAGAATTTGGATTATCCCATCCTTCTAGTGTAGAAGAAGATTCACCATTGAAAACTGAACCATGTTCAATATATTGATTATCTTTAAGTGAAGTTACTTCTTTAGTATTAGAATCATAAGTTACACTTGAGTTTGGAATTGGAATAAATTTATTATTACCAACATTAACAAATTCTTGGTGTTCAATATTTTCGAATTTTTTCTTAGGAGTAAATGTAATTTCTCCTGTGATTGAATTAATAGAATATGTACCAATTACATCATCTTTATCTTCGAATGTATATTCTTCAGTTCCGATAGAATGTCCATTACCTCCTCCAGAAGCGTTCACTGAAGTAGCTGAAGTTACTGATTCTTCGCTAACAGCAAATTCACTACCATTCCAAGTTGCTTTTTGAGTAACTACTTTTAGAGGATTATTTGCTGATATATTAACAGTAACTCCTGATCCAAAGTTTGCAGTTCCTGATTTTGTAACTACAGCATTGTTCTCAATACTCATCGAAGAACCATCTGCATAAGGGTTCCATGTACCACGTACAACATTTCCATTTGTATCTTTAGCTTCTACTGTTAATTCTCTTGGTTTATCTCCGCTGTCTACATAAGAAGCGCCAGTCCAGTGGTTAAGTGAGTTTAAAGCAACAATAGCATTGTATTTTTGAAGGTCAAATTTATTTCCAGCTTTATCATAAAACTCAACATCAACTGCTACTTTAACAGGTTTATCTTTATCTGTAGAAGCACCGACAGTTAGTGTTACAGTTGGATCGTTATTAACTGCAGCGATTCCTTTTCCATCATTAGAAGGCAGGCTAAGTATTTCATAGCGGTAAATAACTCTTGTTATATCATTTTTAGATTTATCTTTTTCATTCATATGAGATTGATTTAATCCATTATAAGTTACAACGAATTTATCACCTTCTTTAATTTGAATGTACTCAACTTCATTATTAGCCCATGGACTTGTAGAAACTATATCGTCACTAGTTAATTTATTAGAATCGTATTGAGCTACATTGCTTGTGTTTAATCTAGCTTGAGCTTCACGAGTTAGGTATGTATTGATTCCGTCAATTTTATGTGTTGCATTATTTTCGCGTTGGAATGTTAAATCTTGAACAGTTTCAACTTCTTTTATATCTCTATAATTACTGTCGTTTATATATTTATCATATGCTTCTTTTGCATCTTGAAATTGTTTAAGTAATATTTTGTACTCTGCTAAATTCTTTTCATAAGTTGAAAGATCATTATTGTATTTTGCAAGATCAGAATCATATTTAGCTTTGTCTGTTACATATTTATTGTGTGCAGTATTATATGCTTGTAATTCTTTATTGTATTTAGCTTCATTTTCTTTATTAACAGCATCAGCTGCTTCTTTTTCAGCTACTTTTTTATCATAACTTTGTTTAGCTTCGTTATACTTTTCTTTTTCAGTTGTATAATCTTTAACAGAAGTTTGTATCTCTTCAGCTTGTTTTAAATTATCTTTTACAGCTGTTTCGATATTTTCTTTTACTTCAGTTTTTTCTTTTGTTATTGTTAAATCTTCTTTTTTAGCATCGTCAACAGCTTTTTCTAATGATGGTGTTACAACTTTATAAGTATTTTTTTCTACATTTCCTTTTGTTTCAGTAGATACTAATTCTGTTGTTGAGTTAGTTTCTTTTTGTAGATTTTTATCAGTATTAGTAGTAGAAGAAGCTACTGCTTCTGTTGATGATACATCAGCTGCTTCAACGGCACTAGTACCTAAGAAAAAGAATCCTACGGCAATAACTGCTGAAACTACACCTTTTCCTCCTATCTTTCTAAGTGAATAATGAAATTTTTTCTCATTTTGATTATGAATATTTTTCATAATATCCTCCATAGTATAATTATTTTTTCTGCACCAGTGTTAATAATATTTGATTTTTTTATAATAATACACATGAGCAACTTATTATATCACAACATCTTATGAAAAATACAAGAAATCAGTTTCATTTTTTTATATAATTTGCAACTTAAACATTAAATTAGATATAGGGGTAACGTATATCATTTTTTTGAAAAACATACAATAATAGTAAAAATAAGATAGTAAATTGAATTCAAATTAATTATTATCTTTATAAATTTCCTCTTGAAATATCTAAAAAAATTTATCTAATTTAGTTAAATGGAATAGTAATTTAAGAAATTTGTATTATAATGTATTTTTGCTATAAAATATTATTAATTAAAAACGTTATAAGGAATTTAAAGATGAATAAGAATAATTTTAAGATACTAATTACATTTGTAATATTAACTTTTTTTATTTTTTTATCACAAGGTTATAGTAATATTTTAAAGCAATTTGATTTAAATGTAATAAGTTATATTCAAAATTTAGAAAATGAATGGTTAACAAAATTTTATAAGATGATAACTATTATCGCTGATACATATCAAAGTGCTATAATCACAATACTATTAGTTGCATTATTATATATTAAAAAGTACTATAGAGAAGCGCTGTTTTTAACGGTAACAATGTCTGCATGCGGCCTTGCCATGCCATTGCTTAAAAATATCTTTAGCAGGGAACGTCCTAATTTTTACAGGTTAATAGAAATAAGTGGATATAGTTTTCCAAGTGGACACACTACATCGGCAACAACTATGTATTTAACACTTGCAATTATTCTACTAAGTATCATGAAGAAATTAAATAAATATTTTGTTTTTAGCATTGCAGTACTAGGAATTGTTATTATAGGTAGTTCTAGAATTTATTTAGGTGTCCACTATCCAACAGATGTTATGGCAGGAATTTGCTTAGGTATTAGTATAGTGAGTACAGTATATATTTTATATTATAGTAATTTCGAGTAAGGAGGTTAAATAATGAAAAAGGTTTTATTACTAACAGGTTCATTTGGAAATGGACACATTCAGGTATCAAATAGCTTAAAGGATGAATTTAAGAAAAATTATAATAGTGAAGTGTCAATAGTAGAATCTGATTTGTTTTTAGAAGCACATCCCAATTTAACACCAATACTAAAAGAACTGTACTTATATAGTTTTTCATATTTTAGAGATATTTATGGATATTTATATTACGCTGGAAAAAGGCATAAGAATATGTCTTCTTATAGATACTTTTAGTTATCATTATTTAAGGAAAGCTTGTAGAGAAAGAATCTCCGGATATTATTGTTTCAGTATTTCCTACACCAGCATTGTCTTTATTGGAGAGTACCGATATTCCAATTGTAAATGTAGTTACAGACTATTATTTTCATAAAAGTTGGTTAACTAAAAATGCTTATAGATATTTTGTTTCAAATGAGAATTCAAAAAAGGCATTTGTAGAAGCAGGTGTTGATTCAGATAAAGTAAAGGTTCTAGGAATACCAATAAATACTAAGTTTGATGAAAAGGTGGATAAAAAGAAATGGTATGAAAAAAATAATTTATCTTTAGATAAAATGACGATATTATTGTCTGCAGGTGCTTTTGGGGTAACAAATAATTTTGAAAATACAATTAATAATATTATTGATGTTGGAGGTTTACAAGTTGTTATAATCTGTGGGAAAAATAATCAATTAAAAATGAGGTTGGAGAAAAATTTCGAAGGAAATAAAGATATCAAAATAATTGGTTACACAGATGATATGAGAGAATGGATGCAAACATCTGATGTATTAATTACAAAAGCTGGAGGAGTAACAATTTCTGAGGCATTAGCTAGTGCAGTTCCTTTAATCCTTTTAAATCCAGTACCTGGTCAGGAAAGAGAAAATGCAAAATATTTCGAAAGAAACGGATTAGCAAAAATAGCATACACTGAAAGTGAAATCATTGAACATTTAACATATTTTTTAAATGAGGAGAATTTAAGACTAGTTAGAAATAAAATGAATACATGTTATATCCCACATAGTACAGAAAATGTATGCAAGGCTATTCTAAGTATAATAAATGAAAGAACAAATAAGTAATAGGTTATGATGTGAATGATTATCAATTAATTAGGATATTACTTGTAAAAAAGATAGAAAATTGGTAATATTACTATAGAATAATTTGGTATATACAAAATCACTGGAAATAGAGTGAAATTGTAGATATTTAATAGAATATTGAGTTAAATTAATTTTTTTATCTGTAATTTACATAGTATTTAAATATAATAGGTCGACTAACAAAAATTGTTAGTGGAGGCCTTTTATTTTATTTATATATAATACAAAACATATATTAAAAAAATACGAGATACTCTAATTTATTCTATATAAAAAAGTACTTTGTATAGAGTTGTTGAAGCAGGAATTATTTATACAAGTATAAAAAAAGGGAAGAGAAGTTTTTAATTATTCTAATAAATCTATATGTAAAAAGGTGTAAATCATTTAATTTTAGTGATTTACACTCTTTTTTTATTAAAACTATGATATAATTTATAGTATGAATGTTTATGAGGAGTGATAGCAAGATGAAAAAAAGTCTATTCTAACGTTATTAGGGTAGTACCATTGTGCTAAGTGTTTTATATTTGCAAAATCCTATTTTTGGAAGGATACCAAGGAAAGAACGGAAAAAAAAGATTTTAGAATCAAAGAATTATTATAATGGACAATTTAATAATATTGAAAATACACCTTCAATACCCGAAGATACAGGTGTTCTTGATATCCTAGGTACTCTTTTTTCAGTACACAAGGACAATAGACCTAAATCAGAAATTCCTCTTATAAAGACAAATTTAAAGAAAATATCAGAGACTAGTGATAATTTTTATATTTGGTTTGGTCATTCTTCATATCTTATTCAAATTTCTGGTGTAAAATATTTAATAGATCCTGTTTTTAGTGGATCGGTTTCACCGGTTCCAGGGTCAGGGAAAGCTTTTAAAGGAGCTGATTATTATGATGTTGAAATGTTACCGGGAAAAAAATTGATTATCTAATTATTTCTCATGACCATTATGATCATTTAGATTATATTACCGCAAAATATCTGAAAGATAAGGTTGGAAAAGTAGTCGTTCCACTAGGGGTGGGTGAACACTTTGAATATTGGGGGTATTCTCCTGAGAAAATTATAGAACTATCTTGGGATGAGGAAAGTCACTTAGAAGAGAATGTAAAAATAATTTCGGTACCATCTAGACATGCTTCGGGAAGACTATTTCCTTTAAATAAAACCTTATGGACATCATATATTTTATATGTAGATGGTAAGAAAAATCTTTCTTGGTGGGGATAGTTCATACGGGAAGCATTTTAAGAAAATTAGAGAAAAATATGGTGAAGTAGATATCGCTATTTTAGAAAATGGACAATATAATAAAAATTGGAAGTACAGTCATTTATTTCCTGAAGAAACCTTGAAGGTTTCTGTGGAGCTTGGAGCGAAGTACTTAATACCAGTTCACAATTCAAAATTTACTTTAGCACCCTCATGCGTGGTATGAACCATTAAGAGAACTTGTAAAAATAAATGATAAGAAATATAAAGTGCCAATTATAACACCGATGATAGGAGAAGTTATTGATTTAGACAATTTAAATCTTGTAAAACCTAAACGTTGGTTTGAATAATGAAAATATTTTGGGGTGAAATTTATGGAAAAAATTAGTTTAGAAGAGTTTAAGAAAAAGGTTATATTATAATGAAGCAGATTTTTTTCAAATATTATTTTTTTGAAAAAAATGGATTTAGAAAAATTTTTGATCTAAGTAATAAAAAAATTTTTTTCTTATTCGAATTTCATATGTGTGAATTTAAAAGGGGTAAATTTTTCGTTTTCTAATCTTGAGAATAGTTTATTAGATGATTGTAATTTAGAAAACTCACTATTTATAAATTCTAATTTACAGCATGCGTCAATGAGAAGAACAAATTTGAAAAATGCGAATATTGAGGATGCGAATCTTTATGCTTCGGTACTAGAAGCGGCAAACTTAGATAATATAAAATATAACGAAAAGACTAAGTTTTTTAGTTTGTACTGCCCGGAAGAAGGAGCATTTATAGCATATAAAAAAGGGTTAAATAATAGAATAATAAAACTTTTAATCCCTGGAGATGCGAAGAGAGTTTCTGCAACTAGAAACTGTTGCAGATGTGATAAAGCAAAAGTATTAGAAATTAGTGATTTTGAGAAAGAGAAATACTTTGACGAAGCATGGTCAACAGTTGCAGAAGGCTTTTGCTATAAGCTTGGGGATTGGGTTTATGCCAAAAATTTTAATGAGGATCGTTGGTATGATTCGACAGGTGGTATTCATTTTTGGATGACTAGAGAAGAGGCTAAAAAATATTAATAATAGTTTTAGGAGATAATTGTGAGAGTAGTTTTAATATGTAGATATGATGGAAGTAGATATCATGGATTCCAAATACAGCCAAATAACAATACTGTTCAAGAAGAGATAGAGAAAAGTTTAAGAAGAATTCATAAAAAAAATGTAAGAATTTATATGAGTGGGAGAACTGATAGTGGAGTTCATGCTTATGGACAAGTGTTACACTTTGATACAGATTTAAATATTCCTACAGATGGTTGGGTTAAAGCGATAAATGCTATGATACCAAAGGACATAAGAATTGTATCGGCTAAAGTAGTTAATGATGAATTCCATGTTAGGTATAATAGTATAAAAAAAACATATAGTTATAAATTGTACTTAGGCAGAGAAATAGATCCGTTCTTAATTAATTATGTTGGCCAGCATAAATTTAACTTTAACTTTGATAAAGCTAAAGAGGCTCTACAATATTTTATAGGAGAACATGATTTTTCATCGTTTTGTTCTAAAAATACTAGTGTAGAAGATAAAGTTAGAACAATTTATAGTTTCAAAATGGACCGTGATAATCAGAATGATAATATAATTAATTTTGAAATTACAGGTAATGGATTTTTATATAATATGGTAAGAATTATAATAGGTACTATTCAAGATGTTGCAGCAGGGAAATATGAGCCGGAATATATACAAGAAATACTTGCTAAGAAAGAAAGAAGTTTTGCAGGACCTAAAGCAGATGCATCAGGATTATATTTAAAAGAAGTATTATATGATAACGATGAAGTTAATGAGTTTATTAATAACACAATAGATTTATTTTAATATAATATTGAAAAGTAATGTAATGATTAATATTAATTAAATTGGTAAATAGTAAAAAAAATATGTATTTCTAGTTGACGAGAGTTACTAGATGTGTTAGAATTGAAATGTTGAGTAGCTCCTAAAATAGCTACTACAACCGCACGTATAAGGTATAAAAGTGAGAAATCCACCTTATGTGGCGAGTCTTAGTAAAAAATATTTAAGGAGGTGCAGATATGTACGCAGTAATTAAAACAGGTGGGAAACAACTACGTGTTGAAGAAGGACAAACAATTCTAGTTGAAAAATTAGCAGCTGAAGTTGACTCTACAGTTACTTTTGATGAAGTAGTATTAGTAGGTGGAGAAACAACAAAAGTTGGTGCTCCTTTAGTAGCTGGTGCGACAGTAACAGCTAAAGTAGTTGCTCAAGGTAAAGGTAAAAAAATCACAGTATTTAAATACAAACCTAAAAAGAACAATCACCGTAAATTAGGTCATCGTCAACCTTTCACTAAATTAGTAGTTGAAAAAATTAACGCTTAATCATGATTAAGGTGGAAATTATTAAAGAAGTTGATAATATTAAACAAGTTACAGTAGATGGTCATGCAGATTTTGCTGAACATGGTTCAGACATTGTATGTGCAGGGGTATCAGCAGTAGTATTTGGATTAATTAATTCAGTAGATGTATTAGATGATGATGTTCAGTTTGATATTTCAGCAAATGAAGATGAGACAGGACATTTAACATACAGATCACTTAAATCTACAGATAAAGAGCAACTTCTACTTAATGCAATGTTAATAGCATTAAAAACAATTGAAGAAAATTATTCAGAATATATAACTATTGAAACAAGAGAGGTGAACTAGAGATGATGTTAAAATTAAATTTACAATTCTTCGCATCTAAAAAAGGGGTAGGTTCTACTAAAAACGGACGTGACTCTGAATCAAAACGTTTAGGTGCTAAAAGAGCTGACGGTCAGTACGTAACTGCAGGTTCTATACTTTACAGACAACGTGGAACAAAAATTTGGCCAGGAACTAACGTAGGAAAAGGTGGAGATGATACACTATTTTCACTAGTTGATGGTGTTGTACGTTTCGAAAGATACGGACGTAGCCGTAAAAAAGTTTCTGTATATCCACAAGCATAGTAAAATAAGAAATATCTATAGTAAATTATTACTATAGATATTTTTTTATTTGTTTATAAAAACTTATGTTGTAACAGTATTTTAATATAAATAATAGTTGTATTTTTCATCTATATATGTTAAACTCAATCTGTGCATTTGACATTGCACATATACATTTTCAGGAGGAGAAAAATGTCAGCATTAGGACAAGAAATTTTATTTTCTTTTTTAGGTGGACTAGGTATGTTCTTATTTAGTATTAAGTACATGGGGGATGGTCTACAATTAATAGCGGGGGATAAAATGCGTTATGTCTTAGATAAATATACTTCTAAGCCTCTAATGGCATTACTCGCTGGGATTATAGTAACTATATTAATTCAATCTAGTACAGGTACTATTGTTATTACAGTAAGTTTGGTAGGTGCTGGTTTATTGAAAACTAAACAAGCCATTGCGATTGTTATGGGTTCTAATATCGGAACAACATTAACGTCATTTATTATAGGTTTTAACGTATCGCAATATTCATTACCACTTATATTTTTAGGAGCAGCGTTTTTATTCTTTACGAGAGCTAAATTAGTTAACAATATTGGACGTGTTATTTTTGGATTTGGTGGAATATTCTACTCTTTAAAAATGATGTCTACAGCTATGGGGCCTTTAAAAACAATGGACTGGTTCCAAACAATTTTAACTCATATCGATGATAGTGCATGGGTAGGAGTTGGTGTAGGTACATTTTTAACAGTATTAATTCAATCATCTGCGGCAACAATTGCGATTGTACAGAACTTATATGCAGAACACGCACTTAATTTACATGGTGCTATCCCAGTAATCTTTGGGGATAATATTGGTACAGCGATTACAACAGCAGCATTAGCTATTGTAGGTACAAATATTGCAGCTAAACGTGTTGCTATATCTCATGTGATTTTCAATATTGTAGGTACAATAATATGTTTAATTTTATTACAACCATATATTTCGTTTGTAGGACTTGTGGAAGCTAAACTTGGTTTAGAGCCAAAAATGGTTATTGCGTTTGGTCATGGTACATTTAATATCTTTAATACAGTTTTACAGTTTCCATTTATTTGGCTGCTAGTTAAAATTATTACTAAGATTATTCCAGGTGAAGATGAGCAAATTAAATACACTACACAATATCTTGATCAATCACTAATCGCTAGTGCACCTGCGGTTGCATTAGGACAAGTAGAAAAAGAATTTGTTGAAATGTTAACACTATCTAAAAAAAGCTTAAAAAATTCAGTTGATTACTTTATGACTAGGGATGAACAGTATAATGCAAAAGCTGAAATATTAGAAGATGCAATCAACACATTTGATGAAGAAATGACTAATTACCTAACTCTATTATTTAGAGAAAAATTAAGTCCAAAAGAAGGTTTAACAGCATCGATACTATTAGATGGTACACGTGATATTGAACGTATAGGAGATCACGCCCGCGATATAGTAGCTTCAGTAAATTATCAAATTAAAAAGAAAGTTAAATTCTCAGATGATGCAAAAGCTGAAGTTCAAGAGATTTATGATTTATCAAATGGTATTATAGAAAAAACTATTCAATCATTGCAAGAAAACAATATTGCTATTGCTGGAGCAGCATTAGCGGCTTGCGAAAATATTTACGAACTTGAGAAAAAAGCACGTAAAAAACATACACAACGTATGAAAGATGGTGAGTGTGAAATCTCTGCTGGTGTTGTTTATATGGACTTAATTCAACACTTTACACGTATATGTGAACATGCAAGAAATGTTTTGGAAAAAGAAATCCAAGGTAATTTATAATTATGACAAATAAACAAAAAATATATTTTATAATATTTATTATTCTATTACTTATATTTTTAGTAATATATAAATTATTTAAAATACAATTAGGATAAATTTAAGAGGTAAGCATCCAATGTTAAAATTATGATGTTTACCTCTTTTTTCCTTTGTAAATAAGGGTATTCGTGATATAATAAAATAGTCGATTTATATAAAGAATTAGTAAAAAAAATTGAAAGGAAATTAAGATGTTTCAAGAAAAGAAAGTATACACAACTAAGTGGGCAGGTAAAGAATTAACTGTTGAAATAGGAGAAATGGCAAGACAAGCAAATGCTGCAGTAGTAGTTAAGTATGGAGATACAGTTGTTTTAACTACGGCGGTAGCATCTAAGGAAGCAAAAGATGTAGATTTCTTCCCATTAACAGTTAACTATGAAGAAAAAATGTATGCTGTAGGAAAAATACCAGGTGGATTTAAGAAGAGAAGGAAGACCTGGAACAGAAGCTACATTAGCTGCTCGTCTTATAGATAGACCTATTCGTCCTCTATTTGAAGATGGATTCAGAAATGAAGTTCAAGTTATATCTACAGTATTATCAGTAGAATATGATTGTGATCCTGTAATGGCAGCAATGTTGGGAAGCTCATTATCTTTATCAGTATCTAACATTCCTTTTAAAGGACCGATTGCTGGTGTGACAGTAGGTTATATTGATGGGGAATACATTATTAATCCTAATATTGAACAATTAGAAAAATCTGAAATTGACCTAAAAGTTGCAGGAACAAGTGATGCAATTAATATGGTAGAAGCAGGTGCTAAAGAAGTATCAGAAGAAATCATGCTAAATGTAATTATGTTTGGTCATGAAGAAATCAAACGTTTAATAGCATTCCAACAACAAATTGTTGATGAAATTGGTCAAGAAAAAATGGAAGTAGAACTTAAAGTTATAGATGAAAATATCTATAATGAAGTTTTAGAATTAGCATTATCAGAAATGAAATCTGCTATTTCTATTAAAGACAAGCAAGAAAGAGATGAAGCTATCTCTGCTGTTAAGGAAAAAGTAGTTGCTATTTTTGAAGAAAGAGCTAGTGAAGAAGATGAATTAGATATAGTTAAAGAAGCTAAATTATCTTTAGATAAGATTGTTAAAGATGAAGTTCGACGTGAAATTACTGAAGATAAAGTTAGACCAGATGGACGTGCATTAACAGAAATTAGACCATTAGCATCAAGAATAGATGTGCTACCAAGAACACATGGTTCAGCATTATTTACTCGTGGTCAAACTCAATCATTAGGGGTTGTTACTTTAGGTAATTTATCAGATGAGCAAATTATTGATGACTTAACACAAGAGGAAATAAACGCTTTATGTTACATTATAATTTCCCAGCATTCTCTGTAGGTGAAGTAGGGTTCAGTCGTGCTCCTGGTCGTCGTGAAATCGGACACGGTGCATTAGGTGAAAGAGCTCTTGCACAAGTGATTCCATCAAAAGAAGATTTCCCGTATACAATCCGTATCGTATCAGAAATCTTAGAATCTAATGGTTCAAGTTCACAAGCAACTATATGTTCAGGATCTATGGCGTTAATGGCGGCTGGTGTACCTATTAAGGCACAAGTTGCTGGTATAGCAATGGGATTAGTGAAAAAAGATGAACATTATACTATTTTAACTGATATTCAAGGTATGGAAGACCATTTAGGAGATATGGACTTTAAAGTAGCAGGTACTGCTGATGGTATTACAGCTTTACAAATGGATATCAAAATAGATGGTTTAAGTGAGCAAATTTTAAAAGAATCACTAGAGCAAGCACGTATTGGAAGACTACAAATTTTAGATCATATGAATGAAACAATAAGTGCTCCACGTGAAGAAGTTTCAACTTATGCACCTAAAATTAAAATCATTAAAATTAAACCAGAAAAAATTAAAGATGTTATCGGATCTGGTGGTAAAGTTATTAATGAAATTATTGAAAAAACAGGTGTTAAAATTGACATTGAGCAAACAGGAGAAGTATTTATTTCTTCACCTGAAATCGATGGAATTAATAAAGCAATCGAGATTATTGAAAACATAACTCGTGAAGCTGAAGTAGGTGAAATTTATTTAGCAGAAGTTAAACGAATTGAAATTTGGTGCATTTGTTGAATTGTTCCCAGGTGTCGATGCTCTTGTTCATATTTCTAAATTATCTGCTGAGCGTGTTAATAAAGTTGAAGATGTTGTTAAAGTGGGAGATACTCTGAAAGTTAAAGTAATCAAAATTGATGAAAAAGGTCGAGTAGACGCAACAGCTCACTTCTAGGAGAATTATATGGAGTTATTTGAAAAAGAACGTCGTGGAATATATGTATATTTCAAAAGCTTTAAAGATTTAAGTAAACTTGAAAAATATGGAAACTTTATTTCATATTCAAAAAAAGGAAGGTATGCATGTATCTATGTTGATGAAAATAGAATAGATAGTATAGTAGCGGACCTTAAAAAGAAGAAATTTGTTAAAAAGATAGAAATTTCAGAGATGTCTGATTTACATCTTAGTTTTGAAAACTTTGATAATAAATTGGATAATACTAGGTAGTTTATAGTTTTTAAGGGAGGAGAAATCCTCCTTTAATTGTATTCAAACTACATTCTTGTGTGAGGATTAAATGAGAGTTATAGCCGGGAAGTATAAATCAATAAAATTAAATTCAGTAGACGGTATGAATACAAGACCAACGACTGATAAAATAAAAGAAAATTTATTTAATATGTTAGACTGTGAAGGTAGAGTGTTAGATTTATTTGGTGGCACTGGCGGTCTAGGGATAGAAAGTTTAAGTAGAGGAGCGGATTATGTAACTTTTATAGATGGTAGCAATAATGCTATAAAAGTTATTCGTTCAAATATAGAAAAGTGTAGAATACCAAAATCGGATTATGATATATATCGAAATGACTACAAAAGAGCATTAAAGATATTAGGTAAAAAAGGAGAGAAGTTTAATTTAATATTTTTAGACCCACCATATGACAAGGGATTAATCAATCAAGCTATTAGTTCTATATTAGAAAATGATGTATGTAGTGATGGTTGTTTAATAGTATGTGAGAAAAGTGTGGATGAGGTTGTTGAATCGAAGTTTGAAAAATTAGAACTAGTTAAAGAAAAAAAATATGGGATAACAAATATAATTATCTTTGAGTATATGGAGAATTAATTAGATGAAAAGAAAAATTGCGATAGTACCTGGGAGTTTTGATCCTATTACATATGGTCATATTGACATAATAAAAAGAAGCGCACAATTATTTGATGAAGTCATAGTTGCTATTTTAGTAAACCCTGATAAAAAATATTTATTTACATTAGAAGAACGTGAAGAGATGATTAATGAATCTATAAAAGATTTTAAAAATGTCAAGGTTGATTCATTTTCAGGGTTATTGGTTAATTATGCTAAAAAAGTTAATTCTACAGTTATTGTAAGGGGACTAAGAGCAGTTTCAGACTTTGAATATGAAATGCAGCTTACTTTTATGAATAAAGCACTGGATGACAATATAGAAACATTTTATATGATGGCTAATAAACAGTATTCATTCATAAGTTCAAGTATAGTTAAAGGTGTTTCAGGTTTTGGAGCAGATTTATCAAAATTTGTACCTAAACATGTAGAAGAAAGACTAGAGAAAAAGGTGAAGGAGAGAGAGTAGTAGTGAATAAAATTCTTTTTACTGGTGGTGGCTCTGCGGGACATGTCTCGGTTAATGTAGCACTTATTCCGGAGTTTAAAAAACATGGTTACCAGATTTCATATATTGGTAGCAAAAAAGGAATAGAAAAGGAAATGATAGAAAATATAAATGATGTAAAATATCATGCTATAAGTTCTGGGAAACTAAGGCGATATTTTTCTTGGGAAAACTTTATAGACCCATTTAAAGTATTAAAGGGTATTTTAGACTCTATATTTATTATAAAAAAAGAGAAAAACCAGACTTTATTTTTTCAAAAGGTGGTTTTGTAAGTGTTCCTGTCTGTGTAGCAGCACGTTTATTAAAAGTTCCTGTCGTTCTTCACGAATCTGACTTAACTCCAGGATTAGCAAATAAAATTAATATAAAGTTTAGTAATCATATTTTTACTACTTTTGAAGATACATTAAATTATTTGCCAAAGGGTAAAGCAAGTCTTATAGGTGCTATTGTACGTGATGCTATATACGATGGGAATAAGAAACGTGCTTATGAATTTACAGGTTTTAATGAAGGAAAATCTGTTATTCTAGTAATGGGTGGATCTTTAGGTTCAAAAATACTTAATGATTATATTTGGGATAATATTGAAGAGCTAACTAAAAAATATCAAATAATACATTTAGTTGGAAAAGGATTATTAAATAAAGACATAAACGTTGAAGGTTATAATCAATACGAATTTTTATCTTCAGAGTTATTCGATATTTTTAAAATTGTAGATTTTACAATTTCTCGAGCAGGTGCTAATGCATTATATGAATTTTTGGCACTAAATATTCCTGCTATATTAGTACCATTAGGAACTAATCAGAGTAGAGGAGATCAAATAGAAAATGCTAAGTTTTTTGAAAAAAATGGTTTTGCTCTTGTTATTCAAGAGGATAGTTTCAAGGACTTAGAATTAACTAAGGTTGATGATTTTTTTATAATAGTTTGAATGATTATAAAAAAATGCGATGATAAAAATATAAAGATGAGAAAAAAAGTAATTAACAATGTGGAAGATTTTTTTACAATAAAAATATTAAAGGAAGTAGGAGGTAAATAATAATGAAAAAAATTAAAATTTTTATACCTATTTAAAAAAATAATAGCTTTTTCTTCTATTAATGTTTGTAGCAATAGCTTATCCTAAGAATGTTTTTGATGTGATTATTGCTGATTTAATTGAGATAAAAGTATTAGCGACAACTGCTAAGATTATATCTTCAGTGTTTAATGATAAATTATTATTATTAATAATGATTTTATTATCAGCATTTTTAGTGTGGATTAAAGAAGTTAAAAAGGCAGTATTTATTTTCTTTAGTGCAGGTATTGGTGGATTCTTATTATTTGCAATTAAGTATTCTGTTCAACGTGTAAGACCTTTACCAGATGTGCATGATGGATTTAGTTTTCCAAGTGGACACTCTACATTTGTAGCATTATTCTTCTTGGCATTACTATTTATAATCAACAAGAAAGAAATTCTATCTGCAGTAGCAACATTTGCAATTATTGCTGTACCAATTTCAAGAATGGTACTAGGGGCACATTTTTTAACTGACGTTATTGCAGGAGTACTACTAGGTAGTATAGTTGTAGATGTTATGAAAGTATACTATATAAATATATATAATATAATTGTAAGGAAATTAGGAAAGAATAAATGGATAAATTAAGATCAAAAGAGGGAATAGTTGCCATATTTTTAGCTGTAATTCACTTTGCTTTATGGTACTATTTTGCTTATATTAAATATGCTGGAGTAGATGTTAAAGATTATAAATATATACTAGGGTTACCAGAATGGTTTTTCTATAGCTCAGTTGTAGTAAGTATATTTATAATTATTATGGTTATTATCTTTACTAACTTTTTGTTTAATAAAGATATAGAAAAGGAGGATAATAATGAAATATAATGTAGATCTTAAAATTCTTCTTTTGTTTACGTTTATATTTTTAGGCATTATTCTCTTACCTTTAATATTAAATAAGACAGCAAAAAATCATCATGGTTTTTTTGAAAAATATTATTTGGCAGATAGAAATGTAAGTGGAATAGTTTTAGCTATTACTTTAATGTCAACGTATGGATCAGCTTCAACATTTTTAGGTGGACCTGGGGTAGCCTATAAATTAGGATATGGTTGGGTATTACTAGCTGTAATTCAGGTAGTTACAGGATACTTTGTATTATTAGTATTAGCCAGAAAATTTAAAAAAGAAGCGAAACGTATAAATGCCATAACTATAAGTGACTATTTAAAAAATAGATATAAATCTAATATTGTTGCTTATCTTTCAACATTTGCAATGATTATTTTCTTAATCGCTGCTATGTCAGCTCAATGGGTCGGAGGAGCTAAACTATTAGTAGCTTTTACGGGCATAAGTTATAAGACAGGTGTACTATTGATATCTGTAATTATAGTATTTTGCGTAGTATTTGGTGGATTAAAAAATATTTTGATTACCGATATGATTCAAGGTTTAATAATGATTTTTTCTACAATAATATTACTATACTCAGTAATATCATTTGGTGGAGGAATCGAAAATATTACAAATAATTTAGTTGCAATAAATGAAAAGATAATAACACCTTTTGGAGCGGATGGTAGTTTAACTGCAAAATATGTATCATCATTTTGGGTATTAGTTGGGGTCGGAGTAATAGGTATACCTCAGATTGCAATTAACTCAATGTTGTATAAGAATACAAAAAGTTTGAAACAATCAATAATTATAGGAACAATAGTTATTTTTATTGTAATGTTTGGGGTACATTTAATAGGAGTAATGGCTAGAGGTGTTTTCCCAGATATTAAAGATTTTGACTCTGTTATACCAATAATTACATTAAGAGTACTTCCTTGGTACTTGGCAGCGATAGTTCTTGCGGCTCCAATGGCAGCGATTATAACGACAGTTAATGCTCAATTTTTACTGATATCATCAGCACTTGTTAAAGATTTATTATTTAATACAAAATTTGTAAAAAATAATATTACAGGAAAAAAAGTTCCAGTTTTTGTTTACACAATAAACATAATTGTTATTTTACTAATAATGTTTATTAGTATGAGACCACCTAGTTTAATAGTTAATGTTAACTTATTTGCTTTTGGAGGTCTTGAATCAACATTCCTATGGCCTATTCTGTTAGGTTTATATTGGAAATATGCTGAAAAAATAGGGGCAATAGCTTCAATAGTAGTAGGTTTAGTAAGTTATATAATTTTCAAAAATATATATGTTATAAAATCAATTGAACCAGTAGTAATTTCATTAACATTATCATTTATAGTATTTGTTATTATATCAATGGTTATAAATAAAAAAAATTGCAAAAAAATGGTGATATTATAATAAAATAAAAGAGTATATAAAAGGAGGAAATACAATGGCTAAAAAAGTTAAAGTTAAACACACTGATGCAGAGAAGTTTAAAGTGAGTGACATGTTAACAATTGGAAAAGTTTATGAAGTTGTAAATGAAACAGAAGAATATATATTCATAAGAGACAACAGTGGTAAAATTGGTGGATATTACCATGACTATTTTGAAGAAGTTTCGGAATAGATGGTAGGACTTTTATATGGATAAAAAAAGTATAAAAAATTCTGTACTAGTTGTTATCTTTGTTGTATTAGCTCCACTTATTCTTGTAGGGTTGACTGCATTAGGCAATACTATTGGTATTAAAGGTAATCCTTCTACAAATGCAACACAAACTACAGAAAAAGCAGCCAAAGTACCAGAAGAAACAAAATCAACAACAAATAATGATATACCTAAAGCAGATGATAAAAAAATCTCAAATAATACATCATCAAATAATAAAGATAAGAATCAAAACTCAGGAACAGTAAGTTCAACTCCTATAGCAGGACAGAGTTATGTGGTAAAAACAGGGGATACATTATTTACGATAGCCTCAAGTGCATATGGTGAAGGAAATGCACAAAGTGGAATAGATAAGATAAAACAAGCAAACAACATGAATAATAATAATTTAACTGTTGGACAAAAAATTCAAATTCCAAAATCATAAATAAAAGAATCATCATTAAAAGAAATTTCTTCTAATGATGATTCTTTTTATTTTTCTAAATCTTTATTAAGTTGCTCTAATTTTGCTAAAAGTGTATCTATTTGTGTATCTGATAAACTAAGACTAACTCTAATATAATTTTCGCCGCCACTTCCAAAAACATGTCCAGGCATAGTAACTATTCTATATTGTTTTAATAATAATTCGAAGAAACTTTGACTATCAAATCCTTCTTTTACTTTTAACCAAATAAAAATACTACCTTCCGGTTTAAAGTAAGAATAACCTAGTTCATCTAGTTTATTAGTAATTTTCTCAATTCTATTTTTAAATGTATCCTTAATATTTGAAGTAAGTTGCTTATGATTTTTTAGTGCAGTTACTACAGTATCTTGAATTGCGCCATAAATATTAGCGTGGAAAATAGAGTTATACACTCTAAGACCTTCAATAATTTCTTTGTTTCCGACAGCAAATCCAATTCTAAGTCCTGAAATAGAGAAGTTTTTAGAGAAAGAAAAGAATTCTATACCTACATCTTTTGCACATGGTGTGCTAATAAAACAAGGTGATGAACCTTCATTATAATAAAAATCTGAGTAGGCATGGTCTTGAACTACAATAACACTGTTTTCTTTAGCCCAACTAACAGTTTCTTCATAAAATTCTTTTGTTGCAACGGCTCCAATAGGATTAGAAGGGTAGTTTAGGAAAATTAATTTTCCTTTTTCAACTAGATTATTTGGTATTGAAGAATAATCTACTAAGTAGTTATTTTCTTCTTTTAACTGTATTTCTTCATAGTTAGCTTGTGCAAGGGCAATACCCTGTATATAATCAGGGTAGCTAGGTACAGGAAGCAAAACAGTATCATCTTTATTCAATAATACTGAAGGAACACTAGATAATCCAGATTTAGTTCCAAATACTAGAGCAATCTCATCTTTTGGATCTGCATCTATTCCATATGTTTCTTTAAGCCAAATAGAAATTTCATTTAGTAATGTTTCTTTACCATCAAAAGCTCCGTATCTCATATTTTCAGGTTTTCTAATTGCTTTTTCCAATGTCTCTAATAAAAGTTCTGGGGTATCAGAGTCTGGAACTCCGATACCCGCATTTAATAATGGTATATTACTAGAACTTTCTTCAGAGATTAATTTAAAAATTGGATAAAAAACATTTTCTGGAACATTTTTTAATGTATTTGATAATTCAATTTTCATAATTAATCACGTCCTAATCTATTATTTTTCAGGTTTGTCAAAACCTTTGAATTCTTTATCAATTATTTCATTAAATTCTTTTGATTGAACAATTTCAATTAAGTCTTTTGAAAGTTGTGAATCTTTATTTGCAGTAGTCACAACAATGTTATTTCGGTTATTTTCATTCATTTTTTCTAATTTTAATGCTTTAGTTAAATCGAATTTTGCAGCTAAAGCGAAGTTTCCAGGTACTGCAGATAATGTAGTACTGCTTAATGAACGAGCAAGTTGACCAGCTTCTAATTCAGTGAATTTAAGATTTTTTGGATTTTCAATTACATCGTTTTTAGTAATTTTTAATACATCAGTATCTGGTTTAATTTTAATTAGGTCAGCAGCAGCTAATAATGCATAGGCACGAGCTGCATTTGATGGGTCGTTTGGTAAAGTTACTTCAGCTCCATCAGGTAAATCTTTAAGATCTTTTACTTTATCAGAATAAAGTCCCATTGGTGCAGTTGGAACAGGTACAAGAGCAGTTAAATCCATATTATTTTGTTCAGCAAATTTTTTCATATATATTTTGTGTTGGAATAAGTTTGCATCTAATTCACCACTATTTAAAGCTTTGTTAGGTTGAATGTAATCAGAAAACTCAGTAACCTTAACGCTATATCCTTTTTTCTCAAGTAGAGGTTTTATAGCTTTATTTACCATATCTGCATATGGTCCAGATGTAGCACCAATTTTAACTTCTTTTTTATCACCACTTGAATTTGAGCTAGATTTAGAAGCTCCACATGCAGTAAGTGATATTGCTAATAATGCTGTAAAAGCAATTGTTAATATTTTTTTTAGTTTTGTCATAATAATGAATCTCCTTATATTAATTTTTTTTGAATTTTTTTGAAATATAATTTCCTATATATTGTGTAATTTGAACGAGTATTATTAATAATATTACTGTAACCCACATTGTAAAGTTATCGAAACGATAGTACCCATATCTTATAGCAAGGTCACCGATTCCTCCGCCTCCGACAACTCCAGCCATTGCTGAAAATGCGATAAGATTAATTAAAGTCAGAGTAATTGATTGGATTATACCAAACATTGCTTCAGGGATAAGTACCTCTCTTACGATTAGAGGTAAAGAGGCTCCTGATGCTACGGCTGATTCAATAATACCGTAGTCTATTTCATTAAGAGATGTATCAACTAATCTTGTAAATAAAGGTATAGCAGCAACAGTTAACGGTACTATAGCTCCAGTAGGACCTGTAGATTTACCTAGTAAAAATAGGGTGAATGGTATTAAAAATACTAGTAATATAATAAATGGTATAGAGCGTATTGTATTAACAATAAAGTCAACAGTTTTGTATATAAAAACATTTTTAAATAACAGTCGGTTGCTTGTTAAAAATAATACGATACCTAGGAATAAACCAACAATAACAGTGATTACAATCGAAACACTTATCATATAAAGTGAATCACCAAATGATTGAATAAGTTCAGGTTGTAGATTATTCCATTGTTCAGCTAAACTAAGATTATTCTCCATAAACTTTCACCTCCACATCGCTAACGTCACTAATAAGATGGTTGACAAAAGCCGAACAGTTTTGCTCATTACCTGTAACTGAAAAAGTAAGGCTACCTAATTGTTTATTTTGAATATATTCAATTCTTCCTGCTAGTATATTTGTAGTAACTTTATATTTATTTGCCAGTGTTTGAATTACTGGTTCTTTTGCTGCATCTCCTTTAAAGATAACTTTAATTACAGTTTCATCTTTATATTGTTCTAAAAACTGTTCTTCAAAATCATCGTCACTATGTAAGTTCGAAATAAATTCTTTCATTAGTTTTGTTTTAGGATTAGAGAAAACATCATAAGCAGAGCTTAATTCAATAATTTCACCATTTTCCATAACAGCAACTTTATCACAAATTTGTTTTATAACTTCCATTTCGTGAGTGACAAGAATAATAGTAAGTCCTAATTTTTTATTGATTTCTTTCAATAATGAAAGAATTTGTTTTGTTGTAACTGGATCAAGTGCACTTGTAGCCTCATCGCATAGTAATACTTTAGGATTATTTGCTAGTGCTTTAGCTATTCCAACACGTTGTTTTTGACCACCTGAAAGCTGACTAGGATAAACATTTTTCTTGTCAACTAGCCCAACAAGTTCAAGTAATTCATCGATACGTTTTGGGATTTCATCAGCTTTAGCGTCTCCAGCTTAAGGTTAAAGGCAATGTTCTCACCAACAGTTTTAGAATTTAATAAGTTAAATTGTTGGAAAATCATTCCTATTTTTTGTCGATAGATTCTTAAATCGTGTCTATTTAGTTTATTGACAACTTGCCCATCAACAACTACTTCACCACAAGTTGGCGTTTCTAGTAAATTAATGCATCTTAATAGAGTACTTTTACCAGCACCAGAGTAGCCGATTATACCGAAGATTTCTCCTTCTTTAACATGAAGGTTTGTTGGTTTTAAAGCTACAATTTCTTTTCCTTTCTGATGGAATGTTTTTCCAACACCATTCAGATTTATCATAAAATTCTCCTTTCTTTATATGAAAAAAGACGTACCTTAGCATAAGCTAAAGGACGTCTTAACGTGATACCACCTTTATTTGTATAATAATCACTTATTATACCTCAATAAGTTACTTTCATAACTCCTGCTATAACGGGCATACCCGTAGTATAAATACTAAATGCTCAAAGTCCATTTCTCCTAAACCTAATTAATCTCTTTCAGCATACAAGATCTCTCTATAAAGTAGTGTATAGGATTCTACTTTTCATAGCATAATTAATCAATGACTATATTCTAGCATAAATTTTCTGACAATGCAATATAAAGGTTTAAATTTTAGAATAAATATAAGAAATAATAGATATATATATAATTGGTAAAAAAATAACTTGACTTTTATTAATTATCTTATATAATAATTAAGTTAATCATCTTAATATTTATATTGTCAATAAATTTGTTGCTTACAGCTATTTATGATATAATGAGGTGTATTGCATAGGAGGTATTATGTTTAAATTTTTTAAGAAAAATAAACCTGAAGAAATAAAAACAGAATTAAAAAAAACACCTACGCATGTTGCTATTATTATGGATGGCAATGGACGTTGGGCAAAAAAAAGAAATATGCCACGTATAAAGGGGCACTATGAAGGAATGCAAACAGTAAAAAAAATAACTAAGTTTGCATCAAAACTGGGAATCAAATATTTAACACTGTATGCTTTTTCTACTGAGAATTGGGCAAGACCTAAGGAAGAAGTTAGCTATTTAATGGATTTACCTGAAAAAATGTTCAGTAGCTTTATGCCTGAATTAATGGAAAACAATGTAAAAGTAGAAGTTATAGGTGTAATTGAAAAATTACCTGAAAATACTAGAAAAGCTGTTAGTGACGCTATCGAGCAGACAAAAAATAATACAGGATTAAAATTAATTTTTGCATTAAACTATGGTTCAAAAGACGAAATAATCAGTGCTGTAAAAACAATTGCTAGTGATGTAAAATCTGATAAATATAGTATAGAAGATATTACAGAAGAAACATTAAGTAGAAATCTTTTTACTGCAAATACACCAGATCCTGATTTATTAATTAGAACATCAGGAGAACAAAGAATTTCAAACTTTTTATTATGGCAAATTGCTTATAGTGAATTTATTTTTACAAAAGTAGCTTGGCCAGATTTTACTGAAGAAGAGTTTTATAATTCATTATTAGAATACCAAAATAGAGATAGAAGGTATGGTGGTTTAAATGAAGACTAGAGTAATAACTGCAATTGCGGCTTTAATTGTATTTTTACCACTACTATTTTTAGGTGGGGATTATTTTAAATATACTACGTTTGCTTTAGGTGTTATGGCAATGTATGAAATAGTTAGAATGACATTTAAAGAAACTAATATTGTTATCTTAGGACTATCTTCTCTAGCAGGAGCAGTATTATATTTACATAATGAAATTTTAAGTTTATCACAGTATAGTATAGTATATATAATTATTATTGGTATGTTAGGATCAGTTGTAGGTACTGGACATAGAATTAAATTAGTAGAAATAGGATCGATTATATTTGTTACAGCATATATATTTGTTGGATTTTATTCGCTATATATGTTGAGAAGTTTAAGTCTATTCCATGTTGGATATTTATTGCTTACTATTTGGTTTACTGATAGTTTTGCATATATTGGAGGAATGAAGTTTGGTAAAAATAAACTTTCTCCACATATAAGTCCTAACAAATCAATTGAAGGATCAGTTATAGGAAGTTTATCATCAATAATAATTGCCGTTGTATTTTATTTTACAACTAATATTTTTACTAACTTAATATTAGCAATTGTTATTACTTTGGTGATTAGTGTAATTGGTCAATTTGGAGATTTAATAGAATCTGCATATAAACGTGAATATGGAGTCAAGGATAGTAGTAATTTACTACCAGGTCATGGAGGAATTTTTGATAGATTTGATTCAGTAATTCTTTCTGCTCCATGTTTAGTACTATTATTAAACTTAGTTGCGATGTTATAGAGAGGAGTATTAGATGCAAGGTATAATAGCATTTATATTAATATTTTTTGTAGTAGTAACAATACATGAATTTGGTCACTTTATAGTGGCAAAAAAATCTGGAATTTTATGTCAGGAATTTGCTATTGGAATGGGACCAAAAATATTTCATAAAAAAATTGGAGAAACAAACTTTACTATTAGATTACTTCCACTAGGTGGATATGTTAAAATGCCTGATAATGTTTTTGATTTTAATAATGATGTTTCAATGTATGACTTAAAAAAAGGAATGAATATCAGATTAAAATTAGACAAAGAAGATAAAGTTGAAAAAATTATTTTAGATGAATCAAATGATATGGAACTTTTGCCAATTCACCTAGAAGATTTTGATTTAACAGAAAAATTATTTATTAGAGGATTTGTTGGAGACGAATCAGAGTACTTCGAAGTTAGAAAAGATGCATGTGTGGTATTTGGTGGTATGGAAGAACAAATAGCTCCATTAGACAGAATGTTTTCTTCTCACTCTTGGGGTAAAAAATTCTGGACACTTTTTGCTGGACCACTAATGAACTTTTTTTTAGCAGCTGTAATCTTTATAGGATTAGCTTTTTATACAGGTGTACCGGTCAATAATGATGATGCCAAATTAGGAGTTGTTGCCGATAATTCGCCAGCACAGACAGCAGGATTAAAAGTTGGAGATACGATAACTGAGGTTAATGGTCAATCTATTTCTACTTGGACAGGATTTGTTGAAAAAATTAAGGAATCTAATGGTCAAGAATTAACTTTAAAAGTAAATAGAGATGGTTCTATACAAGAAGTTAAAGTAACACCAAAAGAAGAAGTTACAAAAAATAAAAAAGGTGAAGAAGTAAAAACTTATAAAGTAGGTATTGGAAAATACCAAGAAACAAAAAAAGGTTTTGTAGATTCTATAAAATACGGTTTACAAGAGACTTTACATTATGGTACTTTAATATTCACAGCTATAATTAATTTATTTGTTTCATTGTTTACTGGTGGCTTCAGCCTAAATCAATTAGGTGGACCAGTAGCTATATATGAAATGTCTAGTAGTGCAGCCAAAAGTGGATTAGTAACTACACTTCAGTGGACTGGAATCTTAAGTGTTAACTTAGGTTTAATGAATTTAATACCAATTCCAGTACTTGATGGTGGTAGAATAATTTTTGTTATATATGAAGCTATATTTAAGAAACCAATTAATAAAAAGGCTCAATATTATATGACGATAACATTTGGATTATTAATGGTAGCATTAATGTTAGCTGTTACTTGGAATGATATTCAAAGACTATTTGGAAAATAAGTAAGGAAAAGATAATTCAAACTTCACGAATAGTAAATACAATATTTATAAAGAATTATTAATGAATAAATAAAACATGAAAGTACGCTTTTTAAAAGTATACTCTCATGTTTTATTTTTTTGTCGTAGACTATAATGCTAAACTAATATATCTTAAATCTTGGTGAATATTATAGTAGTTTGTATAATTTAGAAGATTAGATATAAATAATTACAACAGTATAGTAAATAAAAGTAATAGATTATGTTATAATAATAAAGAAATAATTAATTATTTTTTAATACTTAATAATTTACTAAATGTATAAAAATAATATTAAGAGGAATGCAGAATATGAAACATAAATTATTAAAAACAAAAAAATTAGCTGTGGTGTTTGGAACTTTTGCTCCAATGCATATAGGACACGTAGATCTTATAACAAGAGCTAAACGAGAAAACGATGCAGCTTTAGTATTTGTTTCTGGAACAAATACTGAAGAAGACCGTGGGACACGTGTAGGGCTTCACCTTAAAAGACGTTTTCGTTATGTGCGAGAAGTATTTCATGATGATGAATTGGTAGTTGTGGATAAACTTGATGAAGAAGGAATTATTTCAGAACAGAATTGGTTTGAAATTTTACATGAACTTATTAAAGAAAATACAGATTATCAATTTGAAAAGATTACGTTTTATATAGGAGAAGAAAAGTATCAAAAGCCGTTACTTAGCTATTTTGAAAATGTATTTAATGATGAATATCTTTTAGGAAAAAGTGATACTGAGTCTTCTGATTCAATTATAAAAAAAGAAGTAGGTATTAAAATAATCGATAAAAGTATAATTCCAGTATCAAGTGCTGAAATTCTTAAAAAACCTTTAGCTCACTGGCGCTATATTACTAAACCTTTTCGACGTCATTTTACAAAAAAAGTGTTGGTAGTAGGTTCAGCTTCAGGAGGGAAGACAACACTCATAAAAGATTTAGGCCGAATTTTTAATGCGCCTGTATCATTAGAATATGCACGTTATTATCAGGGAGTACATAATGTTCGCGATGATGAATTAGATACTAATGATTATATTCGTCTTTTTGCTTATCAAAATCATCAAACTTCAAATATTATCGATAGTGGTAGTCATTCAGGTATTGTGTTTGTTGATACTAATGCTACTGTAACTATGGCTTACGTAGACTACTATCTTAAGGATGTTATTTCAGAGGAAGAATATCAAGCACTTAACTTATCTTATAAAGTTGCTGTTTCAAAAGAAAAATGGGATCTGATAGTTTTAATTCCACCAAAATCTGCATATGTCAATGATGGTTTTCGTGATATGAGTATGTCAAGTCAGGACATTCGAGATGATTTTACTAATCACCTTATTGAGTTACTAAAAAGAGATGGTTTTGAAGACAAACTTTTAATTCTTGATAGTGAACCAGATACATTTTTTATAGAAAACTATGAAAAAACAATTGAAGCTATTAAAACAAGACTTAATATTGATATATAAATTACGGATATGATTATCTTTTAAGTTTAATAGCGTATGTGTTAAAAAGTTAATATAGAGCTAATTTAAAAAGTTAAAATTTGAGAAAAAAATATTGGAATTTGATATAATGGAATGATGTTTTTAAAGAAGTAGGTAAAGATAATGATAAAATTTGAGAATGTATTTTTTAAGTATTCTAATTCAACAAAAAATGTACTAGAAAATATAAATCTTAATATAAAGAAAGGTAGTTGGACTAGTATATTAGGAGAAAACGGAAGTGGAAAATCCACATTAATGAAGTTATTATATGGACAACATAAGCCTACTGATGGAAAGATACTAGTAAATGGTAATGAATATACTGAAGAAGTATATGATGAAATTAGAAATGGTATAGCAGTTGTCTTTCAAAATCCAGATAACCAATTTGTAGGAGCCACTGTTGAAGAGGATATTGCTTTCGGTTTAGAAAATAGAAATATACCAAGTGAACTAATGGATAGCATTATTGAAAAATCATTAGAAGCAGTTGACATGCTTGAGTATAGGAAGTATGAACCTGTGTCTCTTTCTGGAGGTCAAAAACAACGTGTAGCAATAGCTTCAGCATTAGCTTTAAATCCTCAAATTCTGATTTTAGATGAAGCGACTAGTATGCTTGATCCTAAGGCTAGAAAATCAATTTTGCAGTATATAAAAAAAATTAATAAAGAAAATGAGATAACCATTATCTCAATAACTCACGATGCTGAGGAAAGTATTTATTCTGATTATATAGAGATTATGAATAAAGGTAAAATTGTATTTACTGGAAATTATAATATGTTGTATGCTGAACCTGATATACTAGATAAGTTTAATTTAGAAACTCCGTTTTTAGAAAGGGTAAAAAATGATTTAAATGACCAACTAGGTTCAAAAATTTTCAATATTACCGAAGATGAAGGGAGTGTAGTAGAAAAAATATGGAAATTAATCTAAATAATATAGACTACACTTACAATAAAGGGACAGTTTTTGAAAAAAGAGTTTTAAAAAATGTAACTTTGAAATTAAAAGAGCGAGCATATAACGTTATAGTAGGTAAAACAGGTAGTGGGAAATCTACGCTAATCGAGCATATTAATGGGTTACTAGTACCAAATAGTGGTGAAGTAATTGTAGACGATACTATAATTACTTTTCCAAGAAATAAAAGAGAAAAAAAAGAATTAGCAAAAAAACTAAGAGAAATTAGGCAAGATGTTGCAGTACTATTTCAATTTTCAGAACAGCAGCTTTTTGAAACTACTGTTTTGAAAGATATTATGTTTGCACCATTAAATTATGGAGTAAATGAGAAGGAAGCTCGAAAGAATGCAATAGAGCTTGTGAAGTTAGTAGGGTTAAGTGAAGATTATCTTGAAAAATCACCTTTTGAACTTTCAGGTGGAGAAATGAGAAAAGTTGCTTTATGTGGAATATTGGCACTAAATCCGAAAGTTTTAATATTAGATGAACCAACTGTTGGATTGGATTATAAAAGTAGAGAAGATATTATGAACTTAATAAAAGAATTGCAACAGAAGAAAAATATGACAATTGTGCTAGTTACACACAATATGGATTATGTTTTGAAATATGCAGATAAGATATTTGTGTTAAATAAAGGGGAACTAGATTTTTCAGGGACGGCAGAAGAGTTATTTTCAAATAAGCAAATACTTGAAAAGAATTCTTTAGAACTACCAGAAGTATTAAAGTTCTATAAAGAACTAAAAAGTAAAGGGATAGTTATCCCATTTCCTCGATGTTATAAAGAAATGATAGAAAGTGTAAAACTTTTAATAGGAGATAGAAGTAAATGAATAATTCTTTAATAAGTAAATACATACCACTAGATACAGTTATTCATAATCTTGATCCGAGAACAAAACTATTTTTTGTAATAGTATATTTAGTGGATATATTTATAGCTCATAGTATAGCTGAATTTTCATTATTGTTTTTAATCTTTATAACAGTTGCATATTTGTCAAAAACGAGCTTTAATATGTTGTTATCAAGTGTAAAATCAATTATAGTTCTGATTGTATTTACTTCATTGGTACATATTTTCTTTAATAAATCAGGAAGTGTAGTATTAGACCTTTCTTTTATGAAAATATATAGTGGTGCTTTATTAGGAATTTTACTAATAACTGTAAGATTTATTCTTGTTGTTATGATAATGGTAGTGTTTATGGCTACAACATCTCCAAGTCAAATAACTCATGCAATAGAGAAGAGTTTAGGTTTTCTTAAGGTAATAGGTGTTCCAATATCTACTTTTGCATTGGTACTATCTATATCTTTAAGATTTATTCCAACTATAATAGAAGAAACAAATAGAATAATAAATGCACAGGTTTCGCGAGGTTCTGATTTTAATGAAGGAAGTTTAATGCAAAAAGTGAAGAAGTTCATTCCAATATTGATACCTTTATTTATAGCAACTTTAAAAAGAGCCGATGAGCTTGCTACTGCAATGGAAGTAAGAGGATATAGTACAACAATTAAAAGGAGTAAGTATAAGAAACTTAAATATGATAAATTTGACTATTTGAGTTATTTATTAATAATTGTAACTACAGTATTTATTATCCTAATATAAATTTTATAAGGTATGTTTACGTTTAATACAATAAAGGAGATTCTATGGATACAGAAATAATAAATATTTCTAAAAGTAAAAATAAAGCAGAAATATACAAAAAGTTACAACGGTATTATAAAAGTGATAAACTAGTAGCAATTCCTACAGAAACTGTTTATGGCTTAAGTGCTGATGCAACAAGTGATAAAGCAATATCAAAAATTTATGAGGCAAAAGGTAGACCTAGTGATAATCCCCTAATAGTTCATTTTTATGATGTCAAACAACTAGATAATATTGTTGACTATGCTGATGATAGAGTAGGAATATTAATAGATAAGTTTTGGCCAGGTCCTATGACATTAATATTAAATGCTATTGAAAACAATGGTATTTCAAATAATGTTACTGCTGGACTTAATACCTTGGCTGTCAGAATGCCTTCTAACACTACTGCACGAGAAATATTAAAGGAAACACAAGTTCTTTTAGCAGCACCAAGTGCAAACACAAGTGGTAAACCATCACCAACCAAATATGAACATGTATATCATGATTTAAATAAAAAAATTGATGTTATAATAGAAGATGAACAATCAGACATTGGTTTAGAGAGTACAGTGATTGATTGTACTAAAAATCCGCTTGTAATAGCTAGGCCAGGAGAAATTACTAAAGAAGATATAGAAAATGTCTTAGGAGAAGGTAGTGTAGTATATAATGACGAGATAATTGACGAGGATCAGGCTCCGATAGCTCCTGGAATGAAATATAGACATTATTCACCAGAAGCAGAATTGATTTTATATAGGAATTCTTTTGAAGATTTGCTAGAATTGTTAAAAACTAAAGGTAAAGAAACAGGGTTTTATAACATATGATAATTATAAAAATAAACTAAAGGGATTAAACATATCCATAAAATATTTAGCAGATTCTGAGAAAAGTGTTGAACAATCTAATAAAAAAATTTATATAATATTCTAAGAGAGTTTGATGAAGAAAAATATAAAAAGAAATATATATATTACCAATAAAAGAAAATAAAGAAAATGTAGCTTTATTAAATAGATTAAATAAAGCTATAAGTAAAAAATAAAAATAGGAGATTAGTGATGAAAAAGTTATATGTAGTTATACCTTGTTATAATGAAGAAGAGGTATTAAATGAAACTGCAAAAAGATTAGAAGTTAAAATGAATTCGATGATTGAAGAAGATTTAATTTCACCTGAGAGTCGAGTTGTTTTAGTAAATGATGGTTCTAAAGATAAAACGTGGGAAATTATTGAAGAACTTCATAAAAACAATCCATTATTTAGTGGAATAAACCTTAGTAGAAACCGTGGACACCAAAATGCATTGTTAGCTGGTTTAATGACGGTTAAAGATCATTGTGATGTTAGTATATCTATGGATGCTGACTTACAAGATGATATTAATGCAATGGATGAAATGATGAAAAAGTATTTAGCAGGATGTGACATAGTTTATGGTGTAAGATCTGCTCGTACTACTGATACATTCTTTAAACGATTTACTGCTGAAGCATTCTATCGTGTTATGGAAAAATTAGGTGCGAATACTGTATTTAACCATGCTGACTATAGATTGATGAGTAGACGTGCATTAAATGGATTAGCTGAATTTAAAGAAGTTAATTTATTTTTACGTGGTATAGTACCTATGATAGGATACCCAAATGATATTGTTACTTACGAAAGAGCAGAGAGATTTGCAGGAGAAAGTAAGTATCCATTATCAAAAATGTTAGCTTTCGCATTTGAAGGAATCACATCACTTTCAGTTAAGTTAATAAGATTTATAACTGTAGGCGGTGCGCTTATGATTTCCATAGCAACACTAGTATTCTTCTATACTCTATATAGCTATTTTGCAGGATTTGCAAGACCAGGGTGGTCTAGTATGATGATATCTATGTGGTTTATCGGTGGAATGATTATGATTTCATTAGGTATTGTTGGAGAGTATGTAGGTAAAATTTATTTAGAAACAAAAGAACGTCCAAGATTTATCATTGAACAATTTTTAAATAAAGAAAAAAATGAGAAGGAATAATCTATGATTAAGGAAATAATGCAAAAATTACCTAACTTTTTTGTAAAAGTAATTGCTGTAGTTTTCTTTATACTAATGGGCTTAAATACTTTATTAGTATTAACAAAGACAGCTATATTTCCTAAAGATTATCAAGAAACACTATTTTATGAGAATGACAATGCTATACTAAATATTATTTTCCTAATAATATTTAGTATAGTTATCTTAATATTAGCTAGATATTTTTAAAAAAATTATAAGTATAAAGAGATTAGTTTTTAATAGTAATGATTTATAGTTTTATAATTAGTATTCTATTTGCTATTTTACGTCGTGACTATGTGCAATTTGATCCTTTTAATGTAATTGATCAGGCTAATAATTTCATAAGAGGTAATTATAGTGGTCTTGAAAAAGGAAATAACTATTTATATATTTATTCACACCAAATAACAACAGTATTTATCTTTCAAATAATACTATCGTTATTTGGACGAGCAACTTTCATATTATATATAATGCAGAGTTTCTCAATAAGTTTTATTATCTTTATGTTATATAAAATATCAAATATATTATTTGAGGATGAAGATACAAACTATCTAGTTGTGATATTAAGTGCTTTATGTTTTCCGCTTGTGTTTTATGTAGCTTTTGTTTACGGAATATTGCCTGGAATGTTTCTTACTCTAGTAGCATATTACTATTTCATAAAATATACAAAACAAAAAGAGTGGTATTTATTGGTAGTTAGTGCAATAAGTATTAACATTGCAATATTATTTATTGGAAATAATATGATACATATGATAGCTATCTTTACAGCTGCAGTAATATATTTTATTAGAAAAAAAGATAAAAAGATTTTAGCATTTATATTGAGTTGTCTATTTTTAATGACTGCATCTAAAAGTATAATTTATAATTATTACGAAGCAACTAGTCAAAAAGAAATAGCACCAGGTGTACCAAAAATAACATGGATCGCTATGGGAATGCAAGAAGGTGATAGGGAAGCTGGCTGGTGGAATAGGTTTAACTATGATATTATGCCAGAAGAAGATTTTGATGCAGAACGTATCACAGAAATTTCTAAAGACTCAATAAAACAAAGACTTACAGTTTTTAGAAATAATCCAAGGTATGCTTTTGATTTTTATGAGAGAAAGTATGAAAATCAATTTATAGAGCCTTCTTTTCAGAGTCTATTAGTAACTGCTCCACAAAAAAACTTTGATAACGAGACAACGTTAGAAAAAGTTAAAGACTTTTTTATAAAACAAATTTACTTTAATGAAACACATCATGTGTTGATGTTTATAATGAAAGTATTTCAAGTATTTGTTTATAGTTTTAGCTTTGTTTTTGCGGTAAATATTTTTAGGAAAAAAGAGGAAGTTCTAACTATTATACCTGTTGCTTTTGTTGGAGGAACGTTATTCCATATGATATGGGAAGCAAAAAGTAGATATGTATTCCCATACTTTGTGTTTTTAATACCTATAGCAGCTTATGGATTAATTATTTTTAGAAATAAAATAATAGAATATAGAAAAACAAAAGAGGAAAAGAATGAAAAAAGTAATATGTAAAACTCTTATAGCTATGGTTCTTGGATTAACAGTAGCACCAACTGTAGCAGCAAATGATATTTATGTACCTTTTAGTGAAAAGAATTTTTCTGAAATAGAGAATGGTGAGAAAATACAGTTCGATGATTTGAATTTAAAAGAAGCTTTACTAGAATACTACAAGTTTCATATTAATAAAAAAATTTTACAGGAAAAAGAGATTACTGTAAATATGATGAAACAGTTTACTAGTTTATCTTTACCTTGGAAAAATATTTTTTTCTCTAAAAAGGATTAGAACACGCTACTAATGTGAAAAACTTAAATTTATCTAATAATTTTATTGAAGATTTAACACCATTAGAGAAATTAGAAAATATAGAGGATTTAGATTTAACTAATAATAAAAATCAAAAAAATCCAGAAAGCTTAGGTAATCTTAAAAAAATTAAGACAGTTAGTGTTGAGAAAAGAATTTAATGAATAATTTAGATTTTCTAAATAATTTAAATGTTGAGTCATTAGATATTTCTATGAATAGTGTATTAAAAGATTATTTACCTAATAATTTAAAAATTAGATAATATAAGAAGTTTAAATATTTCTGGAATAGGTTTAGATAATATAACGTTTTTTTACAGAATGCGAAAAAAACTAGAAAGCCTAGTTGCTGAAGAAAAATGCTATTAAAGATTTAAAACCTCTGGAAAAATCTAAAAACTTTAAGAACACTGTATTTAGATAAAAAAATGATATTAGAGATATAGGACCTCTTAAAGATTTAGATAATTTAGAAGAATTGCTTCTATATAAAAACAATATAGAAGATATTACACCATTAGATGGAAAAAGATATTTATATAGATTAATGTTAAATGATAATATAGCATTAAAAGATATTAATGTACTAAGAACAGTTCAACATCTATCAAGTTTAGATATTTCTAATACTGCAGTAAGTGATATTAGTCCGTTAAATGATTTAAAAATATATTTATTATGTTGCAGTGAAAAAAATACTAAAAATAAGTGATTCGGACTTAAGTAAATTTGAAAAAAACAAATATGGGATGTTAAGAAAGAAAAATGGTATAGATAAAAAAACTAGAAATAATAACTACAGAAGCTTCTAAGTATTTTAGTTTGAAAAACTATATTTTTATGCTATTAATTTTGATATTTACGGTAACTGGTATTAGAAGTTATTGGAAAAATAAATAGAAAATATTAAGACGAATGAATTTACCCTTGAAATTCATTCGTCTTTGTGCTAGAATTACATTAATGAAATAAAAAAAGTATACTTAGGATACGATATATATCTAACTTATTTAAGAGAGGGTATGGTGCTGAAAATATCTATAAGCGTTATATATTACTACCTAGTTATAAGTATAATATAGTTAGTGAGCTTTATTCACAAAGAGGAAGTAAATTACTTCGAATTTGGGTGGTACCACGAAATTATTCGTCCCTTCTTTAGCCTTTGCTAGAGGAGGGACTTTTTATTTTTTATAAGTTAGACTAAGTATACATTAAAAAGAAGGAGACCTTAATATGGCTAAATTAGTTTTTCCAGATGGAAATGTAAGAGAATATGATAATAAAACACCGTTAGAGATTGCTGAAAGTATCAGTGTAAGTCTTAAGAAAAAAGTTATTTCTGCAAAATTAGACGACGACTATATCGAAGTAAATAAACCAATTACAAGAGATGGTCATCTTAAACTTATAGTTGCTGATGATGAAGACCAAGATAGCTTATATGTACTTCGTCACTCTTCAGCTCATTTACTAGCTCAGGCATTAAGAAGACTATATGGAAAAGATGTACACTTTGGTGTAGGACCAGCTATAGATGGAGGGTTCTACTATGACTTTGATTCAGAATATAAAGTTACTGAAGAAGACTTTAAAAATATTGAAAAAGAAATGAAAAAAATTATTAGTGAAAATATTGCTATTGAAGGACGTGAAGTAAGTCGTTCAGAAGCATTAGAAATTTTCGCTGATGACCCATACAAAGTAGAGTTAATTAATGATTTACCAGAAGACGAAGTAATCACTGTTTATACACAAGGTGATTTCACTGACCTTTGTCGTGGAGGACACGTAGCTTCAACTTCTAAAATTAAAGAATTCAAACTATTATCAGTAGCTGGAGCATATTGGCGTGGTAATAGTGATAATAAAATGTTACAACGTATTTATGGAACAGCTTATTTCACAAAAGAGCATTTACAACAACATTTACATAGATTACAAGAAGCTCGTGAACGTGATCACAGAAAATTAGGTAAAGAATTAGGTATTTTCACAACTAGCCAAAGTTGGTGCTGGACTTCCTTTATGGTTACCTAATGGTGCAACTATTCGTCGTACTATCGAAAGATATATAGTTGATAAAGAAGTAGAACTAGGGTATGACCACGTTTATACTCCAATAATGGGATCTAAAGATTTATATATCACTAGTGGGCACTGGGATCACTATCAAGAAGATATGTTCCCACCAATGGAAATGGATCATGAAACAATGGTTCTTCGTCCAATGAACTGTCCTCACCACATGATGGTTTATAAAAATGAACGTCACTCTTATCGTGAACTTCCAATACGTATCGCTGAACTTGGTATGATGCACCGTTATGAAGCTAGTGGAGCAGTAAGTGGTTTACAACGTGTTCGTGGAATGACTCTTAACGATGCGCATATCTTTGTTAGACCAGATCAACTTAAAGACGAATTTAAACTAACTGTAGGACTAATTGAAGAAGCATATAAAGACTTAGGTATTAAAAACTTTAGTTACCGTTTATCATACAGAGATCCAGAAAATACTGAAAAATATTTTGATGATGACAATATGTGGAATAATGCTCAACAAATGTTAAAAGAAACTGCAGACGAATTAGGTCTTGATTATGTAGAAGCAGAAGGAGAAGCGGCATTCTATGGACCAAAACTTGATGTTCAAGTAGAAACTGCTATAGGGAAACAAGAAACTCTTTCTACTATTCAATTAGACTTCTTATTACCTGAAAGATTTCGAACTAGAATATATCGGTGAAGATGGAAAAGCCCACCGTCCAGTAGTAATTCACCGTGGTATAGTGTCTACTATGGAAAGAATGGTTGCCTTCTTACTAGAAGAGTATAAAGGGGACCTACCAACATGGTTATCACCAAACCAAGTTCGTATAATTCCGGTAAACAACGATTATCACTATGATTATTCAAAAGAAATTATGCAAGAACTTAAAAAGGCTGGTGTAAAAGTTGCTATTGATGATAGAGATGAAAAACTTGGATATAAAATCCGTGAAGCAGCTAACAAAAAAATTCCTTATACTTTAGTAATCGGTGATAAAGAAGTTGAAAACAAAGCGGTTAATGTTAGAACATTTGGTTCTCATGACCAAAAAGAAGAAAGTTTTGCTGAATTCAAAGAAAATATCTTAAAAGAAATTAATGAAAGATTAATCGAGAAAAATGCTTAAAAAATAATAGAGAAGGGGTGATAATCATCCCTTCTCGTAATAAGGAGAGATAAAATGTTAACACAATTAACAAAAAATGTAAAAAAAGGACAAGTAAGAGTAAAGATTAAAACTACTCATGGTGATATGAGCTTCAAACTATTTGAAAAAGATATTCCAAAGGCAGTAGAAAATTTCTTAACTCATGCAAAAAATGGTTACTATAATGGTGTCATTTTCCACCGTGTTATTAAAGATTTTATGATTCAAGGTGGAGATCCAACTGGAACAGGTATGGGAGGAGAATCAATTTGGGGACATAGTTTCGAAGATGAATTCTCAATGGATTATTTCCACTTCTATGGTGCATTAAGTATGGCTAATGCTGGACCAAGTACAAATGGAAGTCAATTCTTTATAGTTCAAAATTCACATTTAGATGCTAGAACTTTACAAGCACTTGAACAAGGTGGATGGCCAAAGAGGCTGTTGAAGGTTATGCTAAACTAGGAGGGACACCTCATTTAGATCATCGCCATACAGTATTTGGACAATTAATTTCTGGTGCAAAAACATTAGATAAAATCGCAGCTGTAAAAACTGGTGCTCAAGATAAACCTCTTGAAGATGTAGTAATAACTGAAATAGTTGTAAAATAATATGCTTTAAAGCAAGACTATAGTAATAGTCTTGCTTTTTCATATAATTATATAGTTAATTTTTATCTTGAAAAATAAAAAAATTTTCAAAAAAACTTTAAATATGCTTTTCATTGTGGTATAATTATGAAAGTTTGAATAAAAAAAGGAGAAGAGTAATGTCACAACAAACAAGAATAAAACCTGTCTTAGATGTTAACGAAAAACCTAGTTTGGCACTTTGGATAACACTAAGTTTGCAACACTTATTTGCGATGTTTGGAGCAACTGTATTAGTGCCAATCTTAACTGGATTACCAGCTAGTACAGCATTAACAACATCAGGAATAGGGACTTTAACGTATTTATTTATAACAAGAGGTAAAATTCCAGCTTATTTAGGATCTTCTTTTGCTTTTATTAATCCTATTATTGTATTATCTACTACTCATAGTGTTGAAACAGCTATGCTTGGTGCATTTTTAGCCAGCTTAGTATACGGGGTTGTAGCAATGTTTATTTATAAATTTGGAGTAAATTGGTTATTAAAACTTTTACCTCCAGTTGTAGTAGGACCTATTATTATAGTTATTGGGCTTGGAATAGCACCAACAGCTATAGATATGGCTATGAACAAGAAAGTTGGAGATGCTAAGGTGTATGATTTAACATACTTTACAGTAGCACTAATAACACTAGCAGCTACAATTTTCTGCTGTGTTGCATTAAAAGGCTTTGCAAAACAAATTCCAGTATTATTAGGGATTATATTTGGGTATATCGTTGCTGTTATTGCTGGTTTAGTTAACTTCCAACCAGTAATTGACGCACCATGGTTTAGCTTACCTAAGTTTACAGTTCCATTCGTAACATATACACCTGAGTGGAATGTTGCAGCACTTGCAATGGTTCCTATAGCTATAGTTACAATAAATGAACATATAGGACACCAAATGGTTCTATCAGAAGTAGTAGGCCGTAATTTCTTAAAAGATCCAGGATTACACCGTTCTATCTTAGCTGATGGTACAGCAATGATGTTTGCATCATTACTAGGTGGTCCACCAAGTACAACTTATGGAGAAAATATTGGTGTACTAGCAATCACTCGTGTATTTTCAGTATTCGTATTAGGGGGGAGCAGCAGTATTTGCACTTATCTTAAGTTTTGTTGGTAAGTTCTCTGCGTTAATCTCTACAATTCCATCACCAGTAATGGGTGGAGTTTCAATATTATTATTTGGTATAATAGCTTCTAGTGGATTAAGAATGTTAGTAGATGAAAAAGTAGATTTAAGTATTAATAGAAACTTAGTGATCTCATCAGTTATTATCGTTCTTGGAGTTGGTGGAGCAATGTTAAAATTTCAAAGTATTAACTTTGAACTTCCAGCAATGGCTCTTGCAGCTATCAGCGGTGTATTATTAAATGCATTCCTTCCAAAAGAAAAAAATAGTAAAAATTAGTAATATTTCTAAGAGGTAGTAAAACTTTTATTGACTACCTCTTTTTATTTTGATATAATTTACTAGGTAATTAGAATTAGTTAAGGTAAATGATTTACCTTCTTTTTAATTTTTAAAAATAATTTATTAAGGAGTCCGAAATTGAAAAAATTATCTGCACTTATGCTAGGTTTTGCGAGTGTATTCTTTTTATCAGGGTGTTCAGCACAAGATAGAAGTGGTACATTTTATGAAACATTTGTAAAACCTATGGATATGTTTTTAAGAAAAATACATGAATATGTTGGTAGTTGGGGATGGTCAATTGTAATAATTACATTAATCGTACGTATTATAATTTTACCATTTATGTTAAACAACTATAAAACACAAAATAAAGCTCGTCGTGGTCAAGTATTGGCTCGTCCAGAGTTAGAAGTTGTTCAAGCAAAACAAAAAGCTGCTCGTGAAAAAGAAGCTCGTGCGATATCTAATGAAGAAAAAACACAAGCTCGTGCTGAATTAATGGAGCTTCAAAGAGAACAAATGGCAATTATGAAAAAATATGATGCTAATCCTATCAGTGTAGGAGGATGTCTTCCATTACTTATTCAAATGCCGTTCTTAACAGGTTTATTCTTTACATTAACAAATCCGCTTTATTCAGGAGGAATCATTGATTCTACATTCTTAGGAATATTTAGTTTAGGAACAAGATCATATGTATTACCAGTAATAGCATTCTTAGTTTATGCAGCTCAAACTAAATTAACTATGGCGATAAACCCACCATTAGTACAACCGGGTCAAGAAGCAATGCAAGGACAGATGCAAATGATGCAATGGTTAAGTCCTGTAATGATTGCAATCTTCTCGTTCTGGGTAGCTGGAGCTGTAGCCGTTTATTATATTGTTGGGGGATTATTCTTAATATTCCAAACATACTTAGGATATAAAATTTACCCACCATACAAACCTGAAAAAGAGAAAAAACAAGAGTTCGATCCAAATAAAGTAACACTTGTTTCAAACAAGAAAAAACGTAAATAATTTTTATAAAGAAACCTTAAGTAAATCTACTTAAGGTTTCTTTGTTTTATGAGAAAAAATATAAGTGTTATAAAATAATAGCTATTATTTTGGAATATATCAAAATATTTGATATAATATACTTAACAATAAGAAAAAAAGAGGGTGAAGACATGAAGGTATCAGTAATAGGTGCTGGAAGCTGGGGAACAGCTCTTTCACAAGCAATAGTTGATAATAAAAATGAATTGTTACTTTATGTTCGTAGCGAAGTAGCAAGGGATGAAATTAATAATAACCATACTAATAGTAGATACTTAAAAAATATAGTGCTTCCTGACGAGGTTAAAGCTACTAGTGATCTAGAAGAAGCTGTTAAATTTGCTGATGTTATCGTAATAGCAGTCCCTACAAAAGTAATGAGAGAAACAGCAAATAAAATAAATCAATATTTGGATAAGCCAAAATACATTATTCATGTTTCTAAAGGATTAGAGATGGATACAAATAAGCGAATGTCAGAGGTAATACAAGATGAAATAGATCCTCGAAACCTTAAAGGTGTAGGAGTGCTTAGTGGACCATCTCATGCTGAAGAATTAGTTTTAAGAAATCCTACAGTTGTTGCTATAGCTTCTGAGAATAACGAACTAACTAAAGTGGCGCAAGAAATTTTCCACAATAAATATTTTAGAATATATGTGAATAAAGATATAGTTGGTGTAGAAGTAGGGGGAGCCCTTAAAAATATTATAGCTTTAGGTTGTGGAATTATTGATGGTATGAAATATGGAGATAATGCTAAAGCTGCTTTACTTACTCGTGGTTTAATTGAAATTACACGATTAGGAAAAAAATTAGGTGCAGATGAAATGACCTTCTTAGGATTAGGTGGAATTGGTGATTTAGTTGTAACATGTACATCTAAACACTCTAGAAACTATAATTGTGGTTATTTAATAGGACAAGGATATTCATTAGAACAAGCTATAGAAAAATTAGATATGGTAGCTGAAGGTGTTAGAACAACAAAAGTATGTTATTTCTTATCAAAAAAATTTAATGTTTATATGCCGATAACTGAGAATATCTATAAAGTTTTATATGAAGGACTTAGCATAAATGAATGTGCAGAGAATTTAATGAAAAAAATGGCTGCAGAAGAACTAAATAAATTTGAATAAGAGTATATACAGGGATAATATTTATATACATTTAAGAAGAAATACTAGTTTTTTTGCCAAAAAAACTGAAAAAAATGCTGATTTTTTTAGTTTTTTTCGTTAGTAAAAAGCTTGATTATTCAGTGTTTATATGGTAATATTTAATAAGTGAGACGGGTAACCGTTACTCAATTATGGAGGTAAAGAATTAATGAATAAATCAGAATTAATTTCAAAAAGTTGCTGAGAAATCAGGACTACAAAAAAACAAGCAACTGCAGCTATCGAAGCATTCGTAGAAACAGTTGAAGAAACTTTAGCTAAAGGTGAAAAAATCCAAATTATCGGATTTGGTAACTTTGAAGTAAGAGAAAGAGCTGCTCGTAAAGGACGCAACCCTCAAACTAACGAAGTTATTGAAATCGCTGCAAGCAAAGTACCTGCATTCAAAGCTGGTAAAGCTCTTAAAGACGCAGTTAAATAATTAAATTTAATTCAGAAGAGGAGTTACTTATTAAGTAACTTCTTTTTTTTAAAAATGGAGGTTAATTTTGAAAAATAAAGAACAATCACAACAACTAATTAAAACTTTATTAGAAAATATTGGAGAGGATATTTCAAGAGCTGGATTGCTAGATACACCTAAAAGATGTGTAAATATGTATGAAGAGCTATTATCTAAAACAAATGTTGATCCAAAAGAAGAAATTAATACATTTTTCGAGTCAGATAATGACGAACCTATTTTAGTAAAGGATATACAGTTTTATTCATTATGTGAACATCATATGCTTCCGTTTTATGGAGTATGTCACATAGCATATGTTCCTAATAATAGAAAAATAACAGGGCTTAGTAAACTTGCGCGTCTAGTCGAAAGTGCTAGTCGTAGACTTCAAATTCAAGAAGATATGACACTAATGTTAGTAAATGCAATTGAAGAGCAATTACAACCTAAAGGTGTCTATGTAATAATAGAAGCAGAGCATATGTGTATGGCTATGCGTGGAATTAAAAAAATAGGATCAAAAACAGTTACTAGCAAAAAAACTGGTATTTTCTTAGAAGATTCAGAGTTAGTTAAAGATATTCAATATAAATTAAATTATAATTTGAAAATGACGTGGAGGAAATTATGAAAGAGATTAGTTATATTATTATAAGGGCAGAAGTGGATAATGTAAAAGTTATAACAAAAAAAACTAATAATGAAGAAGTACTTGAAATATTAAATAAAGGTGAAGTCATTATTCTTAATGTTTTTGATAATATTGTAAATTTTAAAGTTCAGGGTAGAGCAAGAATAGTATCTAATCTTGATCAAGTAGTTTCAGAATAAAAAAGTTCGCAGAATTTTTCTGCGAACTTTTTATTAATATTAGAATAGTAATTTATCTGCTCCACCAAGTTTATAGTCTAAAGCAGCCATAGCAAGCACGTTAATGAAGTGCCATGGACGGTCAAATTCCGGTTGGAAGAAGATATCAGCAAGAGCTAATTGTTCTAAAGTCCATTCAGATGAAATTGCTATTGATAAAGCTGCAATAGCACTAGAAACATCATGTTTAGACATAAATTGAGCACCTAAAATTCTGTGTGTATCTTCATCGAAGTAGATTTTCATATGAACAAGATTGTTTTCTTTTCTCATAAAATCAGGGTAAATACGTTCTTCTACATATTTAGAAGCAACTTTACCATCATAAAGTCCAACACCATTTTGTGATAATCCAGTACTTACAAATTTGTAATCAAAGAATGATAATGCAGAAGTACCGTTTACTGCAGGCATTTTAGTTTTTTGTCCCATCGCATTTAATGCAGCAACTACACCTTGACGACGCGCTAATGTTGCTAATGCGATTGGTAATTCTCCACGAGTTGGTGCATAAGGAAGAATTGTAGAATCTCCTCCAGCATAAACATCTTTAGCTGACGTTTCTAAGTATTCGTTAGTTACAACGAAGCCACGTTCAGTCATCTCTAATTCTTCACTTAACCAAGAAGCGTCTGGACGAACACCAACAGAAACAATAACAGTATCAGCTTCGTACTCACCTTTGTCAGTTACGACTGAAGTTACTTTTCCATTTTCACCTTTAAATGAAAGAACTTTTTCTCCACCACGAACTTTAAGGTTATGTTTAGCACCTTCTTCAGTTAAAATATCTGTAAGTTCTTGGTCTAAATAAGTGTTTAAAATTCTTGGAGCAAAGTCAACGATAGTTACATCAATTCCTTGTTTTGCATAAGATTCTGCAACTTCAAGTCCGATATAACCACCACCAACGACTACCGCTTTTTTACTATTTTGCATACAATCGTAAACAGCCTGTGTGTCTTCTGGTCCACGGAAAGTGTGAATATTTCTAATTCAATTCCTTCAAATGGAGGTTTCACAGCAACTCCTCCAGGACTTAATAATAATCTATCATATGATTGTTTTTCTTCACCAGCTGGTGTTTTTACTACAACATATTTTTCTTCTGTATTTAATTTGATAACATCACTATTACAGTGGATGTTAATTCCTTGAGATCGGTAAGATTCTTCATTAGCAAAGTGTAGTTCAGATAATGCTTTAGATGTCCCATCTAAATATGATTGACTACCTCATCCCATAAATGAAGCCCCAGCGCCTCTTTCATATAAATGAATTTCAGCATTAGGTTCATTTTTTAAAATAGTTTGAACTGCTTCGTAACCGAAGTGAGAAGTTCCAACAACTACGTATTTCATACGATTTCCTCCTATTTATTTTGAATTTATTTCCGTATAATTACTTTTTTATACAAATAGAATTTTAACATGATATAAATCGATATAAAAATAATTTGCTTGAGATTGTCAATTGAAACGCATAAATAATATGTTCTTTTTACATTAACTTATATTTGAAGAATATAAAGAAAAACATTGTAATATTTTTGATTTTAATATACTATTGATATTGATAAAATAACACTAAAAATTTAAAGTTTGATTTTTTTGACTTTTGTTTTTAATATAATAAATAGACATGTAATAATTAGATGAGGGTGAATATATGATTAAACCATTATTTGATAATATTTTTATTAAAAAAAGTTGAAGAAGAAAAAAATCAACAGCTAGTGGTATTGTACTAGCAGCTAAAGAAGAAACTTCTAATATTGGAATTGTTGTAGCTTTAGGAGAAAGTTGTTTATTATCAAAAGATAATGAAGGTGAATTATCAGAAGGAAGTAAAGTAGTATTTTCTGATGAATTTAAAAAAGTTAGTTTTAAAAATGAAGTATTTTATTTAGTTAATGAAGAAGAAGTTCTGGCATTAATAGAAGAGTAGGAGGAAATATGGTAAAAGAATTGAAATTTTCAGAAGATGCTCGTCAATCGATGAAACGTGGTGTAGATAAACTTGCTAATGCAGTAAAGATTACTTTAGGACCTAAAGGAAGAAACGTTGTATTAGATAGAAAATTTGGTTCTCCGTTAATTACTAATGATGGAGTTTCTATTGCGAAAGAAATAGAACTAGAAGATCCTTATGAAAATATGGGAGCAAAATTAGTTGCTGAAGTTGCTAATAAAACAAATGAAATAGCGGGAGATGGGACTACGACTGCTACTATTTTAGCTCAGGCAATGATTACAGAAGGATTAAAAAATGTAACTAGTGGTGCTAATCCAATCGGTATTAGAAAAGGTATGGAAAGAGCTGTAAAGGTTGCAGTTGATAAGTTACATGAAATAAGTATTACTGTAGACTCTAAAGATAAGATCGCTCAAGTTGGAGCTATATCAGCTGCTGATGAAGAAGTAGGTAAATTTATATCAGAAGCAATGGATAAAGTAGGTAATGATGGAGTAATAACTATCGAAGAGTCTCAAGGGTTAGAAACAACTTTAGAAGTAGTAGAAGGAATGCAATTTGATAGAGGTTATTTATCACCATATATGGTAAGTGATACAGAAAAAATGATAGCTGACTTAGATAATCCTTATGTTCTTGTAACAGATAAAAAAATTAATGCAGTACAAGAAATACTACCAGTACTAGAAGAAGTAGTTGCTGCTGCAAAACCATTACTTATTATAGCTGATGATGTTGAGCAAGATGCGGTATCAACATTAGTAGTAAATAAACTTCGTGGTACATTTAATGTTGTAGCCGTAAAAGCACCTGGTTTTGGTGAAAGAAGAAAAGCTATCTTAGAGGATATAGCAATATTGACAGGTGCAACATTAATCACAGAAGACTTAGGTCTAGACTTGAAAGATGCAAACATTACAATGCTTGGTAATGCAGCAAGAATAAATGTTACAAAAGATAATACTGTTATTGTTGGTGGGAAAGGTGAAAGAGAAAAAATAGAAGCTCGTACACAACAAATTAAAGCACTTTTTGCTGATTCAAGTTCAGAGTTTGATAGAGAAAAATTACAAGAAAGACTAGCTAAGCTTTCAGGAGGAGTAGCAGTAATAAAAATTGGAGCAGCAACAGAAACTGAGTTAAAAGAAAGAAAGCTACGTATTGAAGATGCACTAAATTCTACTAGAGCTGCAGTAGAAGAGGGAATTGTTCCAGGTGGAGGAACAGCTTTAGTACAAGTAATATCAGAGGTAGAAAAACTAGAAGCTACAGGAGATGAACAAACAGGGATTAATATAATTAAAAAAGCCTTAGAAGCTCCTGTTCGACAAATTGCTGAAAATGCAGGCTTAGAAAGTAGTGTAATAGTTGCTAAATTAAAAGAGGTTGAAATAGGTTTTGGATTTAATGCTGCCACAGAAGAATGGGTTGATATGATAAAAGCAGGAATAGTAGACCCTGCTAAAGTAACACGTTCGGCATTACAAAATGCGGCAAGTGTATCAAGTTTATTCTTATCTACAGAAGCGGTTGTAGCGGATATTTCAAAAGAAGAAAATAATACCCCTCAAATGCCCTATGATGTAGATATTAGAACAAAATATTTGAATAATTAGTTGCAATAGTTTAATATATTAATTAATAAAATAAAAGGAGATAGGAAATAATGAGAGAAATCACTGATAAAGAATTTTATGAATTATCAAAAACTGATAGCGTAAAAGTATTTGACTTTTGGGCGCCTTGGTGTGGGTCCATGTAAAATGTTAGCACCAGTATTAGAAGAAGTTTCTAATGAACTAACTAATATTGAATTTTACAAAATTAATGTAGACGAAAATCAAGAAGCTGCTGGTGAATATGGAGTTATGTCAATTCCTACACTATTAGTTATGAAAAATGGTGAAGTACTTGAAGAAAAAACAGGTTACCAACCAAAAGAAGCATTAGTAGAATTGCTATCTAAATACTAATCTACTTAATTTAAAATAAAGCTAAAAGAGGTTACTGTATTTATAGTAACCTCTTTTTCATGAAAATTAGATGAGATTAAATTATCCTCATCTAATTTTTTAATTATTAATAATTATTTAAATACTGTTCAACTTCCCAATCTGTAACTTGTGTTCTAAATGAATCCCATTCTATAGATTTTGCTTCAACAAAATTATAGAAGATATGAGATCCTAAAGCTTCTTTCATTATAGGTGAAGCCATTAATTCTTTAAGGGCTGTATAAAGTGTAGATGGTAATTCATCTATGCCATTTGCTAATCTTTCTTCGCGAGTCATAACATAAATATTACTTTTTACTTCCTCTGCAGGAGTAAGTTTATTTTCAATACCATCTAAACCTGCAGCAAGTATAGTTGACATTGCTAAATAAGGGTTGGCAGCTGGATCTACAGATCTAACTTCAATACGTGTAGATTTTCCACGAGCAGCAGGAATACGAACTAGAGGTGAACGGTTTGATGTTGACCATGCAACATAACAAGGGGCTTCATAACCGGGTACTAAACGTTTATAAGAGTTTACTGTAGGGTTACAAACTGCTGTAAAGCTACGAGCATGTTTTAAAATACCAGCTATAAATTGTGATGCTACCTCAGATAAACCATTTTTACTGTTAGCATCATAGAAGCTATTCTCCCCTTTACTAAATAGAGAAACATTACAGTGCATTCCTGATCCATTTATTCCAAACATAGGTTTAGGCATAAATGTAGCATGTAAACCGTGTTTTCTAGCAATAGTCTTAACAATTAATTTAAATGTTTGGATATTATCACAAGCTGTAATTACATCATCATATTTAAAATCAATTTCATGTTGACCAGGTGCAACTTCATGATGACTTGCTTCAATATCGAAACCTAAACGTTCTAATTCAAGAACAATATCTCTACGTACATTTTCACCTAAATCTACAGGGGCAAGATCAAAGTATCCACCGTTATCATTTAATTCAAGACTAGGTTCTCCGTTTTCTTTTAATCTAAATAAGAAAAATTCAGGTTCAGGTCCAAGATTTAAAGTATCGAATCCAAGTTTATTCATTTTAGCTAACACTCGTTTTAAATTGCCTCGTGGGTCTCCAGCGAAAGGTTTACCATTAACTGTGTATACATCACAGATAAAACGTGCAACTTTACCATACTCACTGTCCCATGAAAATACTAAAAAAGTATTTAAATCAGGGTATAGGTACATGTCACTTTCTTCAATACGAACAAATCCTTCTATAGAAGAACCATCAAACATCATTTTATTATCTAATACTTTTTCTATTTGGCTAACAGGTACTTCAACATTTTTAATAGTACCTGTTATATCAGTAAATTGTAATCTTATATATTTAACATTTTCTTCTTCGATAGTTTTTTTAAAAATTTCTTTTTTAGTAATTTTTTTAACCATTATATCTCCTCATTTTATATAAAATAACTAATATTAGAATTTATTTTTTTATTATTGTAAAAATCTTGATAAATCACCACGTCCAATAGAGCGTTCTCTAGGTAAACCATTAGGGCCTGCAAATATATCATGATGAATGATTTGTCTAATTTGTGTTGTTTCTTTAGAAACAGTTTTACCATTTATTATTTCATCAATTGCTTTTATATTAAAACCTTTGTTTAATAATTCTTTAATTGTTAATAAACTATCAATATCATTTAATGAAAAAAAGCCTTGTATTACCTTCAGTACGTTTTGGAGTAAAGAGTTTTTTTTCTTCATAATATCTTATCTGTCTTGCGCTAAGTTGAGTTATTTTTGTAACAACTCCAATTGAAAAAACAGGAAGATTTTTTTGAAATTCCTTAAACCCCATAGAACCACCTCTCTTTTGGAAATTTAGTGAAATATTTATATTGTAACTCGCATCACATGTTCATATTAACATAAATAATTTGTAAAATAAAGTAAATGTTATATAATCTAACATCAACTTTTAGTTAGCTTTATAAACCTTATATAAATATTTAAATAAATGGGTTTTAAAAATTAGAAAATCATGCTAAAATATATAGTATATAATATTGAAGAAAGGATATGTATAATGCCGATAATTTATTCTATTTTAGTCTTTATACTTTCTTTTGTTTTATTATTGGGTTCATATATAGCTTTAGTAGCTACTAATAAAATAAAAAAAAGAAGAATGGATAAAGTTTTGAGACTTGTGGCGGCGTATAGTTTAGTCGTTGCTTTAGTATTTTGTTATCAGACATTGTATTTATAGTTTGATAATTACAATTAAATAAAACGTTTGGATGTGAAAAAATTGAAGAAAGATTCCTTGTTTAAAGGAACTGCGCTACTGAGTATTAGTTTATTACTAACTAAGTTGTTAGGTGCTGTATACCTTATACCTTTTTATCAAATAATTGGTGGAGAGGAGCAGATGGCTCTTTTTAATTATGGGTATAGTTACTATGCAACAATTTTAGAAATTTCAGCTGCAGGTACTCCATTAGCGATAGCAAAATTAGTTGCTAAGTATAATGCACTTGAGCAATATGATGTTAGTAGAAGAATCGTTAAATTAGGTTCATGGCTACTTGTTGTTATGGGGATGTTAGGTTTTTGTATCTTATTCTTTGGTTCTGATTTTATTTCAGAACAAATATTAATAAGTAAACAACAAAAATTCTTACCATCTGATGGTGCTTTAGTGCTTAAGAGCTTAAGCTTTGGTATACCTTTAGTATTAGTATCAGCTGGATTTAGAGGGTTATTCCAAGCTCATGAAATTATGCTTCCTTCAGCTTTAAGTCAGTTTATAGAACAAGTAGTGAGAATAGCATTTATGCTTGGAGCTACATATTTTGTTATGAGAGTTCTTGGCTATGGTGTTGTGGAAGGTAATGTTACAGCAACTTTTGCAGCTGCGGTGGGGGCAGTGTTCTCTTTACTAACTTTACTTTATTTTTACAAAAAATATAGCCATGGTTTAGAGTACAGGCAGCACGATTCTACCAACATATATAAATCAAATAAAGAATTGGTAAAAGAATTCTTTTCTGTGTCAATTCCTTTTATATTTATTGTTGGTTTATTCCCTATACTGAATATTATAGATCAACATAACTTTATTCATGGTATGACTGCAATTGGAAAAGCGAATATTGTAGATGGAAGATTTTCATCACTACAATTAGTTAATAAAGTTGTAATGATTGCTGTAGCAATAGCTCCAGCATTCTCTAGTACATTTTTACCTTCGATTACGAGGTTATATGCTTTAGGTGATAAAAAAAAAGTGTTAGTATTCAAATTAACAAAGTTATATTAGCTCTTATGATGATAGTACTTCCGGCATTAGTTGGTATGTATATATTAGCTGATCCGTTATATTCAGCATTCTATAGTAGGAGTTTAATAAATGCAGATTTATTAAGATTTTATCTACCGCTTGCTATTTTATATTCTCTTTACAGCTTAACGAGTATAATTATGCAAGCAATAAATAGACAATTAATAAATTTAATAACAATAGTAGTTGGTTTGATTGTTAAGTTTGCTACTGTTACACCATTTGTTATGAGTTATGAAACTAATGGTGTTGTTCTATCATCAATGGCTACTTACGTTACAATGATATTAATGAATTTTGTTGTTATTAATTTCGAGATTAAATTAAGAATTGTTGAGTTTGTTAAAAAATTTATTAGTTTAGCGAGTGCTTGCTTTATCATGTTTATAGCGGTAGCAGCAGTATATGAGTCAATTATTGGAAACTTTGTTATAGAATCAAAATTATCTAGTATGACAATAATAATTATATGTGCTGTTGTTGGTGGTATATTATACTTCTTTGTTTTAAATAAATTAAAATTTGTTGAATATTTATTTAATAGAAAAATTAGTATAAAAACACTAATTAACCGTAGGAGAAGAGTATAGTGAGATTAGATAAGTATATTAGTAATATTACCGTATATAGTAGAGCAGAGACAAAAAAAATAATAAAAAAAGGTGTTTTAGTAAATAATGTTTTAGTGAAACAACCGGATTATCAAGTTGATGAAGAAAATGATCAAGTAGTTATTGATGGAAAATCTCTTTTTTATCAAAAACATGTATATATAATGATGAATAAACCTGGAAATATTATATCAGCTACTGAAGATAAAAAAGATACTACTGTTATTGACATATTAAATGAAAAGGATCGCTTATTTAAACCTTTTCCAGTCGGACGACTGGATAAAGATACAGAAGGACTTATGTTACTTACAAATGATGGTGAACTTGCTCATAAATTAATATCACCTAAAAAAGATGTAATAAAAAAATATTATGTTGAAGTTGACGGAGAATTAAAAGTTGAGCATGTAACAATTATTAGAGATGGTGTTGTTCTTGAAGATGGATATAAAACAAAGTGTGCAACACTAGAAATACTTACTTCTAATACTGAAAAAAGCAGAGCTTATATTAGTATTACAGAGGGAAAATTTCATCAAGTTAAAAGAATGATGAAATCTCTAGGTGTTAATGTAACATATTTAAAAAGATTATCTATAGGTAGTCTAGTTTTGGATGAAAGTTTAAAATTAGGTGAATATAGATATTTAACAGATACGGAACTAAAAAAATTAAAAAAATAATGGAGGGATATATTATGAATATCGATTTCAAACAAGAAGTTCAAAATCATAAGGAGGATTTATTAAAAGATCTATTTGAGTTATTAAGTGTAAATTCAGTTTTAGGTACTGATATAACAGAAGAAACACCTTTTGGTAGTGGACCTAGAAAGGCTTTAGATTTAATACTATCATTCGGAGAACGTGATGGTTACAAAACAAAAATAGTTGAAAATAAAGCTGGTCATATCGAAGTAGGGGAAGGTGAAGAATTATTTGGTATTCTTGGTCATGTCGATGTTGTACCTGTTGTTGAAGCGGACTGGATTAGCCATCCATTTAAACCTGAAGTTAGAGATGGTAAATTTATGCTCGTGGTTCATTAGACGATAAAGGACCTACAATGGCTGCATATTATGCTGTTAAGCTGCTTGATAAATTAGGAGTGAAATGGAATAAACGTGTAAGAGTTATCGTAGGTAGTGATGAAGAAACTGGATTTAGATGTGTTAAATCATACTTTGAACATGAGGAACAACCAGCATTAGGATTTACTCCTGACGCAATGTTCCCACTAGTATATGCTGAAAAAGCTCGAGTAACATTTGATCATAATCTTATTTTCAAAGATGAAGAAGGAAGTTATGATTATAAATTAGTTGAGTTTAATGCTGGTCAAGTCCTTAATATGGTAGTAGCTAGTGCAGAAGCAAAACTTAGCGGTGAAGAAAAAGATATTAAAGAAAAATTTGAAAAATTCCTTTCTGATGAAAAATTAGAAGGAGAAATAAATTCTGGAGAAGTTATTACATTAGTAGTAAAAGGAAAAGCAGCACATGGATCAACACCACAGTTTGGTATAAATGCAGGAACTAAATTAGCAGAATTTTTAAATACTTTAAACTTAGATGCAAATGGTAAAAACTATGTAAAATATATTGCTACTAGATTAGCAAATGATCCATTTGGTAAAGAATTAGGTATTGAATATTCTGATGATGAAATGGGTGCATCAACATATAATTATGGTATTTTTAAATATGATCCAGTAGAAAAAGTTGGAGTTGTTAAAACTGACTGTAGACATCCTAAGAATTTTGACCTAGTTTCTAAATTAGAAAAACTACAAGAAGAAAATATTAATATCGTTGTAACAAGTACAAAAGAAGCACATTATGTTCCAAAAGATGATGAGTTAGTTACTACATTGGTAGATGTGTATAGAAAACATACAGGTGATACAAAAAATGATGCGTTTGTATTAGGTGGAGGAACATATGCTCGTTGCCTTAAAAAAGGTGTAGCGTTTGGACTTTTATTCCCTGGTAAACAAGATACAATGCACCAAGCTAATGAATTTTTAGAAATAGAAGATTTACTATTAGCTACAGCTATTTACGCTGAAGGTATCTACAAACTTTGCTGCGAATAAAATTTTATAAAAATATTTATTCAAAGAAGTAAAAAGAATTAATATATACAAGTGAAAAAAACATTCTCAAAGATATTTGTATTTAAAAATGATGAAATAATTAAAAATATCTTTGAGAATTTTAATTATCTACAAAAAAATCATCTTGAAAAAAATTAATAAAAAAATTGTAAAAATATATATTGCATTACAGTTTAGTAAAAGAGAGTTATAGAGAAAGGAGAAGTATTATTATGTCTAAAGAATATTATCAAATGGGCTGGACATTAGATGATAATTATGAAGAAGATTATTTTTGTTCTAGAGATAATCATCGCTATTTTATTAAGAAAAATACTACTCCAATGATTGCAACACTTTCTGCTGAAGGTATTGTACCGACTCTCAGATGGACTAGAAGAATGAGCAATGGAGATGTTTTAATTGCTCAAGATTTTGAAAACGGTAGAACTTTAGATACTAAAGATATGATTGATCCTCGTATACCTGAAATATTAAGAAAAGTCCATAGTTCACCAAAATTAAAAAGAATTATGCAGGCACAAGGATATCAAGAAGAAACTGCTCATAGATCATTAGCAAATCTTAAGTCACTAATAAATGATGATTTAAGAAAAAATAAGAATATACTTCACGCAATAAACTATTTAGAAAATAATTTACCTGAAGACAAGATTGAATATACACCTTGTCATACAGACTTACACAAAGATAATTGGTTATTATCAGATAAAGGTAAATTGTTCTTAGTAGATTGGGAGCATGCAATATTAGGAGATCCAGCTATAGACATATCATTCATTCTTTATAGATATATTCCGCAAATATGTGGGGTAAATGGCTTGAAATTTATGGTCAAGAGCCTACATTAAAGTATAGAAATCGTTTGAAATGGTATATAACTTTACAAACAGTAATTATGATAGTTTGGTTCCATGAAAAGAAATTATTCTCAGATATGAATAATTGGTTAGTGTTTTTAGATAAAATTTTTAATGAATATATATAAGCGTTATTGAGGAGAAACCTAAATAATGCTTTTATTTTTTTTGTAAAAAGGTGTAAAATAATAAAAATAGAGATAATTCGTATACGGAGAAAAAAATAATGGATATAAAAAAAGTATAAACTTTATTTAATTGATTTAGATGGAACTATATATAATGGAGAAAAGGAAATAAAGTATGCTAAAGAGTTTATTGAATATTTAAACAATAACAAAATAGATTATTTGTTTTTAACAAATAATTCGACAAAAGAACCTAAAGATGTAGTTAAAAAATTATATGATTTAGGAATCCAAACATCTGAAGAGCATGTTTACACATCTAGTGAAGCTACTAAAGCATATTTAATAAAAAAAGGTTATAAAGATATATATATAATAGGAGAAAAAGGATTAAAGGAGACGTTAAGTTCATTTAATCAACATTTAGATTTAAATAACGTGGAGGCTGTTATTGTTGGTTTAGATAGAGAGCTTACATACGAAAAACTAACAGTTGCAACTAGAGCGGTTCTAGGTGGAGCTGAATTAATAGGAACTAATCCGGATACCTTACTTCCAACAGCAGAAGGTTTTATCCCAAGTAATGGAGGGCAAATAAAATATTTGGAGCATGCAACGAGTACTGCTGCTACAGTAATTGGAAAACCTAATAGAATAATAATGGAAAGTGCGATGAATTTGTTTAATTATAATAAAGATGATATAGTTATGGTTGGAGATAATTATGATACTGATATAATGTCTGGTATTAATAGTAATATTGATACAATTCACGTTCAAACTGGAGTTACAACCTTAGACCAGTTAAAAGAAAAAGAGATTCAACCAACGTATACAATAGAAGATTTATCAAAATTAATAGATTAAGTATAAAATAGGAGAATAAAATGATTATAAAAACTGAAGAACAATTAGAAAAAATGAAAGAGATAGGTTTCATTTGTGCAACTATAAGAGATGAAATGAAAAAGAAAGCAGTACCTGGAGTATCTACAAAAGAATTGGATAACATTGCAAAGGAATTATTTGAAAAGTACGGAGCTAAATCAGCTCCAATAACTGAATATGATTTTCCAGGATATACTTGTATATCATTAAATTATCAAGCTGCACACGGAATTCCATCTAGCGCAAAAATTCTAAAAGATGGAGATTTATTAAATATTGATGTTTCTGGTTGTAAAGATGGATATTACGCTGACACAGGTGTTTCATTTGTAGTTGGTGAAGTAGATGATATCATGAAACAGAAAGTATGTGAAGTAGCGGAAGAAGCCTTCTATGAGGGAATAAAACATGCTGTAGCAGGTAGCAAAATAAATCAAATTGGAAAAAATATACATAAAAAAATAAAAGAACATAAATTAGAAGTTATTGAAATTTAACAGGGCATGGAATTGGGACTTCTTTACACCAAGAACCGCAACATGTATTTAACTACTTTGATCCATGGGATAATTTATTATTAAAAGATGGTATGTGTTTAGCTGTTGAACCTTTCGTATCAACTAAAGCTAAGATAGTTACAAATACAGATAAAGATGATTGGGAATTAGTCGCAAAAGATGGTTCTTACATTGCGCAATATGAACACACAATAGTAGTTCGAGAAAATCAAGAGCCATTAATTTTAACTAAAATAGATTAATAATTTTTATAATAAGTTGACAAGATAGAAAAAATGTTTTAAGATACTACTTATTAAAAAGATAAATGGAGAGAATCAAATGGCAGAAAATTTAGTAATAGTCGAATCTCCTTCAAAAGCAAAAACAATTGAAAAATATTTAGGGAAAAAATATAAAGTAATATCTTCAAAAGGTCATGTAAGGGACCTTCCTAAAAGCAGAATGGGAGTAGAAGTACAAGATAATGGCAGTATAGGAGTAGATTATATTTCTATTCGTGGTAAAGGGGATGTTATAAAAAGCTTAAAAAAAGAAGCAAAAGGAAAGAAAGTATTTCTTGCTTCCGACCCTGATAGAGAAGGAGAAGCAATAGCATGGCATATTGCACATATTTTAGGATTAAATAGTAACGATGTAAATCGTGTTGTATTTAATGAGATTACAAAGGATGCTGTGAAAGATGCAATTAAACATCCTAGAAAAATCAATACAGATTTAGTACAATCTCAACAGGCGAGAAGAATATTAGATCGTCTAGTTGGTTATAATATATCACCTGTATTATGGAAAAAAGTCAAACCAAAATTATCTGCAGGACGAGTTCAAAATGCAGCATTAAAGTTAATTGTTGATAGAGAAGAAGAAATCCAAAACTTTATTCCACAAGAATACTGGACATTACCAATTGGCTTTATAAAAAATAGAAAGGTACTAACTGCAAATTTCTATTCATTTAAAGGTGAAAAGATAAAACTAGAAAGTAAAAAAGATGTTGATAAGATAAAAAAAGCAATTAAAGGAGAAACATTTAAAGTAATAGATGTTGCAAAATCTAAGAAAAATAGAAATGCTCCTAATGTATATATAACATCTACAATGCAACAAGATGCTTCTAGAAAAATTAATTTTAAAACACGTAAAACTATGAGCGTTGCTCAAGAATTATACGAAGGAATTAACTTGAAAAAACTAGGAGGAGTTACTGGGCTTATAACGTATATGAGAACAGACTCTACTAGGGTATCAGACGAAGCTATGAAGATGGCTAGCGAATATATAACAAAAAATTATGGTAAAGAATATTTAGCTACTTCAGTTAGTTCAAAAAAATCAAATAAAAACATCCAAGATGCTCATGAGGGAATACGTCCAACAAATATTAACTTTACTCCTGAAAGTATTAAAGAATATTTATCAAATGATCAATATAAACTTTATAAATTAATTTGGGAGAGATTTGTAGCTAGTAGGATGAGTCCTGCGGTTTATGAAACTATATCAACTACTTTTGAAAATAATAAAGTTGTTTATAGAGGAGCAGAGTCTAAACTACTATTTAATGGTTTTTTAGCAGTCTTGAAAGAAAAAGAAAAAGTTAAGTCTGTTCCTGAATTTGAAGTCGGAGAAGATGCTAAAATAAAAAGCATAGATGAAGAACAACACTTTACGCAGCCGCCAGCCCGTTATTCAGAAGCGAAACTTATAGCTGAATTAGAAGATTTAGGTATTGGCCGTCCATCAACATATGCGACAATAGTTGATACATTGCAAAAACGATATTATGCTAAACTACAAAATAAAGTATTTACACCAACTGAATTAGGTACATTAGTAAGTAAAATAACAGAAGAGTATTTTCCTGATGTAATAAATACTAAGTTTACAGCAAGTCTTGAGAATCAACTTGACGATATTGCAGAAGGTAAGGCAGAGTGGGAAAAAACAATTTATGATTTCTATTCTGGATTTAGAAAAGATGTTGAAAAAGCAGAGTCTGAAATGGAAAAGGTAGAAATTAAACAAGAACTAACCGGGGATAATTGCCCAGAATGTGGTTCGCCATTAGTATATAAATTAGGTAAATTCGGTAAATTTATCGCTTGTTCAAACTTTCCAGAGTGTAGATATACTAACACAATTCAGAAAAAAGTAGGGGTTACTTGTCCGAAATGCCATAAACATGATGTACTAGAAAAGAAATCAAAAAGAGGAAAAGTATTTTATGGTTGCGAAGGATTTCCAAAATGTGATTTTGTTTCATGGGATAAACCTATAAATCGACAATGCCCAAAATGTAATAACATCCTTTTTGAAAATAAAAAAGGTGTCTACTGCAATAATTGTGATTACAAAGAAGAAATTAAAAAATAAATATATAATAAGTCAGAAAAATATAATTTTTTTCTGGCTTTTTTTTATTTTATAGCAAGGTTATCAAGAAAAACGTTTTTTTATAAATTAAAGAAAAATATTGATAATATAACAGATAAAAGGTTTACATTGAAGATAAACATAATAGAATTATCAGAAAATTATCTTAAATTTCTTGAAAAAATAGCGATTTTTTTTCGGAATTCTATTGACAAATCCTTGTAAATATATTATTGTAAGTAAATATCAAAAGAAATTATATAAAATTAGGAGGAGATGTAATGTTAAAATTTCTAAAGAAAAATTCTTATATATCAATCGGACTTATGTTATTTGCACTATTCTTTGGTGCTGGTAATTTAATTTTCCCAGCATTTTTAGGTCAAAACGCTGGAAGTAACTTACCAGTAGCAATGACTGGATTTATTATTATGGGGGTTGGACTTCCACTATTAGGTGTATTAGTTATGGGATATTCAGGAGCTGTAGATTTACTAGAATTATCTAGTAGAGCAGGTAAGGTTTTTGGTGTAACTTTTACTACACTACTTTATTTAACAATTGGACCTTTCTTTGCAATTCCTAGAACTGGGACAACAACATACGAATTAGGTCTATCTAGTTTCTTCCCAGAAAGTAGTCAAATTGTTGCGCAAGCAGTATTTTTAGCAATTTTTATGGGATTAACTTTATGGTTATCAATTAGCCCAAATAAACTTGTTGATAGAATTGGAACAGTAATTACTCCAGTATTATTATTATCTATGGTAATATTAATTATTGCTTCATTAGTTAATCCAATGGGAAGTGCTCAAGCACCTACTGAACTTTATTCTACAAGTTCAACAGCATTCTCTAATGGACTAATGGAAGGATACAATACAATGGATGCTTTAGCTTCATTAGTATTTGGTATTATTGTTATCAATGCTGTTAAATTATATGGAGCTAAAACAAAAAGTGAAGTATTTAAAAATACTACAAAAGCAGCAGTTATTGCAGCAATATTACTAGCGTTAGTTTATGTATTTATTTCTAATATTGGAATGACTTCAGTATCTGTATTAGGATTACAAAAAACTGGAGCTGGAGTATTAACTGGAGCTACTACTTACTACTTTGGTTCAGTAGGAAAAATTTTATTATTCGTAATCGTATTTTTAGCTTGTTTAACTACAAGTGTAGGTTTAGTAACAGCTTGTTCAACTTATTTCGTAAGATTATACGATAAAATTAGTTATAAAGCTTACGCAGTAGGATTAACTGTTTTCTCTTTTGCTGTTGGTAACTATGGATTAGCTGCTATTATTAAAGGGGCAGTACCAGTATTAGTACTTTTATATCCATTAACAGTTGTATTAATTCTATTAGGTTTCTTAAATAATTTATTTGGTGGTAAAAAAGTTGTTTATGTGACTACAGTTACACTTACAGCATTATATAGTCTATATGCAACAATAACTTCAACTCTTGGAGTATCGGTAGCAGCTATTGATAATATTTTAGTAAAAGTATTACCTCTTCAAGGTGATTTTGCTTGGATTAACTTCGCTGTCGTAGGAGTAGTATTAGGGCTAGTATTATCATTAAAATTTAAAAAAACAATAAATGACTAATAATTATTTATAAAGAAAGTACAAACTATTTTGTACTTTCTTTTTTTTATTCAAAAAATGATTATTGTATTTTGACATTAGTAGAAAGCAATGGTATTATATATAAGACATAAAAAAATTATAAGATAAGGATTATTATCACTATAAAAATTTTTTATAGATATAGGAGTAGCAATGGTACTAGAATTTAAAGAATATAAAAAAAGAAAGTTAAAAAAATACAGTATTAGAGTTAGACTTAAAAGCTAGATAGTGGTGAAATACTAACGATAGTAAGTAACGAAGTAGAAAGTTTACAATTAATAAAAAAACTCTATTAAAGATAAAGTTAGTTATAAAGGGAAAAATTTTTATTTAATGATAAAAAATGCATCAAAGGAAAAGATTAATATTTACTGATGATTTTGGTTTTTTTATAATCATTTATCATTAACGAAGAATTTCAGGAAGATTTTACCATTATTTAATGTTAATTTATCAAAAGAAGACATTATAAAAGAATTTGAGTCTATAGATTTAAAAACCAGGTGTGAAATATAAAAAACTATCTAAAAATGAAAAGATAAAACTGCACACCCTATTTTCAATTTTAATAAACCAAAGCTTAATAGTCGTTGACTATTCTGAAGAGACTTTAACCTCAGAGGATAAACATCAAATCAGAGAGTTAATATTATCAAAATCAAATAACGAAAATATAGTAATATTAGATACTATACTTAATCAATATAATGATATTGCAGACTATATATTAGTAATATCTGATAATGTTAAGTCATATTATGGTTCAATAGATGATGTACTAATTATTAGATCACTTGTTGCAGTAAGTATATCTAATCATCATAATCTAGAAAATATTCTTAAAGATTATCAATACACAGTTGATGATGAAGGTGAAGTTGTAATTAGAGAAGAAGTCTTAGAAGAAGTACTTTTTGAATTACTAAAAAAATAATATAGATGTGTATCAAATAAGAAATCTAGGTGAAAAAAATAAAAACTTTACCAAGGGAAAGGAGAAGAACTATAATGTTTTTTTAATAGAATTTGGAAAAAAATATTTAGAAGAAATTTCAACTATCTTTTTGGATTAATAGTTTTACTAATAAGTACAGGTTGTATATATAATCTAAAATCAATATCAACGTACTATGAAATACCAGAAATTAATACAATGTTTAATATTGTATTAAAAAGTCATTTTAATTTTAGTTATTTTTCATTATGGGGATAAATTATATTTATTCTTATAGAGAAGATTATATAACAAAAGTTAGTACATTGTTAATAATGAAGAATAAGAAAGTAAGTCGTGATATTTCTTCAATTTTAGCAAGTTTGATTTACTTTTTTGTATATTATTTAATATTAGTTTGTGGAACGTATGCAGTGTTGTATTCAAAAAGTAAAGGAACATTCTTAGATATTAGAGATACTTTTCCTTACAGGTCATACAATATATTCTTATATGTTAATGATTATATTAATGCTGTTATTTGCAAACTTAGTATTTTTATTAATGATATCTTTATTTAATAATACTAATATAGCTATTGCATTGTCTCTACTATTTTTTGTTGGTGGAGATGTAGTATCAAAACTATTAGAATCTCGCATATCATTTTTATCAGGTAAACTAGATAATAGTATCCTAAACATATTTGCAAAAGTATTTAGTAACCTTAATCAAAATATTGATTTAAATGTAGCGACTTTCTTACCATTAGTTTTAAATATGGTAGGATTAGTATTGGTGATTTTTGTTGTTAGATTAATAAAAAGAGTAGTTTCATAATAAAAGGAGATTGAATAGAAAATAATGGATTCACAAATCATAATACAGTATCTAATTGTTTTACTAAGTTTAATAGTGTTAGAAGGGTTACTTTCAGCAGATAATGCAATTGTTTTAGCGGTTATGGTAAGACATTTACCACTTAAAGAACAAAAACATGCTTTACTATATGGGCTTGCAGGAGCATTGATTTTTAGAATTATTGCTATATTCTTAATAACAATATTAGCTCAATATTGGCAAATTCAAGTCCTAGGTGGTTTATATTTACTTTTTATGGCTGGTAGTCATATCAAAGAATTTTTTGATAAAAGAAAAAATACTACAGAAGAAAAAGTTAAAGAACCTAAAAAACAAAGTGGTTTTTGGTCTACAGTAATTAAAGTTGAGTTAACTGATATTGCTTTTGCAATTGATTCTATCTTAGCAGCTGTAGCAATAGCAATTACTTTACCACACATCTCTGAAACTTCAATTGGTGGAATAAACCTTGGACAATTTTCTGTGATGGTTATAGGAGGATTTGCTGGAGTAATAATAATGCGTTATGCAGCAAACATTTTTATAAGAGTGTTAGAAAAAAAACCAGGTTTAGAAGTAGCAGCCTTTTTAATTGTTGGCTGGGTAGGGATAAAGCTTTTTGTTATAGCTGCAGCTCATGAGAAATTAGCTCTAATACCAGCTGATTTTCCTCACTCAACTTTATGGACAGTAATATTTTGGGCAGTATTACTTGGACTATTAGTCTGGGGTGTACTCGTATCAAAAAGATTTGAAGAAAAATAATAAGAAAGAAACTAGAAATCGTAATTCTAGTTTCTTTTTCTTATGTACAATAACTATTATATGTGATATAATTTTTTACTATAATAAGATTTAAATTATGTAGCGGAGGTGTAAAAATGGCATTTGATGGTTTTTTTGTTAGAAAACTAGTAGAGGAATTTAATGAATCTATATTATATTCTCGTATAAATAAAATTAACAATCTATCGAATGATGAATTTATTTTTTTCTATCAGAAAAGGGAAAAATTTAAAATTATATGTGTCAGCTAATTCTAGTGCATCAAGAATTCAATTGACAAATAATAGTTATGAAAAATCCCCAAACACCTTCAAATTTTTGTTCAGTACTAAGAAAAATACTTGATGGGTGGAATAATAGAGGAAATCAATCAAATAAATAATGATAGAATTATTAAAGTTTAAAAATAAAAGAACTTTTGATGAGTTGGGATATGAAAAAAATATTATTTTTTTAATAACTGAATTAATGGGTAAACACTCTAATATTATATTAACAAATAGCGATAATATAATAATTGAGTCATTAAAAAAATAGCTATAGTTTAGAGTTCTGTCGCTCAACTATTTCTAATATGGAATATGTTCTTCCACCAACAGTTAAAAAAAGTATAATCCCTTTAACTTTAGTGAGTATTCTGATTTGATATGTGATAAAAAAATGATAAAAAAGTTCTTAATTAAGAATTTTTTTATGGAGTGTCATCAGTTTTAAATAACTACTTTTTAAATAGAGAAGAGGATACTCTAGAATCTTTTTAGAGAGTTTTGCAAAAAAATTTTTTTCATCATATAATGAACCAACACTTTTTAAAAAAATGGCAATAAAAAAATGATTTTTTTACTACTTTGACATTATAAGTAATAAAGATAATATTAAATTTGATAGTCTTTCTAGGTTGTTAGATTTTTTTATTATATGGATATCCAAAAAAAGAATCAAGCAATAAAAAAATACGGAAAAAAAAGAATTATTCAATTTTATAAAGAATAAATTGAGTAGATTAAATAAGAAAAATAAAAAAATATTAAATAAAGAATTATTAGAAGCAAAAAGAAAAAGATGACTTTAAATTAAAGGGACAATTACTTATTTCTAATATATACTTATTTAAAAAAATAATATACCAGAAGTTGTTACATTGCAGAATTTTTTTATAGTGAAAATTTAGAAGATATATCTATTGAATTAGATCCAAATATAAGTATTGAAAAAAATTCAGAGAAATATTTTTGAATTATATAAAAAGAATAAGAGAACTATTGAAAAATCTATATGAGCAAATAGATATAACAAAAAAAGATATCTCTTATTTTTGAAACTTTGAGTTTTCAAATTGAGAATGCTGGTAAAAACAGATTTATTAGAAATAAAAAGAAGAATTGATAAATTCTGGATATCTGAAAAAAAGATAAAAAAATAAAAAAAGTACAAAGAAAAATAATTACCTAATAATAAAAATATAATGGTATAGACATTTATGTAGGTAAAAATAATATTCAAAAATGATACTATAACAAATAAATTGGCAAGAAGAGATTATCTTTGGTTCCATGCAAAAGATATACCAGGAAGCCACGTAGTAATTTTTGATAATAATCCAGATGAAGAAACGAAAAGAGTAGCTTCTATGCTTGCGGGGTATTTTTCTAAATTTAAAAATGAAAATTATGTGTCTGTTGACTCAACACTGATAAAGAATGTTAAAAAAATTTCAGGAGCCAAACCTGGAATGGTGACTTATACTGATCAAAAAACAGTAAAACAAAAAATTGATAAAATCTTTATAAATGATTTATTAGTAAAAAATAATTAATGTAAAATTTGAAAGGTGTGTGTTTAATGAATAATAAATTAGATAGAAAAACTGCTTTCAAAGATACATTACCTACTGTATTCGGGTATATAGGGATAGGTTTGGCATTTGGTATTATTGCAAGTTCAGCAGGTTTAAATATTTTTTTAGTTGGGGCAATGTCGTTATTTATTTACGCTGGTAGTGCACAATTTATTACTGTGAGCATGCTTTCAGCAGGAGCACCAATAATCTCCATAATTATAGCGACTTTTCTAGTTAATTCAAGAATGATTCTAATGAGTATGTCAGTAGCGCCGTTTTTTAAAGAGTATAGCTTATTTAAAAATATTTCTATTGGAACATTTTTAACAGATGAAAGCTATGCTCTTGGAATGAATAAACAAAATTATACGAATGGAAAATTATCATACGAGTGGTTTAATACTGCAAATATAATATCTTATATGACTTGGGGAATTTCTTCAGTTATAGGAGCATTGTTAGGTAGCGTAGTAAAAAATCCTTACGGACTAGGATTGGATTTTGCTTTAGTGGCAATGTTTATAGGTTTACTTTATTTACAAGTTATTTCAGATTTTACTATAAAGAAAAAAGTTCAGATAATTGTAATAATAATTGTTTTATTTTTAGTATTTTTTGGAATGATTATTTTACCAAGTAACGTTCTAATTATTATTGTTACTTTAATAGGGTGTACAATAGGGGTGGTATTAAAAAATGTTATCCATTAATTATATTATATTAACTATAATAGGTTGTGCAGTTGTAACGTGGTTATCAAGAGTAGTGCCATTTGTTTTATTAAAAAAATTTGATTTACCAAAAGCGGTTATTGAGTTCTTAAGTTTTGTACCAATTGTAATTATGTCTACATTATGGTTCAATAGTTTATTTATACAAAACATAGGAGAGCTTCCTAAGATTAACTATGAAAAATTTGATAACTTCATTACCTACTGTATTAAGTGCAATTATTTCTAAAAAAATCTATTAGTTATAGTAATAACTGGAATTATATCTCTTGCAATAGTGAGATATGTAATGTAAGAAATAATTAACTATATTAAACAAATATTGATTTTAAAATATTTTAATTTAGTGTGTCTAATAGTTTAATTTTCAGGCGATTTGTGGTATTATAAAAAGATAATAAATGATAATAGAGGAATCAAAAAAATGGAGAAAGGCTTATTAATAGTTTTATCAGGTCCTTCTGGTGTAGGAAAGGGAACTGTTAGAAAACGAATTTTTGAAAGTAATGATGTTGGCTTTGAGTATTCAATTTCTATGACTTCTAGAGGGATGAGACCTGGTGAAGTAGATGGGGTTGACTATTTTTTCAAAACAAAAGAAGAATTTGAACAACTTATTGAACAAGGTGAATTACTTGAATATGCACAATACGTAGACAATTATTATGGGACTCCTGTAAAGTATGTGCGTGAAACTATGGATAAAGGGAAAGATATCTTTTTAGAAATAGAAGTACAGGGAGCAAGCCAAGTGAAAAGTAAAATCCCTGATGCATTATTTATATTTTTAGCTCCTCCTAGTATTGCTGATTTAAAAACTAGATTAAGAGGACGAGGGACAGAAAGCGATGAAGTAATTGAATCTCGAATAGCTAAAGCTAAAAAAGAAATAAATATGATGCACTTATATGACTATGTTGTTGAAAATGATGAAGTAGATAAAGCAGTAGAAAGAATTAAAGCTATAATAACAAGTGAGCATTTAAAACGCGAACGTATAGAGATGAAATATCGAAGAGCTTTATTAGAATTAGAAGAAATGTAGGAGAGAATAAATGTTATATCCAAAATTAGATGTATTAAAATCAAAAGTAAATTCAAAGTATATGTTAGTTTCATTAGCAAGTAAGAGAGCTCGTGAATTGTTCTCAGACCCAGAAACAAAAAAATTAGATAACTATGTATCTCATAAAGAAGTTGGAAAAGCACTTGAAGAAATAGCTGAAGGTAAAGTATCAGTTTTAGAAAAATAATAATTTAACATAATTTATTTACAAATACTTTATTATAGTGTAAAGTAGTATAAGTATTTTCTTTGAGTGATCGCGGCAATTTTGCTGAGGAAAGTCCATACTCACACTGACTGAGATGTCAGTAGTGTTCAACGCTAAACGAAAAAATAAGTTTAGGCACCTTTTTAAGGTGACGGCAGAAAATATGACCTAAGTAGTTTCTATATGGTCATATATCTTGAAAGTGCCACAGTGACGAAGTTCATATAGAAATGTATGAAGTGGAACGCGGTAAACCCCTTGAGTGAGCAATTCAAATTTTGGTAGAAGCACTTACTTCGCAGAAATGAATGTAGGAGTAGGAAATATGTATACATATTTAGACAGATGATCACAACTATTGTTACGAGGGTAGACTAGTCCCGATTGAGTAAGATAGATACAGAATATGGCTTATGATAAGAAAATAACTAGTTCTAGGGGCTCTTTAGAGCCTCTTTTTTAAGGAGGAAGAAATGAAATATAATTTAGTAGCAACAACACCTATGGGTATAGAAGCTATTGTAGCTAAAGAAGTACAAGAGTTAGGTTATGAAACAAAAGTAGAAAATGGTAGAGTATATTATTCAGGAGATAAGAGAGCTATAGTTCGCTCTAATTTATGGCTTAGATGTGCAGATAGAGTAAAAATTGTAGTAGCTCAATTTCCAGCTTATACATTTGAAGAATTATTTGAAAAAACTAAAGAGATAGAATGGGATAAATATCTCCCAGTAGATGCAAAATTCCCAGTAGATGGGCGAAGTCATAAATCAACTTTATTTAGTGTGTCTGACTGTCAGTCGATTGTAAAAAAAGCAATTGTTGAAAAAATGAAGAAAAGTTACGGGGTAACTGGTTGGTTAACTGAAACAGGTGCTAGATATCGATTAGAAATAATTATGTTAAATGATATAGCGACAATATTGTTAGATACATCAGGAGATGGATTACATAAAAGAGGATATAGAGCAAACAAGGTACAGCACCATTAAAGGAAACACTTGCTGCAGCTATGGTAAAATTAACTAACTGGAAAGGTGAAACACCATTATATGACTTGTTCTGTGGTTCAGGTACTCTGTTAATAGAAGCGGCTATGGCTGCACAAAACATGGCACCTGGTATTAATAGAAATTTTGATTTTGAAAAATGGCCATGGATGCCAAAAGCGTTAGTTGATGAAGAAAGAAATAAAGCTGAAGAAGCAATTGACTATGAGAAGGAATTAGAGCTATACGGTTCTGATATTGATCCAAAAATGATTCAAACAGCTGAAAATAATGCTGAAGAAATTGGTTTAGCTGGGGTTATTAAGTTTAAACAAATGTCGGTATATGATTTTGTTGTAAAAAAAGAAGCTGGTTGTGTAATAGCTAATCCGCCGTATGGAGAGCGTTTGGGAGAGAAAAAAGAAGTAGAGAATATGTATAAATATTTAGGGGCCGCGCTTAAAAACCAAAAATACTGGTCGCTGTATATATTGACTTCTAATAAAATGTTTGAACATTTATATGGTAAGAAGGCAACTAAGAGAAGAAAGTTATTCAATGGTTCCATTGAGTGTACCTATTACCAATATTGGGGCGAAAAGCTAAGATAATATTTGACAATATGAAAAATATATCATAAAATTAAATAATAGATTAATTATTTATCTTATATAAAAGGAAAAGAGGTTAAAAGTTTATGCATCTAACTAAAAGTACTGAACAAGCAATATGTATAATGGTTATGCTTTATTTACAGGATAGACATATTTATTTAAATTCAAAGGAAATAAGTAAACGTCTTAATATATCACCAACATACTTAAAAAAAATTATGAGAAAACTAGTTGTCCATAATCTTGTAAAAGCTAACACTGGAGTAGGTGGAGGATATAAATATCGTAGTAATAAAACAGTTACATTATATGACGTATATGTTGCTCTAAATGGTGAAGTAGAAGTCTTTGTTTTAAAAACTGACTATGTTTCTAAAATATTTGAAGGAGCATTAGCTGTTGATAAACGTTATAGTGAGTATTTAAAAAAAGTAAATACAATTAATCATTCAATTAAAGAAGCGCTTGAGCAAATTACTATAGAGGAAATAGTAGAAGACATTCTTGATGATAATTCAAGAATAAGACTTGATTGGAATAATTGGGAAGAAGAATTTAAACGAGTAAATGTATTTTTCAAAGGATAAAAATAAAAGACTATAGGAAAAACCTATAGTCTTTTTTGCATTTAATATTTAAAGTGCTGAGGCGAAATCTTCTATGAATTTATCAATGTTTTCAAAATCTTCATCAGTATCTGCTTCAATTTCAATTTTCAGATTTTCAGTAGGATTAGTTGCACCTGTTTTTGCTATTTGGTCATTAAATTGATCGACACAAACACAGTATTGTTCATAAATAGTGTCTCCAGTTCCGATTACTCCATAGACTTTTCCAGAATAATCTTTTTGACCAATTTCTTCAAAGAATTCTTCCATCTCTTCAGGAAGATCCCCTTCACCATATGTATATGTTGCTACAATAAAGGCATCGGCATCATCTAAAAAATCGTAATCAACCATATCTTCAATAAATAGTTTTTTTCAATTTCTATTCCTTTTTGTTCTTCGAATTTTTCTATAATTAAATCTGATAACATTTCAGTGTTACCTGTTAAACTTGCGTACACTAATTTAATATTCAAGAAAATCCCTCCATTCACTAATTAATAATAATAACTAGTACTATTATAACTTAATAAAAATGTTAAGTAAATATATTAATAACTATTTAAATAAAAAAATGAGTAACAATAGAAATAATTAGTATATTTTATTCTACGTTTTTTATAAGGAAATACATGGAAAAACATTTGTATTAATGTTTATTATTAGTTTTTTCTTTCTCATTGTGATAATATTATAAAGGTAAAAATTTAGTAATATATCAAAATTTTGGTCAAAGCATTATTTTGCAATTACGTTAAAATATATGGAGGTACTATGACTGAATTTTTAAAAGAATATGATGTTATTGTAATCGGAGGTGGTCATGCTGGAATTGAGGCAGCATATGCATCTAGTAGAAAAGGTGTGAGTACTTTAATGATTACAATCAACCTAGATACAATTGGTTTTATGCCATGTAACCCTAGTGTAGGTGGACCTGCAAAAGGTATAGTAGTTCGTGAGGTAGATGCACTTGGAGGTTTAATGGGTCGTGTTGCAGATAAAACAAATATTCAAAGTAAAATGCTAAATACTGCAAAAGGGCCAGCGGTTCGTGCACTTAGAATGCAATCTGATAAAGTTGAGTATCAATTAGAAATGAAAAGAATATTGGAAGATACTCCAAATTTAGATATTGAACAAGCTATGGTTAAAGAACTAATTATTGAAAATAATAAAGTGGTTGGCTTAAAAACAATGTTAGGGACTGCTTATAAGGCTAAAACTGTTATTATTACTACGGGAACTTATTTAAGGGGAGAAATAGTAATCGGAGATATAAAATATTCATCTGGTCCAAATCATCAAATGCCCTCAATTGATTTACCTAAACAGTTGGAAGAGCTAGGATTTGATTTAGTTAGGTTTAAAACAGGAACCCCACCTCGAGTTAATGCAGATAGTGTTGATTTTTCAAAAACTGCTATTCAACCTGGAGATAATGAGAAACATGCTTTTAGTTATGAAACAACAGAATATGTAGAAGATCAAGTTCCATGCTGGTTAACTTATACTAATAATTCAACACATGAAATAATTGATAAAAACTTAGGGCGTTCGGCTATGTATTCTGGAGTAATACAAGGAACAGGACCAAGGTATTGTCCAAGTATCGAAGATAAATATGTTCGATTTAATGATAAAGAAAGACATCAGTTATTCCTTGAACCAGAAGGTAGAAATACTAAGGAAATTTATGTTCAAGGATTATCAACTTCTTTACCAGATGATGTACAGCGTGATATGGTTCACAGTATAGCTGGGTTGGAGAATGCGGTAATAATGAGAAATGGATATGCAATTGAATATGATGCAATTAATCCAACGACATTATGGCCAACGCTTGAAACTAAGTTGATTGATGGACTTTTTACTGCTGGTCAAATTAATGGTACTAGTGGTTATGAAGAAGCTGCTGGTCAGGGAATAATGGCGGGAATAAATGCCGCATGCAAGGTTTTAGGAGAAGAACCTATGATACTAGGTCGAGATGAGGCTTATATTGGTGTTTTTAATTGATGATCTAGTTACAAAAGGAACTAATGAACCTTATAGATTATTGACATCTAGAGCTGAGCATAGGTTATTATTAAGACATGACAATGCTGATATGCGCCTAACTGAAAAGGCATATGAATATGGACTAATTACAGAAGAAAGATATAAAAAAATTCTGTGATAAACGTAATGCAGTTCAAAAATGAAATAGAGCGATTAAAAACATTTAGAATTACACCAACTCAAAAAAACTTTAGAAAAAAATTACAAGAACTAAATAGTGCAGAAATTAGAGATGGTATATTAGCAATAGACATGTTAAGACGACCAGAGTTGTCTTATGAAAAATATAATGTACTTAGCTGAAGATGATACTAAATTAGCTAGGGATGTTATTGAACAAGTTGAAATAGAGGTTAAATACGAAGGGTATATCAAAAAAATCATTACAACAAGTTGAGAAACTTAAAAAAATGAATGAGATGAAAAATCCCAAAAGACCTGGATTATGATGATGTTCCAAGTTTAGCAATAGAAGCAAGAGAAAAAAACTTAAAAAAGTTTTACCACTTACAATCGGTCAAGCATCACGTATTTCAGGTGTTAATCCTGCAGATATCTCTATTCTATTAGTATTCTTGGAACAACGAAGAGGAAGAAATGATGAATAAACAAGAGTTTTATAATAAGGTAACAGAACAAACAGGTATTGAATTAAGTGAAAAACAAAAAAATCAATATCAAAGATATTATGAGTTAGTTGTTGAGTGGAATCAAAAAATAAATCTTACAGCAATTACTGAGGAAGAAGAGTTTTATTCAAAGCACTTTTATGATTCGATATCACTAGCTTTTTTCAAGGATTATAGTAATGTTGATAATATTTGTGATGTTGGAAGTGGAGCAGGATTCCCATCAATACCACTTAAAATTTTATACCCAAATCTTGAAGTTACAATTGTTGATTCATTGAATAAACGTATAAAATTCTTAAATTTATTAAAAGATGAATTAGAGTTAACTAACTGTAATTTTATTCATGCTCGTGCAGAAGAAATTGGACAAAATAGAGACTATAGAGAAAAGTTCGAAATTGTAACTGCTAGAGCAGTAGCTAGATTAAATGTACTTTCAGAATTATGTTTACCTCTTGTAAGAAAAAATGGATACTTTTTAAGTTTGAAGGCACAAAAAGCAGAAGAAGAAACAAAAGAAGCGTTAAATGCGATAAAGTTGCTTGGTGGTAAATTAGAAAAAGATTTAGAGTTTTCTATTGAGGGTGAAGAGCGCCATATACTAGAAATAAGAAAGGCTAAGGAAACTCCAAATAAATATCCTAGAAAAGTAGGAACACCAAATAAAAAGCCATTATATTAGAAAAAAAGGGATTAAAGTAAAAAATTACTTTGATTCCTTTTTATATTAATTTCACCTTTTGTTGTAAAAAAATTATAAAAAAACGTTTTTTTATAAGAAAAAAATAAGATAAATTTTCAAAAAACTCTTTACATTTTTTTGATTTTATATTATTATAGTGAAATAATAATATAAAACAGGAGGATGTATATGCAAAAAAGAAGTGTGAGAGATTTTCTTAATATAATTTTAAATGGTACTGCACTAGGGGTCGTAGCAGGTTTAATTCCAAATGCAGTATTGAGTACATTATTCAAGTATTTAGGAAAACACTTTGCGGCTAATGTGTTTACAACATTATCTCAAGCGATGTATTTATTACAATTTTCTATTCCAGTGCTAGTTGGTATGATAGTTGGACAAATGTTAAAATTCAAACCACTAGAATCAGCAGTTTTAGGTGCAACTGTTTTAGCAGCAAGTGGATCATTAACATTTAATGCGAATTTAAAAGCTTATACTGGAGTGCCAATGGGAGATTTATTTAACGTTATGTTAATAACTGCAATTGGTGCAATAGCAATATCATTAGTAAAAGATAAATTTGGTTCTGTTACAATTATATTTTTACCAATAACTGGTGGGATTAGTAGCAGCACTAGGATTAGTTACGTTACCTTATATGAAAAGTTTAACAAATCTATTAGGACAAATAATATTTAAATTTACAACATTACAACCTATATTAATGTGTATGTTAATCACAATGTCGTTTGCATTCTTAATTGTAACACCGGTATCAACTGTTGCTATGGGATTAATACTATTTAAAAATGCGAATTATGTTGGTGCAGGTGCTGCAACGCTTGGACTAGTAGCAGCTGCGGCAGTTTTATCAATTGGAACTTTTAGAGCTAAAAGTAAAGGTGCTAGTATAGCTATTATTCTAGGTGCTATAAAATTAATGATGCCTAACTGTGCAAGACGTCCTCAGTTATTTTTACCAATCCTAACGACAGCGGCAATAACTGGACTTTCTGGTTATTTCTTAGGGATCCAAGGAACTCATGAAAGTGCAGGGTTCGGTATCATTGGACTAATTGGGCCAACTAAAGCTTACGAGATGAATCCTGGAAGTTTAGTACAAATAAGTTTAGCGTTCTTTGTAATTCCATTTACGGTTGCGTTTCTCGCTGATAGACTGTATTCAGATGTACTAAAATTATATAAGTCAGAAGTTTATAGACCAGAAAATTATTAAAATAAAAAAGAAGGTGTTCAATTTTGAATATCTTCTTTTTTGTTTTAATAATTATTATGAATAGGTTGACAAAAAAGTTTTCTAATTATAAAATTAAATTATAAATATAAGTGAAGGAGTGCTCATTATGAAAATTTTATTTGCGGGAGCAGGAGCTCTAGGATCAAGGTTTGGCTATTTGCTATTTAAAAATGGTGAAGATGTTACTTTTGTTGATACTTGGAAAGATCACGTTGAAAATATAAAAAATAATGGATTACGTGTTATTATTGATGATAAGGAACTAGGATATTATAATATTCCAACGTACTATCCAGAGGATGCACAAGGAAAGTATGATGTTGTTTTTGTAGCTACAAAGTCTATGCAACTAAGAAGTATGTTAACAAAGGTAAAACATCTTATGCATGAAAATACAAAAATCATATGTATACTGAATGGACTAGGGCACGTTGATACTCTTAAAGAATTTGTAAAAGAAGAGAATATTCTAATTGGTGTGACATTATGGACGAGTGGTTTGGGAGGACCTGGTGTACTTAAAGCTTATGGATCAGGGAAAACAGAAATAAAGCAAGTTAAGGAAGAAAATCTTGAGGATACTAAAGGCTTAATAGATAGATTAAATAAAGCAGGATTAAATATGAAGTATTCAGATAATACATTCCAATCTATTTGGCATAAAGCTGGACTAAACTGTGTATTGAATACGTATTGTACACTGATAGATTGTAATATTGGTGAGTACGGAAGTTTTAAACAAAATTTAGAATTAACTAGAGCAGTACTAAATGAAGTTACAGCTGTTGCAAAAGCTGAAGGTGTTGAAGTGAATCAAGAATTAGTTGAAAATAATATTGAAAACTTATTTGATCCTAGTACGGGAGGGTTACATTACCCATCATTATATCAAGATATGAAAAATGGAAGATTAACGGAAATAGATTATTTAAATGGAGCTATATCTAAATTAGGTAAGAAACATAATATTCAAACGCCAGTTTGTGATGCTGTAACATTAATGATTCACGCTAAAGAATTTATTCGAGGAAATAAATAAAAGAAACTATTAATATTATGGACAAACAGAGGCTCTGATTAAAGATAAATCAATGTTTTACTTGTATTTTTTTATTAAAAAAGGTATAATTATTCGTATGTTCATTTGTCTATTTTAAATAGGAGGAAAAATTATGGTATTAGAAGTAAATAATGAACTAGGTCACGTATCAATTAGTGATGATGTTATTTCAACTGTAGCAGGTGGAACAGCAGTAAGTTGTTACGGTATAATTGGTATGGCTAGTAAGAATCAAGTTAAAGATGGAATTATAGAAATCTTAGGAAAAGAAAATTATTCAAAAGGAATAGTTGTTAAACAAGATGAAGATAAATTAGTAATAGATTTATATATAATAGTTATGTACGGAACAAAAATATCTGAAATAGCTAGTAATGTTCAGTCATCAGTGAAATATCAAATAGAAAAAACACTAGGTGCTAAAGTGAATGAGGTTAATATCTTTATTCAAGGCATTAAAATAAGTAATAAATAGGAGGTAGCGCATTGGAAAAAATCAATGGACTAGTTCTAGCTAAAATGATAGATTTAGGTTCTAAAAATTTAGCTAAGAATGCAGAAAAAATTAATTCTCTTAATGTTTTCCCAGTTCCTGATGGTGATACAGGAACAAATATGAATTTATCAATGTCTTCAGGTGCGAAAGAAACAGCAGCGAATGTTGTAGAAAATATCGGTGAGTTAGGAAAGTCATTCTCTAAAGGTTTATTAATGGGAGCTCGTGGTAACTCAGGAGTAATTCTTTCACAATTATTTAGAGGAATGAGTCAACATATAGCTGGTAAAAGTGAGATTGACGCTAAAGAATTTGCAGCTGCTATTCAAAATGGTGTTAGTATAGCGTACAAAGCTATAATAAAACCGGTTGAAGGAACAATCTTAACTGTTGCACGTGAAGCAGCTGAAGCAGGTGTAAAAGCTGCAGAAAATACTACTTCAATTATAGAAGTTATGGATGCAATTTACTTAGAAGCTCAAGAGTCTCTTAAGAGAACACCTGAATTATTACCTATTTTAAAAGAAGTTGGTGTAGTTGACTCAGGAGGTCAAGGGTTAGTATGCGTGTACCAAGGTTTTGTAGCTGCATTAAAAGGTGAAGAAATTGAAGGGTTAGATACAGTAGAAACTAACGTAGTTGATATGCAATTTGAAGATGATCACGATATGGATTTCATGAGTCCAGAAGATATCGTTTATGGTTTCTGTACTGAATTTACAGTTCGTCTTGATAAAGATAAAAAAGAATTTAATGAAGATAAATTTAGAGAAGATATGAGTAAATTTGGTGATTCATTACTTGTTATTTCTGATAGTGAGTATGTTAAAATTCATGTTCATACTGAAACACCTGGTGAGGTATTTAACTACGGTCAACAATATGGTGAACTTATCAAAATCAAATCTGATAATATGCGTGAACAGCACAGAGAAGTGTTAAGAAAACAAGAAGCAAAACAAGCTAGTGCTCCAAAGAAGTAAAAGAACAAGCGATGATTTCAATTTCAATGGGTGCTGGATTAAGTAAAGTTTTAAAATCAATGGGTGTTGATTATATTGTAGAAGGTGGACAAACTATGAATCCATCTACAGAAGATATAATGAAAGCTATTAAAGAAGTTAATGCCAAAAATATTTATATATTCCCAAATAATAAGAATATTCAATTAGCAGCAAAACAAGCTGCAGAATTAGCGGAAGAAAATGTCTTTGTAATTGAAAGTAAAACAGCTCCACAAGGTTTAGCTGCAGTAATGGTATTTAACTCACAACTTTCACCTGAAGAAAACTTTGCAAATATGCAAGAAGTTTTATCAACTGTAAGTACGCTTGAAGTAACTCATGCAGTTCGTGACACTAATATAGAAGGTGTTGAAATTAAGAAAGACCAATTTATGGGAATAAAAGATGGTAAAATAGTAGTTTCTGATTTATCATTAAACACTGTACTTGAAGAATTACTAGAAAAATCTTTAGATGAAGATAAAGAAATAGTTACTCTTTACTTAGGTGAAGATAGTACAGATGAATATACTGATTTCCTAGAAGAATTATTAGAAAACAAATACCCTGATGTAGAGGTAGAACTTATAGAATCTGGACAACCAGTATATCCATATATAATTGGAGTAGAATAAGAATAATAATTTTAAAGAAAAAAGTAGCATTAATCGAACATTGATTAATGCTACTTTAAAGTTTAATTTATATAATAATAAAAAAATATGAAAGGATGACTATATGGTAGATATAATAATAGTAATACTATTGTTTTTAGGTATCTATTTGGGACATAAACGTGGGCTAATAATGCAATTGTTTTATGTTGGAACTATGATAATTGGTTTAATAGTATCAATGTTGTTTAGTACTAGATTAGCATATTTATTTCCTAGTTTAATTCCAATACCAGCAGATGTAACCACAGGTTTAGAGGGAGTATACGCTGGATTAAATATACCTACGGCATACTATAGAATAGTTTCTTTTGTCGTATTATTTATAGTAATTCGACTGATTATTCAAATAATTGCATCAGCACTAGGTGTAATTAGAAAATTACCGTTAATAAAAAAACAACAGATAGATTATTAGGTGGAATCTTTGGTTTTTGTGGAAGTTTATTTATTAATATTTGTAGTTTTATATTTTGTGACAGTATTACCACTGCCTGAGTGGAAAAATTGCAATATTTACAAATTCAACAATACCAGGATTTATTCTAGAAAAATACACCTATTTTTATCTCAACAGTTAATAGATTTATTTTTTTAAATAAGAAAAATAGAACGAGCAGTGGCACTAGTGTAAAAATTGTGTTGCTGCTTTATTCTTTTTGCTATAGAATTGTTAAAAAGATAGATTTAGTGTATAATATACTTTGTTAAAAAAATTCATGAAGGAGTGAAAAAAATAGTTGAATAAAATTACTCAAAAGAAATTGAATTTAGATTTAGTATTAAAAGATATTGAAAAAAATATTGTTATTCAGAGTTATCTTATGATAAGATTCAAAAATTTAAAAATATATAAATAATTATGATAAGTTAGTAGAAGTTCATAAAGAAAAATGAAGAAGCATATGAATTATTAAGAAAATATCCCAATGAGTTTAGATTGAAAAATTTATGATTATAATACGAGTGTAAAAAAAGGCAAAGAAAAGATAGTGTATTATCAGAAAAAGAACTTTTTTTATATTTTAAGAAATGTAATTACTTATGATAGGTTTTCTAAGAGATTTGATTCTATTAAAATACAGGAAAAACAATTCATATAGTAGTCTAACAAAAATATATAGAAAAAAATTAGATAATCTTGAGGATTTGGAAAGATACTTGGATAGAATAGTTGATGAAGATGGATATATAAGACCTGATGCATCATTAGAATTAAAAAATATAAAAGCTGATATAACAAAATTAAAAAATAAAAGTGACCAAGTATTAAAAAATATACTTAGAACTAATGTAAAAAAACTAACAGAGGCAATTGTAACAAAGCGTAATGATAGAGATGTAATTTTAGTTAAACCAGAGCATAAAAAAATGATTTTTGGTGGTATAATTCACGATGAATCTGCATCTGGAAATACGTTTTATGTTGAACCGAAAGAAAATGTTGAAATTAATAATGAAATAGGAGTTTTAAAACGACGTGAAAAAGAGGAGATCCTTAGAATATTAAAAGAGGCATCTGAAGTAATTAAAGAGAAGTCTAATGAATTATTAAATTCTTTATGGAATTTTTTTCTCAAGTAGAATTTATTTTTTTCAAAAATGAATTTTTTTGTTCACAAAAAGGGTTTTAATAAACAAAAATATTGTAGCGACTCAAGAAATTAAATTAAAAAAAGCATATAATCCATTAATAGAAAAAAAGAGTTAGTAGTAAAAAAACGATGTTATATTAGATAATAAAGGAAATTCCTTAATAATTACAGGTCCTAATACCGGAGGTAAAAACTGTAATTCTAAAAAAACAGTTGGTTTATGTGTATACTTAACTCATTTAGGATTTTTATATACCAGCACTAGAAGAGTCAACTGTTGGATTTTTTGAAAAAGTATTTGTTGATATTGGAGATGAACAATCAATAGAAAATAATCTTTCGACTTTTTCATCTCATATGACCAATATAATTAACATATTAAACAATACTAATGAAAAAAGTTTAATACTTTTAGATGAGCTGTGTTCAGGAACTGACCCTAGTGAAGGGGCAGTGTTATCGATCGCTTTATTAGATAAATTTAAAGAGTTAAATGCAACAATGTTGTGTACAACTCATTATCCAGAAATTAAAAAAATTACTGTTTTGAATCAGAATATTATAAGAACTCTTCTATGGAATTTGATTTCGAGAAATTAAAACCGACATATAGATTTATTATCGGTTTACCAGGTAAATCAAATGCAATTAATATTTCTGCAAAATTAGGTTTAGATGATACTATTATAGAAGAAGCTAGTGCTCTATTAGAAGAAAAATACAAAAGAAAATAATCTATTTATAGATAAATTATCTGAGAATATAAGAGAGTATGATTATAAACTAGATTATTTAAATAAGACCATTACAGAAATAGATGAAGTAAAAGAGCAATTAGATAATAATTTACAGAAATATGAAGAATATAAAGAGAGTCTATATAATGAACTAAGTATAGAATTAAACAAAAGAAATAGATGCTAAGAAAGAAGAAATGTTAGAAATTTATCGTCAGTTCAAAGATAGTTCTTCATTAAAAACAACATGAAGTTAATGAAATACTTCATAAAAATGGATGAAGGTAAAAAAATAATATCAAATTGGCTAGAGCATTTGCAAAAATCAACCTAAGTTCAAAAAAATTCTGAAATACAGGTTGGAGATGATGTATTAGTACTTAGTTATAACCAAAGAGCGACAGTTCTTGAAATATCAGGAAATACTTTTGCAAATTAAAAATGGGTGCTATGAAACTTAATATCAAGAAAAAAAGAGGTTAGAAAAAAATAGAAAGTGAACCTGAAGTTGCTACAAGATATATAAGTACAAGTAGTGTTAGTAGTAAAAAAGTAGGTATAGATATTAACGTAATAGGTTTAAATACTGAAGAGGCAATTAGAGAAATAGAAAACTATATGGATAAAGTTATACTTCAAGGCTATGATACTTTTACTATAATTCACGGTTTAGGATCGGGGATTCTAAGAAAAAATATTGCAGAATATTTAAAAACAAACAAATATGTTGAAAGTTTCAGAAGTGGTGGCCAAAATGAAGGTGGAATGGGTGCTACTATAGTAGAAATGAAATAAATAGGTTAGATTGGAATAGTATTATACAATTCCGATCTAACCTTATTTTATTTTTTATAAATCTAATAACGAAGTTTATAACTATTATCTTCCTTAACAATATTTTCTAGGACTCCACCACAAGATTCAATTGATTTTTTAGAAGCAATATTTTCGTGGTCGCATGTAACTAATACTTTATCTAACGCAAGAGAAAAATAAAAAAATGAACATGCATATTTTAACATAGACTTTTGCATAACCTTTGTTTCGTTCACTTTTCCTTACACTATAACCAATATGTCCGCCGTAGTTAAGTAGGTAATCGTAAGGTATAATTAATAATAATTTATAAAAAAACGAACAATCTGATGAAAACGAAAATGAAAAGTTAAGAAAAATAATGAAAAAAACTTCTTGACAAAGAATAAATGAGATGATAGAATAGAAAAAAAGTCTTCAGGAAAGAAGACAAAAAAACAACATTTTTTTAAAAAAACCGAATGTTAAAAAAATTTTTTTAAAAAAACTTTTAAAAAAAGTTCTTGACATCGAATAATAAAAAAATGTTAAACTATAAAAGTTGCTAATCGCAACAAA
>BNJT01002192.1_pt1 | contig 122383 bp, 172 predicted proteins | sample 8540491 | NCBI WGS metagenome assembly BNJT01 (sample SAMD00202455, study PRJDB9452) | human saliva metagenome | host: Homo sapiens | reverse complement strand
TATATTTTGAAAATTCTTTGTTTTCCTATTGGACAATATATAACAAATGTTGTATACTCATACTTGTAAGATAACAAAGCAGAGGAAAACAAAAATGAAAAAGTAGCTTATGACAAATCAGGAATCAAGAAAGACGCTTGGAACTTGTTTAATAACGAAGACTTCACACTCGCTGAATTGAATACGACACGCTTTACTACTATGAAAAACGGTAAGATGGTATTCTTTGAAAAGACTCTTCTCTTGCTTAAAAAGAGAGGTCGGGACGAGAGAAGATGTGACTGACGGACTTAACTATATGCTGGACGCTGGAAACATCTGGAAGAAGCAAAGCTTGGGACTGGGTTGCATTGGGCAAGTTACTGAAGCTGGATGCTACACAAAATGGTAAACGTTGAAAACATGGAAAAAGAAGCTTGGTCAGGAACAAGGTATGGGGCATTGGCTATGCGTGCTGTAAATTGCATATGGAAGCTGGCATAACGAGTAAGATATGGCAAAAGATGATTTAAAATCAACGTATCTGGCCGTCTGACTGTCCTTGGAGACGTCGGTAAAAGAACCGGGACGAGGGAAGAGTGCTATGGTGGCATTGTCTTTTGTGAATGTGGGACAGTTACTTGTTCGACGTGATCACCTTAAAAACGGGAAATCAGCCTCTGTGGTTGCTTGAACGAAGAGAAAACATGAGCGTTTCCAAAGATTTATCAAATACCGAAACAGAGCAATTTCAAAATCATTGATAGAGCGCACTCATCAACGCGTTTACTGGAAATCGTATCTGCAAAATTGTGGAACACGTTGAATTGCAGAGCCAACAGATAGACAGATATTCAAGCTGCGTTGCAAGCAAAATCAGTAGTCGAAAGAGAGAAATGGCAGAGATCTCGAGATCCTGAAAGTTTAAAATCTACGAAGCTGACTGCAAAAAGCACCACTGGTGTATTGAGGTGTCTATTTCAACAAGCGAAAAGGAACTACTGCTTTTACCAACGTTGACAAGAAACCAAAAATATTTAGGCCTCAGTAGGCAAGGATTTTCGCAAAGCTGTTGCTCTGAGAGAAGCAGAAGAGAGAATTTTGGGGAAATAGACAGACTGGCAGATAGATGCAGATCTTGTTTTCCGTTATATCGGATATTTCTTGGAGATTGTCTGTTAACAGAAAATAAGAAACAACTTTAGAAACTAATAATGATAATTGACCACACAAAATTGTGATATACTATAAATCGTTGAAATGATAAAAAGGAGTTACAAAAAGAGTCATAATTAGAGCAAAGCATCTGTTATTAATGCGCTTTCAAAAACTCCCACCGGCTCCATGTATAAAAATGGAAGATTACTCAAGAGGCTTAAGAGCTATAGTTGGAAACGCAGTAGGCGTTAAAAGCGTGTGGGTTCGAATCCCATGTCTTCCGTAATATTCAAAAGCGTCACGTGACGTTTTGTTGGACAAATCTGATAAGTGATTGACACACTTAGAATAATATTGACGCTTCTGATTTCTAAAATAGTAGCTTGATTATGTGTTTTATTTTCTTGTAAAATATATTGAAAATTTTTCTGAAAAGTAGTAGACTGTTACTTAGAAAAGTGAGGGTGTCTTCAAGAAATTATAGTGCAATTAATGATTTATCTATTTCTTTAATTGGTGAGGGGATTTCAACTATTTTTCACTCTGCACGATTCCTGAAGTATTATTGGCTTGATCATTTTTGTTTTTGGCTTTGCAATTCAAATGGTTACGTCTTCGTCATGTAAATATGGTTGGCCATTTTTGTTAGCTAATATGACGATTCTATTTTTGCCTGCAGCTCGTAGGAATTGATGGACAAGTTTCATCTCCATCGCCCCTTATCTTTTTCCAATTGTCTTGATTATATTCGTGGCTATTGTTTTAAATGTGATAGTGATTCCTTTTACAGTACAGTTTATCAAGAGGCGTTATGAAGGAGATTACGAAGGAGGAGGGGTAAAGCATGACTAATATATTTACAAATCCATTGTTTTGCTAGCTCTGTCTATTCTAGCTTACCTCATTGAATGCTTATTTTTAGGCGTTTCATCCTTTGACAACACCATTATTACACTGGCAACAATTCTAGTTATTCTTTTTCTGAGCATTACTAAAATTCCTTATAAAGATTACTATGTTGGGGGAGCTTACTTAAATAATCTGATCGTACCTTCAACAGTTGCACTCGGTATTCCGCTTTATAAAACATTTCATCTGATGAAACATCATGCTAGAAGTATTTTTGCTAGGTATTTTTCTTTCGGTTTTAGTGAATACGACTTTCCACTGCGCTTGTAGCAAAACTTTTGAATGGATTTTTCTAGCACTCACTTTTTCCCAAGTTCTGTTACTACAGCTATGGCTGTTGGAATTGTGGATAAAATGCAAGGATATTACAACGATTACTTTAGTGGTTGTTGTAGCGACAGGGAGTTTTTGACAAGTGTCATGGGACCAACTATTTTTAAAATGGCTAAAAATAGAAGATCCTGTTGCAAATTGGCTTAGCACTTGGTGGGACAGGTCATGCTGTCGGAACAGGTGCAGCTTTTTAAATATGGTCAAGTAGAAGGTGCAATGGCTGGCTTAGCTATTGGTGTGACTGGTCTGATGTATGTTTTTGTTAGTCCTTTGATTGCGGGACTTATTCTAGGTAAATAGAGTGGGACAGAAATCGGTAATTCGTTTAGAATTCGATTTCGTCGTCCCACCTCCGACCGATTAGTAGGGCTGCAAAAAGCGATGAAATCAGCGTAGTAGAGCCCACTCAACCACTGCGTCTTGCTCGACAATCCAAAGACAATTGAGAGGCTAGGACTTTTGTCCCAGCCTCATTTACCTAAACAGAATTGACTGAAGAGTTGGGTGATGAGCTCGTCTGGTGCGGCATCGCCAGTGATTTCACCGAGGATTTCCCAAGTGCGGGTCATATCAACTTGAAGAGGATCAACTGGCATCCCCATTTCCAAGCCTTGGTTGACGGCTTGCAGACTTTCTAGAGCTTTTTCAATCAGAGAGATGTGGCGGGCATTGGACAGATAGGGTTGCATCTTGTTCACACGATCTCAGCATTTTTCAAAGAAGATTTGATTGATGCGTTCTTCAATCTTATCGATATTTTGATTATGGAGGACAGAAATCTTGATCACATCAGCTGGTAGTTGATCCAGCTCAATCTTTTCTTCAAGGTCGGTTTTATTTAACAGGACAATGCGATTGCTGTCTCGGCTGATTTCAAGTAATTGTTTATCCTGGTCTGTCAGAGGTTTCACTAGCATTGAGGACTAAGAGAACTAGGTCCGCTTCCGCAAGGCTTTTTTAGAGCGCTCGACTCCAATCTGTTCTACTAAGTCATTGTTTCACGAATCCCTGCGTGTCGATTAGTTTGAGAGGGATGCCATGGATATTGACATACTCTTCGATGATGTCACGAGTCGTCCCTTCAATATCGGTTACGATAGCTTTATCTTCACGTAGAAGATTGTTTTAGTAAGCTTTGATTTTTCCAACGATTAGGGTCGTCCAATGATTGCAGTTGAGATACCTTCTCGTAAAATCTTACCTCGACGAGCCGTCTTGAGAAGGTTGCTTAGTAATGCTTCAAATTCAATGGTTTTCTCGCATAAGTTGCGTTGTCATCTCTTCCACATCATCATACTCAGGATAGTCAATGTTGACCTCGACCTGAGCTAGAGTGTTAAGGATTTCCTGACGGGTGTTATTAATAAGATTGGAGAGAGAGCCATCTAGCTGTTTAACAGCATTGTTCATCGCTTTTATCTGTCTTAGCACGGATAATATCCATAACTGCCCCCAGCTTGAGTTAGATCCACACGGCCATTGAGAAAGCTCGCTTGGTAAATTCGCCAGGGCTCTGCCATTCTGGCTCCCTCTCGAGATAACTAATTGCAGGATTTCGTTGGTGAGTGCGATCCCACCGTGGGTATTGATCTCAATGATGTCCTCACGTGTGAAAAGTTTTAGGTGAACGCATAGCACCAATCATAACCTCATCCAGTACTTCTTGGCTTTGAGGATCGACGATATGGCCGTAATTGAGCGTGTGACTGGCTACCGTATTAAGATTTTTCCTTTTAGAGATTTTTTGGGCAATGGTAAAGCTGTCAGTTCCACTTAGTCTGACGATGCCGATAGCACCTTCTCCAAGAGGTGTCGAAATCGCTACAATTGTATCAAATTCTTTGAGTGATCATGAGCTATTGTTCCTTGTATTTCTAAAATTCATTATCCTAATTGTAACGTAAAAATAGTAGAGTGTAGCAAGGCTTTTGGATTGTTTAAGATAACATGGAAAAATGGAAGTAAAAACGAAAAATGCTTTCATGTTGCAAATAATCATAGTATAATGAAAATAGATTGATTCTATTTAACTTTGGACAAAATCTAGCAAGATTACATGTTTTTAATGTCTGAAAAATATAAAGGAGTTCAAAAATGGAAAATCTCAAGAAGATGGCTGGTGTTAAGCTGCTGAGTACGTGACAGATGGTATGGTTGTTTCAGTCTTGGAACAGGCTCGACTGCCTATTATTTTGTTGAAGAGATTGGCCGTCGAATTAAAGAAGAAGGTTTGAAGATTACTGCGGTAACTACTTCAAGTGTAACTAGTAGTCAGGCAGAAGGATTGGGAATTCCACTCAAGTCTATTGATGAAGTCGATTGGGTTGATGTTACTGTTGATGGAGCTGACGAGGTTGATCCTGACTTTAATGGTATTAAAGGTGGAGGAGGAGCCCTTCTTATGGAGAAGGTTGTGGCAGCTCCGACAAAAACATATATCTGGGTGGTAGACGATAGTAAACTAGTAGAAAAATGAGGACCTTCAAGCTACCTGTTGAAGTTGTCCAATATGGTGCGGAGCAAGTTTTCCGCCGCTTTGAACATTTGGGCTACAAGCCAGCTTTTCGTCAGAAAGACGGTCAGCGCTTTGTTACAGATATGAAGAATTTTATTATTGATTTGAGATCTTAGTGTAATAGAAAATCCTGTAGCCTGGCCGAGGTTGGATCATCATAGGTTGGAGTAGTCGAGCATGGACTTTTCAATCAAATGGTTGATAAAAGTCATTGTAGCTTCTCCAAATGGCGTACAGATTTTTAGAAAGCTAAGAAATAGAAAGAGGTTTTTATGTCAAAATTTAATCGTATTCACTTAGTAGTTATGGACTCAGTTGGTATCGGTGCTGCACCTGATGCTAATAACTTTGTCAATGCAGGGGGTACCAGATGAGTGCTTCAGATACTCTGGGACATTTTCCAAACGGTAGGACTGAATGTGCCAAACATGGCTAAAATCGGTCTGGGAAATATCGAGCGTCCATGTTCCTTTGAAAGACAGTTTCCTCAAGAAGAAAAATCCTAGCGGCTACTATACCAAGCTGGAGAGAAGTATCTCTTGGAAAAGACACGATGACAGGCCACTGGGAAATCATGGGTCTCAATGTTACTGAGCCTTTTGATACTTTTCTGGAATGGCTTCCCAGAAGAAATCCTGACTCAGATTGAAGAGTTTTCTGGTCGAAAGGTCATTCGTGAGGCTATATGCTTCTACTCTGGTACAGCAGTTATTGATGACTTTTGGTCCTCGTCAGATGAAACAGGCGAGTTAATCATCTACACCTCTGCCGATCCAGTATTTACAAATTGCAGCACACGAAGAAGTGATTCCTTTGGAAGAGCTCTATCGTATCTGTGAATTCGCCGCTCAATTACCTTGGAACGCCCTGCACTTCTGGGACGTATCATTGCTCGTCCTTATGTAGGTGAGCCAGGCAACTTCACTCGTACAGCTAATCGACGTGATTTGGCGGTATCTCCATTTGCTCCAACTGTTCTCGATAAGCTCAATGAAGCAGGAATTGCTACTTATGCAGTTGGTAAGATTAACGACATCTTCAACGGAGCTGGAATCAATCATGATATGGGGACTACAATAAGTCTAACAATCACGGTGTAGATACTTTTGCTCAAAGCTCTGAAAGACGACAAAGCTTCAAAGAAGTTTCTCATTTACGAATCTTAGTGACTTTGATGCTCTTTATAGGTCACCGCCGTGATCCACATGGCTATCGTGACTGCCTGGAAGAGTTTGATGCGCGCATCCCAGAAATCGTTGAAAATATGCGTGAAGATGATCTTCTCATGATTACAGCTGACCATGGTAATGACCCGACCTATGCTGGAACGGACCACACTCGTGAGTACATTCCAGCTCTTGGTCTTTTGGAAAATCGCTGAGCGGTCATGGTCATATTCCTGTCGGACACTTTGCTGACATCTCAGCCACATTGCTGAAAAACTTCTGGAGTCGACAAGGCAATGATTGGTGAAAGCTTCTTAGACAAATTGGTATAAGCGATATAAGAGGGGAAAGATTTTTATGACAATATTATCTGAAAAATCAAAGAAACAGCGGTGTTTCTGAAAGAAAAGGCATGACAGAGCCTGAGTTTGGTCTGATTCTAGGGATCTGGTTTGGGAGAGTTGGCATCGGAAATTGAAAATGCTATTAGTCTTGACTATGCAGATATTCCAAACTGAGGGCCGCTCTACTGTTGTTGGTCAGCAGGAAAATTAGTCTATGGAGACTTGGCAGACGTAAAGTCTTGGCACTGCAGGGACGTTTCCATTTTTATGAAGGAAACCCAATGGATGTCGTGACTTTTCCTGTCCGTGTCATGAAAGCTCTTGGAGCAACAGGCGTTATTGTCACTAATGCAGCCAGTGAGGATAGGTTACGGTCCTGGTACGCTTATGGCTATTTCTAGACCATATCAATATGACAGGGCAGAAATCCTTTGATTGGTGCAAACTTGGATGAATTCGGCCCTAGATTTCCTGATATGTCAGATGCCCTATACTCAAAGCTTTATCGTGAGAAAGCACATGCTGTAGCTAAGAAGCTGGGAATTGATTTACAAGAGGGTGTTTATATTGGTGTATCTAGGACCAACTTATGAAACGCCCTGCTGAAAAGTTCGATGCTTTTTAAAACATTAGGGTGCTAGTGCAGTTGGCATGTCCACTGTTCCAGAAGTTATCGTAGCGACTCACTCTGGCCTTTAAAGTGCTTGGATTTCAGCGATAACCAACTTTTGCTGCAGGTTTCCAAAAGCAGAGCTTAATCACGCTGAGGTAGTAGAAGTGACAGAGCGGATTAAGGAAAACTTCAAAGGATTTGTCAAGGCTATTTTAGCAGAATTATAATAAATTGATTATCAAAATAATAGGAAAGGGGTTGCTCTGTCTTAAAATGAGTATGAAAAGATAATTTTACAAAACAATCTTCTTTTTTATATGGGTTTTAGAGTGAGCTATATTTGAAAAATATGAGTATTCATGTCGCCGCTCAGCAAGGAGAAATTGCTGACAAAAATTCTCCTACCGGGGATCCACTACGTGCAAAATTTATTGCAGAAAATTTTTAGAAGATGCTGTTTGCTCAATGAAGTTCGCAGTATGTTTGGTTATACTGGTACTTACAAGGGACAACGTATATCTGTTATGGGAACTGGTATGGGAATGCCATCTATCTCTATTTATGCAGGGAATTAATCGTCGACTATGGCGTGAAAAAGTTAATCCGTGTTGGGACTGCAGGATCATTGAATGCTGACGTCCATAGTCCGAGAGTTAGTCTTAGCACAAGGGGCTGCGACTAATTCTAACATCATTCGCAACGATTGGCCTCAGTATGATTTTCCGCAGATTGCTGACTTTGATCTATTAGATAAGGCTTATCACATTGCTAAGGATCTTGGTATGACGACTCATGTAGGAAATGTATTGTCATCAGATGTATTTTATTCGAATTATTTTGAAAAAAATATAGAGTTAGGCAAATGGGGAGTGAAGGCAGTTGAGATGGAGGCGGCAGCGCTTTATTATCTGGCTGCTCAACATCAAGTGCAGGCCCTAGCAATCATGACAATTTCTGATAGCTTAGTCAATCCAGACGAAGATACAACGGCAGAAGAGCGCCAAACAACTTTTACTGACATGATGAAAGTTGGATTGGAAACGCTGATTGCTGAAGCATAATTTGAAATTAGATGTAAGCACCTGTTATTGATTGTTCTAAAAAAATTAGACGTGAAAACTAATTTTGGGGGCAACTCAATATCGGGTGTGAGCCATTTTTAGTATGAGACCTATTAAAATTACATAAAAATCCCATGTCGTAGAAATACTGACGTGGGATGCTGTTTTCATTATTTGTTGAACTGAACTCTTCAATTAGGTACTCAATAAATTTTTCACCCATTTTGGATAGACTAGCTTTCGTGCTTGATGTAGAGCGAGTTCGATAGGGTCATCAATATCAAGTGGGATAGAAACAATATTGTCTCCATTGAGATTACTGTTCAGAATACCAGTTGCGATTGTATAACCATCCAGACCGATCAAGAGATTGAAAAAGCGTTGCACGGTCACTAACGACAATCGATTTTTGTGATGTTCTTGAGAAAGGATTTCTTCAGAAAAGTAGAAAGAATTGTGTATCCTTGATCATAGCTAAGATAAGGGAAATTTTCTAAGTCAGATAATTGAACGATTTTCTTCTTAGCTAGTGGATTACTTTTTGCTGACGAAAATATGAGGGTTGAGCAATACATAGCTGAGTCGCAATTAGTGATTGTCGTCTAGCATCTTAGATAGGACATCTCGATTGTAACTATTGAGAAAGAGGACGCCATTTTCACTACGAAAATTTTTGACATCGTCAATAATTTCCCAAGTACGGGTTTCTCGGAGAAAGAGTTCGATTTCTCCATATCGCTCTTTTAGAAGTGAGACAAAGGCATTGACTACAAAGGCATAATGCTGGGCAGATACACTCAAATAATTCCCGATTAGCAACAGGATTTTTGTAGCGTTCTTCTAGTAGTTGGGTTTGTTCAACGACTTGGCGAGCATAAGAAAGAAACTCCATACCATCTTTTGGTTAGGGTAATTCCTTTGGGGTTACGGATAAAGATATCAATTCCCATCTCGTTTTCCAAATCTCGAACTGCATTGGATAGACTTGGTTGGGTAATAAAAAGCTGTTTAGCTGCTTCATTCATGCTACCAGTTTCGACAATTTTAATGATATAGTGTAGTTGTTGGATTCTCATAAATTTATTTTATCATAATTAGAATAGACAAAAAAGTATAAGTTGCTATTTTTCTTGACAAATTGGACTAGAAACTATAAAATAGGGATAAATATAACCTTTAAAGAAGTCCAGAGAGCTACTAAGGATCATACGTTTGAATGGCAGATACTGCCATATTTTTCGTGTAACCTTGCTCTCAGGCAAGGTTTTTCTATATTTCTGAGATTATCGTTCGAGATTGTTTTTAGAGATATGAATACTTAGTGGAGTTCTTTAAAGCTAATAATGAAAAAGGAGATTTTCCCCTCATGCGTGAAGAACGTCCTATTATTGCACTTGATTTCCCTTCTTTTGAGGATGTCAAAGCTTTCTTGGAGCATTTTCCAGAAGATGAAAAGTTATATGTAAAAATTGGTATGGAATTCTTTTTATGCCATTGGTCCAGAAATCGTTCATTATCTGAAAGGTCTTGGACACAGCATTTTTCTTGGATCTGAAGCTACATGACATTCCCAATACTGTGCGCTCTGCCATGTCTGTCTTAGGAACATTTGCATCGACATGGTGACGGTTCATGCAGCAGGCGGTGTGGAGATGATGAGCGAAGCCAAGAAGGTCTTGGGGGACAAGGCTAAGTTGGTTGCAGTGACTCAGCTGACCTCGACTAGTGAGGAAGATATGCGTGATTGCCAAAACATTCAGACTACGGTTCAGGAGTCGGTTGTCAATTACGCTCGGAAAGCCAAAGAAGCTGGCTTGGATGGAGTGGTTTGCTCAGCTCAAGAAGTCGAACTGATAAAGCAGCGACTGCAAATGACTTTCCTCTGTGTGACGCCAGGATCTGGCCAGCTGGATCAGAAATCGGCGATCAGAAAACGGGTTATGACTCCGCAAGAGGCTCATCAAATCGGTAGTGATTATATTGTAGTTGGTCGTCCAATTATCCAAGCTGAAAATCCATGGGACGCTTATCATGAGATTAAGAAGCAGTGGAATAGTTAAGATTCTGATTAACTAGAAAGACGAAATAGGCAGCAAACAATAATTTCAAATTTATAAGGAGCATGACTTTAGCAAAAAGAGATTGCGCGTGATTTATTGAAAATCAAGGCTGTATTTGAAGCCAGAAGAGCCTTTTACATGGGCGTCGGGCATCAAATCACCTATATATACGGACAACCGTGTGACCTTGGCTTATCCAGAGACTCGGACCCTGATTGAGGATGGTTTTCGTCGAAAGATTCAGGGCTGAATTTCCAGATGTAGAAGTCATTGCTGGAACTGCTGACAGCAGGCATTCCTCACGGAGCCATTATTGCGGATAAGATGAACCTGCCATTTGCCTATATCCGCAGCAAACCTAAAAGATCACGGAGCGGTAATCAAATTGAAGGTCGCGTAGCACCAGGGCAGAAGATGGTTGTCATTGAGGACTTAATCTCGACGGGTGGTTCGGTCTTGGATGCTATAGCTGCCGCTAAACGTGAAGGTGCGGATGTGATTGGTGCAGCAGCTATTTTTACCTATGAGCTACCAAAAGCAGAAAAGAACTTTAATGATGCTGGGTGTGAAATTAGTGACCCTATCTAACTATACGGAGCTAATCACTCTTGCTGAAGCAGAAGGTTATGTCAGTCCTGAGGATTGGCCTTTGCTTGAGAAATTAGCATGATCAAGAAAATTGGCAGGCCTAGACCGAATACAAATAAAACGATCTGATCTCTTATTCAGGTCGTTTTTCCGTGAAACGTCCTTGTCTTGCCTTTTAAAAATGGCTTAAAGTCTCGGCATTTGGCATAATAGAGCTATGTCAAAGATTTATCATCTATTGTTTTCTATTTTGCAAAAAATCATGCTAGTTCTCGTACTACATTGGTTTTTTGTTTCAATCTTTTATATTAGTGAGATGAGTTATTGGGGGTATCTCATTTTGGGTGCCTTTCTGATAGGGGCTTTTTATTTCCGAAAACAAGTCTTGAAAATATATCATTGTTTGATGCGGCATAAAAATAGCGATCATGGTAGCTGTAGTAGTCTTTCAGCTTATTATGATTTGGGCAGCTGAACTGCTGGTTCGGCGTGACGCTGCTGTTGTGTTAAATGGAGCTTTTCACTCACTCAAAGAAACATCAATTTCAAGCTATATTACACGTAATCCAAATAACTTACCTCTCTTCCTCTATGAACGTTTTTTCTATAATCTATTTGGAGAGTCAACAGCACTTTGGATAATGCAGGGATTAAATATTCTCTATACTAATGCGACTGCTTGGATATTGTATAGGGGGAGTCAGAAATACTTTAATCAGAGCACGGCAGATGTAGTTTTCAGTCTTTATATTTTGTTGGCTGGGTTTTCTCCTTATTTCTTTTCTATGTATACTGATATTCCTCCTCTTCCTTTTTATTGCTTTACAGATTTTTCTGATTCTTGGAATATTTAATGATCATAAGGCAAAGAAGCAATATGGAAGAGTATTTTTTCTGGGATTGCTAACGGGAATGTTATACTTTATCCGTCCAACTGCGATGATATTGATAATTGCTTTTTTTGTAACCTTATTTTTACAAAAAAATTGGAAAAAATGTTGTCTTGTGCTTTGTCTGTTTGCTCTTTCTTTTGGTGTGATTTATAGTAGCTTAAATACTGGATTAAATAATCAAACAGAGGTTGAGATAATCCATAAAGACGGTTTAGCAAAAGGACCATTTCTATTTATTAATTTAGGTCTAACATTTATCGGTCATGATCAAGAAGATATGAAAGAAGGACTGCTCCAATATATCTGACCCAAGTAAGCGAGATGATTACAATAATGGTATGTTTGCCAAGGAAAATGTGATTAAGGAAATTAAGCGTCGCCTGAAGGAATATACTCCCGCGACATTTTGGGATCACTTATATTACAAGCAATCTCTAACAGTGGCAGAAGGGACCTTGGGTTGGCTTTATCGCGATGTTGAAAATGAAAAAACTCCTTTTATCAATCCTTTGTACAAGTATACCCAAAATAATGTATTTGCCAAGTTTATTCGCACCTTCTTTTTAAGTATTGATAAGGACGAATATATCTATTATGCATTAGTCAAACAGGTAGTATGGGTCATTATGGCTTTGGGTCTGGTCTTTGCTCTTTGGAAATACCGATCCAGCGACGAACTTAATTTTCTAACTTTAGCTGTTTTTGGTGGTTTGCTTTTTCTACAAATTTTTGAAGGTGGGAAAACCCGTTACCTCATACAGTTTTTACCACAGATTTTAATCCTGTCAGCTATAGGTTTAAGCCAATATAGGCATGCTTTCGAACAATTTTATTTTTATTACAGAAAAAGAGATAGCAAAGAAAGGATTTATGAAGATGAACAGACCGATTCCGCTTTATGAACCACTTTATACCTTGAAACCCATTGCTGAGAATATATGGATTGTAGATGGTGATTTGATTGAGATGGATGCGGTGGTGACAAAGCTACCATTTTCAACCCACATGACTGTTATTAAATTAGCCAATGGTCAGCTTTGGTGTCATTCACCAATCCAGCCAAATCAAGCCTTGTTTGACCAGTTAGACGCTTTGGGATCTGTTGCGCATCTCGTTTTCCCTAATAAGATTCACTATGCTTATATAGCTGACTGGAAGAAGCGATATCCTGAGGCGATTTCTTGGTCTAGCCCAGGAGTTGAGGAGAGAGCAGCCAAACAGAAAATCCCGGTCTCTTTTTGATGAAAGGCTGACGGATGAGGCTCCACAAACTTGGGCAGACCAGATAGATCAGTTGGTTTTCAAAGGGAAGTGCTTATATTGAGGAAGTTGTCTTTTTCATAAGGATAGTCAAACCTTGATTTTGACGAGATTTAATCGAGAATTTTTGGAAACAGAGCATTTTTCCAAGTCCACTTCGTAGAAAGGCTTATAAATTAGTTCGTGTTGCGGCTCCGGATGGGCAGACCCTCTATTGACTACCGCATGACCTTTATCGGTCATCAAAAAGAAGCCAAAGAATGTCTAGAGCAGATGCTGGCTTGGCAACCGGAGAAAATCATACTAGCCCACGGTTCTTGTTTTCTGGAAAATGGCACAGCAGAACTCAGAAGAGCACTTAGGTGGATAAGATAAGAGAATTTTTATCGTAGAAATAAGAGGAGACATGTATGCAGCATTCAGCTTGGCACGCTTTGATTAAGGAGCAGCTACCGGAAGGTTATTTTTGCAAAAATCAATCATTTTTAGATGAAGTGTATGCTTCGGGACCATTTACCCGCCTCGAGGAAAAAGTTTTTAATGCGATTCAGACGACGGATTTAGCAGATGTTAAGGTGGTTATTTTAGGGCAGGATCCCTACCACGGACCGAGACAGGCACAGGGCTTGAGCTTTTTGCTGTGCCTGATGATATTCCAGCTCCGCCTTCTTTGCAGAATATTCTTAAAAGAACTGGCAGACGATATCGGAGTGAAAGAGTCGCATGATTTGACTTCTTGGGCTAAGCAAGGCGTTCTCTTGCTCAATGCTGGGCTGACAGTGCCTGCTGGCCAGGCCAATGCGCATGCCGGCTTAATCTGGGAGCCTTTACAGATGCTATTATCAAAGTAGTCAATGAAAAAGTCGGATCCAGTTGTCTTTATTCTCTGGGGTTCCCTACGCTCGCAAGAAAAAGCCTTGATTAGTAATTCCGACATTTGATTATCGAGTCAGCTCACCCAAGTCCGCTGTCCGCTTATCGTGGTTTCTTTGGTAGCAAACCCTTTTCACGTACCAATGATTTTTAGTGGCTAAGGGATTAGAACCTATCAATTGGTTAGCTTAGGAGGGTAGTATGGTTCAGTTAGCAACGATTTGTTATATCGATAATGGTCGGGAGTTTCTTATGTTGCATCGCAACAAAAAGCCCAACGATGTTCATGCTGGGAAATGGATCGGTGTTGGTGGCAAAGCTAGAGCGAGGAGAAACTCCGCAGGAATGCGCTGCACGTGAGATTCTAGAGGAAACAGGACTAAAGGCTCAAGCCCTGTTCTTAAAGGCGTTATCACTTTTTCCAGAGTTTACTCTAACTTGGACTGGTACACCTATGTTTTCAAGGTGACTGAGTTCGAGGGGAACTGATTGACTGCAACGAAGGGACTTTGGAATGGGTGCCCTATGATCAGGTTTTGTCTAAACCAACTTGGGAAGGCGATCATACTTTTGTTGAGTGGCTTTTAGAAGACAAGCCTTTCTTTTCAGCAAAGTTTGTTTATGACGGGGATAAGCTGCTGGATACGCAGGTGGACTTTTACGAATAAGGAGATAAGACGATGCTATTAATCAAAAAACGGACGAGTTATGGATCCTAAGACTGGTTTTTGACCAAATTACTGACCTCTTTTGGTTGAGGGGAAGAAAATCGTCAAAATCGGTCAAGTATTTGCAGGCAGAAGATGCAAAAAGTCATTGATGCAAGTGGTTTGGTGGTGGCTCCGGGTTTGGTGGATATACATGTGCATTTTTCGAGAACCCAGGCCAGACTCATAAGGAAGACATTCATACAGGGGGCTTTGGCAGCAGCAGCAGGTGGTTTTACGACTGTTGTTATGATGGCCAGTACCAATCCGACCATCTCTACAGTTGAAACGCTGAAGGAAGTGCTGGAATCGGCTAGTCGTGAAAATATCCATATCAAGTCGGTTGCAACAATTACAGAGAATTTTGATGGGCAGCATCTGACAGATTTCCAAGGTCTCTTGGCAGCTGGTGCAGTAGGTTTTTCTGATGACGGTATTCCGCTGACCAACGCAGGCATTGTCCGCCAAGCCCTCGTAGAAGCACGTAAAAATGATACTTTTATCAGTTTGCATGAGGAAGATCCCAACCTCAACGGCATACTCGGTTTCAATGAGCATATCGCTAAAGAGCATTTTCATATTTTTGCGGCGCGACAGGTGTGGCAGAATACAGCATGGTTGCCCGCGATGTTATGATTGCTTATGATGCAAAGGCTCATGTGCATATTCAGCATTTGTCCAAGGCTGAGAGTGTAAAGGTGGTCGAATTCGCTCAGAAGCTAGGCGCTCAAGTCACTGCTGAAGCAGCACCTCAGCACTTCTCTAAAACAGAAGCTCTGCTATTGACCAAGGGCAGCAATGCTAAGATGAATCCACCTCTGCGCTTAGAATCGGACCGTCTGGCAGTTATCGAGGGGCTCAAAGTCTAGTGTCATTTCTGTCATTGCAACGGACCATGCCCACATCATGCTGATGAGAGAAAAATGTTGAAGACATCACTAATGCGCCTTCTGGCATGACTGGTCTTGAAACTTCGCTTTTCTCTGGGACTGACCTACTTGGTTGAGGCTGGTCATCTGAGCTTGATGGAACTTTTGGAAAAAATGACTCTTAATCCAGCCCAACTGTATGATTTTGAAGCTGGTTTTATCGCTCAGGACGGCCCTGCAGATTTGGCAATATTTGACCCAGCAGCAGATAGACTTGTGACTGACCATTTTGCCTCCAAGGCAGCTAATTCACCTTTCGTTGGTGAAAAGCTGAAAGGCTAAGTGAAGTTTACCATCTGTGATGGGGAAGTTGTCTTTGAAGGATAAAAAGAATTTAACTATCAACCAACAAACATTAGTTTTTAAAGAAAAATAAGCCTTAGGGCTTATTTTTTTGGTGTTTGTTTACTGAGATTGATTCCCCAAGGAATGAGGGTTTTTCAGTTTTGTTTTTGATGCGCTCTACATTATCCCTGATGGCGAATCATAATGATTGATGCAAGAGCGACGATTATCCCTGTAAAAAGCCAATCATAAGAAGGTAGCAAAAATCCAAATGCAGGAAATAGCAGAGCTGATGCAATGGCAAAGCTAGCAGCTACAATGCTCGCTAAGAAATCATGCTTCCTAAGCAGCGTGATGACAAAAAATAGAGACAAGATAAATAAAGAAAGCTGGTGAAAAACCAAGTACTACCCCAGCACTAGTTGCAACTGCTTTTCCTCCTTTAAATCTGGCAAAGATGGGAAAAAGTATGGCCCAAGACCGCTAAAGCAAACCAAAGATCATTGGGGAAATTCCATTAATATGTAGTAAGAAGGGTAATAACGTAGCAAAATGTTCCTTTTAGAAAATCAATGATAAAAAGTAGCTGTTCCAGCTGTTTTTTTCCTAAAACACGGAATGTATTGGTTGTCCCAGTATTGCCACTACCATATTCTCGCAAATTCTTTTTAAAGAAAAATTTTTCCAATCCAAAGTCCAGTTGGAATAGAGCCTAATAAATATGCTAAAACAAGTCCAATAATTATATTCATCATGATTTCATTATAACACGATTTTTGATTTGGTTTAAAAATCTATTAAATTATTTGTCTAGTCTGATAAAAAGGTTTATTTTGAGCCTTTTTATGACAAAAAACTTTTGCAAAATTCTTCAAAAACTTGTAAGATAATAAGGATGAATCATGCAGGAGGTTCCTTGTGTCAAAAAGGAAATCAATATTAATAATTATAACGATGATGCTATTCAGGTATTAGAAGGGTTGGATGCGGTCCGCAAAACGTCCAGGGATGTATATCGGATCAACCGACGGGTGCGGGACTTCACCACTCTAGTCTGGGAGATTGTGGATAATGCAGTCGATGAAGCTTTGTCTGGCTTTGGTGATCGGATCGATGTGACTATCAATACAGATGGTAGTCTGACTGTTGCAGACCATGGTCGTGGTATGCCAACTGGTATGCATGCAATGGGAATTCCAACAGTCGAGGTCATCTTTCACTAGTTCTCCACGCAGGAGGAAGTTTGGTCAAGGTGGCTATAAAGACCTCAGGTGGTCTCCACGGTGTAGGTTCCTCAGTTGTAAATGCCCCTGTCTAGCTGGCTAGAAGTGGAAATCACACGTGATGGAGCCATTTACAAGCAAACGTTTTGAAAATGGCGGAAAAAGCCAGTCACTACGCTCAAGAAAAGATCGGCACTGCACCCTAAGTCCAAGTCTGGGACTAAAGTGACTTTCATGCCTAGACGACACGATCTTTTTCAACAACAGACTTCAAGTACAATACTATTGCTGAGAGAGTCTTAAGGAATCAGCATTTTCTTCTTGAAAGAATGTTCGCTTGTCTCTGACCGATGAGAGAACTGGCGAAGATGTAGAGTTTCACTATGAGAATGGCGTTGAAGACTTTTGTCAGCTATCTCAATGAAGACAAGGAGACCCTGACTCCTGTTCTTTATTTTGAGGGCGAGGAGAGCGGCTTCCAAGTTCAGGTGGCTCTTCAGTACAACGATGGCTATTCTGACAATATCCTATCCTTTGTCAACAATGTCCGTACTAAGGATGGTGGTACCCATGAAACGGGACTCAAGACCGCTATTACCAAGGCCATGAACGACTATGCTAGAAAAACTGGCCTGCTCAAGGAAAAGGACAAAAACCTCGAAGGTTCGGACTATCGCGAAGGTCTTGCGGCTGTTCTTTCTATCCTAGTTCCAGAAGAGCACCTACAGTTTGAAGGTCAGACCAAGGACAAGCTGGGCAGCCCTTTGGCACGTCCGGCCGTTGACTCTATCGTCTCTGACAAACTGACTTTCTTCCTTTTGGAAAATGGCGAGCTGCTTCTAACCTCATCCGTAAGGCTATCAAGGCTAGGGATGCTAGGAAGCTGCCCGCAAGGCGCGTGATGAAAAGCCGTAATGGCAAGAAGAATAAAAAAGACAAGGGCTTGCTTGTCTGGTAAGCTGACCCAGCCCAATCCAAGAATCCAGCCAAGAACGAACTTTATCTGGTCGAGGGAGACTCTGCCGGTGGTTCAGCTAAGCAAGGGCCGTGACCGTAAGTTTCCAAGCAATCTGCCCTCTACGAGGAAAAGTTATCAATACCGCCAAAGCTAAGATGGCTGACATTCTCAAGAATGAGAAATCAATACCATGATTTACACTATTGGGGCAGGTGTTGGTACAGACTTTACCCTTGAAGATGCTAACTATGACAAGATCATTATCATGACCGATGCGGACACTGACGGGAGCCCATATCCAGACCTTACTATTGACCTTTTTCTATCGCTATATGCGCCCTCTGGTCGAGGCAGGTCGTGTCTATATCGCCCTACCGCCTCTCTACAAGATGTCTAAGGGGAAGGGCAAGAGCGAAGTCGTCGAGTATGCCTGGACTGATGGCGAGCTGGATGATTTACGTCGTAAGTTTGGCAAGGGAGCTATGCTTCAACGCTATAAAGGGACTTGGTGAGATGAACGCGACCAGCTCTGGGAGACAACCATGAATCCAGATACCCGTACTCTCATCCGTGTCACCATCGAAGACTCTAGCCCGCGCCGAACGCCGTGTTAATGTTCTTATGGGAGATAAGGTCGAACCACGCCGCAAGTGGATTGAGGATAATGTCAAGTTTACGCTTGAAGAGAGTGGGGCGTTTTAACAAATACTATCCTATATTTAGTTTCCCTAAACTGCTAATTGATTTAATTGCTCAGATTATATATTTTATATAATTGAGATGTTTTCGTGAAAGGTAGATTTCCCCATGAGAACTGAGCCCTGAGATATAATGTGATTTTAGCATACGCTAAAAGTCTTACAAAGTAGAAAGCTGTTGCCATGTCCGGCTCACGGACAAACCCAAATGCTCCCTAAAGGATGAGTTCCAAGACTATGATGTGGTCTACGTTGTGGACGATTTGGATGATCTAATGAGCTGACCTTTGCTTGGTTGGAAATGTTTTGGTAAAGCGTATGATTGAGCAAGCAGGTCCTACTGAGACATCGCCGCTCTATTTCTCATGCTCTTTGAAGATGGCAATCGGATCGATTTGACCCTTTGCCCCTAAGGAGCACATCAAAGAGTGGGTGGATAGCGAAGCGGATTTCACGGTGCTAGATGATCCCTACAGGGCTCTTTGATCCTTATGTCTCCAACTCCCCAGCGTTACTGGACAAACACCAGCTAGTGAGATGACTTTTGAAACAAATCCTGCAATGAGTTCTGGTGGGTATCTGCTTACGTAGTCAAGGGCATTTCGTCGCAAATCAGCTCATCTATGCGACTGATCATCTCTATGGAATCTGCCAGCAAGAACTGCTCAAGCTCTTTAGCTTGGCAAGTAGCAGCAGATCAGGGGAACGAGTCGATGTCTGGCAAGAACTACAAGTACCTCTTTTCAGTATTTGCCTGCTGAGAAAGAGAAAGAATTTACAGCCTTGCTTGACTTTTTCATGATCAGAAAAGTCTTACTCAGTCTCTTGCTACCATGGACTTTTTCCACCAAAGAGCATTCAATCTCTCTCTCAAAAACTCGGCTTCCACTACGACAAAGTAACTGCTGAGAAGATGATTGAGTATGCTGAGGCAAGACTTTCCAAATCACTGATCTAAATAAAGAACACTAATTAGAACTTTAAACTACAAAAAGGATAGTTTGGTTACTTATAGTAACTGAAAATGGGACTAATCCGTTCTACATCCTTTTATCATTACATATACTCTACATTCTTTGAAAGGAGTTGAACACGCCCTAAATGCTGTGTGAAAAAGATAAATTCTCTTGCGAACATTGCTCGCTTTAAGAATTTTCTATTTTCACTTTGCATTTTACGGGCTTAGTATCCTATGTCTAACATTCAAAATATGTCCCTGGAGGACATCATGGGAGAGCGCTTTGGTCGCTACTCCAAATACATTATTCAAGACCGGGCCTTGCCAGACATTCGTGATGGATTGAAGCCGGTTCAGCGTCGTATTCTTTATTCTATGAATAAAGATGGCAATACTTTTGATAAGAGCTACCGTAAGTCGGCCAAGTCTGTCGGTAACATCATGGGTAATTTCCACCCACACGGGGACTCTTCTATCTATGATGCTATGGTTCGTATGTCTCAGGACTGGAAGAACCGTGAGATTCTAGTTGAAATGCATGGTAACAATGGTTCGATGGACGGAGATCCCCCTGCAGCCATGCGTTATACTGAGGCACGTTTGTCTGAGATTGCTGGCTATCTTTCTGCAGGATATCGAGAAAAGAGACCGTTCCTTTTGCTTGGAACTTTCGACGATACTGAGAAAGAGCCGACTGTCTCTGCCAGCAGCCTTTCCAAACCTCTTGGTCAATGGATCGACTGGGATTTCGGCTGGATATGCGACTGATATTCCGCCCTCATAATTTGGCTGAGGTCATTGATGCGGCGGTCATCTACATGATTGACCATCCCATCTGCCAAGGTGGACAAACTCATGGAGTTCTTGCCTGGACCAGACTTCTCCGACAGGAGCGTATCGTTCAGGTCGTGATGAAATCAAGAAGGCCTACGAAACTGGGAAAAGGGTCGCGTGGTCGTTCGTTCTCAGAACTGAGATTGAAAAAGCTAAAAGGTGGAAAAGGAACAAATCGTCATCACTGAGATTCCTTATGAAATCAATAAAGGCCGATCTGGTCAAGAAAGATTGACGATGTGCGTGTCAATAACAAGGTGGCTGGTATTGCTGAGGTTCGTGACGAATCAGACCGTGACGGTCTTCGTATTGCCATCGAGCTCAAGAAAGACGCCAATACTGAGCTTGATTCTCAACTATCTCTTTCAAGTACACAGACTTTGCAAAGTCAATTATAACTTCAACATGGTGGCTATTGACAATTTCACGCCTCGTTTGGTGGGAATTGTCCCAATCTTGATCTAGCTATATTGCCCACCGTCAGTGAGATCATTTCTGGCTCGTCAGCCGCTTTTGACAAGGAAAAAGGCTGAGAAAACGTCTCCATATCGTGGAAGGTTTGATTCGCGTGATTTCGATCTTTGGACGAGGTGATTGCCCTGATTCGTGCTTCTGAGAAACAAAAGCAGACGCCAAGGAAAATCCTCAAAGTCAGCTATGATTTCACTGAGGAGCAGGCTGAGGCTATCGTCACCTCTCCAACTCTACCGTTTGACCAATACAGACGTGGTGGTTCTGGAAGAGGAAGAAGCAGATCTGCGCGAGAAGATTGCCATGCTTGCAGCTATTATCGGCGATGAGCGCACTATGTATAATCTCATGAAGCGAGAGCTCCGCGATGTCAAGAAGAAAGTTTGGCAATCCACGTCTCAGTGAGCTGCAGGATACAGCAAACACCATCGAGATTGATACGGCTAGTCTCATTGTTGAGGAAGAGACCTATGTCAGCGTGACACGTTCAGGTTATATCAAAGCGGACCAGTCCGCGTTCCTTCTCAGCTTCAACCCTAGGAGGAGATGGGCAAGCGTGATGATGACCGATTGATTTTTGTCAGTCCAGCTAAGACGACCCAGCATTTGCTTATTTTCACGAGTCTTGGAAATGTCATTTATCGGCCTGTTCATGAGCTGTCAGATATCCGCTGGAAAGAAATCGGAGAACACCTCAGCCAGACCATCAGCAACTTCGATACCAAAGAAGAAGTGATCTACACGGAATTGCTGGACAGCTTTGAGGAAGGCACATACTTTGCAGCGACCAAGTTGGGTCAAATCAAGCGTGTAGAGCGCAAGGAATTCAGTCCTTGGCGGACATACAAGTCCAAAATCGCTTAAGTTTGCCAAGCTGAAAAATGAAGAAGATCAGGTTATTGCTCTGGCTCCTATTAAGTTGGATGATGTAATGCTCATGACCAAGAATGGCTATGCCCTTCGCTTCAATATTGAGGAAGTTCCTGTCATCGGAGCTAAGGCGGCAGGGGTTAAAGCCATCAATCTCAAGAAGGACGACGTCCTAGTAGCAGCCTTTATCGCCAATACAGACTCACTTTATATCCTGACTCAGCGTGGTTCGCTTAAGCGTATGGCAGTCGCAGATATTCCTGTCACAAGTCGGGCAAATCGTGGCCTTCAAGTTTTGAGGGAGCTTAAGTCTAAGCCACACCATGTCTTTGTGGCTGGACCAGTCTTTGGCGAAGCAGTGGACTTTGACCTCTTCACAACTAGAGGCTGAAGCACAGTGAGGAGCAGATTTTTGCAGGTGCTTTTTAATAAAGGAACTGCCTATGAAATTAATCTTGCTGACCTCAGCTTGTCTGAGCGCACTAGCAATGGAAGCTTTATCTCTGATACTATTTCAGACGAAGAAGTATTTACAGCATATGTTAAGTAGTTAAGAACCAGTTCGTGAGGGCTGGTTTTTTTATTATCAATCAGAAACTTATAAAATCTATTATAATATTTCGAATATAGTATAATTTTTCAGAATTTTACAAAAACACTTGAAAATATCTAAAAAGTGTAAAATAATAAACATTAAACCGAAAAGGAGATATATATGACTGTAAATCTTGACTGGGAAAATCTAGGATTTTCCTATATGAAGTTACCTTATCGTTATTTAGCTTACTATAGAAATGATCAGTGGGAAAAAGGTGGATTAACTGAAGATGCAACACTCCATTTAGGAGAATCTTCTCCATGCTTACACTATGGACAGCAGGCATTTGAAGGTCTTAAAGCATACCGAACGAAAGATGGAAGTGTACAGCTTTTTCGACCAGATCAAAATGCTGAACGTCTGCAACGAACAGCAGATCGCCTCTTGATGCCACAAGTTCCTACGGAAATGTTTATTGATGCAGTCAAGCAAGTTGTTCGTGCCAATGAAGAATATGTTCCCCCATATGGATCAGGCGGGACACTCTATATTCGTCCACTTTTGATTGGAATCGGTGATATTATTGGTGTAAAACCAGCTGAAGAGTATATATTTACCATCTTTGCTATGCCAGTGGGGAATTATTTCAAAGGAGGGTTAACGCCAACAAATTTCCTTGTTTCAGAGGATTTTGACCGAGCTGCTCCTTATGGAACAGGTGCAGCAAAAGTAGGAGGAAACTATGCCGCTAGCCTTCTTCCTGGTAAAAAAGCTAAAGAAAAAGATTTTTCAGATGTTATTTATTTAGATCCTGCTACACATACAAAGATTGAAGAAGTTGGTGCAGCAAACTTCTTTGGAATTACAAAAAATAACGAATTTGTTACACCGCTTAGTCCATCTATTTTACCATCTATTACAAAATATTCATTACTCTATTTAGCTGAGCATAGACTTGGATTAAAGCCAGTTGAAGGAGATGTGCCAATTTCTGAGTTAGATCGTTTTACAGAGGCAGGAGCTTGTGGAACAGCAGCAGTTATTTCTCCAATCGGAGGAATTCCAGTATGGCGATCACTTCCATGTTTTCTATAGCGAGTCTGAAGTTGGTCCCGTAACACGAAAACTCTATGATGAATTAACAGGGTATCCAATTCGGTGATGTAGAAGCCCCAGAAGGTTGGATTTATAAAGTTGATTAAAAAGAGCCTAAAAAGCTCTTTTTGTATTTGCTTGAAACCACTTGCTAGATTATCACTTTTTGTAAAATAGTATTTTGAAAGAGGTAGTTTATGAGTAAAAAGATAAAAAATTGAAATTCAAATTACAGATAGCAAAAGTAAAAGTTGGCTCTGATGAATTTGATGGTTATACACTTTCAATTGGTAAAAAGCCATTGGCGAAATCGCTGAATTTGATGGACAATTTGCCATTATCAAAAATGGAAATGTTGATGCTTTTATAAAAACTGGAAAAGGCAGTTGAAAATTTAATTGAAAACCTATAATTTAAGCAAATAAGGTGTTGATTTTTCTTTTTCGTGTTATAATAGTTGACGTTGATTGCACACGGAGAGATAGCGAAGAGGCTAAACGCAGCGGACTGTAAAATCCGCTCCTTCGGGTTCGGGGTTCGAATCCCTCTCTCCATATACATTGATGGGGTATAGCCAAGCGGTAAGGCAAGGGACTTTGACTCCCTCATGCGTTGGTTCGAATCCAGCTACCCCAGTTCTTAGGTGATATATCAAATAGATTGATAAAATATCTTAGGGTATTTTTATTTCTTTATAAGCTGGTATAAAAACGGTAAAGATAAATCAAAATGTCGTTGCGGGCGCTTAGGAAAAATATAAGTATGTCAAGCAGATGCTTGATTGTTGGAGGATTTTTAGATGAATGAATTTGAAGATTTGCTAAACAGTGTTAGCCAAGTTGAGCCAGGTGACGTTGTTACTGCTGAAGTATTAACAGTTGACGCGACTCAAGCTAATGTTGCACCTGGAACTGGTGTTGAAGTGTTTTAACCCTTCGTGAATTGACTAATGATCGTGATGCTGATATCAACGATTTTTGTAAAAACCAGGGAAACACTTGAATTGCTTGTTCTTCGTCAAGTAGTAGGTAAAGATACAGATACTGTTACTTACCTAGTATCTAAAAAACGTTTAGAAGCTCGCAAAGCATGGGACAAATTGGTTGGTCGTGAAGAAGAAGTTGTCACTGTAAAAGGTACTCGTGCCGTTAAAGGTGGACTTTCAGTTGAATTTGAAGGACTTCGTGGTTTTATTCCAGCTTCAATGCTTGATACTCGTTTTGTACGCAATACTGAGCGTTTTGTAGGACAAGAATTTGATGCTAAAATTAAAGAAGTTGATCCAAAAGAAAATCGCTTTATCCTTTCACGTCGTGACGTTGTAGAAGCTGAAACTGCTGCAGCACGTGCAGAAGTATTTGGTAGATTAAACGTTGGTGATGTTGTAACTGGTAAGGTTGCTCGTATCACTAGCTTCGGTGCTTTCATCGATCTTGGTGGAGTTGATGGATTAGTTCACTTAACTGAATTGTCTCATGAACGCAATGTATCACCAAAAATCAGTTGTTACTGTTGGTGAAGAAATCGAAGTAAAAGTTCTTGATTTGAATGAAGAAGAAGGACGTGTATCACTATCACTTAGCAACAACTCCTGGACCATGGGATGGCGTTGAGCAAAAACTTGCTGCTGGTGACGTAATTGAAGGTACTGTTAAACGTCTGACAGACTTTGGTGCTTTTGTTGAAGTATTACCAGGTATTGATGGATTAGTCTCACATTTCGCAAATTTCGCACAAACGTGTTGAAAATCCTAAAGACGCATTGAAAGCTGGACAAGAAGTGACAGTTAAAGTTCTTGAGAGTAAATCCTGCTAATGAACGTGTATCACTTTCTATCAAAAGCTCTTGAAGAACGCCCAGCTCAAGAAGAAGGACAAGAAGTTAAGGAAGAAAAAAACGTCAATCACGTCCACGTCGTCCAAAAACGTCAAGAAAAACGTGACTTTGAACTTCCAGAAACTCAAACTGGATTCTCAATGGCTGACTTATTTGGTGACATTGAATTATAATAGATAAAAGAAGTTGAGAAATCTCAACTTCTGACTTGTATTTTTATTTGAAAAATTGTTTATAATGATTAAGTTGAGCCACCCTTAGTGTAATGGATATCACGTAAGATTCCGGTTCTTGAGATGGGAGTTCGATTCTCTCAGGGTGGATGATTTAAATTAGACTCTTTGGAGTCTGAGAAGGAAAATGTACTGAAGGAGAAATTAACCGTCATACCTTGCCAATCAAGATGGGAAGTATTTGCTTATTCAACTTTCGAAAAATAAAGGAGATACTCCCGCCTGAAATATCCCGCTTATTGGGATATTTCAGGCGGGAGTGTAGAAAGAGAATGAACTGCTAAGAAAAGCAGCACTACATGAGGCTATGGAGGAGGTCAATCAAAGATTCGGATTGATAAGTTTATCTATGAAGATAGTCAATTTGACTTTATAAAATATGCTGTCTTTACACGTGTAGTTTATGCTGGCGAGAATTTGGAAGTGCGTGATATTATATTAGATCCAGAAGAGCATTCAGACTTTGTCTTTATTTCTACTTTGGAAGATATAGGAGGAGAACTCATCGTACCTTATTTTTTTGATAAATCCAAATAAATCAACTAAAAACATCTCCTTTTATTAGGAGATGTAATTAGTTTTTAGATGCTGCTTGAATTCTGGATTTTTCCATGCTTCATCAATAATTGCTTGCAATTCTTTAGCAGAAAGCTTGCATTTTTGAGTTTCAGCATCGTTAAGTGGGATGTTTACTGGACGTACGATACCGTGAGCACCAACGATAGCCGGCTGACCAATGAAGACATTCTCAACACCGTATTGGCCTTCTTGGAAGACTGACAAAGGTAATACAGCATTTTCATCATCAAGGATAGCTTTTGTGATACGAGCCAAAGCTACTGCGATACCATAGTAAGTAGCGCCTTTTTTTGTTGATGATAGAGTATGCTGCGTCACGAACAGAGATGAAAAAGATCAATCAGATCTTGTTCATTCAAGTCGCGGTTAGCTTAGTAACCATTGTTCCAATTTTACACCTGCAACGTTAGCATGTGACCAAACGGCAAACTCAGAGTCACCGTGCTCACCCATGATGTAGGCGTGTACAGAACGGGCATCAACACCAATTGTTTCAGCAAGTGCTTGACGGAAGCGAGCTGAATCAAGTGAAGTACCTGAACCAATAACACGTTCTTTAGAAATCCTGAGAATTTCCATGTAGAGTATGTTAAAATATCAACGGGGTTTCGCTGCAACGAGGAAAATACCATTAAATCCTGATGCAACAACTTGTTCAACAATAGATTTGTTGATAGCAAGATTTTTCCGACAAGATCAAGGCGAGTTTCACCTGGTTTTTGTGGAGCACCTGCAGTGATAACAACAAGGTCAGCATCTGCACAGTCTTCGTATTTAGCAGCATAGATTTTTAGGTGATGTGAAAGCAAGCGCATGGCTAAGATCTTCAGCGTCACCAACAGCTTTGTCAAATAAAAGCTGGAATTTCAATAATACCAAGTTCTTGTGCGATTCCTTGGTTGACAAGGGCAAAAGCGTAAGATGAACCTACAGCACCATCACCAACAAGGATAACTTTTATGTTGTTTTGTCAAGAGTCATTCTCTCAAATCTCCTTTACTTTTTAAGGGGTAATCCCAAACAAACCTATTCTATCACTTTTACTATGCTTTGTCACGGGAGATGTGCCAGTTTAACTGATGTAAACGTTTTTACTTTAATGCCTCTTTACTGAAAAAAATCATTCAAAAATGTGGTATAATAGTACAGTTATTTAAAGTGAAAAGAGGCATTTTTAATGCAAGATAGAATTTAGTAAATGTCAATTTAACTAGTGAAATGAAAACGAGTTTTATTGACTATGCTATGAGTGTCATCGTTTCTCGTGCTCTTCCGATGTGCGTGATGGTCTGAAGCCTGTCCATCGGAGAATTCTTTTATGGTATGAATGAGCTTGGTGTGACACCGATAAAACCTCACAAAAATCAGCCCGTATCACAGGTGACGTTATGGGTAAATACCATCCTCACGGGAGATTCTTCTATTTATGAAGCAATGGTCCGTATGGCGCAGTGGTGGAGCTATCGCTACATGCTTGTAGATGGGCATGGAAACTTTGGTTCCATGGATGGAGATGGAGCCGCTGCTCAACGTTATACAGAAGCACGTATGAGCAAGATTGCTCTGAAATGCTGCGTGATATCAATAAAAATACAGTTGATTTTATTGATAACTATGATGCCAATGAAAGAGAACCAGTTGTTCTTCCAGCTCGTTTTCCAAATCTTTTTGGTCAATGGTGCAACTGGTATTGCTGTTGGGATGGCTACTAATATTCCACCACATAATTTAGGTGAATCTATTGATGCAGTTAAACTTGTCATGGATAATCCAGAGGCTACTACTCGTGACATTATGGAAGTTTTGCCTGGACCAGACTTTCCGACTGGCGCTCTTGTCATGGGGAAATCAGGCATTCACCGTGCTTATGAAACCGGGAAAGGTTCAATTGTTCTTCGTTCTAAAACTGAGATTGAAGAAACTAAGAATGGGCGTGAACGAATTGTCGTAACAGAATTTCCTTATATGGTCAACAAGACCAAGGTGCATGAGCATATTGTTCGTTTGGTGCAAGAAAAGCGCATTGATGGTATTACAGCTGTTCGTGACGAGTCAAATCGTGAAGGAGTGCGATTTGTAATTGAAGTTAGGCGTGATGCTTCTGCTCATGTTATCCTGAATAATCTTTTTAAGCTGACTCAGATGCAGACCAATTTTAGCTTCAATATGCTGGCCATCCAAAATGGCGTGCCGAAGATTCTGTCTCTTCGTGAAATTTTATTGGCTTACATTGAGCACCAGAAAGAAGTGGTAACAGGCCGTACAGTTTTTGATAAAGAAAAGGCAGAAGCACGAGCTCATATTTTAGCTGGTCTTTTGATCGCTCTGGATCACATTGATGAAGTGATTCGGATCATCCGTAATAGCGAGACAGATGCAGAAGCACAAGCGGAGTTGATGGCTAAATTTGAACTATCTGAGCGTCAAAGCCAAGCGATCCTTGATATGCGCCTTCGTCGTTTAACAGGATTGGAACGTGATAAAATCCAATCAGAATACGACGAACTGATTGCTTTGATTGCTGACTTGACGGATATACTAGCTAAACCTGAGAGAGTTCTTGCTATTATTAGAGAAGAATTGGACGAAGTGAAGCGTAAATTTGCTGACGATCGTCGTACGGAACTTATGGTTGGAGAAGTACTTTCTTTAGAGGATGAGGATCTAATTGAAGAAAGCAGATGTTCTCATTACCTCTATCTAATAAAGGGATACATTAAACGTTTAAACCAAGTTGAATTTACCGCTCAAAAAGCGTGGAGGTCGTGGTGTTCAAGGGACGGGCGTCAAAGATGATGATTTTGTTAAAGAACTCGTTTCAACAAGTACTCATGATAGGTTGCTCTTCTTTACTAATAAAGGTAGAGTGTATAGGCTTAAAGGCATATGAAATTCCAGAGTATGGACGGACAGCAAAAGGTTTGCCTATTGTCAATCTTTTTAAAAACTTGACGAAGGGGAGACGATTCAAACCATCATCAATGTAGAACAAAATCACAGCGAAGATTCCTATCTTTTCTTTACGACTCGTCATGGTGTCGTGAAGAGAACCAGCGTAACAGAATTTTTCTAATATCCGCCAAAAATGGTCTACGAGCTTTTAAATCTAAAAGAAGATGATGAGTTAATTAATGTCTTCTTGACAGATGGGATCAGCAGATGTCATTATTGGGACAAAATATGGTTATTCTGTCCGTTTCAATGAAAGAAGCTGTAAGGAAATATGAGCCGTATTGCAACTGGTGTTCGTGGGGTAAATCTACGTGAAGGAGACCAAGTAGTCGGAGCAGGCGTGATTTCTGATACCGATGAGGTTCTTGTCATTACTGAAAAAGGATATGGTAAACGTACTCTAGCAAGCGAGTATCCTACAAAAGGTCGTGGTGGTAAAGGAATCAAAACAGCGAATATTACGGATAAAAACGGATATTTAGCTGGTTTGATGACGATTAAAAGGCGAAGAAGATCTGATGATTATCACGAATACAGGAGTGATCATTCGCACGAATGTAGCAAATATCTCGCAAACAGGACGTGCTACATTGGGAGTGAAAAGTGATGCGTCTAGATCAGAATGCGCAAATTGTGACCTTCACAACTGTAGAAGCCGACGATAAGGAAGATTCTCAAGTAGAAGAAGCGGAATAAGGAGATAATATGGCATTACATAAGAAAAAAGAAGAAGTTCAGTATTCGTAATCTTATTATCAATGTAGCTTCTTCAATTTTAGTTTTGCTGGCTCTGGCTTTTGATTTTTCAATTCTTCCATTAGAAATATGATTATGGTTTGGAATACGAATAAGTACCAAGTTTCAAAAAGTTTCTAAGAAAGAAATTGAAACAAATAAAACAAAAAGGGAACTTTAACTTTGAGAAAGTAGAGCCAGTCTCAACAGAAGCAGTAGCTAAATGCTCAATGGAAGGCTCAGCAATTACCCCGTTATTGGAGGGATAGCTATTCCAGAATTATCTTTGAACTTGCCTATTTTTAATGGTTTGGATAATACTGGACTCTACTATGGCGCTGGTACTATGAAAGAAGAGCAGCAGATGGGAAAAGGCAATTATGCTTTTGGCTAGCCATCATGTTTTTGGCATTACAGGTGCAAATGAAATGCTCTTCTCACCATTGGATCGTGCTCAAGCTGGCATGAAGATTTATTTAACTGACAAAGATAAAAGTATATACTTATACTATTACTAGTGTTCAAAATGTTACACCTGAGCGAGTAGATGTCATTGATGATGCTCCTGATGGGACAAGTGAAGTAACGCTTTAGACCTGCGAAGATGCTGAAGCAACCTCTCGGACAATTGTCAAAGGTGTACTAGAAAAAGAATCACTTTATAAAGATACTTCTAAAAGAAATATTGGATCATTTCAATAGATCATACAATCAAATGCAACTTTAAAAAAGAATGAAGAAAAGCTTTTAATGGCTTTCTTCTGAATATATATATGAGGAGGATTTTATGTACAGTATATCATTTCAAGAAGAAGTCATTATTACCACGTGAACGTTTGGTTTCAAAGGAGCTGAACAATTAGCAATCAGGAGTTGCTGTCTATTCTGATTCGTACAGGAAATAAAAAGAGACTGTTTTTCAAAGTTGCAAGTAGAATGTTAGCTTCTGTTTCTAGTTTAACAGAATTGCGTCATATGACTTTATCTAGAGTTACAAACTATTTCTGGGATTGGTCGAGTAAAAAGCTATCGAATTACAAGCTGCGATGGAATTAGGAAACCGTATTTCTAAAGCAGAGACACTGGAAAGGGAGCGAATTCTCAGCAGTCAAAAATTGGCAAAGAAAAATGCAACAAGAATTGAGTCATAAGAAACAGGAGCATTTAGTAGCACTATATCTAAATACACAAAAACCAAATTATTCATCAACAGACAATTTTTATCGGTAGTTTGACACGCAGCATGGCAGAACCGAGGGAAATTCTTCATTATGCAATAAAGCACATGGCGACATCAATTATATTAGTGCATAATCATCCATCTGGTACAGCTAGGCCTAGCAGAGATGATGATCATGTGACTACAAAAATAAAAAGAAGCCTGCGAGATGATGGGCTTCGTTTTACTTGATCATTTAATTGTAGCAGGAGAAAACTATTATAGCTACAGAGAGGAAACGGATTTAATCTAAAGCTTATTAACGACATAGTTAAATAAGTCTAAGTCTTTTTTCTGGCTATCAAATAGAAATTCCGGATGCCACTGAACACCTAAGAAAGGAATGTCATTTGTAGTTTGAATTGCTTCAATAATATTGTCACGTGGGTCGTAAGCGATAACTTCTAAGTCATCTCCCAAATCTTTTGATGCTTTGGTGATGAAAAGAGTTGATTCTTGTTGAGTTTCCATAGATATCAAAGAGAATATTCCCTTTATTTATGGCAGTTTCTTGTGTGCGATGTTCTGCTGAGAGTTCTTGCCAATGATTATCAATACTTTGGAAGAGGCTTCCTCCAAGAGCTACATTAAAAAGTTGGGTTCCGCGACAGACAGTGAAAATTGGTTTTTTCTGCTTGATTGCTTCATCGATGATTGCTAATTCAAAATAATCACGATCAAGGTGATAGTCATCACTGTCAATTGTTTTTTCTTCTCCGTAAAATTTAGGATCAACGTTTTGACCACCAGTTATGATTATTTTATCAACTATACTAACATAATGGCGAGCCATTTTCTCGTCTGATATAGGGAGAATAACAGGAATGCCACCTACTTTTGTGACTGCTTCAACGAATCCAGTTGCAGCATAGCTCATCATTGCAAAATTATCTTCCGGATTTAATCGTTCATTGGCAGTAATACCAATAATTGGTTTTCTCATAAATGGAATAATCTCTTTCTAATGTTACTCTTTTCTCATAAAGTATAGGAGTGTTTGAAGTTCGCTGGTTAAGTCGACATACTGGACAACAACGTCTTTTAGGAAGGTGAAGGTGGACTGGTGAAAACTAAGAATTCCTTTGATACCAGCCTCAACAAGTATGCTAGCCACCTCCTGTGCTTTGATACTTGGTACAGATCAAGATAGCGGTTTTCACATCTGCATTTTTAATTTTTCTTTAATTTGTGAAATACTATAAATTGGAATTCCATCAGGGAGTAGCTGTACCAACTTCTGGATGGGTATCCATATCAAAGGCCATGACGATTTTCATCTTATTTCTTTCATGGAAACGATAGGTAGTAAAGCATGTCCCCATATTCCCAACACCCAACAGAGCATGACATTAGTAATAGAGTTATCATTAAGTAAATCTGCAAAGAAATTCATGAGTTTTTGACATCATAGCCAAAACCTCGACGACCCTAATTCACCAAAAATATGAAAAGTCTCGACGAACAGTAGCAGAGTCAATGCCAATGGCCTCAGCGATTTGTTTGGAGCTGGCTTTTTCTATTTTTCTGCATTAAAGCGCTTGAAGATTCGATAGTAAAGTGATAAACGTTTTTGCGGTTGCACGAGGAATGCTTGAATCTGTTTTCACAAAATCACATCCTTTCCTTTCTATTTTATAGAAAGTTTGTGAAAAATCAACTATTTTAAAAATTGAAATTTCTACAGAAAAAGAAAACTAGGCTTTTAGTTTTTCTTTTTATTTTTATAGGATGTCAGATCAATTGTGACATTGCTCGATAAAGCTCCCCAATCTTTCCTTGGAAGGGGAGAAGTTGGTCGTTATAAGTCAATGAAAGAACGGTGAAATTATCTGGGATAGTAACACACCCTGAGAAGGCTAATAGAAATTTATCGTAGTCTTCATAAGAAACTGTTCTTTCTATGTGATAGGAATCTAGATATTTTTAATTTAATCATGGCTATTCCTCTTTAGTCGGTTGGCAAATGATTTATTTTGTTTTGTTCTTCTTTTTATGAAAATGTCTCTTTCTACTAAGACTATCCATCAGAAAAGTAGAATTTTTCTTGAATTATTTTTTGAGATTCGGACTTAAAGATGTTCACCAAGCGAAGTCCAGATTTATCAGTGATATTGATTTTAAATCCAGATAGGTCTTTATTAAAAATGATTTTTAGTAAAAAAACCTTGTCCACTATTTGGAATTTCTTCTAATAATCGACTTAATTCAAAAATTTCCAACTTTTTGTTTCCGCAAATGTATTATCTTTTTAGAGTAAATACGTTTGGATGAAAGCTTATAGGTGTAGAGACAATCTTTTAAGGTGATAGATGTTTCAAAGGCCATGTTATTCTCCTAAAATTTCTTTTTAAAGTTTTTGTGAAGGTTTGTATTTCTGGATAGTATTTTGATCCGAAAAACTGATTCTAAATGATTCATTGAGTCGAGGTGAATCTTTTCCATAGAGAGAAGATAAAACGTGACTAGGCTCTATGGCGCCGGCAGTGCAAGCTGAACCGGTAGAGATAGAGATACCAGCTATGTCAAGCTGCATTAGTAAGAGATCATTTGCTTTACCTGGGATTCCCAAATTAAGGACATAAGGTAGATGAGGTTCTTCTACATTGAGATAATAGTGAATACCATCTAATCCTTTTATAAGTTCTTGATAGAGATTCTGGACGTGAGTAAGATTTGTATCCATCTGCGTCATATCTTCTTGAAGGGCAGCAGCCATTCCTGCGATAGAAATGAGGTTTTCTGTACTTGCACGCTTCTTGTCTTCTTGATCACCACCATGTAATAAATTCTCAAAAATCAAGGTCTTTGGTATATAAAAATCCAACACCTTTTTGGGCCATGAAATTTATGAGCAGAAGCGCTTAGAAAATCAATCCCCAGCTCCTCAGGATAAACAGGAATTTTTACCGATTGCTTGTACAGCATCTACGTGGAACTTGGCAGGAGTGATTTCTCAATAGTTGGCCAATTTCTTTTTATTGGTAGAGAGATAACTGTTTCGTTATTCGCAAACATAGTCAGAAACTAAGATCGTGTCCGGTCGGAGCGCTTGCTCAATGTCTTCGACTCGAATTTTTCCCTTCAACTGGCTCAATAAAGGTTATATCAAAACCAAATTGACTTGCTAGATAGTGTAAGGGTTCTAAGACTGAATGGTGCTCAATTGTAGTTGTAATAATGTGCTTTCCAAGATCTTGGTGTTTGAGGGCATATCCTTTCAGTACAGTGTTATTACTTTCGGTTCCTCCTGATGTAAAAAGGATATTCTTTGGATTGGTTCTCAATGCTTGAGAAATGGTTAATCGCGCTTGTCTTAGTATTTTACTAGCTTCACGGCCATGATGATGTGTGCTAGAAGGATTTCCGTAAACTGTACTCATCAAATCAATCATCGTATTAATGGCGACTTTTGATAGGGGAGTTGTAGCTGCATTGTCAAAATAAATCATGTCGTATCCTTATTTTTGCTATATGCAAAGAGTGGACTGACTGGTTTTCTCTCTTGGATACGTATAATTGCATCCGCAATCAGCTCACTTGCTGTTATATATTGGATATTTCTTGGAGTTTTTCTTTGGTATCAACTGAGTCAGTGACTAAAATTTCTTTGATTGGAGCAGCATCCAACTTCTCAGCAGCACCATCTACAAAAAGCCCGTGGCTTGAGACGGCATAGATTTCGACAGCTCCTTCACGCTCAACAATTTGGCAGCTTCTGCAAAAGTACGTCCAGTATTCAAGATGTCATCAATTAAGATAGCTTTTTCCCCAGCGACATCTCCAATAATATAACCTTCATTTCGGTGAGTGTCATCTTGTGCATAATCAATAATAGCAATAGAGCATCCAAGTGTTCAGCAAGGCTACGAGCACGCTTAACACCAGAATTTTTTTAGGACTAACGACCACAACATCTTCACCAATTAATCCTTTATCGCAATAATGTTTGGCAAATAGTGGGACAGTGTAGAGATTATCAACAGGGAATATCAAAGAAGCCTTGTACTTGTACGGCATGCAAATCAAGCGTCAAAACACGATCAACTCCTGCTTTTTACAAGCATATTTTGCAACAAGTTTAGCTGTGATTGGTTCGCGTGGTGCAGCAGTGCGATCCTGACGAGCATAGCCAAAATAAGGGATTACCACATTGACAGAATTTGCACTTGCACGATTGCATGCATCTACCATAATCAGTAGTTCCATTAAGTGATTGTTAACAGGAAAACTGGTAGATTGAATGATAAAAACATCAAAACCACGAACGCTTTCTTCTATATTTACTTGGATTTCACCATCTGAAAATTGTCGAGATGAAAGTTTGCCAAGTGGAACACCAGCTGCTTTTTGCAATCTTTTCGGCAATAGCATGATTTGAGTTTAGAGAGAACAATTTTCATGTGTCTTGAATTGAAGCGAACATACCTAAAGATAACTCCTTTAATTTTTCTATTTTTCTATTTTATCAAAAATATGATATTTTTCAGCTATTTGGCAAGTTTTTTAGCAAATCTAGCTATCTTGCTTTTTAGAGTGCGTATATGGAAGTTTATTTTGTTCTAAAAAGTTTAAGAAATCAATTTTTTCCTTTTTCTGGATTTTTGGACTTCTAGCTCAATTTCATGAGTCAGTAATGTCAGAAATATGAATTTTCGTCTAATGCTAGTAAGCCAATTTTATGTTCCATTTCTCGGCGAATTGTTGTGAGCTGTCCTAGGATTTTTAAATTCTCTATTGGAATGGTCGCTTCAAGTAAGTAGTTTAAAAATTTCTCCTGGCGGGAATACAAGCTCTTCTAACAGAAGCTTTACTTCTGATGCGTTTTAGCTGCTGATTGTATTCCATATTTCCTATTGTTTGTGAAACTTTTTAAGGTTAATTCAGCTGACTTCTCAAAAGTTCTGATACAGTAGCGCCATTTTGTGATCTCTTATAGCAAAAATCAGGTGTATCAATATAATAGTTTGTTTGTTTTTATGGGTTTGATATATCCTTGAAAAGTGGTAATATACTTAAGAATTGTTCTTTTAGTTAAACCAGATTTAAATTGATTTTCCAAATGGTTCATAATAGTTCCTTTTCTTTTGTTTGAAAGCGATTTATGTTATAATAATAGACGTATTTATTTTATAAGAAAATAATGAAAAAGACAAGGTGAGTGATAAGCCAATGGAATGGGAAGAATTTTTGAGATCCGTATGTTCAGGCGGTTGGAGAATTAAAAATTAAGCTGCGTGGGATTCTGAAAGCAATATCAGGAAACAACAACGTCACTCGCCAATTGAGTTTGTGACTGGACGAGGTTAAATCTGTTGAGAGTATACAAGAAAAAGATGAAGCTTCAAGGAATTCATTTGGAGAATCTCGCACAAGATATGCAAGATATTGCTGGTCTTAGGATCATGGTCCAGTTTGAAGATGATATCGCATGAAGTCTTACAAGTTTTACATCAGCGACAGGATATGCGAATTGTGCTGGAGCGCATTATATCACTCATAAGAAACCGAGCGGTTATCGTGGCTATCATGTTATCATTGAGTATCCTGTAGATACTATTGATGGCAATAAGCTTGTTTCTGGCTGAAATACAAATTCGGACTTTAGCTATGAATTTTTGGGCGACGATTGAACATTCGCTAAATTATAAATATAAGGGAGAATTTCCTCAAGAGATTAAAGAACGGTTAGAATTGACTGCTCGCATCGCTTATGAATTAGATAAGACGATGGGGGAAATTCGACATGATATACAGGAAGCGCAAGCTCTTTTTGATCCACCGTATCGTAAGTTGCATGATGGTGTAGGGAATAGTGACGACACAGATGAAGAATATAGATAAACGAATTGCTATTTTTAGCAATCATAAGCCACAAAGCAAAGAAATTTGTCAGCTATTGATTCAAAAATTACGTCAGAATCATTTTGTGCTAACTGATAAAAATCCTGATATAGTCATTTCGATAGGTGGCGATGGCATAGCTTTTATCAGTCTTTCATAAGTATGAAGACCAGTTGGATAAAGTGCGCTTTGTTGGTGTGCATACAGGGCATTTAGGATTTTACACTGATTATAGAGATTTTGAGATTGACAAGCTGATTGATAATTTGAAGTTGGACACTGGTGCTAAGGTCTCCTATCCCATTTTGAATATCCGTATCTTGTTAGAGGATGGTTCAATACACAGCATGTTGGCCTTGAATGAAGCGACTATTAAGCGTTCTGATCGAACAATGGTGGCAGATGTTGTCATTAACCATGTGCCATTTGAACGTTTCCGTGGCGATGGCATTTCTGTCTCGACTCCGACTGGTAGTACTGCTTATAACAAATCCTTGGGAGGAGCAGTTCTTTCATCCAACGATTGAGGCTTTTACAAATTGCTGAAGTAGCTAGTTTAAATAACCGTGTTTATCGAGACCTTGGGGCTCCTCTATTATTGTTCCTAAAAAAGATAAAATTGAGATTGTGCCAACTCGAAATGATGAGACATACTATCTCGATTGATAACCAGACGATATACTTTTAAGTATATTCAAAAGGTTGAATTTCAAATTGACAACCTACAAGATTCATTTTGTAGCCAGTCCAAGCCACACAAGTTTTTGGAATCGTGTGAAAGATGCCTTTATTGGAGAGGTTGATGATGAGATTTGAGTTTATTGCTGATGAACACGTCAAAGTCAAAACTTTTCTAAAGAAACATGATGTTTCAAAGGGACTTCTTACTAAAATAAAATTTGCAGGTGGCTCTATTCTAGTGAATGATACGCCGCAAAATGCTATTTATTTATTGGATATTGGTGATAAAGTTACAATAGATATTCCGAGAGAAGATGGATTTGAAACGCTAAAATCAATTTCTAAAGACTTGGAAATCATTTATGAAGATGACCATTTTTAATTGTTGATAAACCTGCTGGTGTGGCAAGTATTCCTAGTGCAAATCACTCCAATACAATGGCGAATTATATTAAGGCTTATTATATACATTCAGGATATGAGAATCATCAAGTCCATATAGTAACACGTTTAGACAAGGATACCAGTGGCTTAATGTTGTTTGCTAAACACGGTTATGCTCATGCTAGATTAGATAAGCAACTACAAAGCCGATCAATTGAAAAGCGCTATCTTGCTCTGGTTAAAGGTGCTGGGGATTTGGAAAAGGAAGGCGACATTATCGCTCCTATTGCACGAGATGAAGATAGTATTATTACTCGAAGAGTCGCAAAAGGTGGGAAATACGCTCATACTAGCTATAAGATTTTTAGAACAATACGGCAACATTTATCTGGTAGATATCCACTTGCATACAGGGACGTACTCATCAGATTCGGGTACATTTTTCTCATATTGGTTTCCCGCTTTTAGGAGATGACTTGTATGGCGGAAGCTTGTCTGATGGCATTACTCGTCAAAGCTTTTACATTGCCATTCCTTAAATTTTTACAACCCTTTTTAATGGTGAAGAAGTTGGTCGTGCAAGTCCTTTGCCAGATGATTTTCAAGCAGTTATCAATAAACTTTCGCATTAAAACGTACTTTATTTATTTAGGAGATTCTTATTTTATGAAAATTTTTGAACAATTAAATGCTGTAGCCTATCTGGAAAAATGCGTGTAGTATTACCAGAAGGAGAAGAGCTACGCATCCTTCAAGCAACAAAAAGATTGGTGAAAAGAGTCAGAAGTCACACCAGTTTTACTTGAAACCCAGAAAAATCAAGATTTATTTAGAGATTGAGGGAGTCATGGATGTGTTATGAAGTGATTGATCCTCATCATTATGATGAATTTGATAAGATGGTTGCAAGTTTAGTTGAACGACGTAAGGGAAAACTGTCAGAAGAAGATGCTCGTAAACTTTTGATTGACGATGTCAACTATTTTGGAGTCATGCTGGTATATATGGGATTGGTTGATGGAATGGTCTCAGGAGCGATTCACTCAACAGCAGCAACTATGCGCCCAGCATTGCAAATCATTAAAAACTCAGCCAGGCATCTCACGCACGTCCGGTGCTTTCTTGATGGTTCGTGGGGATGAACGCTATATTTTTAGTGATTGTGCTATTAATATTAAACCGGAAGCCGATGTTTTGGCTGAGATCGCTATTAACTCTGCAAGTACAGCTAAGATGTTTGGGATTGATCCTAAAATAGCTATGTTAAGCTATTCAGCAAAAGGTAGTGGCTTTGGAGAAGATGTAGATAGAGTAGTAGAAGCAACACGAATCGCCCAAGAGCAACGACCAGATTTAGCTATTGATGGTGAACTACAATTTGATGCAGCTTTTGTACCAGCTACAGCAGAATTGAAAGCACCTGGTAGCAAAGTAGCAGGGACATGCACAGTATTTGTGTTCCCAAGTATTGAAGCGGGAAATCATCGTTATAAAATGGCTGAGCGTCTGGGTGGTTTTTGCAGCAGTTGGACCGGTATTACAAGGACTTAATAAGCCAGTTAATGATCTATCACGTGGTTGCAACTCTGATGATGTTTATAAATTAACCCTCATTACCGCTGCACAGGCTGTTCACTAATTTATGAAAAGGAGTCAATACTCCTTTTTTGTTACCCAAGAATTCTTATGCTATACTATATTTATGCTAGATTTGAAAAAATACGGAATTGAGATGTGGGAGGCAGATAAAATTGCCTCTTTTCGCGAGAAATTATTAACTTGGTATGATGAGAATAAACGTGACCTGCCTTGGCGTAGAACAAATAATCCTTATCATATCTGGGTTTCTGAGATTATGCTGCAGCAGACTCAGGGTGGATACGGTGATTCCTTACTATGAGCGTTTTCTTGACTGGTTTCCGACTGTAGCTGACTTAGCGCAGGCACCAGAGGATAGACTGCTCAAGGCTTGGGAAGGGTTGGGCTATTATTCGCGTGTGAGAAATATGCAAAAAGCAGCCCAGCAGATAATGACGGATTTCATTGGAAAATTTCCTGAAACATATGAAGGAATTGCTAGTCTTAAAGGGATTGGACCTTATACGGCTGGTGCCATTGCTAGTATTGCCTTTGGCCTAGCTGAGCCTGCGGTGGATGGCAATGTCATGCAGTGCTGAGTCGATTGTTTGAAGTGGATCTAGATATTGGCCAACCTAGCAATCGAAAGGTATTTCAGGCTATGATGGAGATTCTGATTGATCCAGATAGACCCGGAGATTTCAATCAGGCACTGATGGATCTGGGGTCAGATATTGAAGCTCCTGTTAATCCTCATCCTGAAGATAGTCCTGTAAAGGGAGTTCAGTGCCGCTTATTTGCACGGAACTATGGATAAATATCCGATTAAAGCACCCAAAAAGAAGCCTGTTCCGGTCTATCTGCAGGGATTGATTATGAAAAACGAACAGGGACAATTCTTGCTTGAGAAGAATGAGGCTGCTGGCTTTGTTATCTGGTTTTTGGCATTTTTCCCTTGATTGAAGTCGAGGAATTTCAGACTGAAAAATCAGATGTCCTTATTTGAGGAAGCTGAAAATCAGCCAAGTCTGGATCTGTCTCCTCAAGAAAGCTTTGAGCAGGATTATGATTTGATTGTTGATTGGCAGCAGCAGTCCTTTTCAAAAAGTACAGCATGTCTTCAGTCATCGTAAAGGTGGCACATCCAGTTAGCTTATGGAAGAGTCAAAGATAGCCAACACGCAGCTGATGGAGAGGTCTTGTGGCTTGATCCAGAAGCCTTTGGCAATTACCCCTTTGCCAAACCCCAGCAGAAGATGTGGGAGGCTTTTCAAGATGTTAGAAACAAATAAAAATCTGAGACTAATTTGGTCTCAGATTTTTGAATCAATTTTACAAGTTTGCAAAAGCTTTAATTTCATCCGCTGTCATAGAAGAATCACAACGAACAGATACTTGGCCGTCCTGAACATGAACAAAACCAGGAACCGTCGGAATGCTGTATTCAGAGCGGAAGGCTTGTAGTTTCTCTAATTCGCTAGCTTCTTCACTGTTAATAAAGTAGATGAGGCTTTAGTTTCAGCTACGACACCAGCCAATGTTCCAGCGAATTTACGACAGTAAGGGCAAGTTTTGCGACCAACGAAGAAAGTTACTGTCTCTTTGTCAGCAATTGCTTGACGAGCACGGTCAACAGTTTATGACTTCCAGGTCTTTAATATTTTTGAGCAAATTGTTCCATAAATCATCCTCATTTCTTTTGATAAAAACTAGTATGACCATAAAAGTTTCTAAAATTGCTTAGATTTGATACGGAAAAAGATGAGATTGGTTGGTCTCATCTTTTATAATTTCTTATTTTTACAAAAAGCATTAATTTCAGCTTCAATAGTAGCAATTTTTGCTTGGGCATCTTCATTGCTATCGCCGATAACAGCAATATAGAATTTGATTTTTGGTTCAGTTCCAGAAGGACGGACTGCAATCCAAGAACCATCAGCCAAGGTGTATTTCAAAACGTCACTAGAAGGAGTAGTCAATGTTGAGACAGTTCCATCAGCTGTTGTAGCTGTTTTGCGCTTTGAAGTCTTCTGTGATAGAGATAGCTGTTGCATTCCATTCTTTTTGGACCATTGTTACGGAACTTAGCCATGATAGCCTTGGTTTGCTCAGCTCCATCAACACCTGACAAGGTTACAGAAGTTGTCTTTTTCTGCAAAGTAACCATACTCTTTTGTAGATTTCTTCAATACCATCAGCCAGAGTCAAGCCACGTGAACGGTAGTGAGGCAGCTAGCTCAGCTACAACCAAAAACAGCTTGGATAGCATCTTTATCACGTACAGAATGGTTTAATCAAAGTATCGAAGCTTTCTTCAAATCCCATCATGTAGGTGTGGTTGTGCTTTTCTTCGAATTCTTGAATCTTTTCAGCGATGAATTTGAGAGCCAGTCAAGACATTGAACATGGTTGCGCCATAGCTTTCAGCAATCTGAGTCACCAGGTCAGTAGAAACGATAGACTTTGCAGAGAGCAGCGTTTAGCTGGCAGAGTTCCAGCGCTCTTATGAGCTTCCAAGATGTACTTAGCCATGATGGCTCCGATTTGGTTACCAGAAAGGTTGAGGTAGCTGCCGTCTTTTTGCAGAACTTCTACACCGACACGGTCAGCATCTGGGTCAGTTGCTAGCAAGCACATCTGCACCCAACCTTTGCGACCTAATTCTTCCAGCTAAAGCAAAGGCTGCTGGCTCTCAGGGTTTGGAGACTTGACAGTAGGAAGTCTGGATCAGCGACAGCTTGATTTTCAACAACTTCAACAGAATCAAATCCAGCTTGAGCCAAAGCGCGACGAGCCAGCATTTCACCAGTACCGTGCAGAGGGGTATAGACAATCTTCATGTCCTTACCGTATTCATCAATCAGTTTTTGGTTGATATTGACATCATCTTTAACTTCTTTGAGGTATTCAGCATCAATAGCATCGCCAATCACTCAATCAAGCCAGAAGATTTTTCAGCTTCAATATCAGCTGCCTCAATAGCAAAAGGATTTTCAATCGTACGGATGTAGTCTGTCAATGCATCTGCATCGTGCGGAGGCATTTGCCCGCCGTCTTCACCATATACTTTATAGCCGTTAAATGGAGCAGGGTTGTGGCTGGCTGTAATCATAATACCAGCAAAAGTTCCTAAATGACGTACCGCAAATGAAAGTTCTGGAGTTGAGCGCAAACTTTCAAAGACATAGGACTTGATGCCGTGCTTAGCCAAAACAGCAGCAGATTCAAAGGCAAACTCTGGTGAGAAGTGGCGAGAGTCGTAGGCGATTGCTACACCGCGTTTTTTGAACTCATCACCTTTTTCGTCAATCAAACGAGCCAAACCTTCGGTTGCCTGACGGACAACATAAATATTGATGCGGTTGGTACCAGCACCAATCAAGCCTCGCATACCAGCAGTACCATTCAAAGGTTTGTATAAAAGGCATCTTCCTTAGTTTTTCATCCATACTGTTCAATTCTTCCACGAAGATAGTCTGGAGTTCAGCATAATTAAGCTTCATTTTTGAGAAGTTATCTTGATAAGTCATTTTTATTTCTCCTTATTGTTAATCTATGTTTGAAAAACTATACACACGAAAATTTATAAATAATCGCTTTCATTATAGCATGTTTTAATAAAAATCACAAAATAGCGTGATTTATTTTTCTTATCAAGTATTGGTACTAACGCTTACTGTAAGAATTGCAGAAACAACCAATTCAGTAGTGGAATTTGCAGAAAGTACAACAGCTAAAAGTGTCTGAATATTTCCGTTATAAACATTTGAGAATAAAAGGAAAATCCCTCCCAGGACAAAAATAGTGTTAGTAGCAGAGCCAATGGAACCAGCTAAGACCAATCCTACCTTGTTTTTCATATCTTTTATAAACACTAGTAAGGGGTGATACCGATAAGGATGCGAGGTAACATAGCGATGAGTAGTGAAGATAGATTTCATTTGGCACAAACGGACTAAAGAGGTAGCTAGTTGGCAGCAGTCACGGTGTTGGTCACCACACTGATTACTCCCATCAGGGCTCCAAGAATAGCTCCGACTTTAGGGCCATAGAGGATACTGGCGATAATCACTGGAATATGAATAATCGTAAGTTTAATCAGTACTGGAAATAAGTTGAAAAATGACTGAGCTGAGCAGGTGCAGTACCAACATAATAGCAAAGAAAATAGCAATTTTGAGCAATTTTTAGACTGTTTTTCATAAATAAGTTCCTTTACTGTATCAATTATTGTATCAACCTCAGCTAGAGCACCTGTCCCTGATCGCCACAGGCTAGCGCTGCCTCACGTGGTTGGATAATTTTTCCAACCAAAACGCTCAAAGACGCTCCAAATTATGCTGAGTTAGTGGATTTTCATCATCTTTGTGTTCATTGCTGGCGCTAAGATTTTCTTTGCTTGAGGGGCAATGCCAGAGCAGTAGTTGTGACCATATTATCAGCAAAGCCGTTTGCTAGTTTAGCAATGGTGTTGGCTGTAGCAGGTGCTAGCAAAAGCTAGATCAGATTTTTAGCGATGTCAATCGTGATTAATCTTGTTGGGCTCAAGTTCTTGCATTATATTGATTGCTACTGGTCTTTGAGATAAAACCTGCAGTGTCAGTGGTGTAATAAATTCTGCTGCAGCCTCTGTCATGAGAACTGTCACTTCAAATCCTTCTTTTTGAGTTTGCTGATAATATCAGCTGCTTTATAGAGCAGATATACTTCCGTCTAACAGCAAGAGTAATGCTTGTCATTGTCTTTCCTCCTTATACATTTGTTGATAAAGGAGCTGGGCAATCTCTTTTTAGAATGTGCTTGAATGGTAGTATTGCTTCCGACAAGATAGGGCTTTGTGCTCCTGGTTTGAAATTTCAGTCAAGTCATTAGCGACGATGAGGTTCTGCTTGATTTTATGGAGACTGGCTCGTGCGGTCTCGAGTAACTCTTCATCAGCAACATCAACTAGTAGTTTAAAAGCCAATCAAGCGAATATCAGGATTCCATTTTTCACTAAAGGAGATAATTTTGGGGGTCTTTTTGAGAAAAAGGACTTGCACATCATCCTGAGAAGAAATCTTACTTTCAGAGTTGGTTTTATGTAAAAATTCTGTTAAGTTAGAGCTAGTTGCTACACTATCAAAATCAGTCATATAGACAGGGCTGTAATCCGAGACCGCCATTGCATGGATCAATACATCATGCGTGTGAACAAGTGGCTCCAAAAGTTTTGAGAAGACTTGCAACATTTTCGACTAGTATTACGGTTAAATTTGGATGAGAGTCAAGTCGAGTTGCCTTGGGAGTCGTTACTAATGTCACATGGTCGCCCTTTGTTAAGAAAGTCTCTGAGATGATTTTTCCCTAGCTGACCTGTTGAATGATTGGTAATAGAGCGGACTTGATCAATTTGTTCGCTAGTCCCTCCAGAGGTAATCAATATGTTCATAGACTTATTTTACGAAATCAAAGAAATAGTAAAATAAATAGTTATAGGTCATAGATATTTTTATATATAGATTATGACATGACTATTTTTAAAATCCGAACATTAAAGAATTAAAGTTTTAAAAAGTGCAGATTTTACTCTTTTTGTTATAATCGTTTTTATAAAATGTAGAGGAGTTTATGATGAAGACAGATGTTGAAATTGCTCAGAGTGTTGAATTGCAACCGATTGTTGATGTTGTGGAGAAACTTGGTATCGATTATGACGATTTGGAACTGTATGGTGATATAAGAGCCCAAGCTAAGTTTTGATAAAATTCGTGAAGTAGAAAAATCCTGCTGGCAAGCTGATTTTTGGTAACAGCAATCAATCCAACTCCAGCTGGAGAAGGGAAATCGACTATATACCATTGAGGCTAGCTGATGCGCTCAATAAAAATTGGTAAGAAGACTATGATTGCCATTCGTGAGACCTTCTTTAGGGTCCTATTGATGGGGATCAAAGGAGGAGCAGCTGGTGGTGCTATGCGCAAGTCTCTGCCCATGGAAGATATTAACTTGCATTTTACTGGAGACATGCACGCTATTACGACTGCTAACAATGCCTTGTCTGCACTCATTGATAATCATTTTGCATCAGGGAAATACTCTGGGAATCGATCAGCGGCGCATTATCTGGAAGCGGGTGGTTGACTTGAATGATCGAGCTCTTCGTCATGTGACTGTTGGTTTGAGGCAGCCCAGTTAACGGTATTCCACGCGAAGATGGCTTTGATATCACGGTCGCATCTGAAATTATGGCGATTCTTTGCTTTAGCTACGGATATTGAAGACTTGAAAAAGCGCTTGGCTAACATCGTTATTGGCTATCGCTATGACCGTACACCAGTTCTATGTCCGTGACCTTGAAGTCAGAAGGTGCCTTGGCTTTTGTACTTTGAAAAGATGCGATTAAGCCATCTGGTACAGACTATTTACGGAACACCAGCCTTTCGTTCATGGCGGGCCTTTTGCCAATATCGCCCATGGCACTGTAACTCTGTTTGAGCCACTAGTACAGCTTCGCTTGGCCGATTTATACTGATGACAGAGGCAGGATTTGGTGCGGACCTTGGTGCTGAGAAGTTTCTTGGATATTAAGACTCCAAACTTGCCAGCTTCTCCAGATGCAGTTGTCATAGTCGCGACCCTTCGTGCTCTTAAGATGAATGGTGGCGTTGCGAAAAGATGCACTGACATGAAGAAAATGTAGAAAGACGGTCCGTGTAGGTTTTGCTAATCTCAAACGCCACGTTGAAAATATCCATAAGTTCGGTATTCCAGTAGTAGTGGCCATCAACGAATTTGTATCAGACACAGAGCTGAAATTGCTGCTCTTAAAGACCTATGTGCAAGAAATCGAGGTACCCTGTTGGGCTTGCAGAGCGTTTGGGCGCAGATGGTGCTGAAGGTGGTGTTTCTTTCAGCTGGAGACTGTAGTTAAAAACGATTGACGAAGACACCTGCTCATTACACTCGCCTCTATGAAAATGATCTCTCTATTGAAGAAAAATCAGAAAATTGTCAAGAAATCTATATCGTGGTTCAAAAAGTGAAACTTTTGAGAGCGCAGACTCAGATTCGTGAAATTGTCAAAAACGGCTGGGACAAGCTGCCAATCTGTATGGCCAAAACACAGTATGAGCTTCTCAGACAATCCTGCTGCTCTGAGTGCGCCAGAAAACTTTTGAGAATTACCATTCGTGAGTTGGTACCAAAACTTGGTGCAGGCTTTATCGTGGCTTTGACAGGAGATGTCATGCACCATGCCAGGATTGCTGAAACGCCCTGCAGCACTAATATGGATGTGGCGTGCAGACGGCACAGCGATTGATCTATTTTGATCATGGTTTTAAAAGGCTCTTTATGAGTCTTTTTGGTATAATAATGAAAAATACGGAGAACATGGAATCATTATGGAGATTAGATGCTAAATCCATCAGATGCTAGATCCTTATTAGATATTTATGCGCCATATGTGAGAATACAGCTATCACTTTTGAATATGAAGTTCCGACCATTGAGGATTTTTGCAAATGGGATTGACGAAAGCATTGGGAAAAATATCCTTACCTGGTGGCGGAAGAGACTGGTGTAGTCATGGGTTATGCTTGCGCTTCGACTTATTATGCGCGTCAGCCTATGATTGGGCTGTGGAATTATCCGTCTATGTCGAGTCAAGATGCTCGAGGTCAGGGGAGTTCGGCACTAGGCTTTATGATGCGCTAGAAGATCTGTTAGAGCAGATGGGTTATATCCATTTTCTAGCCTGTATTTCTCTGCCAAACGAGGCTAGTCTTGCTTTGCATCGAAAAAGGAGGCTACCAGCAGGTGGCGCATTTCCTAAAATTGGCTATATAAATTTCGACCGTTGGCACGATATTGTTTGGCTACAAAAGTCCTTAGAACAAGGAAGCTAGACTCAATCAAAGCTTTTTAAAAGAAAAGAGGTAAAAGCATGAAAAAGAAATATCTAATTATTTTGTTTTTAACCATTGGTTTAATTACCTTATCTGGTTGTCAGATGATTGAAAACTGGATTAAAAATGCCAAGGAGGAGTGGATTGGTTTAGAGATGACGGTTCGCACCTATGATGAAAATTCTCAGCTTATTGACCAGATGTCAGGCAAGTCTCTATCCATCTGCGTAACGAGGAGTTTGACTCCGTTGATGCTGAAGGAAATTCTAAAGAAGATTCATCAGTTCTCAAAATAACCTTGGGTAAGTACGAGATTGATCATGTAGGCTCTTCCTTGATTGCAGAAGAAAAAGGTTTGAAAGATGTGTTTGCCCAGTATCAAAAAGACTGCAGATGTTGAGGAGAATAGCCATTCAGTCCTGTTTTAAATCGTATGGTTTAGCCTCACGACTTTTACTGGAAAGAAAAAGGTCATTTTGATTCGCTCTCGAAAACGGGACTCCCGTTGGCTGCCTATGCGGCGATCGTGTCTCTCTAGATAAATCCGATGCCCCCAAAACTACTGAATTACTGATTGATGGCGCGTCTTGTAATTTATCGCTGCGACTACACTATTTACGACCCGTAGATTGCTGGAGTAAGCTATGAATGTAAGAGAATCGGTAAAAGAGTTAAGCCGTGGCTAACCCTGATGATGCAGTGCTGTATGAAAAGCCTATATGAAAAATAAATTTGAGTTCCCAGAGGTCAGACTCCAGCTGGACGGAAGCTCGCAAAGGCTTTTTCAAAACAACAGACTGACTCCGTTATTGACTGGAATTTTATAAATGAAGCTTGGAATAATCCCTCGAGAACTGCAGTACACTGCGCTGGACTATCTGGAAACTCGCAAGAAACTATTGATTCCATCTGACTTGCCTCGTTTGAAAAAGCTGGCTCAAACAAAAATCTTGGTGGGATACCATAGACTTTTTGGATCGCTTGGTTGGATCAATCATTGCTCGATTTCCAGAAACCAAAGAGTGTATGACTGGGTTTGGATGAGGATATCTGGCTGCGGCCTGGCCATTGATCATCAGTTGCTTAGAAAAGAAGAAACAGATACAGAGCTCTTGGAAGATTTTAGTGAATAATCTCAGGCCAAACAGAATTTTTATTAACAAGGCCATCGGCGGGCGCTAAGAGATTATTCCAAAACCAATCCAGACTGGGTCAGAGATTTTATCGAGCGGCATCAGGTAGAAATGGCTGCACTAGTATTCGAGAGGGAAGTAAGTATTTATGAAACATATTTATTTAAAATATCTGGAAGAAAGGATTACTCAGTTTAGCTGGAAGGATTTTTCCAAAATAGACTACCTTCCCAATCACCGTTTGATGATGGACTTTTAAGATATGACAATTTTGTACAGAAAGTTGGTTTGCGGATTTGGTGGCTAAACACCGCGATTTTCCGAGAGAAAGACCAACAGTATATTTGAAATTTATGATGCAAAAGCACGAGAAAACATGTGGTATTTAATGTATTTGTCTTGCTAGAGATGACTTTCAATGGAGAGAAATAGGTTATATGATACATAATCAATTTTGGCGTCAGGGGCTACACTCAGAGCAATGTCTAGAAGAACTCAAGAAAGTCAAGTCGTAAACTAGGTTTTCATCGTTTTGAAACATATGTGGATCTCCAGAATATCCCTTTCGCAAAAATTACTGAACGACTGATTTCTATCTTGAAGGGTACGAAAAATTCCAAAAGAGTCAAGAGTGGAAGGATAGACAAGTCTTTTGTTTTATATTTTAGATTAAATACTATTGACAAACAAATGGTGAAAGATAGGGTAAACTGGAGACTTCATGCATGAGTCGATTGGCCCTAGGAGCCTTTTGCGCTGAGGAGGTCTACATTTAATTGTAACGCAGGAGCGGACCTTGAGCAGTTGTGAACCAGCTGTTCTCATCGAAGATGCCTCGAATCCCCAGTCTTCGGATTGGGGGTTTTCTACTCTTGACAAAAACAACTTCCGAAGAAGTCAGTTGAGAGTAGAGCAGTGGTTGGACTGTTCGTGAAACAAAAGCTGTAAACGATGATACCTCTCTTAGGAGGCGGCCTGGCCAGTCGTAGCCAATCATGAGAGACATTGATACTGGGACAGCCCAGAGTCGTGGTCGCTATGCTCTTGATGAAACGGTCACACAGGAAGAGTTGGTAGTAGAGGCAGTGGATGCAGTTTTGACCGTGTGGGTAAACTGGTAAATTTTTAAAAATTTTATGATCTCATAACTATAAAGAAATTTTCAATTTAGCATTATAAGGATAAAGTTATTTCTAAAATTTACATTTCATACTAAAAATAGTATAATACTAGCAATATAAAAATTTTTGAAATACTGCAGGAAGCTATGGGATATACAGGTTGCTGTGGTGAGGTGCTACTGGAGCCGTTGGAGCTCAGATGATTAAAATGTTGGAAGAATCAGGTCTTCCATTGATAAAGTACGTAGCGCTCGCGTTCAGCTGGAAAGATTTTTGCAGTTTAAGGGCAGCAATTGTAAGAGAGACTACGGGAAGCTGCTTTTGAGGGTGTTGACATTGCACTGTCTCGCTGGTGGCTCGACTTCAGCAAAAGTATGCTCTTATGCGGTTAAGGCAGGGGGCAGTAGTTGTAGATAATACATCTCACTTCCGTCAAGACAGTAAAGACACCACTAGTAGTACCAGAGGTTAATGCCCATGCTTTTGGATCGTCACAATGGAATTATTTCTTGTCCAAACTGCTCTACTATTCAAATGATGCTACCGCTCAAAGCAATTGCTGACAAATGGGGAATCGAGCGCGTGATTGTCTCAACTTATCAGGCTGTTTCTGGTGCGTATGGGTGCCATTCTTGAAACGCAGGATCAGTTGCGTCAGGTTTTTAAATGATGGGTGTAGCTCCGGATTTGACTGCTACTATCTTGCCTTCTGGTGGAGACAAGAAGCATTATATCAATTGCGTTTAATGCATTGCCACAAATCGATGTTTTTACAGATAATGACTGCACTTACGAAGAAATGAAAATGACCAAGGGAGACTAGAAGATCTTAGAAGATGACTACTCTGTCAAAGTCTCTGCAACACGTCGAATCCCAGTCTTATCAGGTCACTCTGAATCCGTCTATATTGAGAACAGCGCTCTATTGAAGACATAAAAAGTAGCAATTGCATCCTTTCCAGGCACCGTTTTAGAAGATGATGTAGCTCATCAGATTTATCCCGCGCAATTAATGCAGTTGGAAGAAAAGAAACTTTCGTTGGACGAGTACGGAAGAGTTTGGATGTTGAAAAATGGTGTTCACATGGGTTGTATCTGACAACCTCCTCAAAGGAGCTGCTTGGAACTCAGTACAAATTGCTGAGGCTTCACATGAACGTGGTTTAGTTCGTCCAACTGAAGAACTTGTTTATGAATTAAAGTAGTTAAAAAGAACATTTCTAATCTACCAGCATTATAAAATAAAAATGATGTAATAGCAGTGCAAGGTTAGGATTTTGGGGTTGCTGATGTTCAAGTATACGCAAAGCAAATGTAAATGATATTCAGTCTATTCAAAGTATTTGCAAGGAAAGTTGGAAAACGACATATAAAAATATCTATTCAAGCCAATATATAGAACAAGTTTTTAGCATCTTTTATAGCAAAGAACGTTTGATAAAAAGATTTGACAGAATGTTCTCTCGAATGGAACGACTATTGGCTGGCTGAAGAGCTTGGCAGACCACTTGGCTGCATAGGTGGAGGGTATGGTGAGGATCATAAAAGCAAATATTTATGTTCTTTTATGTCTTTCCACAATCTCAGCGTGAAAGGAATTGGTCATGCTTTAGTACAGACATTAACTGCTATCAAAAAGAAAGCTTTCAGGCTAAGCAACAAGCAGTGACAGTTACTGAGAAATCAAAATGCTACTTTCTTTTTACGAAAAAGAAGGATTTGTTTTGAATTAGCACGAGAAATGGATTGACAGTAGTCAAAGCCAAAGATTTACGTTATATTAGAAATATTTAATTAAAGGAGTATGCAGAGTTGATTAAACGAAGTGGTGAAGTGGTTGAGTTTGACCCGATAAAATTTATCAAAAGCTATTTTGAAGGCAGCTCAGATCATTATGTTTTAACAGATGATTTGCATCAAATTTAGCTCAAGTTACAAAGAAAGTTGCTTTGGATTTGCAAGAAGCAAAAGTTGAGCGTGCAACAATCAGTATGATTCAGTCTATGGTAGAAAGCCGTCTTCTAGGTGCGGGTTATTGTATTACCATTGCAGAGCATTATATCTCTTATCGTTTACAACGCGATTTAGAGCGTAATGGCTACGGAGATCATATTGCTGTGCATCTGCATTTTGAACAAAGTCAGATAAAATCAGAAAGGCCCAATAGGGCTTTTTGTTTTATGGTAATGAGATTCTCTTTAAATTCCCCACTTAAATTCTAGAAATATGTGAAATAGTTAAAGATATTAAAATTTATCAATGATATTCATTGAAAGGATAAATTAGCAACGATTCAATGGTTTCCTGGGCATATGTCAAGGCACGGAGACAGGTACAGGAAAAATATTAAGTTTGTTGATTTTGTGACGATACTGGTTGATGCGAGACTTCCCTATCCAGTCAAAATCCCATGTTGACTAAGATTGTGGGCGATAAACCAAGCTTTTGATTTTTAAATACGATGGTTGGCAGACCCTGTTCGTATTAGAATGGCAGAGCTATTTTGAAAGTCAGAGGATTCCGACACTATCTATTAATTCCAAAAGAGCAGTCTGCAGTTGAAAAGTAACAGACGCAGCTAAAAACTTACGGCTGATAAATTGGCGCGTCAAAAGAGAGAATTCGCATCGAAACCCTACGTACCATGATAATCGGTATTCCCAATGCTGGTAAATCAACCCTCATGAATCGCTTGTGGTGCAAGAAAATCGCTGTCGTAGGGAATAAGCCTGGTGTGACAAAAGGTCAGCAATGGCTCAAAGTCAAATAAAGACTTGGAAATCTTGGATACAGGGATTCTCTGGCCCTAAATTTGAAGATGAAAATCAGTTGCTCTCAAACTGCTCTCTAACTAGGGGCTATCAAGGACAACTTACTCCCTCATGGATGAGGTGACCATTTTTGGTCTTATTACTTTGAGAGCACTATCCGAGGAGCTGTCAGCACGCTTCAAGCAGCTGGATCTAAGTCAGAAGCACCAGACATGATTATGGATATGACTCAAAAGCTTGGCTTCCGACGATGACTACGATCGTTTTCTACAACCTTTTGTCAAAAGATGTCCGTGATGGTAGTTAGGTCGTGTTGCTTGGACATGGTTGGAGAACTAGATGGCAACGATTAAAGAAATCCAGCAACGTTTAGAGTTGGTGACAAATTTTAGTGATCCTTTTCTGCAGAAGTGGAAAAATGACCAGCGTAGCGAGTTCAAAAAGGCGATTGAAAAGCGTAAAGAGCCATTCAGGCAGAGTTAAACGGATCTGCGTCTGGAGCAAAGTGCTACAGTATGAAAAGAACTTTATCAAGCCGGTTACCAAACTATTGCAGGTATTGATGATCAGTCGGCCGTGATCCTCTAAGCGCTGGACCAGTTGTCGCTGCAGCTGTTATCTTACCTCAGGATGTAAAATTAAGGGGCTCAACGACGTCAAAAAGTCCCTAAGAAAAGCCATGGTCATCTATCAAGCTATCCTGGATCAGGCACTGGCGGTTCGGTATTGGTATCATGCGATAATACGGTGATCGACCAAGTCAATATCTAGCGAAGCGACCAAGCGCTATGAAAGATGCTTTATCTAGGGTCAGAGCTCAAGCCAGATTATCTGCTGATTGATGCTATGAAGCTAGATGTTGAGATTCCGCAAAAGAGTCCATCATCAAAGGATGCCCAATTCTCTGTCTATCGCAGCAGCGTAGTATTGCTAGCGTTACTCGGGGATAAGCTGATGGCAGACTACGACAAAGGAATTTCCTGGCTATGATTTTGCGCAAAATGCGGTTATGGGACTAGAGCCATTTACAGGGATTAGAACAAAACAGCGTAACTCCTATTCATCGCAAGACATTTGAACCCGTAAAATCAATGTGTGAATAAGCTATGAAAAGGAGGATGACATGCAAATCGAATACGAGTGATTGCTGGAGAGATTTACCGACCACAAGATGAAAGATTTAAGAAAAATTAGAGCCCGCTCCAAAGAATTTCAATATCGTTTTCAACCACGAGCAAGACAGTGACAAGCGTACAGCCATTATCAAGGGAATGGTTTTGGCAGTACGGGAAATAATCTTGCTATGAAGCCAGATTTGGTTTGCGACTTCATGGGAGTGACATTCATTTAGGAGAAAATTTTATTCTAATTGGAATTTGACCTTATTAGATGTTTTGTCCGATTCGCATTGGAGATAATGCGCTTCTGGGACCTAATTGTCAGCTTTTAACCCCCCTTACATCCACTTGATCCAACGGAAAGAAACTCCGGCATTGAATACGGAGCCGCCAATTACTGGAAATAATTTTCTGGGCTGGAGGTGGCGTGACAATTCTGCCGGGTAACTGGGTGACAATGTTGTAGTATGGTGCTGGATCAATAGTAACCAAGTCTTTTGGAGACAATGTAGTCTTAGCAGGTAACCCTTTTGAGTGATTAAAGACATAAAGTTGACGATATTGTTATCGTATTTTATTACGAATAGTATTAGTGAGGTGATGAACAATTATGAAATTTACAAAATGAAAACAAGCAGGCTTGACGAATGCTCAAGATCTTAAATGTCTAATGATACGCGGAAACAAAGGAGAAAAGAGATACTATTACGCGATATTGCTGTCGTATCAGAGTGTCGAAAATCAGCCCATTGCTGGAAACGTTACAATCAAATTGACGATGATTTTTACAGGAAGAATTTGAAAAGTTTCCATCATTTTCTATCTTGGATGATTGCTATCCTTGGGATTTGAGTGAGTTATAATCCGCACGCTTTGCTATTTTATCAAGAAATCTACGACTTTTAGATCTACCTAAAGCTAGCAGTGGTTGGTACAGCCGAGATAGTAGCAAGGTGGAAATCAGTCTGTCCATCATCAAAAGATTGAATAATGAACTCATTGTTGTAAGTGGATTGGCGCGTGGAATTGATACCGCTGCCCATATGGCAGCTTTACAAAACGGCGGACGTACAATCGCTGTTATCGGAACAGGGCTAGATGTTTTCTATCCTAGAGCAAATATTGCAGTCTTATATTGGTAAGAATCATCTTGTTTTAACGGGTATGGACCAGATGAACAGCCTTAAAATACCATTTTCGCAGAGCGAAATCGGATCGTTGCAGGACTTTGCCGAGGTGTCATTGTGGCGAAGCCAGAGATGCGCTCAGGCAGTCTGATTACCTGTGAGAGGGGCTATGGAAGAAGGACGAGATGTCTGCCATTCCAGGGGTCTATTTTTAGATGGGAATCTGACGGTTTGCATCATCTCAATTCAAAGAGGTGCGAAAAATGCATTATGACGAGGTTCAGTAACGTGCATTTCTGAGTGTTTCTGAATTTTGAAAACGAGTTTTCCTATAGACAGAGTTACTAGTTGACAAGCTAATATAGTTTACATCTATGAGATTTTGTTTCTAATAGAGGTGTACAAATTGTAACACAAAACAAAAGAAAGCGCACTACGACCACTTGTCATCGTAGAGTCTGCCAACAGCAGGCAAAACAATAGAAAATAGTTTGGGGACGAAACTGTATATGGCCCGGGCCAGTAAATGTATATTCGTGAATTTGACGAAAAGTCTACTATGTCTGTAGATATTGAGAATTAACTAAGAGCTGACCACATCGATCAATATCCGTGGTAAAGAGGTCCTTTGATTAATGACTTGAGAGGCAAAGAAAGCCAAGCAAAGTCTTTTGAGCAAGTGACGGACCGTGAAGGAGAAGCGGCTTTCTTGGCATCTCGCCCACATTCTTGATCGATGAAAAGAAAAACCGTGCCGTCTTCAACGAAATCACTAAAGATGCGGTCAAAAATGCTTTCAAAGAACCACGTCAAATTGATATGGATCTAGTCGATGCCCAACAGGCTCGTCGAGTTCTGGATCGCTTGGTTGGTTATTCTATTTCCCCTATTCTGGAAGAAAAGTCAAAAAGGCCCATCAGCTGGGCCGAGTCCAGTCGAGTCGCACAAGCGCCCAATTCCATCGATCGGACGAAATCAACACCTTCAAACCTGAAAGAAATATTGGACTATTGACGGAACTTTTAAGAAAAGGAGCGCGTCAGTTCAGCTAGCTTTTTATGGCATGAATGGTCAAAAAGATGAAGCTTGATCAACAACGACGGGTCAAAAAGTCCTCCCATCTTAGGGAGATTTTACAGTCTGATCAGTGTCGAAAGAGAAAGAAGCGTCGACGAATGCCCTCTACCTTGCTACACGTCTTCTATGCAAACAAGATGCCGCTAATAAGATTAATTTCCGGAACCCGCAAGACCATGATGGTGGCTCAGCAGCTCTAGCGAAGGGATCAATATCGGTTCTGGCGTACAAGGTCGATTACCTATGCATGTACTCGACTCGCATCCCGCAGTCCAGTAGCGCAGAATGACAGCAGCAAGCTTATATCACGGATAAATTTGGCGCTAAATATTCCAAACGGAAGGCTAGTAAGCAACGCTCTGGCGCTCAAGATGCGCATGAGGCTATTCGGACCGTCTGGTATCTGCCCAATACACCCGTGGTAGCAAAATATTTGAATAAGGATCAGCTTAAAACCTCTATACGCTGATTTGGAACCGCTTTTCGTAGCCAGCCAAATGACAGCCGCAGTCTTTTGATACTCATGAATGTTAAGCTGGAGCAAAACATGGCGTCCAATTTGCAGCAAGTGGTAGTCAGATCAAAATTTGATGGCTATCTGGTTATTTACAATGACTCAGACAAGAATAAAATGCTTCCAGACGACGGAAAAGGGCAGAGACAGTCTAGTCAATACAAATCCCAGAAACAGCACTTTCTACCCAGCGCCTGCACGTTATTCTGAAGCGACTCTTATCAAGACTTTGGAAGAAAAATGGAGTTGGACGGCCGTCTATAATAGTAACCATTGAAACCATCCAGAAACCTATTATGTTAAGCTGCTTTCAAGCGGTTTGAACCTACGAAATTAGGGTGAAATTGTTAATTCATTAATTGCTGAATTTTTCCCGATATTGTGAATGTAAAAGTTCACAGCTGGAGATGGAAGCAAAACCGGACTGATGTAGAAGTCGGAAAAGAGCAATGGCAGAAAGTTATTGACGAGTTTTATCGACCTTGAAAAAGGAAGTAGCTCAGAGTCTGAAATGGAAAAATCCAAATCAAGGATGAGCCAGCAGGCTTTGAATAACTGTGAGGTTTGTGGTAGCCCGATGGTTATAAAGTTAGGGAGATTTGGGGAAATTTTATGCTTGCGTAATTTCCCGGACTGTCGCCATACCCAAGCTCATCGTTAAGGAAATTGGTGTAACATGCCCGCAGTGCCAAAAAGGCCATGTCATTGAACGTAAGACCAAGCGAAATCGCATTTTTATGGATGTGATCGTTATCCAGAATGTACTTTACATCCTGGGACAAGCCGGTCGGACGAAACTGTCCAAAATGTGACCACTATCTGCGTTGACAAAGCAGTCTCAGGTTGTGGTGGCCGGCAGCAAGGCGGTCTGCAGCAATAGTGATTAGAAAGAAAAAGTGAAAAGTCTTTTTACAATCAATTTAGTCCATTTCAAAGGACACATGTCTGTTTTAGACAGACATTTTGTTTTATCTGTTATATGCAGGTGGTAGGTATATTAATTGCAGACGTTATTGATCAAAATATGAAAGTCAGAATACAAAAGTTGAAACAGTTCTTTCATGCTAAATAATCAGCTTTTGAAACTTATTTAGCTTCATGATTAACTTTGACACTTGGGGATGAATTTCAGGCACTGTTTACCTTAGATGCACACTCAAATTATTGATTCCCTAGTCAAGATTTGAGCCTGCGCAGCCGCTGGGATCAGTTTGGGGATATGTGGCTGATGACCCTTTACAGAGTATCGGTGCTGATGGGCCTCCTCCCTATTGGAATGCGCGAGAAGCCATTAATTTGGTTCTATCAAAAGAATGATTATGGAAATATTTGTGTATTTTCTAGTGGAAAAGGAATAAAGATTTCCTTTCAAATAAATGCTTTAAGTAGCTTCCAGGTAGGCGGCAATCAAACTCAGACTGGCGAGAAAGTCAGGAAGAAACTTTTAGCGCTTACTTAAACTGTCCATCTATAGTGAGTTGCCGGCGCAAAGAGCTGGTAGGCTATTTCATTAAATCTAGTGCCCTTTCAAGCGCCATAGAGTATCAGCATCAGAGTCTATCTTCGGTAGAGGCTGCACTCGGCCATCAAGCTTATAGATGTTACAGAAGGATCATGGAAATGAACGACTTTTCTGGTATGCTCATACCACTTTTCGTGCTATGCGAGTCTAGTCATCTCAACAGCAGTCAGGTTATTACTTTCAAAAAGCATGAAGCTGAAAGAAAAAGACAAAATACTTCAAATCCTCATTTCATGGATTTCACAAGGACACTTTACTATCTCAACTTAGTATAACACACAAGTCTGTGGTCGAAGATTCTTTATTATTTTCTTTGAAATCATGCTCTTAGCTTATTTTAAAAACCAATCCTGCAAAGGATCCTTGGGTTAAAAACATCTATCATTTTCGACTTGATCAGATGTCCTCTCATTTTGGCCATTATCTATGCACTTGCTACAAGGAACACTGAGCTTTTGCCAGGTTTCCTCCCAGTGACTTCTCTCCAAAGTATTTTGTTTGTCTTATTGGTGGGAAAAGCCGACCAATATTGACTTTTAGAATTTTATGTTTCGGCAGTGGGAAAATTTCAACCTGAAACCTTGAGTCAGGAGTTGGATACGATGGGTGGAGCAGGAGCCATGATTGGTTTTCTTAGAGCAGCTTGGTTATCGGAGCTTGCCTCGGCGGACAGTGGAAGCGGTTTGCTTCTATTGGTTTAGTGTTTACAGCCAAATCTACCCGCCCGATAATAAAATATCAGAAAGTCCAGCATTTCCTGTAGAGTAATACGTGATTGGATCCTTGGTCACGCATTTTGTCCAGCCTCTAGCTTTGCCGCCCGGATTGGTATAAAATAGGGACTTTTGAAAGAAGAGTTGTATGAAGAATAAAGTTGACAGAAATTTCTAAAATCGCGTCGCAACTGAATAAGATGGGAATTGTTCCACTTTGATGGGTTCCTTGGGGGCTGAGACAGGTTACTGGACAAGACTGCAGGCGCAGGATATCGACATTCACGTTCATGGTGATGAGCGTGGCTGGAAGCACCTGATGAAGAGCGTATTTACGATATGGATAAGATTGACCCCATGATGGAGAAGTTGTTATGAACTGGTAGATCTGCATGAACATGAATTTCAAAAAGAAGGGGTTATCTATTGAATTTGGGGTCATGGAAAGCGCTGGAGGCATTCTCAGGTGTGCCAATAGCTGAGCTGTCTCGAAAAGAAGTAGGAGGTGTAGAGTTTCTACTGCCAACTGCAGAGCAATTTTTAGCTATCTACCGCGCCTCTTCCCAAGATTCTTGTCGAAATGAAAAATAACAATGATAAGGATTTTGCTAAGATTGCTTATTTGGAAAAATTACATAATAATGGACAGACGGAATCCTCCTACCTCTGTCTACTATCTTTTGTTACTAATGGTCAGAGTGAAAATCTAAATACCCAAGGGAGAGTATCATGTCATCATCCTATATCAATGTTATCGGTGCAGGCCTGGCTGGTAGGTGAAGCGGCTTTCATCAGATTGCTAAGCGTGGAATCCCAGTCAAACTCTATGAAAATGCGGGTGTTAAGTCAACGCCTCAACACAAAACTGCGGAATTTTGCAGAACTGGTCTGCTCTAACTCTTTGCGAGGGGATGCGCTGACCAATGCAGCCGGTCTACTCAAGGAAGAAATGCGACGGTTGGACTCGGTCTATCTGAAGTCAGCAGAGAGGCAAACTCGGGTGCCAGCAGGTGAGTGCTCTGGCGGTTGATAGAGAAGGCTTTTTCGCAGTTGGTGACGGAGCGTGACTATCATCCATTGATTGAGGTCATTCGCGAAGAAATCACTGAAATTCCTGAAGATGCCATCACAGTCATTGCGACAGGACCCTTGACCAGCGATGCTCTGGCAGAAAAATCCACGCGCTCAATGGAGGCATGGTTTTTATTTCTACGACGCAGCAGCGCCAATTATTGATGTCAACACCATTGATAAGTGAGCAAGGTCTATCTCAAATCCCGCTATGATAAGGGGGAAGCAGCCACCTCAATGCGCTCAATGACCAAAGCAAGAATTTATGGATTTCATGATGCTTTGGTCAATGCTGAGGAAGCACCGCTCAATTCTTTGAAGAAAGAGAAAATACTTTTGAAGCGTGCATGCCTATTGAAGTTATGCGCTAAGCGAGGCGTTAAAACCATGCTTATGGACCGATGAAAGCCGGTTGGTTTAGAATATCCAGATGACTACCAGGGACCCTCGAGATGGTGAATATAAGACGCCATACGCTGTAGTGCAACTTCGCCAGGAGCAATGCACAGCAGGCAGTCTTTACAACATCGTCGGCTTCCAAACTCATCTCAAGTGGGGCGAGCAAAAGCGGGTTTTTCAAATGATTCCTGGCCTTGAGAATGCAGAATTTGTCCGCTGATGGTGTCATGCACCGTAAACTCCTATATGGATTCTCCATCTGCTGGAACAGACTTTTCCGCTCTAAGAAACAGCCAAATCTTTTCTTTGCTGGTCAAAATGACTGGAGTTGAAGGCTATGTTGAGTCATCGGCTTCTGGACTGATTGCTGGTATCAACGCTGCTCGACTCTTCAAGGGAGAAGAAGCGCTTGTCTTTCCAGAAACGACTGCTATTGGAAGTCTACTACACTCATTATGTTACACATGCTGATAGCAAGCATTTCCAACCAATGAATGTTAACTTTTGGCATTATCAAAGAAACTAGAAGGTCCATCTATTCGTGATAAAAAGAATCGTTGCGAAAATCGCCGAGCGAGCATTAAAAGATTTCTACAATTTTACTCAAGCAAATTTCAAAAGTTAGGATTTTCTTGAATTTGTGCTAGTAATAAATATTTGGAAATCGGACATCAATGACCAACCTACAATCTCAAAATTAGGGAGGAGACTCACGAACGCAAAGTAAAAATCTGCTGGATGATTGGCTAATTAACTAATCCCAAGCCAGGCGGAAATCGCCAATAGTAAAAGTGCACGAAAGATACGGCAACTGCCGACACGGTAGCCGAAGAAGTGAGATATATGGCGAGATGTGTTTGCCGCCCCTCAACCGTTTTGCGGCATTTGTGTTATAAGCAAGCATGTAATCCGTGGAATTTGGTCGTATGCCGAGATGGCAGACCCATACGGTTTGTTGAAGGCAAGGGTAAAGGCCGTCGCCATTTGAAATTGTTACAGTACGCTTGAAGATATAGAAACAAGGCCGATGGATGACTTGGTGATTGGCTTCATGATTACTCAAAAGCAAAGCAGAATAAAATTGGTTGAGCGAGCTCTGCAGGACTTTGGGCACCTTTATCTTGATAAATAAGAGTTTTAATGTAAAATATTTTAAAAAGATTGCATAAAAGCTCTGCAATCTATACTTTTTGATATAATTATCTGATGGTTTGAAAAAACTGCCTAAGACAGTAGGGGAGCTAGACTCATAAATATCCTACCGAGGACAAAACGTATCATGTAAAAAGAAGCGTATTGTACTTTCGTGTCTAGGTTTGGGCGCGTTTTTCTTTTGGAAAAATTCCCCAAGCAAAATAACTATGGAGGTGAACACACTAATGAGTGAAGCAATTATTGCTAAAAAGCGGAACTAGTTGACGTGGTAGCTGAAAAATGAAAGTGCTGCCGCATCAATCGTCGTTGTTGACGCTCGTGGTTTGACAGTTGACCAAGATACAGTTCTTCGTCGTGAGCTTCGTGGAAGCGAAGTTGAGTACAAAGTTATTAAAAACTCAATCTTACGTCGTGCAGCTGAAAAAGCTGGTCTTGAAGATCTTACATCAGTATTTGTTGACCATCTGCAGTAGCATTTTCTAACGAAGATGTTGATCGCACCTGCGAAAAATCTTGAACGATTTTGCTAAAAACGCTGAAGCACTTGGAAATCAAAGGTGGTGTAATCGCAAAGGTGCTGTCGCATCTGAAGAAGAAATCGTTGCACTTTGCAACTCTTCCAAAACCGCGAAGGACTTCCTTTTCTATGCTCCTTTCTGTACTTCAAGCGCCAGTGCGCAACGTTGCTCTTGCAGTCAAAGCAGTTGCAGACAACAAAGAAGACGCAATTTCAATCTTAGCTACGCAGCGTAGCCTAGCTACGAAAAATACTAAAAATTAAAAACTTATTTGGAGGAAATAACAATGGCATTGAACATTGAAAACATTATTGCTGGAAATTAAAAGAAGCTTCAACTTTGAACTGAACGACCTTGTAAAAGCTATCGAAGAAGAATTTGGTGTAACTGCAGCTGCTCCTAGAGCTGTTGCTGCAGCTGAAAGTGTGCTGACGCTGGTGCTCTATAAGATTCATTCGACATCGAATTGACATCTGCAGGCGACAAGAAAGTCGGCGTTATCAGAGTTGTACGCGAAATCACTGGTCTTGGTCTTAAAAGAAGCTAAAGAACTTGTTGATGGTGCACCAGCACTTGTTAAAGAAGGTGTTGCTAGCAGCTGAAGCTGAAGAAATCAAAGCTAAATTGGAAGAAGCTGGAGCTTCAGTTACTCCAAATAATAGAGTACAACAATTATATGCTAAACTCCTATCGTAGAGAGGTTTTGAGCAATGTCAAAGAAAAATGAATGGGTGGAAAAATGATTTTATTTCTCACCAGAAACCCACTAAACATTTTGTTTGGTGGGCTAAGATTCTATTTAATACACAGGATAGTGCAAATAAACAAAATGATATGATGGGGGTATATTCAAACGTATAATTTTCTTATTGAAGTCTAGCACCAAAATACTATACTGGCTTTCGTTTTAGAGGAAAAGCAGTTATAATAGTAGAACGGATCTATGCGAATAACCATAGTATGGCGCTCAAAATTTTTCTATCCGTCATTATTAAGATGTTGAAAAAGACGCTATTTCAAAGATTTGGAGTCAAGTTTTTCTTATGATAGATGGCTTTATATATAAAACACTATGGGTTACTAATCAATAGGATTAAACAAATTAAAAACACTAACTGTCCTATGAGACAGTTAGTGCTTTTCTTTCTGCATTTGGTCCATGTCCAAAGCTGTATTTATCATAAAAAGTAGGTTTTATTACTGAATCCAACGCTGAGAGAAATTTCTTGAATTGGTAATTGGGGTGGTCTGCAGTAAGAGTTGTGCCTTTATAAGTTTTCGTTGGGTAACAAGTTGAGTGAAAGTTTGACCTGATTTATTCTTTATAAGATTACTTAAATAGTTTTTGTTGAAATTTAAACGCTTAGCTAGTTCTGACAAGCCAATTGTTGCGTATTCTCTGTCAATAATCTTTAAAACCTGGGCGTATGTGGATTCTTCTAGATGAATATTCTCTATATTTTCCACTTGAGGTAATAGTCGAGCTAAATGGTAGAAAAAAAGTGGTAAGTAATATTTCAGCATCTGTTGGGAAAACTCTTGAGGTAAGAAAATATTCTGTCATCATTTCTTTCATTTATATGTGTCGCATAGGAGAATGAGTAGATATCAGTAAATTATCTCGTTTAAATTTATTGGATGAATCCGATAGCAAGAACTGGTAGAGCAAACTCGTGCTCGCTTTCGCAGTTGCTTTAACCAGTTAATCGAAACTTCCTTATTTCTGAGAAGAATATTAATGAGGATGTCATTTTCTCCCAATGTGTCAATAGAATGACGACTTTCTCATCCATTAGTAAAATATCGCCCTCTTGTAGGTGGTTGACTTGACCGTTGATGGTTTGTGTACAACTTCCTTTGTAAACATAATTAATTTCTAAAATTGATGAGCGTGTTCAGGATAAGGGGCGAAACGATTATGTTTTGGACATAAAATATCTTTATTTTTAAAGAAAAGTTGTTGAGAAAGTTTTGGTGTTTGATTAGCAGATTGCAACCAAAATAATCTGGAACGAAGCCTTGTGAAGTAATTCGCGATCAGTCATGCTAAAATAATAAAAAGGTCTAGTTGATTCATAAAGTTGTCCTTGAAACTGTATATTTGATACGATTTATATGTTGTGCTGATATTGTACCACAACTAAGAATAGTGTTAAATAGAGATATAAAGAAATTCAGAAAAAGTGAGGAATAGATATGACCTATCATGTCGCCATTGATATTGGTGCTTCCAGTGGCCGTGTCATACTAGCTAAAAAAGAAGATAAGAGGTTGGATTTACAAGAGATTTATCGCTTTAAAAATGGTTTCTCAAAGATTGATGCTTATGACCGTTGGGATATGGATTGGCTGGTTGAAAATGTCTTGACTGGGCTTGAAAAGGTTAAAAAATATGGTGTAGAAACATGTACTGTTGGTATTGATACTTGGGCAGTAGATTACTGCTTATTAGATTATAGTGAAATCTACTAGCTCAGCCAATAGCTTATCGGGATAAACGAACGCAAGGGGCAATGGAAAAAGATTTTCCAACAATTATCACAGGAGGATATTTATAAAAACAGGGATTCAGTTCCTTCAATTCAACACTCTCTATCAGCTTGTAGAGGATAGGACATTGCTAGATAAGGCTGATAAAATCCTTATGATTCCAGATTATATTGCTTTATTGTCTGACAGGTAAGAAGGTAGAGAAGTAACTAACTGGTCTACTAGTCAGCTTCTTAATCTAAAAACTTATACATACGATCAAGACTTACTTACTATCTTTACGAATTTCAGAAGATAAGTTTCCAAAGTTGATTGGAAGCGGGTGAAGTGATTGGTGAATTGGCAGTTTCGGATATGATCTTCCTCAGGCGCAAATAATTGCGGTAGGTACCATGATACTAGCTTTCAGCAGTAGTAGGTGTTCCAGCAACAAGTAAAAATTGGGCTTATATCAGTAGTGGGACTTGGTCACTCATAGGTATGGAAGAAAAGTCACCTTTAGTAAACGATCAAACCTATGAAGCTAAACTATACCAATGAGTGGGGAGTTTATCATACATACCGACTTTCTAAAAAATATCACTGGTATGTGGTGCTTACAGGAGATTGCTCGTCTATCAGATTATCAATTTTCTTATCAAAGAAATGGCAGAGCAAGCAGAAAAAAGTTCTACCTTTCTTACAAGAAATCGATCTGAACCGACGACCGCTTTTACCAATCCCTGAAAAACATGATTGAGGAAATTAAAGCAGCCTGTCGTGAAACCCAGCAAACTATTCCAGAAACTATTGGGAGAATTGGTTATGTGTGTTTATTCAAATCTAGCTAAAATTTATGGGAGAGAGTTGAAAACAGTTAGAAGCATTAACTGGCAAAAACTATTGATTGCCTTCACATCGTAGGAGGAGGTTCTAATGTTGATTTACTTAATCAATTGACAGCAAATGTCATTGAAAAAGAAGTCATTGCAGGACCAGGAGAGGCAACTGCTATTGGGAACATTCTTGTTCAAATGATTACAATGGGAGAATTTGAAAATCTCCCTCAAGCTCGCCACTGGCTAGAAACATCTAGTTGTTTTTGAAAGCTATAAACCGCAAATTTAAGGAGTAAAAACATGAACGAATCACAAATCAAACAAGCCTATCAAGTTGCTAAAGAACGCTATGCTACAATCGGTGTTGATACAGATGCTGCTCTTAAGCGACTACAGGATATCAAAATTTCTATGCATTGTTGGCAAGGAGACGATGTTCGTGGTTCTTTTCTCCAGAAGGTGACTTAACTGGTGGGATCATGTCAACTGGAAATTATCCTGGAGCTGCTAAAACACCTGATCAACTACGCCAAGACCTGGAAAAAGCCTATAGCTTGATTCCTGGGTCGACATAAACTTAATCTGCATGCTATTTATTTGGATACAGATGAAATGGTAGATTTGGATCAAATTGAGCCAAAGCACTTTGAAAAAAATGGGTAACATGGGCTAAGGAGCAAGGGTCTGGGACTTGATTTTTAATCCTACTTTCTTTTCTCACTCTATGATGAAGAATGGTTTCACATTATCTCATCCAGATAAAGAAGTTCGTGATTTTTGGATTGAGCATGGAAAGCGAAGTCGTAAAATTGCAGAATATATGGGGAAAAAGAATTAAACCAAGTATGTTATAATAATTTTTGGGTACCAGATGGTTTCAAGGACAATCCAATTGATCGCTTATCACTCGCAAACGACTGATGGAGTCTCTTGATGAAATCTTCTCTGACCAAATTGATGAAACCTATACTAAAGATACAGTTGAAAGTAAGCTGTTTGGTATTGGTGCGGAAGCTTATACTGTTGGATCTCATGAATTTTATATGGGTTATGGTTTGACACGAGGTAAAATAATTCTGTTAGATGCTGGGCATTTTCCACCCAACAGAAGTTATATCAAATAAACTGTCTTCACTTGCCTTGTTTGGGAAAAGGTGTTATGTTACATGTATCTCGTCCAGTGCGTTGGGATTCAGATCACGTGGTGATTATGGATGACGAATTACAGGATATTGCTAAGGAATTAGTTCGTAATAACTTGTTGAATAAGGCGGTTATTGGATTGGATTTCTTTGATGCTACAATTAATCGTATTGCTGCTTGGGTAATCGGAACCGTAATACTCAGAAAAGCACTCTTTAAAAGCTTTTACTTGAGCCAACGGATGATTTAAAAGATATGGAAAAATAGTTTTGATTTTACCAGTCGATTTGGCTTATACGGAGGAATTGAAAGATTTCCCTTATGCAGATGTTTGGAATTATTTCTGTTTGCAAAATAATGTTCCTGTGGGGTCTAGATTGGTTAGAAGATGTCCGTCAATACGAAAAAGAAGTATTAAGTAAACGAAACTAGAAAAAGAGGCAATTATGAAATTTATTGAATCTCCCTTTGTACATAAAATGTGTGAAGTGACCTATGAGTCTTATCTACGATATTGGGATGAACGAAACGGAGGGCAACGTTTCCTGTAGACTAACAGAAGAAGATCTTTTAGATTATGAGGATGTTTCTGAGGTAAAATCAAGCCACAAACTTGGGTTTTGATGCATCTGATTTGGCTGGCCAATACTATTTGGTAACAGGGTACAGGTCGCTATTTCCGTAACATAATGAAGCAACCTTTAGCTTGATTTGAGGATTGGTTCGTATTTCGAATGATGGTTTAAGTTATGATATTCTCTGGGGATTTGAAGATGGCGGTCAGCCAACTTCTGAATTTCCTAGCCACTTAATGAGTCATATCGAGCGTCTAAAGGTCAATTCAGCGCATCGTGTAATCTTCCATTGTCATCCAACCAACTTGATAGCATTGACTTTTACTCAGGATCTGGACGAGCGACACTTATCTAGACTCCTTTGGAAAATGCAGGCTGAATCATTAGTTGTCTTTCCCAGAAGGTGTGGGTCTTATTCCTATATGACACCAGGCACAACAGAGATTGGGAAAGCCACTGCAGAAAAAATGAGTGATTTTTCTGCAGTAATATGGCCACATCACGGTCTCTTTTCTTCCGGCAATTCACTTGATGAAACGTACGGTTTGATTGAGGTTATTGAAAAAGCGGCAATGATTTACAGTCAAGTAAACGCTCAAGGCGGTGATATCAAACAAGATATTACAGATAATCAGCTAAAAGAATTGGCTAAACGATTTAACGTCACACCAAGAAAAAGAATTTTTATAAAATATTGCATTGTCTTTTTCGGAGAGCAGAAGCTCTCTTTTTAGTAGCTATGAAAATCAAAAATTATTCATACAAAGAAAAGTGTGCTTGATAACCAAGATAATCAACTGAACTTTTCAAGATTCTATGCCTATTATATTTGAAAGTAAATGGTCTCTTTGAAATGTAGTTTTATAGAGTAGAAACTTTGTCTTATAGGAAAGCTTCCATAAGTTTGAAGAGTTTTAGAAAAAAGTTTAGGGTCATGATTTATGATAAAGTCGCAAATGGTTCGTTCAAAATCATACACTTTTTACTGCGTTTTGCCAAGGAGCTTTAACGTTAATTATTGCCATATCGATAAATTTCTTTGAAATAGTATGGTAGCGTAGATTTGATGGAGGATTGTTAGACTGATACTTAGAATGAATAGTTCAAAATATTGAGTGATTTCATCGGTCAATCCTTGGAGGTGAGGAGTAATGAGATTATAGAGTTCCTCTCAAAGGAATGTTAACGTAGTTTGTGGTTTAAGTTTTGCTATTTCTATTTTTGTATTTCACATTGGATTTTTATAATTTTTGATATAATTATTTTATATGAAGCGTGCTTTTGTACGCTCTTTTTCTATATTTTGATGAAGCCAAGTTGCTTTTTAATGGTACTGAAATGAGGAGGAAAAAATGAAGTATATTTGGTCTTATTTAAGGAAATATCCTAAGTTGCTTTTTATTAGATTTTCTAGGAGCTATTTTGTGGTGGTAAATCTTGGTTTACCAACCGTTCTGGCTCGGATGATTGATGAAGGAATTAACCGAGGAGATGTGGAACGCTTGTACTTTTGGGGCTATAATGATGTTAGATGGTTATTATAGCAGGCGTGCTAGGTCGGATTGTTCTTGCGTATGCAGCTGGTAAATTAACGACAAGTATGGTCCGTGATATGCGTAATGACTTATATGCAAAATTACAGGAATATTCACATCATGAGTATGAGCAGATTGAGTTTCATCGCTTGTTACCCGTATTACAAGTGATGCATTTGTTCTTATGCAGTTTGTTGAGCAAGGTTTGAAGATGGGAGTGATTACTCCTATGATGATGTTATCAGAGTATCTTCATGATTTTTCTTACGAGTCCGTCATTAGCTTGGATTGTTGCAGTTTCTTTTGCCGTTTTTAGCAGTTGTTATATGGTACGTAGCTGTTAAAAACTAGACCACTTTCGGAAAAAGCAGAGAAGACTCTAGATAAAATCAACCAATATGCTCGGGAAAAATTTAACTGGCATTACGAGTGATTCGTGCTTTTGCTCGTGAAGACTTTCAAGAAGAGCGCTTTTGCCTCACAAATGAAATCTATTCAGATAATTCAAATAAACTCTTTAAATTAACTGGTTTGACAGAGCCTTTGTTTGTTCAAATTATCATTGCGATGATTGTAGCAATAGTTTGGTTTGCCTTAAAAACCACTGGGAGTAGGGAAGTTTAAAATAGGAGATTTAGTAGCCTTTATTGAATATAGTTTTCATGCCTTGCTTTCTTTCTTATTTTTGTCAAATCTATTTACCATGTATCCAAGGACAGCCGTATCAAGTGAACGTCTAAAAGAAGTATTGATATGCCTATTTCCATCAATCCTAATGAAGATGGGATTACGGAGACAGTAAAGCCGTGGTTACTTAGAGTTTGATAATGTGACTTTCGCTTATCCAGGAGAAACGGAAAGTCCTGTGTTACATAATATTTCCTTTTAAAGCTAAGCCTCGGTGAGACGATAGCTTTATTGGGTCAACGGATCTGGTAAATCATCGTTGGTGCAGTTGATTCCTCGCTTTTACGATGTGACCTTAGGAAAAATTTTTAGTTGATGGAATTGATGTCAGAGATTATCAGCTGAAAGCCCTACGTCAAAAGATTGGCTTTTATTCCTCAGAAAGCCTTGCTATTTACAGGTACGATCGCAGAAAATTTGCGCTACGGTAAAGAAGATGCAAGTCATGAAGAACTGGATCAAGCAGCTGATGTTGCTCAGGCAAAGGATTTTATCGAAAGCCGCAAGGAGCGATTTGAAACGCATCTAGCGGAAGGAGGAAGTAATCTATCCGGGACAAAAAGCAACGTTTGTCGATTGCGCGAGCAGTTGTAAAAGAGCCTGATATTTATATTTTTGATGACTCATTTTTCTGCACTGGATTATAAGACAGATGCGACTCTCCGACGTCGTTTGAAAGAAGTGACTCAAGATGCAACTGTTTTAATTGTAGCTCAGCGGGTAGGAACTATAATGGATGCAGATCAGATTATCGTTCTTGATAAAGGTGAGATTGTTGGTCGCGGGACACATGAAGAGTTGATGAAAGCAAATGATATTTATCGAGAAATTGCTCAGTCTCAACTTAACAATCAGTCTTTAACAGAGGAATAGGAGGAGAAAATGGAGAAACAACTATTCCTTTACTCGCTTATGGAGCTATTTGAAAACATTATAAAATGTCTGTTATCCTAGCTATTTTTCTAAAAGATTATGAGTGTTATCATGAGTGTATTAGAACCCTTCGTTTTAGGGCTTGCAATTACGGAGTTGACTCATAATCTTTTAGACATGGCTAATGGAGTTGTAGGTGCAAAGATTAACGTAAATTATGTTGGATGGGTGATGGTCGTGTATTCCATCCGTGCGCTTTTTTATGAATTAGGCGCCTACTATTCAAATTATTTTATGACAAACGCTGTGCAATGTACAATCCGAGATTTGCGCAATGAACTGAGTGAAAAAGATTAATCGGATTCCTGTTTCTTATTTTGATAAGCATCAGTTTGGAGATTTATTGGGACGCTTTTACAAATGATGTGGATACTGTATCAAACGCCCTACAGCAGAGTTTTTCTTCAGGTTGTTAATGCTGTTTTTTTACAATTGCTTTAGTGATGTTTATGGTCATCTATCTAAACTTTTCTCTGGCGATTGTTGTTATTATAAGTATCCCTTTAACCTACTTTTGCAGCAAATGTTATTTTTAAAAATCCCAGCCTTATTTTTTTAAGAAACAGGCTGAAATTCTCGGTGCTATGAACGGATTTGTACAAGAGAATTTAAGTGGTTTTAATGTTTTAAAGTTATACGGTCGAGAAGAAGCTTCTAGTCAAGATTTTGAGTCTATTACTCAAAATTTACAGGAAGTTGGATTTTAAAGCAAGTTTTATTTCTGGATTAATGATGCCAGTCCTGCATGCTATTTCTGATTTGACTTATTTAATTGTAGCAGTAATGGGGGATTGCAAGTTATTGCAGGCCAATTAACAATCGGAAATATGCAGGCATTTGTCCAATATGTTTGGCAAGTTAGCCAACCAATTCAAAAATCTAACTCAACTTGCAGGCCAATTACAAAGTGCCAAGTCTTCATTGGATCGGATTTTCCAAGTCTTTAGATGAACCAGATGAAGTGAATGATGAGAGTGAAAGATTAGAGAATGACTTGACTGGTCAGGTTAGCTTTCAAGATGTGGACTTTCAGTATGTGGAAGATGCTTTCTTATCCGTAATTTTTAATCTAGAGGTCAAGCCGAGCGAGATGGTAGCTATTGTTGGTCCTACTGGAGCTGGTAAGACGACACTGATCAATCTCCTCATGCGCTTTTTACGATGTAACAAAAAGGATCTATCAGTGTGGATGGTCACGATATCCGTCATCTTTCTCTCGTCAGGAATATCGAAAGCAATTTGGTATGGTTTTACAGGATGCATGGCTTTTATGAGGGAACTATCAAAAGAAAACCTTCGTTTTGGTAACTTACAAGCTACGGATGAGGAAATTATTGAAGCTGCAAAAAGCGGCTAATGTAGACCACTTTATCCGCACGTTACCAGGTGGTTACAATATGGAAATGAACCAAGAATCTAGTAATATCTCACTTGGTCAAAAAGCAGTTACTAACAATTGCTCGAGCGCTCTTAGCTGATCCTAAGATTTTTGATTTTTGGATGAGGCGACCTCATCTGTCGATACACGATTGGAGCTTTTAATCCAGAAGGCAATGAAAACACTTATGCAAGGTCGTACAAGTTTTGTCATTGCTCACCGCCTATCTACTATTCAAGAAGCAGACAAGATTTTGGTTCTTAAAGACGGACAGATTATTGAACAAGGAAATCACGAGAGCCTGCTAGAGTCAAAAAGGATTCTATTACGACCTTTACCAGAGCCAGTTTTTCAAGAAAGCAGAAGAATCCTAATCTTATCAAGAAATCCCAAAAAAGGAAACGAATGCGTTTCCTTTTTTGTATGGCTTTAGAAGCTTTTATTATTCTAAAATAATGAAATATGGATTAAGAGAAGTCTCTGAGATTCAAACTGGAATCTGGATGAGGGATACGATTTTTCTATCGTATAATACGTCGGTAGCACATATTTAATCACTTCATTAGAAAATTCGCAATGACTCAAGTCAGACCTAGAAGAGTAGCTACTGACGTAAGAGATAAAAAAGTACAGCGACTATATCAAAGGGTTGGTATGGATGGAAAAAGTCAGCTGGCTATTACCGAAATAAAAGCAAGATCAGAGTTCATAATTGGACACACGATTAGAAATAATTTTTGAAAACAGGTTCTTCTTAAAAAATATTAGTGAAATAAGTTAATCAACCATACAATAAAATAGAAACTTAAAATAATAGCATGCCATTTCCAGTACATGACAAATAGTCCAATTGATTCACGAATATAAGCACTGGGAGATAATAGAAAGCTGTTTTAGAACCGATACTTCGGCCTTTTTATCCCTATGCGACGCATATAAATTCCTACTCGTAAAGCATGAAAAGAACTGGTCACAACAATTGTTTGGTAATCTTGTTTACCGAGTTTGTCAAGAATGTTGCGAGAGAAAGTTAGGTTTTCTAAGGTGGTAGTTGATTGATTTTCTACCAGGATATCAGCTGCTGCTTATACCAGTGTTTCGCAAATAGTTTGCCATTGCTTGAGCTTCAGGAATTTTTCATCTGAACCTTGTCCACCTGATACAAGGATTTTAGGATTCTTATGAAATTTTTCATAAATGGCTTTTCCTTTTTCTAAACGCTGAGCTAAAAGTGGAGGAACTTTATCATCAATTAAGCCAGATCCTAAAAATAATGATATAATCTGGCTTTTTGCGGATAGGAAAGACATTATAGAATAAGCTATATAAAATATAAAGAAACATACAAAAAGTTCCATAAATAAGCAAAAATCAGAAAAGGATAAGAAATTTAATGAAAATAGCATTTTGGGGTAAAAATCGGGATAAAATTGAAAATGTGAGAGCGAGACCATAAAAAAGTGAAAGAAGATTTGCTAGACGTCGTCCTTCGAATCTCATCATTTGATGCCCGTTATAAAGTAAGTAGGCAGTTGAGAAGAGGAAGCTAATCGGAATGGATAGAGCAAAAAGAGCAACTATGCACAAGGAAAAACTTTATATTTATCCAATGAGCAATATGAACAATAATAACACCAGAATTAATTAGGACGAACATAAGACAAACACCAGTAAATAAATAAGAGTTAAAGAGCCTCCTAGGTTCATACAAAAAATGAGAGAATAAATAAAAATTGCAGGTAAGATCCAGAAAAAGATGTAATTCCATTGGTTTCCTTTTCGACATATTTTTAGTTTATAGAATAACTTTTAGTGTAACATAATCCAAGTGAGTCACTAAGACCTAGTGATTTTGCAGGAAAGGAGTTTTTGTTATAATGAGAGAACAACATTACATAGGAGATCATATGATAAAAAAAGGTGCTCTAACAGGTTTGCTGTTATTTGGAATATTTTTTGGTGCTGGAAATTTGATTTTTCCACCTTCTTTGGGAGTTCAGTCAGGTCCTAACTTTTGGCCAGCTATTGGCGGATTTGTTTTGTCTGGGGTCGGGATTGCTGTATTAACTTTGGTTATTGGGACACTCAATCCTAAAGGGATACATTCATGAGATTTCTCAGAAAATTGCGCCCTGGTTTGCTATCGTCTATCTGGTTGCTCTCTATTTGTCCATTGGTCCCTTCTTTGCCATTCCGAGGACTGCAACAGTAGCCTACGAAGTTGGGATATCTCCTTTACTTCCTAAAGATATGACTGGTCTTGGTTTGATTGTTTTTACGACAATTTATTTTGTTGCCGCTTATCTGATTTCTTTAAATCCTTCAAAGTTATTGGATCGAATTGGTCGGATTTTGACGCCAGTTTTGCGATTCTGATTATTATTTTAATTATACTTGGCGCTTTTTAAATATGGATCTGAGGCAACTCAGCAGGCTTCAGTTGCCTATTCTATATCAGCCTTCGGTCAAGGATTTTTAGAAGGGATACAATACTTTAGATGCTTTAGCAGCAGTTGCTTTTAGTGTGATTGCGGTCACGACTTTAAATCAATTAGGTTTTTAAAAAATAAAAAGAATATATCTCAACGATTTGGGATTGTTGGTTTGATTGTTGCTCTAGCTTTTAGTGCGATGTATATAGGCTTAGGCTTCTTGGGGAATCATTTCCCAATTCCAGCTGAGGTAATTGCAAAAGGTAACCCTGGTGTTTATGTTCTATCCCAAGCTACCCAGGCAATTTTTGGCTCTACAGCTCAGATCTTTTTAGTGATTATGGTAACAATGACTTGTTTCACAACAACTGTTGGTTTGATTGTTTCAACAGGAGAGTTCTTTAACAATACTTTCCCGAAAGTCTCTTATAAAACTTATGCCACTATCTTTACATTGATTGGCTATGTCATTGCAAATCTTGGTTTAAATGCCATCATTCAATACTCAGTGCCAGTTTTACAGATTCTTTATCCGGTTACTATTGTAATTGTGATGATAGTTATTGTAAATAAATTCTTAGCTCTATCAAAAATTGGTATGCAGATGACAGTTGCGCTGGTAACTATAGTTGCTTTTTGCAAGTATTTTAGGCCCTTTATTTAAAGTACAGGTGGTTATGAATGCTGTTAATGCTTTACCATTTGCACAAGCTTTCTTTACCTTGGCTGGTTCCAGTCTTTTAGGAATCATTTTGTCACTTTTTTACCTGATAAACAAAAAGTGATTCTTTTGAAATGATCTAGAGTATAATCCTCAAGCTATTTTTGTGACTTGAGGATTTTATTTGTTTCAGCTCTTGTTGAAAGTATTTTGGTATAATAAAGTTCTAGTGAATAGCTTCTTTTTAGATGAATTTTCATTTATCTTTTTCTCACCCTAGTTGTCGAGTGATTAAATATTTATCGAAAAATTATCAAATTGAACTTTTGGCAGATAAAGTGATCAATAAGGGTCTGCTGAAGGAAAGGCATATACCAAAAATTTGAACGACTTTATTCAATTTATCAAGATAGTTTTAAAAAAAGTGAGGATTAGCTTTAATAAAGAAAATTTACCTACGAAAGTTGAACTTTATTATGAGGGTGAAAATGGTCTAGCTTGGTATACCTTTCGGACCTATTCCTATCCCTTAATACCTTGTAGAATGGAATAAAGAATATGAATCACAAAGAAAGCAGAGGAATCCTAAAATGAATAAAAAGTTCTTTATCAAGATATCAAATTCAAGTTTTTAAAATCTATCTCCCTATTTTTAGGGAGATTTTTATTTTATACTAGAGTCAGAAATTGATAGAGAGGTTTTTGAAATGGCAACAAGTTTTTGTTCTTTATTTCGTTTTTTGGCGGGGATTCTATCTTTTTCTCGCCCTTGTATTTTACCGCTTATGCCAGTCTAGTAGGGAATTTCTGCTGGATTCGGATCAGCCGAAAACGGTTCGATTTATGGGAAAAGGACATTTCCTGGTCTGGTCTAGCTAAGACGCTCTGCTTTATAGCTGGCTTATCAACTGTATTTCTTTGGTTTTTAGGATACGGAGCTGGTGCACTTGGGCAAAGTCCTCTATGCCCCTTGGTTTCGCTACGTTCTGGGCGGTATTGTCATTCTACTGGGAATCCACCAGATGGGACTTATCAATATCCAACAACTGCAAAAGCAAAAAGAGCATTCAACTTAAAAAGAATAGTAAAAGAAGTGACTTTCTTAATGCTTTTCTCTTGGGGATTACCTTTAGCTTTGGTTGGACACCTTGTGTAGGACCAGTCCTAAGTTCTGTTTTAGCAATTGCGACTTCTGGAGGTAATGGTGCTTTTCAGGAGGTTTTGCTCATGCTGGTCTATACTTTGGGATTATCGCTTCCTTTTTTAGCAATGGCATTTGGCTTCCAGTTGGGTATTACAACGCTTTTCTAAACTAAAACCTTATATGGGAGCTCTCAAAAAGATCGGTGGTGCTCTCATTATACTTATGGGAATTTTGCTGATGCTTGGGAATCTAAACGCTTTAGCATCATTATTTGGATAAATATTATATAATTAAAGGAGACTTATCATGATCGTTTCACTCTACAATCGCTGACTATAGTATCTTTGTCCTAGCTGCTTGTTCTAGTCAAAAGTCAGACACTGATATGAAGAAGACTGGATGACAGCAAAGATGATGAAGAAAAGAGGATATGAAAAAGACGATATGAAGAAGGAGGATATGAAAGACTCCAGCATGTCTGATGATAAAGATGAAAAAGGAGATATGAAGGACTTTCTCTATGATGTCGGACAGCAAGTCTGATATGAAAGATGATATGAAAAAGGATGAAATGAAGTCCAGCGAGTCAGATATGAAGGATGATATGAAAGATTCATCCGAAATGTCATCTGATAAATAAAAACTAAATGTAAAGAAGAGAAGTCGTCAGTCTTGTCTACTTTTTCCTTATTTTTGAGAGGAAAAAGCTATGAAAAATTGCTGTATTAACTCTGAGTTTACTTTTGCGTGGGCTTGTTGGGAGCCTGTTCAAATCAGAAGACGAAACTCAGAAGTTTCTAAAAAGTGATAAAAAGCAGTATGCAAACAAAAAGCTGATTCTGGGCAATCTACCAAGATGGCCAAGGACTTTTAGTCTGCAAGGTGTGGACGGCAAGACCTACAAGCTATCTGATTTCAAAGGCAAAGAAAGTCTATCTAAAAATTTTGGGCTTCTTGGTGCTCTATCTGTCTATCCACACCTGAGATACTAATGACTTTGGCTAAGGAGCAGGGAAGGAAGGACTATGTCGTCTTATCAGTGGTATCTCCGACCTTTAATGGAGAAAAGTCTGCCGATGATTTTCAAGGAAATGGTATAAGTCTTTGGATTACAAAGACTTCCCAGTTCTCATGGACACCAAGGAGAATTGCTGAAAGAGTATGGTATTCGCTCTTATCCATCTGCTCTTTTTGTAGGCAGTGATGGTTCTCTTGCCAAGACACTATTGGCTACATGAGCAAGGAAGATATTGAGAAAAACACTAGAAAGGAAATCAAGTAGAAAGGTAATGAACATGGAAGGAAAATGGAAAAATTCTTTTTCTGGTTTATGCTTAGCTTGTTTGTCTGCTTTGGATTAGTCTATGCGATTGCAGGGAAAATAGCAATCAGTCATCTTTTGAACAGATTAAGAAAGCTTCAATGAGTAAGACGGAAGTAGTAAAGAAAAAGAAAGAAGATGTTAAAGATGCGGATAAAGCGAGTAATCTATTTAGCGGGTGGCTGTTTCTGGGGTGTAGAAGAATATTTCTCAGAGTACCAGGTGTCATTGATGCTGAGTCCGGCTATGCAAATGGTAAGGGTGACACGACTAAATATGAATTAGTTTCCCAAACTGGTCATGCTGAGACGGTAAAAATCACCTATAACGTTAAAAAGATATCTCTCAAAGAAATCTTACTTCATTATTTCCGTATTATTGATCCAACCTAAAAATAAACAAGGTAATGATCAAGGTACACAATATCGGACAGGTGTTTATTATAAGGATGAAGCTGATTTGAATACCATCAATCAAGTTTTTGATGAAGTGGCTAAGAAGTACGATAAACCTCTAGCTGTTGAGAAAGAAGCGTTAAAAACTATGTTAAGGCTGAAAACTATCATCAGGATTATCTAAAAAGAATCCTAACGGATATTGCCATATTGATGTTAATCAAGCCGCCTACCCTGTTATTAGATGCTAGTCGTTATCCTAAAGCTTCAGTGATGAAGAGATTAAGGCCAAGCTCTCGCCAGAAGAATACGCAGTCACACAAAAAGAATGACACAGAGCGGGCACTTTTCTAACCGCTATTGGGATAAGTCTCGATGCTGGTATCTATGTGGATGTGGTGACAGGCGAGCCTCTCTTTTCATCAAAAGGATAAATTTGATTCAGGTTGTGGTTGGCCAAGTTTCTACCCGTCCTATCAGTCCAGATGTTGCGACTTACAAAGAAGACAAGAGTTTAATATGACACGAACTGAAGTTCGCAGTCGAGTTGGAAATTCACATCTGGGGCATGTTTTCACAGACGGTACCTAAGGACAAGGGTGGCTTGCGCTATTGCATCAATAGTCTGTCAATCATAGTTCATTCCAAAAAGCTGAGATGGAGGAGAAGGGCTACGGTTACCTTTTTGGATTATGTTTAAGAGCATAGATTGAAAATTTGCTATAATAAATCCAGCTAAAATAAGGAGTTGAATCTTGTGTATTCAATTATGATTGTAGAGGATGAATATCTGGTAAGACAGGGAATTGCGTCCTTAGTGAACTATGAGCAGTTTGGTATGCAAGTCATTGCCCAGGCTGAAAATGGAATAGAAGCTTGGCAGAAATTTCAGCAAAAATCCTGCTGACGTCCTGTTGACCGATATCAATATGCCACAGATGAACGGCTCTTGAACCAGCCAAGCTAGTCAGAGCAGGCCCTAGCTGCCATATCGTTTTTCTGACAGGCTATGATGACTTTGACTATGCTCGGACGGCTATTAAGCTAGGTGCAGATGACTATCTGCTAAAGCCGTTTTCCAAGGATGATGTTGAGGAAATGTTGGCCAAAGCTTCGGACCAAACTTGACGAGGAACGAGCTCAGATTCAAAAACTTGGTCGATCAGGGACAGCGCTCTGAGCTGGAAGAGGCTATTCATGCGCGTCTAGCTGATCCAGAATTAAGTCTGAAAAAGTTTGGCTTTTCAACCAGGATTTAGCTCCATCCTACCTAAGTGTTCTCATAAAAAGAACTAGGCTTACCCTTTCAAGATTATTTGATTCAAGAACGGATGAAAAAGCAAAAACTCTTACTCTTGACTACAGATTTGAAGATTTATGAAATAGAGACAAGTGAGGTTTTGAAGATATGAACTATTTTTCTCAGCGCTTCAAGCAGGTTGTTGGGCTGACACCTCGACAGTTTAAAAAAGGAGAGGAGAAATGAAACGATATCCGCTTCTTATCCAGTTGATTGTCTATATTTTTCTGCTGGTTCTTTTCCTCTTGGGCTTTGTTGGGAGCCTCTACTATCAAACTAGCTCGCAGACTATTCGGCAGCTGACAGAGCGACGACGCGCAATAGTATGGAGCAAAGCGGGCAGTTCATAGCTTCCTATTTCAGAAATTAAAACAAACTACCTCTACACTGAGCAAGGAAGAAACGATTCGTAAGTTTGCTCAGAATCAAGAAAGCAGCGAAACATCAGTACAGGCTTTGATGAAAACCATCATTGAAACAGATCCGGATTTGGTGTCGGCAGTATTGGTTACCAAGGATGGACGTGTGGTCTCGACAGATTCTCAAATCAGCATGCAGACTTCCTCTGATATGATGAATGAAAAATGGTATCAGGAAGCTGTTCATACCAGAGCCATGCCTGTCTTGACACCTGCTCTGAAGGAATCTCTGTCGTCGGAGAAGGAGAAGTGGGTTGTTTCCGTCACTCAGGAGTAGTAGATGAAAGCAGACAGAATCTCCGGTGTTTTGCGTCTGGATATCGGCTATACAGTCTCAAAGCCTATCTGGATCGGCTTGCTAGGGAAGAAAGGGCTTTAGCTTTATTGTCAATAGCCAGCATGAATTTGTCTATCATCCCATGAAAAGTGTTTATTCATCCAGTCAGGAAATGAAAGCTATGCAGCCTATATCTCGGTCAAGGATGGTTACGCAGACCAGAAGCGAGGCTTTGTCTACCAGATTGATATTGCGGATAGCGACTGGACTTTAATTAGCGTTACTTCATTAGAGCAATTACAGATGCTTCAGTCACAGATGCTTTATTCATTTGTGGGAATGGGCATTTCTAGCACTTCTGATGTGTTTGATTGGTATTTGGTTTGTCCTACGTTTGTGGATTAAGCCTCTCCAGAATCTGCAAGCTGTCATTCTGAAAGATTGGGGACAGGTGACTCAAATCTGCGAGCGCAGCTATGGTTCTCCAGAGTTGGTTGACTTAGCTCAGCAATTCAATAAAATGCTGGATCAAATCGAACAACTAATGGAAGCTGTCAAGACTGAAAGAACAAAATGTCACGTCGCTATGAGCTCCGAGCTCTTTCAGCTCAAATTAATCCCCATTTCCTTTTATAATACCTTGGATACCATTGTCTGGATGGCTGAGTTTAATGATAGCAAGCGTGTTGTTGAGGTAACAAAATCACTCGCCCAGTATTTCCGCTTGGCGCTCAATCAAGGACATGAACAGATTTGCTCTTAGAGATGAGATTGATCACGTTCGTCAGTATCTTTTTATCCAGAAGCAACGCTATGGTGACAAGCTCCAGTATGCGATTGAAGAGGATGAATCTCTAGCTGATTATAAATTGCCTAAGCTGGTACTACAACCTTTGGTGAAAAATGCTCATCTACCATGGCATCAAGGAAATCGACCGACCGTATAATTCGTGTGACGTCGACGGTAGAAGAAGGAAGCTGGTATTGTCTATTCTATGATAACGGCTGTGGCTTTTCGATCTCCAAGATTCATCGGAGAGACTCTTCTTCGCCTTGGTGAGTGTTGGTCTCGAAAAATGTCGATCAACGTTTGAAACTGCAGTTTGGAGAAGGCTACCATATGGAAATCCAGTCGGAGCAAGATATCTTTACTCTGATCAAAATATATCTGCCACTATCCTATGATAAATAGTAGTTGATTGAATAAAAATAACTTATAGCCGGAGAGTTTTTCCGGCTTTTTCTGTTTAATACTTTCAATTAACATTCATCATTTTCGTTAGTACGAAAATGATAACCATACCGTAGCAAATTTGTGAAAAATAATCCGCTTTCATTTATAATGGTTTATAGAACAGTTGAACTTTTGTGATAAAGTTCTAGAATTGTTTATAAAAACTAGTAGAGTTATTAAGAAAAATTTATTTCTCATATCTGTTAAGTAATATAATAAAGAAGGATGGAAGATGGAGCTTTACTATTCTCAGTTTCGCTAAGGAAGTATATCATTTTTCTCTCCTGTATATTTTCCCCTACTTCCGGTTTACATCGGAATCTTATTAGATTCAGAGGATAACCCCAGAAACGTTTCGATTTTTAGGTAGAGAAATTGCCTGGTATGGACTTGTTAAGACTCTCTGTTTTTATTGCGGGAATATCATGTGTTTTTCATTCTAGGTTATGAGCGGTTTTTAGGAGCAATTATTAATTCATCTTGGTTCCGCTATGTTATGGGAATCATCATTATCCTACTTGGTGTCCACCAATGGATTGATTAATCATTAAACCCTTGCAATGCAAAAATGTCCTTTTTAAAAAGATAGTAAACGCAACGAGTTTTCTCAGCATTTGTATTGGGAATTACTTTTAGTTTTGGTTGGACTCCATGTATTGGTCCTATTCTAAGTTCTAGTCTTAGCACTGGTCTGCTTTCAGGAGGGTAATAGTGCTTTTCAGGGAGCTATTTCTAACCTTGATTTACACCTTGGGCATGGCCTTACCTTTCCTAATTCTAGCTCTGGCTTCAAAGCTTTTGTTATGCAGTATTTTTAATAAAATTAAACCTTACATGGGGCTTCGATCGGTGGTGCTATTATTATTCTGATGGGGATCTTGCTCATGCTTGAGCAGTTGAACGCCTTGTCAGGTGCTATTTGGATAATTGTTAGTGTCCCTAAACAAATTGAAAAATTTTGATGTTTTGGGATTTGATATTTTTCTAATAAAAGGAGAAAGTGATGAAAAATATTTAACTTTTTGGTGTTGGTTTTGTTAGCTGCAGTGTTTTTTTAACTGCTTGTTCAGACCAGATGGGAATGGAAACAAAAAGCAGCAGTAATCAACCTTCTCAGAATGCTGTAGGTCAGATGGCTGTAGGGTCAGGAAGCACCCGATTTTACTTTTGAAGTCTATGGACGGAAAAAAACTGTTAAGTTATCTGATTATAAAGGAGTTTACTTGAAATTCTGGCTTCTTGGTGTGGACCATGTAAGAAAAGTATGCCAGAACTAATAGAATTGGCTGGAAAAGAAAGACCGTGATTTCGAAATTTTTAAGTGTCATTGCCCCAAGGAATCCAGGGTGAAAAGTCCGAAAACAGACTTCCCAAAATGGTACGAACAACAAGGCCTATAAAGATGTCCCGTATTATATGATAGCCAAGCAACTACCTTCCGTGCCTATCAAATCAGAAGTATTCCAACAGAAATTCTCATTGATAGTCAAGGAAAAATTGGTAAAAATTCAATTTGGAGCTATCAGCAATGAAGATGCTGAAGCAGCCTTTAAGGAAATGAAGTAAATAAATATAAAAAGTATTGATAAAATGCCTATAAGATGTCAAAAGACATCATAGGGCGCGACTCTTTTGTAAAAATAAAAATCGAGCCTGAGATAAAATCTCAAACTCGTTTTTATGCACTTGCACCTGATGATGCGTCAGCATCTCCACCGTGACCAGCATCTACCATGACCTCCAGCATCTGGAAGCGCCAGAAGTAGCATCTGCGTCTCCATGACCTCCGGCAGGAGCAAATGATCCGCTCGCCTCCAACCAAACGTTGACCAGTTTCTTTTTGAGTACCAGTCGAGCCATGGTTGGAAGTTAAAGACGATTTCATTGATACCGCGTATGATCCGTCAGGATAGTACATAGCTTGGTAGTTGTGAGTGTTGATGACACCAGCAGGAGAGCCTGGAACAATGGTACGTACATATTCTTGGTTTTCCGTTGCGTAGCGTTCCGATAACCCATTCTACATTCTTCATACGTGCTGGCGGAAGAGAGCCATGAACGGTTGACATGCAGCTACCTGATTGAGGTGGCACGCGTTTTAGCAAACATGGTATCTGGATCTTGATGAGCGTTGTTATAGTAGAGGAATTGGTTGTTGTCGTCAGCGTATGTCAATTCAAATGGCATAGCCTTCAAGAACATATCAATCTGGTTAACAGTCAAGATACCATGGTCCAAGTTTGACATAGGTATCACCAGAAACAGCGCCAGTGATTTCAGCAACTTTTTCACCCATTCTGGATCATCCGGATCAACTTCGTAATGGTTGTAGCGATTGGCTTTTCCGCAATCTAAGTCTTCAGGTTCAATTGGTTTTGGTTTTTCAATTTTGAAACCACCTCTACATATTTGATAAAGTTATCTCAAGCATGATTCAAGGAATTTAACAGTACCTTCGTTAGTGATATTACCATTGTTGTCAAAGGCTTCTTTTGCTTTTCCTAGAAGGAATTCATTACCAGGCAAAGTATAGGCATTAACACCGGGCGTCTAAAATTTTACGCAAGTGAACTTGGGCACGTGATGTCCCTTGATCGTAGATGAAGCTCCTACAATCATAACAGGTTTTGTTTTCAAATGGATGAACCTCATATGAAAGCCATTCGAGAACACTTTTTAAGAGCGCTGTGATTGTGTGATTGTGCTCTGGTGTAGCGATAATCACAAATCTGTCATAGCATGATTTTATTTATATAAAAGTCGTAACTGGAATGACTCATCCCATTTTTCATCTTGATTGAACAAAGGAACTTCATCAATTTCTAAAACTTCTAATTCAAATTTTTAGTTTGAACTGTTTTCTAATAAATTCTAATAATTTACGGTTATATGATTGCTCTGCATTTGAGCCGATCAAGTCCAACAAATTTCATGCTTTTTCCCTTCTAATTCTTACAATTTTTCCCAGTCAAAATTTTGCAGCTTCTTGGTGAAGAAGAGCCTGAGCGCTAGATAGTTTTTCTGTATGTTTGAACGAACAAGCGGAAGTCGTCAAAGAGGGCATCCAATTTTTGAATGGTTTCAAGATCAATCAGGTCTCCACTTTTATCAAAAGCTTGAAGTGAATAGAGAGCAAAATTCAGAACCCGCATAACAGAAGCCTTAATCTCTGAGCGTCAAGAATTTGGCGAAGTTTGCAGTTGGAGCGCGAGATGAGCCCAAAGTGCCATAAGATGCACCCGTAATCATAACTGGTTTTCCAAAGCAAAGGATAGATACCATAAGATAACCAAGCTAAGGCACTCATTAAAACTGCAGGGATAGAGTGATCGTATTCGGGTGTTCCGATGATGGCTACCATCAGCGCTTCGATTTTAGCAAAGAATCTCTTTGACGCTATCGGGCACTTGCATGTCAGCTGGTTTTATTGAAAAGAGGAAGGTCTTTAATTTCAATCAATTCGATATCCGCTTTATCAGCAAAGTGTTTTTGCATATATTGTAGGAGTTGGCGATTGGTAGATTTTTTAGAATTTGTACCAACAAGACCGATAAATTTTAACATAACAGGTTGTTCCTTTCTGGATTTAAAAGTAAGATTTCTGGCGTGAGACCAGATGAATAAAAATTGATTATCTTCTGTAATAATGAAGGCTTCAATGTCATTTTCCTTTTCGACTTTTTCTAAGATAGAAGCTGGATCCATCCCAAATAAACGAGTTGTCCATATCTCTCCATCGACTGATTTATCAGATGACAATAGTTAGACTAGCTAGCTGATTATCGATTGGATAGCCTGTGCGTTGATCGAAAAATATGGTGATAAACTCTGTCTTTAGTTTGAAGTTTTCTTTCATATATTCCTGATGTAACAACGGACTTATCCTGTAATGATAGTAGAGCTAGATTGTTTCCCCGAGGCAACTTTGGATTTTGGATACCAATGCTGCCAGAATCAGTTGTTCCTTCATTTAAACCAATTGTTAGGATGTTTCACAAGATTAATGAGTGCAGAAGTCACTCCATGCTCTTTCAAAAATGTGAAATTTTATCAGCTATGTAGCCTTTTGCAAGAGCACCTAAATCTATTTTCATGCCTGTCTGTTTCAAAAGACACTAGATTTCTCTGTTTAATTCAATAAAAATTAGGATTTGTTTTGCTAAAAGCATGTTTAATCTCTTCAGATGTAGGCACTTTGGCATCTTCAAATCCGATTCACATATTTGGACTAGGGGCCCAAGGCGATATTGAGATAACTGTTTGGTGCAAGGCTATGTTTTTTCCCCAATTCAATCAATTCAAATAAATCAGGATGGACGGAAACTGGCTGGATTCCAGCAGCGTGGTTAACTTTCATTAACTCGGAGTGTTCATCATTAGCACTAAAAACGTTTCTCACTATAATCTCAGAGAGAAAAGGCTTGGTCTAAAAGATAATCAGCTTGTTTATGTAGAATCGAAATAGTGATAGTTGCTCCCATTAAGCGAATGGACCTAGAAGTGAGATCCACTTTTATCACAACCTTTCATGTTTAATCTTTTATTCTTCTTTATTAGTATAACAAAAGACAACGTTTTCTCACAAATGAAATTTTATATATTTTCAGAAAAATGAACGATTTCGTTTTTGATTCTATTTTTCACAGTGGAACAAATTTGAAAAGCTTTTCAAATAATTTTGAGCATAATTCTTGTAAACGCTAACAGATGAATGTTATAATACACAAGTAAATTAAAAATAAAAGGTGGATTTATTCTATGAGTAAAAATCGTTGTAGTTGGTGCAAACCATGCTGGTACTGCTTGTATCAATACTATGTTAGATAACTATGGTTCAGAAAATGAAATTGTTGTTTTGACCAAAACTCAAATATCTCTTTCTAGGCTGTGGTATGGCTCTTTGGATTGGGAAAGCAAATTGATGGACCAGAAGGTTTATTCTACTCAGACAAGGGAAAAACTAGAAGCAAAAAGGTGCTAAAGTTTATATGAATGCTCCTGTTCTTTCTATTGATTATGATAAAAAGAAGTAACTGCTTTTAGTAGATGGAAAAGAGCACGTAGAATCATATGAAAAGTTAATTTTTGCGACTGGATCTACTCCAATTATTCCGCCAATCAAAGGCGTTGAGCTTGTTGAGGGAAATAGAGAATTCAAGGCAACACTTGAAAATCTTCAGTTTGTAAAAATTGTATCAAAATGCTGAAGAAGTTATCGAAAAACTACAAGATAAGAGCAAACACATTGAACGTGTAGCTGTTGTCGGTGGTGGCTATATTGGTGTTGAATTAGCTGAAGCTTTTGAACGACTTGGAAAAGAAGTTGTATTAGTAGATATTGTAGATACTGTTTTAAATGGATACTACGATAAAGACTTTTACAGAGATGATGGCTAAAAACCTTGAAGAGAACAATATCCGTCTTGCTCTTGGACAAACTGTTCAAGCGGTTGAAGCGATGGCAAGGTTGAACGTTTGGTAACTGATAAAGAAACATTTGAAGTTGATATGGTTGTACTTGCAGTTGGCTTCCGTCCAAACACATCCTTAGGAGCTGGCAAGATTGAATTATTCCGCAACGGTGCTTTCTTAGTAGATAAGAAGCAAGAAACTTCAATTCCTGGAGTCTTTGCAGTTGTTGATTGTGCGCAACTATCTGTTGATAATGCCTCGTCAAGACACAAGCTACATCGCACTCGCTTCAAATGCCGTTCGTTCTGGTATTGTAGGTGCACATAATGCTTGCGGGCATGAATTAGAAGGAATCGGCGTACAAGGTTCTCAATGGTATTTCAATCTCATGGCCTTCATATGGTATCAACTGGTTTAACCCTCGAAAAAGCAAAGCAAGCTGGTTATAATGCTGTAGAAACAGGATTTAATGACCTTCAAAAACCAGAATTTATCAAACATGATAATCAAGAAGTTGCTATAAAAATTGTTTTTGATAAAGATACACGTGTGATTCTTGGTGCCCAAATGGTATCCCGCGATATTTCTATTTCAATGGGAATCCATATATATCTCTTTAGCTATTCAAGAGCATGTAACGATTGATAAATTGGCATTGACAGATCTATTCTTCTTGCCACACTTTAACAAGCTCATATAACTACATTACAATGGCAGCTCTATCTGCTGAATAAAATACTGGAGAGTGGGACGAAAAGTCGCTAGCTCTCGATTGAATTCGATTTCGTCGAGTCCTACGCGCATTAGAGTGGCGAGTTTCTCACTACGCTGATTCCAAATCAGCTAGTGACAGCCCCACTCAGCCACTGAAATCTGATCTTGATAACCAAGACAATTCGAGACGCTAGGACTTTTTGTCCCACTCTCTTTTATATGGATTTGAAAGTATAGCTGACCACGTTTTCATGTTTGAACATGCTGCGTTCCTTATATTTAAAAATATGATACAATATGTTTAAAAATATCAGGTGTAAATATGAAAAAGCAAAAATTGAGCGCTCGATTCCTGAAAGAGGTTTCATTTAGTGAGATAGCCCCCTTATATCTCAAGTTTTTCGAGGATTCTTGTTGGTTTTTATTTGTGGGTGAATTGTAGGACTTTTTCGTTGGTTAATTGAAAAGGGATTTCATTTTATTCAAAAACCTTTTATGAAAGACTTCATCAAGATCTCAAATATATTATGGTTCATTTGTAGTTCTTTATCTAGGAATCATTTTAATTATGCAGCGTTTCTAATGCAATCAGAAAGATAGATATAAAAGTCCAGGTATTCCCAGTTGAGGACTGAGCTAAAAGGCTTGATGTCATTAAATTGGTGGAGTATTTTATGGATTCATTGTAGGTTTTTTAGCTATCTCAAGTGGTCTCATGCTTGGCCGAGAGGGACCCAGTATCCAATTAGGTGCAGCTGGTGGGAAAGGTTTGGCAAAATGGTTAAAGCTAAGTCCAGTTGAAGAGAGAGTCTTGATTGCAAGTGGTGCAGCTGCAGGATTAGCAGCCGCTTTTAATGCTCCGATTGCAGGTCTCTTATTTGTTGTCGAAGAGGTTTATCGACATTTTTCTCGTCTTCTTTGGGTCTCTACCTTAGTGGCGAGTTTAGTATCCAATTTTGTATCTTTGGCTATTTTTGGTTTAACTCCAGTCTTAGATATGCCTGATAATATACCTCAAATGCAGCTACATCAATATTGGATTTATTTGGTAATGGGAATTATGTTGGGTGTTGCTGGATTTATGTATGAAAAAGAGTAGTATAGCGATGCCAGTCATCTATAAAAAGAGTTGGTCAATTTTTAAAATTGCCATCAAGTTACTATCCTATCCTTGCTTTTTATTCATTATACCGATCGGCTATTTTCTTCCACCTTATATTAGGCGAAATCAATTGATTTTATCTCTTAATTCGCAGCATTATCTACTAAGTACTCTTGTCGTATTTTTGTTATCCGTTTTATCTGGAGTATGATTTCTTATGGTAGTGGACTTCCAGGCGGGATTTTTTTGCCAATATTGGCATTGGGATCTGTTTTAGGGCTGTTGGAAATATCTGTGTGCAGTTTGGATTAGTCAATGAGCAACAATTTCCAATTTTTATTATATTAGGTATGAGTGGTTATTTCGGTGCTATATCAAAAGCTCCTCTTACAGCCATGATTTTGGTAACAGAAATGGTAGGAGACATCCGTAATTTAATGCCTTTGGGCTTGGTTACTTTGTCGGCTTATATTTTTAATGGATCTATTAGGTGGTGCCCCTGTTTGTGAAGCTATGCTGAAAAAATAGCTTCCAGAGGCGATTGATGATGGTGATGGCGGAGGAGAGCAACCATGATAGAAATTCCTGTTTCTGAGAAAATTGCAAACTATCAAGTACGTGACTTAAATCTGCCCGCAGATGTTTTGATTGTCATGAATGTACATAAAGGGAAGACGGTAAATGGTAGTAGTAAACTCTGCCTAGGAGATACAATTTATCTTGTGGATTTGAAATCATGAAATCGGAAAAATAAAAGATTTACTGCTGTAATACCTAATACGTATCAACACCTTTCTGACATATGAGTTAGTGAGGTGTTTTTATTAAATTAATTATCTGACAATTTATTGAAAAATTAAAATGGTATAATAGAAAATTTGTAATTATGAAGGAGATTCATCATAGAAAAATGGGTTTTAATCTATTTTCTGCTACTTTACTTTTGACCGCTTGCTCAGCAAACAACAATACACAGAAAACATCTCTTCTAGTAGCCAGACGAAGGTTACCTTGTCATCTGCAGAACAAAAGAGTTTAGACAAGGCGACTGCTGATTATAAAAGCTTTGTTCAAGGACAAATTGATCAATTATTGACTGATACAGAAAAATTTGCAGGCGTCCTAAAAGAGGGCAAACTTGATGAAGCAAAAAAAATGTACCCTCTCATTCGTATGAGCTATGAACGCTCAGAACCGATTGCTGAAAGTTTTGGTGAATCTGATGTGAAGATTGATTTCCGATTTGGCATGATTATTTGGACGAAAATAAGACGGAAGAAAGGCTGGTCTGGTTTTCACCGTATTGAGAAAAGATATGTGGGAACAAAAATACAACAGTTGGAACTGAGTCCTACGCTGATCAATTAGTGCAACGATATTAAAGAGTTAAAAGCTAAAGTTGCGACAGTAAAAGTAACCCAGATATTATGTTGACTGGAGCAGTAGACCTTTTTAAAACGAAGTTGCAACCAGCAAAATTACCGGTGAGGAGAGATTTATTCACATACAGACTTATATGATTTTCGTGCAAAATATAGAAGGTGCTGAAAAGATTTTTGAGCTCTTGAACCATTAATTGAGGCTAAAGACAAAAATTGGTTTCTTCATTGGAAAAGGAATTTAAAAATGTGAATAGTCTTTTAGATAAACACATGACAGATGCTCAACATGACAAGCTTTATACTGACTTGAGCAAAAGAAGATACAAAAAGAATTGGCAGAAGCTGTAACAAAACTTGGTGAACCTCTTTCTACAAATGGGTGTAATCTTAAACAGGAAGTAATAAAATGACAAACGACGAAAAATGGTTTGAGATAGATCGTCGCGAATTTCTTAAAAAGCGGGGATTGGAGGCGCTGGTTTAGCACTTGGTGTTTTCTGCATTCTGCTTTTTCACTAATAAGGTGAAAGAAGAAAAGAATTTCGCTGATGGTGATGAGGAAATCAACTTTTATGGTCTCACACCAAGCGGGCATCACAACCCCGATGCAGAAAAATGTGTATTTTCGTTGTTCTTGATTTTGTATAGCACTCGGACCGAGCTGAAGTGATTCAAATGTTCAAGAATTGGACAGATTATAGTAGTAAATTGGTTGATGGTGAATTAGTAGATGGTTCTAATGCACTGTTGCCACCTAGCGATACCAGGGAGACAGTTGGTCTAAATCCTTATCGATTGACACTAACTTTTGGCGTATCTATTTCGTTCTTGAAAAAGATGGGATTAGAAAAAGAAAACGTCCTAAAAGCTTTTCGTGAGTTTCCACCCTTTTCCTAGAGGAACAATTACAGGATAAATATACCGAGGAGACATTGTTATCCAAGCCTGTGCAGATGATGAGCAGGTAGCTTTTTCATGCAGTTAGAAACTTGGTTCGTAAGGCACGAAATACAGTAACGATGAAGTGGAGCCAGTCTGGTTTTGCTGCTATTGGTAGATCGTTTGGCGACACCTAGAAATCTTTTTGGTTTTAAAGATGGGACCGCAAATGTGACAAAGGAGAAGGACTTTGAACAGGTCGTTTGGTGCGATTCGAATGACTGGATGAGAGGTGGTTCATACATGGCAGTGCGTCGCATTCAGATGTTTCTTGAGACTTGGGATCGAACTAATTTACAGAGACAGGAAAATACTTTTGGTCGTTCAAGGATAGTGGAGCACCTTTTTGGTAAGAAAAATGAGTTTGATGAGGTGGAGTTAGAGTTGCTTCCTGTCGACTCTCACGTTCGCTTAGCTAAAGAAGTCAACAAACCCATTTATCGTGAGATCTTATTCATTCTGATGGTATCGACGAGAGAACAGGGCAATTTGATTCTGGGCTTCTTTTCTTGTCCTTCCAGAAAGATCCAGACAGCTTTGTCAAGGTGCTGACTAATCTTGGGGCGCAAGACAAAATGAATGAATATGTCACGCATATAGGTAGTGGACTTTTTGCTTGTTTTGCTGGTATAAAAAAAGGAGAGTATATTGGCCAAAAACTATTTGAATAAGATACTGATCGTATTTCTTCTCTGCCTGTTCTGTATAGTGAATCCTGTTTTTGCTGATGATTCCTTGAGTCAGCTATTTGTTAAAATCACGGATGCAACGGTGGCTGTTCAAAAAGGTGATCAAAACAAGGCAAACTCAGTTGGTTGGCGAGATTAAGAAAGAATTTGAACAAATAGAAAATCATGATTCTAAAGCAGGCAAAGAAGTCAGTAAGGCTTTAAATATGACTGAAGTCACTGAAGAAAAATTAACGAAAGTTTCTTCAGCGCTGTTAACCTTTGACAAGGAACAACATCCAGTCGATCTGGATGCCGAAAAGAAAAAGCTAGTAGGTAAGTTAGAATCGAAAATTTTCTGATTTACAGACGGCCATTATAGATCGAAATCTTGAGAAAATACGAGAAGCCTACAAAAAGATGAACTCAACCTGGACAGTGAATGAAGGTGTAGTTCGTGATCATAGTACAGCTCATTATGGCAAAATTGAAACAGCCATTTCATTTTTACGTAGTGCGATTGAGAGTGAACCAGTTGATTTTACTGCTATTCAGTCTTCGTTTGATGATCTGAAAACAGCGATTTGATAATTTTGTGACAGGCAAAGAAGTTGCAAACAGCTCTTCGATTTAACCTTAAATGACGGATTCATCTTTTAAAAGAGGCCCCTCGATGGTTTTATCCAAGGAAATACCAAAGCAAGCAAGTGCTACGATGAAGAAATTCATTAGCATTTGGCCAACCATAGAAGGAGATGTAAGCACGCGCAATCCTTCGCTTTATACACGTGTTGAGAGCGAAGCACCTGTTATTATGGTAAAAGGAAGTGAGAAGAAGTACCAGGAGCAACTGCAAGCATTGATTAATGATTTATCGCAGATCGATACGAGTGCCTCTTATCACTTTGTTGATGCTATGCTTATCCTGTTGAGAGAAGGTATTGAAGCACTTTTAATTATTATGGCGCTCGTCACAACACTTAAGACATCTAAGATGAAAAAGGGCTCAAATGGGTTTATATGAGGGGCATTTACTGGTATTTTTGCTAGTGTAGGATTAGCTAGTTACTACTACAATATCTTTTCCCGGCAGTGGCTTCGGGATCTAATCGGGAAATGATAGAGGGAGTAGTTGGGATCTTTGCAGTAATCATGATGATCTTGGTAGGTATTTGGCTTCATAGCAAATCATCCGTCAAAAAGTGGAATACTTTTATGCAAAGCAAGATGGCAACAGTTACAGCGACAGGAAGCTTCGTTTCAATGTTTGCACTGAGCTTTCTGGCTGTATTTCGTGAAGGTGCTGAAACGATCCTCTTTTATGCGGGAATCTATCCTCGTATAGATAAAACAGCCTTTTTATCGGCATTGGGCTTGCAGTTTTTTGTCTAATATTACTTGCTTTTGTTATGGATAAGGTATCAGCCTATTTTAAACCCCATCATATTTTCTTGGTGTTGACTTGGCTTATTTATATTCTGGCTTTTTAAAATGTTGGGAGTCAGCTGATACACGCCTCCAACAAATATGCTATCAATCCATCTAAATCAATGGTTTTCCAACTATTGATTGGCTGGTCTTTATCCAAGTCTAGAAGGGCTCGTCTGCCAACTTCTATATTTATAGTTGTTATACTGTATATTACCCTGGAGAAATAGAGAGAGTAAAATGGAGCTTAAAAAACAGACAATTATAGAACATTTGACTGAGTTTCGTAACCGTTTTATATGGACCTTGATTTGTTTTTCCTTAGTCTTTTTGGTCAGTTTTCTTTCAAGTGATATTTACAGATGGCTTACAAGTGGCTTCAAGCAGAAGTTGCTGATTCTCGGTCCAGATGATATTTTGTGGATTTATGTAAGTTTATCTAGCTTAGTAGCTTTTAGCTTGACCTTGCCTTTTACGATTTATCAAATTTGGCAATTTATCAGACCTGCTCTAAAATTTCTCATGAATCTGCTGGCTATTTCTTTGCATATATACCCGCTACATTTTTGTGTTTTGTAGTAGGTTTAGCTTTTGGCTTTTATTTTGTTAGCCCTGCAATTTTGCATATTTTGCTTTCACTTGGAGAAGGGCTGTTTATAACTCAGTTGACTGCACAAAGTTATCTGGCTTTTTCTTTTTCATACAACGATTCCATTGGGGCTTTTATTTGAATTGCCAGTTCTTGTATCTTTTTTCACTTCGATTGGTTTTCTCAAACCAAAATTTTTGGTACAATATAGAAGACATGCTTACTTTGTTTTATTAGTGTTAGCAGTTGTGCTAACACCTGCTGATTTTATTAGTGATCTGGCCATGACAGTGTCTTTGATTTTTGCTTTATGAGGTTAGTCTGCTGTTAAGCCATACGTTTATAAGAAAGAAAGGAGTTTATAATGGGATTTTTGAGAGATATTGGAGCGCCGGAATTATCATCATCATTTTGGAGCTTTTGTTGATTTTTGGTCCCAAGCGTCTGCCAGAGTTAGGTCAGTCTATCGGTGAGATGCTTTCTGAGTTTAAGTCTGCAATGAATGGAAGTGACAAAGAAGCTGACTCAGACTCATGATGAAAAGGGCGAATAGCCCTTTGTTTTTGGCAATCTGCATAGCTTTTAATATGGTTCAATAGAGAGATTTATATGTATCAAACTTATCATTTTGGTCAAAGGTTGAAATTATTTCTTTCGATTTTTATCCCTGTTTTGATTTATCAATTAGCAAACTACTTCAGCTTCTTTTGTCGATACAACGATGACTGGACAATATAATACGCTTCATTTGGCTGGCGTTTCCATGGCCACGAGTTTATGGAGTCCTTTTTCTCGTTATTAACAGGAATAGTATCAGCTTTTAGTTCCAATCGTTGGTCATCATCTAGGAAAGGGAGATGAGATTGCGTCTGATTTTTATCAGTTTATCTATTTGTCGCTTATTTTATCTTTATTTCTGTTTCTATTGGTCTGCTTAGGAATGACATTTGTTTTAGATAGACTAGGATTAGAAGTTCTAGTTAGAGAAATTGCGAAACAGTACCTATGGTACTTATCACTTGAATTGTTCCTCTTTTACTTTTTAGTGTGGTCCGATCTTTCTTAGATGCTTTGGGAATGACTCGTTTGTCTATGTATTTGATGTTGTTACTTTTACCACTAAATGGATGTGTTTTAATTATATGCTGATTTATGGTGCTTTTTGGACTCCAGAAATGGAGGTGCAAGAGCTGGTTTAGGAACTCAGTGGCTTATTGGATTCTCTTGTTTATCTCGCTTGTAATTCTATTCAAGCATCCTAAGGTGAAGGTTTACAGACTTTGGGAGGTGCAAGCCGTTAACAGAAAAGGAATGAAAGAGGGATTGCGTCTGGGCTTGCCGATTGGGGAACTGTGTTTGCAGGAAGTAGTTGTGTTTTTCAGCTGTAGGGTTACTGATGGCTAAATTTCCATCTTTAGTAATCGCTAGCCACCAGTCAGCTATAGAATTTCTCGACACTGATGTACGCTTTTTCCTGCAGAATTTCCACCAGCATGGCCATTGTGGTCTCCTTATGAGGTTGGGGCGAAAAGATACGTCGATGTTCGTAAATATTGTAGCCTAGGACGACTGACTGCTTTTAGCTTTTTCAATTTTTTACCTTACTGTTTCTTTATTTCTTTAGAGATAAGGTTTCTTCACTTTATGGAACAGATCCAGAATTTATCAAATTAACCTCCATATTTCTGACTTACAGTCTATTTTTCCAATTAGCAGATACTTTTTGCAGCGCCTTACAGGGGATTCTCCGAGGTTACAAAGATACCACAGCACCGTTTTTATCTTGGCTAATCGGTTATTGGGGTGTGGCTTTACCAGTTGGTTTCATTTTTGATAATGTTTTTAAGATGGGACCTTACGCATATTGGATTGGACTGATTGCTAGCTTGCTTACAAGTGGCATTCTCTATCAACTACGTTTAAAATACATCGAAAAACGGCCTGTTAAACTAGGTCATTTTCCTTTAATTTCGAACATTATTTTGAAAAAGCGAGTGTTTTTTAAAATAAAAGCAATCATTGTGTTATAATTTCATTGGAAACGTCAAGAAAGGCGTAGCGATGCTGATAGGCATAGGTAGGTCAAATGATATAAATGATGAGGAAAAACTATGCTTAATGATTTTCAAGTTTTGATTATGAAGATATTCAATTAATTCCAGCAAAAGTGTATCGTTCAAAAGCCGTTCAGAGGCAGATACAAGGGTAACTTTTTGGTAAACATACGCTTTCGTATGCCGGTTGTACCATCTAATATGCAGACGATTATCGACGAAGATGTAGCAGAGGAATTAGCTAAAGGCGGTTGTTTCTATATTATGCATCGCTTTGATGAAAGCAGGCCGAAAGCCATTTATTAAACGGATGCACGATAAAGGTTTGATCGCTTCTCATGTCGGTGAGAATAAAGGAACACGAGTATGAGCTTTATCACTGGTTTGAAGGATGATGCGCCTGGTATATTACAATTGATATAGCGCATGGACATTCTGATAGTGTTATTCGGATGATCCGACATATCAAGAAAGAGCTACATGACACTTTTGTCATTGCTGGGAATGTTGGTACACCTGAAGCGGTTCGTGAGCTGGAAAATGCTGGGGCAGATGCGACAAAAGTCGGATTGGACCAGGTAAGGTTTCTACATCACTAAAGTGAAGACTGGTTTTGGTACAGGTGGCTGGCAATTATCAGCGTACTTCGCTGGTGTTTCAAAAAGTTGCTCGCAAACCGATTATTGCTGATGGTGGTATTCGAACACATGGTGACATTGCGAAATCTATCCGTTTTGGAGCTAGCATGGTAATGATTGGATCGCTGTTCGCAGGTCATATAGAAAGTCCGGGAGAAACCATTGAAATAGATGGAGATAAATTCAAGGAGTATTACGGTTCTGCATCCGAATACCAAAAAGGACCTACAAAAATGTAGAAGGTAAGAAAAATCTTATTGCCAGCTAAAGGGCATTACAAGATACTTTTAACTGAGATGGAGCAGGATTTACAAAGTTCGATTTCCTATGCTGGTGGTCGCGACTTGCACAGTCTGACACGAGTAGACTATGTTATTGTTAAAAATTCTATTTGGAACGGCGATGCGCATTAAAGGTATAATAAAGAAAAACTTATTTATCTTGCTAATGATTGGGGCAAGGTCTCTACAAGATGCCAAACATCTAACAATAAGTGAGTCTTACAAGTTTCCTGTTACTTTTTGTGACAGGTTACTGTCGTAGTATGAGGACTTGCTTTGGGCAGGTCCTTATTTAGTTTAAGAAGGAGTTATAATGAAAAATTAGAAGAACGAATCCTTCGAGATGGCAATGTTTTAGGAGAGAATATTCTGAAAGTAGATTCTTTCTTAACCCATCAAGTTGATTTTTCTCTGATGAAAGAGGTGTGGTAAGTGTTTGCAGAAAAGTGCAACGCTGGGATTACAAAGGTTGTAACGATTGAGCTTCTGGTATTGCGCCTTACTATTTATGTCGCAGATTCTTTGAATGTCCTCATGATGTTTGCTAAAAATCATATCACGATGACCGAGAGAATTTTAACAGCAGAGTGTATTCCTTTACAGCAAGTGACCTCTACTGTTTCGATTGCTGAAAAGTTTCTTGATGCTAGCGATATAGTTTTGATTATTGATGATTTCTTAGCTAATGGTCAAGCTGCAAAGGACTTAGTTGAGATTATTCAACAGGCAGGAGCACAGATTGAGGCGATTGGCATTGTCATAGAGAAGTCTTCCAAGATGGCCGTAAACTACTGGAAGAAGCAGGCCAAAAGTTGTCTCCTAGCACGAATTGAAAAATTTATGGATGGGAAAGTTGTGTTTTGGAAAGGCAGATGCTTAAGATGGATTATAAGAAGAAAAACACTCGCAAGCCGCTATTTTGAGCTTACAGCACTTACTGGCTATGTATTCAGGTTCGATTTTAGTACCGATTAAGATTTAGCTAGTGCATTGGGGGTATTCTGCTGAACAGTTGACCTATCTGATTTCGACAGATATTTTTATGTGGAATTGCTACTTTTTACAGTTAATTGAATAAATATTTTGGTATAGGACTACCAATAGTTTTAGAGTGTGGCTTTTCCAATCAGTTGCTCTCCATTATGATTGGGCAAAATCACGGAAGTGGAGCAATGTTTGTATACGATGATTGTTTCTAGGATCTATGTGATTCTCATTTCTGGAATTTTTCTCAAAGATTGCGAATCTTTTTCCAGCGGTTGTGACAGGATCGGTGATACGACGATCGGCTTGGCTTTAATACCGGTAGCCATCGGTAATATGGAAATAACGTTGAAAAACCAACTGCACAAAAGTTTGCTTTTAGCTACTGTGACTGTTTAATCATTCTAATGATTAATATTTTTACCAAGGGCTTTATCAAATCGATAGCCATCTTGATTGGCTTAGTTGTTAGCTATTATTGCTGGAGCTATGGGATTGGTTGATTTGACTCCAGTTTTTCAAGCTCCGATTGTTCATATTCCGACACCTTTTACTTTGGTATGCAAAATTTGAACTATCCTCCATTGTTATGATGTGTATCATTGCGACTGTTTCAATGGTTGAGTCAACAGGTGTTTATCTTGCTTTATCCGATATTACAAAGGACAAAAATTGATCAAATACGTCTACGAAATGGCTATCGTGCGGAAGGACTGGCTGTATTGCTTTGGTGAATTTTTCAATACATTTCCTTATACAGGGATTTTCTCAGAATGTTGGTTTGGTCAAATTATCTGGTATCAAAAACACGCTTACCCATATATTATGCAGCAGGTTTTCTAATTCTCTTAGGACTATTACCCAAGTTTGGTGCTTTAGCTCAGATTATCCCTGCACCAGTTCTTGGTGGTGCAATGCTTGTCATGTTTGGATTTGTATCACTTCAGGGCATGCAGATATTGTCACGTGTGGATTTTGAACACCATGAGCATAATTTCTTAATCGCAACTGTCTCTATTTCCGCAGGAGTAGAGTCTGAATGGAAGTACTCTTTTTAACAGCCTTCCAACCAGCTTACAAATGTTCTTCTCAAATGGCATTGTATGGCTAGTATGATTGCGATTATCTTAAACATTATTTAAATCGAAAATAAATAAAAAGCTGGTTTCAACTGTCTCAAATAATTAGATTTCTTGTCTAATATTTGAAGGCAGTATAGCTCAACTCTTTTTATTATTTCAAAAATGCAACAAGCAGTTTGATAACAAAATAATGACGGCATACTATTTTGTACGCATTTCACCTTGGGGATAATAAGTTTCCTTCCGGCATATCGTTGATGATAACATGAACAGCAGACATGTGGAGCTCCAGTATTTTTCTGACAACAGCAGTGACTTTCTTTTTGCTAAAGAGCTTTCTTTTTGCTCTAAAGTACGTCCTTCAAATAAATCAATTCTGACAAATGGCATATTCAGTATCTCCTTTTTATTTTGTTATTTGTATTTTATCACAAATTAGGGTTTTATAGAGTGTCAGAATATGGTACAAATGGAGTATTAGTAATTTTGAGAAATATGAAAGAAGAATCAGATGAAAATATGGCTCAATTATATTATAAATATGGCACTATGAATTCGGGTAAAACCAATTGAGATTTTTAAAAGTAGCTCATAACTACGAAGAACAAGGAAAAGTGTGGTTATCATGACTGAGTGCACTTGATACTCGAGATGGTTTTGGGGTATGTATCAAGTCGTATCGGTATGAGACGACAAAGCGATGGCAATTGAAGAAGATACAGATATCTTGAGGTCATATTAGAAATCCAGAAAAACCTTTATTTGCATATTTAATTGATGAGGCCAATTTTCTGATACGCCATCATGTTTATGACTTAAGGAAAGTGGTGGATGAGCTGGATGTACCAGTTATGGCTTTTTGGCCTTAAACGATTTTCCAAAATGAGCTTTTTGAAGGATCTAAGCATCTCCTACTTTTAGCAGATAAGACTTGACGAAATCAAAACGATTTGTCAATTTTGCTCTAAAAAGGCTACAATGGTCTTACAGAACGGATCATGGTCAAAACCCAGTATATGACGGGAGAACAGATTCAAAATCGGTGGCAATGAAACATATATTCCCAGTATGCTCGGAAGCACTATTTCAGTCCCCGAAATTCGATTAAAAAGAAGAAAGGAGAAGTTAAGCAAGAAATGAATATTTATGATCAGCTACAAGCCGTTGAAGATCGTTATGAAGAACTTGGGTGAGCTTTCTGAGTGATCCCAGATGTTGTCAGTGATACTAAGCGCTTTATGGAACTTATCCAAAGGAAGAGGCAAGCACGCGAGATACGGTAGCAGCTTATCGGGAATATAAAAAGTCCTTCAAAAATATTACAGATGCTGAAGAAATGATTAAAAGATGCTACTGGTGATGCTGACTTTGGAAGAAATGGCTAAAGCAAGAACTCAAAGATGCCAAGGCTGAAAAAGGAAGAATATGAGGAAAACTGAAAAATCCTTCTTTCTTCCGAAAAAGATCCAAAATGATGATAAGAATATTATCCTTGAAATCTGTGGTGCAGCAGGAGGAGATGAGAGCCTCAGTTGTTTGCTGGAGACCTCCTACAGATGTATCAAAAATACGCTGAAAGCACAAGGATGGCAAATTTTGAAGTTATGGAAGCCTCTTATGAATGGTGTAGGTGGGCATCAAAGAAGTCGTCGCTATGGTCTCTGGACAGTCTGTCTACTCAAAGTTAAAAGTACGAATCATGGTGCTCATCGTGTACAACGGGTTCCAGTGACAGAAAGCCAAGGTACGATGTTCATACTTCAACGGCAACAGTCTTGGTTATGCCCGAAATCGAAGAAAGTAGAATACGATATTGATCTAAAAGATCTTCGAGTTGATATCTACCATGCCTCAGTGCTGGTGGACAGAACGTCAATAAAGGTTGCGACTAGCCGTTCGTATCGTTCACTTACCAACAAATATCAAAGTTGAAATGCAGGAAGAAACGTACTCAACAGAAAGAAACCGCGAAAAAAGCTATGAAAGATCATCCGAGCTCGTGTAGCGGATCATTTTGCTCAAATCGCTCAAGATGAGCAGGATGCTGAGCGCAAATCTACTATCGGGTACTGGGTGATCGATCTGAGCGGATTCGTACCTATAATTTCCCTCAAAAATCGTGTGACAGACCACCGTATCGGATTTGACACTTGCAAAAACTGGATACGATCTTTAGTCTGGTAAACTGGATGAAATCGTTGATGCTTTGGTATCTCTATGACCAAACGCAAAAACTAGAAGAGCTGAATAAATAATGAAATTTAGCTCAAATATTTGAATCGAGATTAGAGCACGAGTTGAAGCAGTAGGTGAAGAAGCAGAAAGCTTATCCTTTGCGTTTATCGAGCTCTCAATAAGACTTATCCTTTCACTGACTTTTGTTCTGAAAACTTCGGACAGAGTTAGCCAGGAAGACTGTAAAGGAACTAAAAAGCAATTCAAAACCAACTACTAGCTCACAAAGCCTGCCCAATATATCATTGGTATGCAGTAGATTTTTCACGGCATGCTTTAAAGTTGATGAGCGTGTTGATTCCAAGACCTGAGACTGAAGAGCTGGTGGAGCTGATTTTGTCAGAAAATCCTGAAAGTATCAATATGTACTATCTTGGATATTGGGACTAGAAGCGGAGCCATTGCTCTTTAGCTCTGGCAAACATGCGATCCAGACTGGCAGATTACAGCTTCTGATCTGTCAAACGATGCTCTTGCATTTAGCGCAAGAAAAATACTCAATCTATGCGATGTAGTCATCGACTTTTATCTCAGTCTGATTGTTTTCGAAGCATTACGGGAAAGTATGACATCATTGTATCTAATCCACCTTTATATTTCAGAGATAGATAAGAGGAAGTTGCGACTCAATGTCCTAGCCTCAGAGCCACATCTGGCCCTCTTTGCGAAGAAGATGGCTATGCCGTCTATCGAAAAATAGCTGAGCAGGCAGGGAAATCATCTCACAGAAAAAGGAAAAATCTATCTGGAAATTGGCTACAAAACAGAGGGGCATTAGGTTGCTATCTTTGCACTCCAACTGAATCCGAGTCTTGACAAGATCAATTTGGCAAAAGGATAGAATGGTGGTGATAGATAATGGATAAAATTGAGGAAATACTGAGTGGCAGGAGGAGCAGTTGTGTTACCAACTAGAAACAGTATATGGGCTTTTTTTGCTCAGGCCCTGAGATAAAGAAGGCAGTCAAACGATGTCTACGAATTAAAACGAAAGACCTCGTGACAAAGCTCTTTGAACCTAAATGTTTCAGTTTAGAAGATATTTATCAATTTTCTAAATATCAGCTTCAGTATCTAGAAACAAAGCTCTATCGAACTTTTCTACTAGGTCATTGACGATTATCCTCCAAGCCAATGACCAAGTTCCTACTTGGATAAACTCAGGTATGGAAAACCGTGGGCTTTTCGTGTTCCTAGCCATCCCAGTACCCTTTGGACTTGATTAGAAAAATTTCGACCCTCTGATTGGTCCGTCTGCAAATCTATCTGGAAAAGCAGTGGAACTTCTTTCCAGCAGATTATGATAGATGTTTCAAGCGCATAAAGTCTCTGGATAGAAGACGATATCTCTCTGACAGGTCAGGATTCAACTATTTCTGGACTTTATCTGGAGAAACGCACATATTCTACGTCAAGGGGCAGTCACTCGTGCAGAGATACTTGCTAAAATTCCAGTAAATGAGTTTTCAAAAATCAACTATGTAGGGATTAGGTCCATTTTCACAGAAGGGAGACACCTTATGATTTTTGACCATAGAAGACTATAAAGCATATGACCCGAGAGCTTGGGAAGCATATTTGCTAAAGAAGAAGAACGTCAGCAAAACAATATTGAATGATAGCTTCAGAAAAATGTTGTTTCAAAAGCGGTTATGGCAGCACAAGGCTCTATTTTAACCAACAAATATGCTGAAGGTTATCCAGGTCATCGTTATTATGGTGGGACAGATGTAGTGGATGTGATTGAAATGTTAGCGATTGAACGTGCCAAGAAAATATTTGGATGCACAAGTTTGCCAATGTCCAACCCTCACTCAGGTAGTCAAGCAAATTGTGCAGCTTATATGGTCTTGATCGAGCCAGGCGACACAGTAATGGAATGGATTTATCTGCAGGTGGACACTTTGACTCACTGGTGCTGCAGTCAGCTTCTCTGGAAAAACCTACAACTTTGTACCTTACACTGTTGATTCTGAAACTGAATTATTAGATTTTGAGGCTATTTTGGCACAAGCTAAAAGAAGTCAGACCCAAATTGATTGTTGCAGGAGCTTCAGCCTATTCACATATTATTGATTTTGCAAAATTTCGTGAAATTGCTAGATACTGTCGGAGCACAAAACTGATGGTAGATATGGCTCATATTGCTGGTTTAGTTGCTGCTGGTCCATCCGAAGCCCAGTACCTTATGCACATATTACAACAACAACGACCACTATAAAACTCTTACGCAGGTCCTCGCGGAGGTCTCATTTTGACCAAATGATGAAGAGTTAGCAAAGAAAAGATTAATTCTGCAATCTTCCCAGGAATTCAGGCGGGACCATGGAGCATGTCAGTTGCTAAGCCAAAGGCGTGCTTTTCAAAGAAGTATTAGATCCAGCTTTCAAAGTTTATGCTCAGCAGATTTTGGATAATGCCCTAAGCCAATGGTTCAAGTATTCCAGCAACATGCTAATTTCCGTGTCATTTCAGGTGGTACGGAGAATCATCTTTTCTTGGTGGATGTGACTAAGTGGTATGAAAATGGGAAAATTGCTCAAGATTTATTGGATGATGTACATATTACGCTCAACAAAACTCCATTCCCTTATGAAACTTTATCGCCATTTAAAGACAAGCGAATTCGGATCGAACTGCAGCTATTACTGCTCGTAGTTTTGGTGAAACAGAAAGTATTAAAGTAGCAGAAGCTTGATTATTAAAGACTCTAGGAAAACGCTGATAATGAAACTATTTTAGAGCAAGTTCGTGCAGAAGTCAGAGGATTGACAGATACCTTTCGCTATATGAGGTTTGACAAGTGGATATTTACATAAAAAGCGTATTATTCATCAATTTCAGTCCATCTAGATACCGATCTTCTGTTTTAGCAGATAAATATCTCAATATTACTCCCAAAATTGAGGAATATCTCCGTAAGAAGATTGAGCGATGTCTATTCGGATGAAGCTAAAACAGGTATTTTTGACCGAAGATAGTGTCTTTTTATCACATATTATAACGACCTTCTAGAAACATCCAGTGACAGTTGCCAGCTCTGGAAAGAAGAGTTTTCAGTGAGTGAAAATCAGAAAACCAACGATTGATGTTTGTTCAATTTGACAAAGAAGGCGTTGAGCATTTTGCTTTTCTGCGGATTGCTTTGAGAGAAACATCTCACTCACTTGGGTGGACAAGGGTGACAATCCTATCAAGATTACCTAGAATAATCTGCCTGGATTTGGTACAGGTGCTGATGAGGCTTTGGTTATCAATCTTCAATCTCGTAAAGTACCATTTGATTGAAAAAGCGCATTAAAGTATAATGGGACTTTTTCTCAATTATATTTTCTGATAGCTCTGTGACAAGTCAAGCTCTAAAACTTCTACCTAAAAATCTATTAAAGCCTCTAGAAAACGGCTCAAAAGTCGCAGAAAGTTTTAATCAGGATGATTTTCCACTTCAATCCAAGGTTAACTGTCTATTATCAAAAACTCTGGAAGAAAACGATGAATTGTCGCCAGAGAAAACTAGCTGATGAATTATTTGACAACAATCTGACAGCTCGCTTGACTTTTTATAGATCGGGTAAAGGAAGTTATTCCAGAAACCAGTTAAAGTCTGATGAAGTTGATAGTAGCCGTCAGAAGAAAAAGTTGAAAATCAGAAACTCTCCCTTTCAAATGGAATTGAACTTATTGTCCCCAATAATATCTATCAGGATGCAGAATCTGTAGAATTTATACAGAAACGACAATGGAACTTATTCCATTCTCATCAAAAACATCGAGGATATCCAAAATAAATAATGTTTAAATTTCTAAGAAGGCAGATTTTAGTCGCTTTCATCGTGCTCTTTGCAGGCTACTAAGATTTATCAGGTTCATCATGATGTCAAAGCAAGTCGTGAAGTATCAAACTTTAGTTAAGAGAAGTACTGGACGAGCAGGCACGGCTGCCAATGAAGAATTGGTGCACAGCCGCAGTGCTCACACGAGACCAAGGAGATTACAGATGTTATGCAGTCTGGTGAAAGTGCAACCGGTCAGACCGATGCCATCACGGACAACAAAGAAAGTATTCGCGAGTTCGGACATATCAGATAACCTAGAGAGTTAGCCAGCGAGAAAAAGGTGGATGTTTGGACGGCAGGTACAAGCCTATAATTTTCGGTCAGGCCTACATCGACTATGTCGCTAAAAACAGTGGCGAAAATACGCTGGAGCTTGCTTCAAGAGATATTCCAAAGATGTGAAGTAGCGCAAGCCTAAGGAAATGCGCAACCAGGAAAAGACCTATGTCTATCTCAGTCTACTTTCTCTCTTTCGTGTGCAGTAGTATGCATTAACGGAGGTAATTTTTACTATTCAAGAGTTGGTCCAGACTAAACATGCTTATATTATGAGGAGTTATGAATTGGTTTTAATGATACTAGCTTAAAAATTTGATGATCTAATTTTTAAGCTTTTTATTTCATCAATTTTCTTGTGCTTAATAACTAGCCGATTATAAATTGTCAGTCAAGCTATATATATAGCCATTTAAAGCAGAATATTATATAATAAGAATGTTATATATAAAAATATTGTAATTAAACGACTATCTAGGAGAATTTGCAAATGAGGAAAAGATTTAGTTTAATCCTCACCTGCGTAAGTTTTCAATAAGAAAATTAAGCATTGGCGTTTGATTCTGTGCTTTTTGTCTACTTTGCTTCTTTTAGGAACAGCAGCTTTCACAGGTTAATGCTGGTGAAACTGGTGCAGTTAGTATTCAAAACACATCTAATCAAACAAATTCAACTGTAGATCATCAGTAAGTTCTAATGAAGCTGTAACTTCAACTTCTGAACAGGCACCAAAAGCAGAAAGTGTGTAGCCCCCTGCTACGCGGAAAAATCTCAAAGCTGCTGAAAATTCTGTTCAAAAAGCCTCCTTGCAGAATCAGAAAAGTTGAGAAAACTACTGATTCCACAGAAACTAAGACTGCTGATGAGTCTCAAGCCAATGGCTGTTTTCAAAGGAAGTACGCTGCTGTAGTTGCAGCAGATTCAGTAGCGACTAAAGAATCAATCCAGCCTAGCCGTAGCACGCCGTGTGGACGCAGATGCTTCCATCAGGTGGACAAACGAATAATGGAATCGGTGACTGGTCCTGCGAGGGGCTGATGATGCAACTTCTACACCACGTGCCCCTAAGCCAAGTTTGGATGAGTCTAATGAGAAGACGGCGTCAGTTAGCTCGAACAAATTTCTTGGCTGGATTTCTCAGATAGAGCAAGTTGGGAAAACTTGGATCGAAAACGGTGTGGTCTTAAGGTAGGGACTACCTTTCAGAGCTATCGGAAGGCTGTAAGTGACGTCTGACAGTCACAGAACTTAAACCTTTTAACTCAACTGAGAATTTATAAAAGCGGGTTGAGGTACGCGTCAGAAAATACCTAGAGCTAAATGCGACGAGAATGGCTATCTCAAGTCAGCTGCAAAATATGGGAAAACTTACCTCCTTCAGTAACAGGTGCTGCTCAAAGAATCAATGGACAACTGTATCCGTGATCAGGTTTTCAATACTCCGAATCGAAAAGACTCAAGCTTGTTGTTTACCCAGAGAAATTCAACTAACTGGGGGAGTGAAAATTCAAGATCGAAAGCAACCTATCTTGGTGGCGTGTAGCACCAACTGTAGTCATGGCTGATGGTGAAGATGCAAACCCAGTGAATTTGCCATGTTTACCACAAATGGAACAGGCAACAGAATGCACCTTGGTGAATGGAAAGATAATGGTAGCTTGCCAAAAGCCTATACCGTAATCAATAAAAAGATGCTGGATGGGCGAGAATACTCCCGGTGGTCTTCTCATCTTTAAGAGATAAAAAGTGTCAGTGATTGGAGAAAAGTATCAGGTCAGATACAGTAACGAGGTGGTCTAGGGCAGTCAAGTCTTTGGTCCTAACCTGTCTCACCTACGTACAGTACCTGTAGTAATGACACGTGGAGCTTCTGAAGTCGGTTTCTATGTGGCATCATCCGTCAACAAGCAATGATGATGGGATTTTTGGTAGTAGATGGTAGTGATGCACCTGAAAGTTATGGCAAAGCTCTATACTATTTTCTGCTCGTGATTCAGTGACCAATGCAACTATCAAACAACCTTATTTAGGGACTACTGCAGCGGATATTGATGTTGAATCAGCAAATGATTGGGTAACTGATGATCGCAAAGAAATCGCGGACGAAGGTGCGACTCAATTATTGTCTGATGACCAATTAACTAACTCCAATGATCTTTGAACTTGGATAAGGCTAAGGACGGAAGCTATACGATCAAGGTTAAAGGCTAGTCCGAACGGGAATCCAAAAGCACATATTAAGGCTTGGGTTGATTTCAACCAGAATGGTATTTTTCGAAGAGAACGAAGCTAGTGATGTCAAGACCATTACTGCTGCAGGCGACCACACCCTGACTTTAAGGCTAACCTGACGATTAGTGGAGGTCAGGTTGATAAGTTGGGCATGCGTTTTCGTATTGCTACAAATGAAGGAGGATGATTGAGAAACCGACAGGAATAGCCTTTAGTGGTGAAGTAGAAGATATGCGTTTGCTACGCATTCATCCTCCAAAAGGAGAAAAGAAAACCACAGATGGCTTTACTGGCGAGACTCAAACTGCTAATCTTCACTTTACACCGAAGGGAACTGATCGTTCTGATCATACCTCTAATACAACGCATGAGCACCCAAGCTCCTCAAGTTCTGGATAATCAAGGAAAATGTTCTTCCCATCAGCCGATGGAACAAGTTATATTCGTCCTGAAGGTGTCTATGTGGTGACAACTAATGGTAATGATGTCAAAGTCTCCTTTACACCAAATACCGCTTTTTCTGGAACTGCAGAGGGAATTAACATCCGCTGGACGGATAGTAATGGAAGCTCTACTAATTGGCAATCAACTAATGCTCAAGATCCAAATAAGAATGATATTTTGAGCAATATGGATGGCCGTTATATTCCAACTGTTCGTAAGATACCTAGCTATGATTCAAATGGTCTTCAAGGACTGGAACAAAGCAAAAATCTTATTTTTCAACGATGATGATTCAAATGTGACCTGGTATTTCCAGATGCAACTCGTCCAGCAACCTTTGTGGATGCAAGCGGTCAACCAGTAACAAATAACACAGTTCCTGCTCTTTCCAATGGTCAGCAAGTCGGAACTTATGAATTAGAACCTAATACTGGGAAAAGTAATCTTCAAACCTAACAAAAACTTCTATGGGAACACCAGATCCAATTGTTGTTCAAGTTAGTGATACAGATGGAAAAAGCGCACAGTGCTCGTTACCAACCAACAGTAACAAAAAGTCACTCCAACCAGTACAAATGCTGAGTCAACAGGTCTTCAAGGACAGCCACAGAGTGGTAAACCAACCTTCACCCCAGGTGATCAGGCAGTTCCAATTGATTTGGATTCACCAATGACCTTTGAAAATGGACAAGCTACGAAGACAGTCCAAGGGTGAGGGAATACAAAATCAATTCTGATGGAACTATTACCTTCACACCCTGAGAAACAATTTGTAGGTACACCAGATCCAGTAACAGTAAAACGTGTTGATAAGAACGGTACAGAAGTAACAGCGACTTATAAACCCAACAGTAACCAAGGTAACACCGACAGGAACAGGAAACAAAACATCAGGCCTTCAAGGTCAAGTCCAAGCAGGTAAAAAGTAAAGCTCACTCCTGGACATGCGTCTGTTCCATTCCCAGCAGGTTCGACTCCATTGTTCGATAATGGTACTACTGTTAAAGAAGTACCAAATGTTGGTAAATTTGAAGTGGATACCGAGGGCAATGTAACCTTTCACACCAAACAAACAGTTCAAAGGCGAAACACCAGAACTTGAATTAACTCGTGTGGATGCCAACGGTACACCAGTTACAGTTAAGTACCAAGCAGTCATTAGAGAAGTTGTTCCAACAGGAACAGATACATCGACAACAGGTAAGCAAGGTCAAGTCCAAACAGGAACTCCAACCTTTACAGAGGGCCATTCAGCAGTACCAATGGATAATGATACTCCAGCTACTTTTGATGATGGTACAAGAAGAAAAGTAGTTCCCCAAGTAGGAACCTTTGAAGTGGCATCAGACGGCACAGTGACCTTCACCCCTGAGAAACAGTTTGTAGGTACACCTGATGCAGTCACAGTCAAACGCTACGATAAGAATGGAACCCCAGTTACAGCGAAGTACACAGTGAAGGTTGAGAAAGTTACTCCAACCAGCACAAACGCTGAGTCGACAGGTCTTCAAGGACAACCACAAAGTGGTAAACCAACCTTCACCCCAGGTGATCAGGCAGTTCCAATTGATTTGGATGCACCAATGACCTTTGAAAATGGACAAGCTACGAAGACAGTCCAAGGGTAGGGGAATACAAGATCAATTCTGATGGAACTATTACCTTCACCCTGAGAAACAATTTGTAGGCACACCAGATCCAGTAACAGTAAAACGTGTTGATAAGAACGGTACAGCAGTAACAGCAACTTATAAACCAACAGTAACTAAGGTAACGCCGACAGGAACAGGTGTGACTAGTACTGATCCACAAGGTGTTGCAGCAAACAGGCAAACCAAACTTTGAGGGTGGAGATCCTCTTGTGCCAATCGATGAAAGTATTGATCCAGTCTTTGATGATGGTACTAAAACAAAAGATTATCCCAAATCAAGGACATATACGATTTCTTCAGATGGTACAGTAACCTTCACCCCAGAGAAACAGTTCATAGGTACACCAGATCCAGTAACAGTGAAAACGTGTTGATAAGAACGGTACAGAGTAACAGCGACTTATAAACCTAACTTACAAAAAGTCACTCCAACCAGTACAAATGCAGAGTCAACAGGTCTTCAAGGACAGCCCACAAAGTGGTAAAGCCAATCTTCACCCCAGGTGATCAGGCTGTTCCAATTGATTTGGACGCACCAATGACCTTTGAAAATGGACCAGCTACGAAGACAGTCCAAGGAGTAGGGGAATACAAGATCAATTCTGAGTGGAACTATTACCTTCACCCCTGAGAGAAACAATTTGTAGGCACACCAGATCCAGTAACAGTAAAACGTGTGATAAGAACGGTACAGCAGTAACAGCAACTTATAAACCAACAGTAACTAAGGTAGCGCCGACGGGAACAGGAAACAAAAACATCAGGCCTTCAAGTCAAGTCCAAGAAGGAAAAAGTGAAAGTTTCACTCCTGGACATGTCGACTATTCCATTCCTGCAGGTTTCGAAACTCATTGTTCCGACAATGGTACTACTGTTAAAGAAGTACTAAATGTTGGTAATTTGAAGTGGATGCCGATGGCAATGTAACTCACACCAAATAAACAGTTCAAAGGCGAAACACCAGAACTTGAATTAACTCGATGTGGATGCTAACGGTGCACCAGTTACAATTGAAAGTACCAAGCAGTCGTTAGAGAGTTGTTCCAACAGGAAACAGATACATCGACAACAGGTAAGCAAGTCAAGTCCAAACAGGAACTCCAACCTTTACGAGAGGGTCATTCAGCAGTACCAATGGATAATGAGTACTCCAGCTACTTTTTGATGATGGTACAAGAAGAAAAAGTAGTTCCCCAAGTAGGAACCTTTGAAGTGGCATCAGACGGCACAGTGACCTTCACCCTGAGAAACAGTTTTGTAGGTACACCTGATGCAGTCACAGTCAAACGCTACGATAAGAATGGAACCCCAGTTACAGCGAAGTACACAGTGACAGTTGAAAAGTTACTCCGACCAGCACAAACGCTGAGTCGACGGGTCTTCAAGGACAGCCACAGAGTGGTAAACCTTCACCCCAGGTGATCAGGCTGTTCCAATTGATTTGGATTCACCAATGACCTTTGAAAATGGACAAGCTACGAAGACAGTTCAAGGAGTAGGGGAATACAAGATCGATTCTGATGGAACCATACCTTTTTACACCTGAGAAGCAATTTGTAGGCGACACCAGATCCAGTAACGGTGAAACGTGTTGATAAGAACGGTACAGAAGTAACAGCGACTTATAAACCTACGGTAAGCTAAGGTAATACCGACAGGAACTGATGTAACTTCTACAAATATTAAAGGTAAAGTTCAAACAGCTAAACCGATTTTTGAGGCTGGCAGTCCACTTGTTCCGATTGATAGTTCTGTAAGACCGGTATTTGAAGACGGCACAACGGAAAAAACCATCCCAGGTGAAGGAACATATACTGTCTAGAAGATGAGTGCGGTAACCTTTACTCCGGATGCTAATTTTGTTGGTCGAAGCTACAAGTGTAACTGTTGTTCGTAAAGATACTAATGGAACATCTGTTTCTGCAACATATACACCAACTGTTGTTGATACTTCAATTAGTCATGATCAATCATCAAGCGGTCGCAAAGGTGAAGCGCAAAATGGCAAACCAACCTTTGAAGGTTCAATTGATGAAACAGTTCCGCCGACTTTTGAAGATGGTACGACGACTAAAACTGTTCCTGGTCAAGGTACTTACACATTGCACCTGATGGAACAGTCACTTTTACACCAGATACTAACTTTGTTGGTACTGCTACAGGTGTCATTATTAAACGTTTAGATATCTACGGCAATGAAGTTAAAGCGACTTATACACCGACTGTTCTTGGTGAAACAACGACAGAAAATGTTATCTCACAAGGAGCAAGAGGTGAGCAACAAAGTGGTAAGCCAGTGTTTAATGGTGATGTAGACACTTCAGTGATTCCAACATTTGATGACGGTACAACTAGAAAAATAGTGGATGGAGAAGGGAAATATACAATTGCGATAGATGGCACTGTAACTTTACTCCAGAAGCTCATTTTTAGTTGAGAAGCTAGTGAGCGTAACTGTAATCTGCAGAATCGTAACGGCAATACCATTTCTGCGACTTATAAACCGAAAGTTGTAGATAGACTTGCGCCAGTTGTTCCTGGTGTTCCAGTTGAGCCAGCAACACCAAGCAAGCCTAAAACAGACAAAATCACTTGATTATAATGAATCAATCAAGCCAAGAATTTCGGATAAGACCAGAGAACATAAAGAAGAAATTTCGTATTTATCAATCCAAAAGATAAAAACGCATAGCTTCCAAATACAGGAAGCAAAAATAATGATTTAGTAGGGAGGACAACTCCTTTGCAACCCTTGAAGCTTACCTTTATTTATCTTTAGTTAAGAAAGATAAAAAGAAGAATAGAAAATTTTGCTTTTCTCACAAAAGAGTGTGTATACACTCTTTTTGTATTTCTAAACTTTATTTTTGTATCCATGTATAGATGATATAATTTACTGCAGTATTATAGATAGAAAGAGTATGTATGGAAAAAGAAATACTATATTTTAATAACCATGTTTCTAGTATCATAGTAGGATTTGATACAGTATATCTAAAAATGAAACACACCTGAATAGTGAAAAATATACTCAATCTACTATTCCGACTTTATTTTTTCATGGTTATGGTTCAAGTGCTAGAGCAGAAAAGCATATGACTGAAGCAGCTCGAAAAGCAGGAGTAACAAAAACAATTATTCAAGCCACAGTTAATAGGAATGGGCAGGTAGATTTGATTGGAAAAATCCCTAAAAATGCTATAAATCCAATTATAAAAGTACAATATGAAGACAATCGTAATCCAGACTATCAGCAAGATGCAGAATATGCTAAAAGGTAGTAACAAAACTCCAGCAAATGTATGGTTTTCAAAAAATGAATATGGTAGGCCACTCTATGGGAATATGTCAATTCTTTTTATCTATTAGAGTACGGAAAAGATGATACCCTGCCTCAAATTCAGAAGCAAGTTCATATCGCAAATCATGTAAATGGGATTGAAGGAATGGATATGCCTGATGGGATGACAATAATGAATCTTGAAACCGGTCAACCAAATAAAAATGAGCCAATCATATACAAAAATTACTAGGCTTGCGTGAAATATTTCCACAAAATCAAGTAGATGTTTTAAATATATATGGAGATTACAAAAATCAGTCAGACGGCAGCGTTCTAAATAGCTCTTCCAAGGCCTTGAAGTATGTACTGTTTGAAAATGCCAAATCATACCAAGAAAAGCAATTTACAGGAAAATTGGCTAAACATAAGCTTGTTACACGAAAATCCTGAAGTTGATAAAGCATTGATAAATTTTCTTTGGGCAAAATAAAAAGCAAAAATCGATTCACATCCTTTATAAGAAAAGCTTTAGCTTTATGTACTATTTTTATATGACTGTTCTCTGGAGAATTTTATGGTAAAACTTAATGCAAGAAAGCAATATTGACGATGGTTTATAATTTAAACTACTTGTTCATATTGTTTAATAGATTTTGCAATACAAGCGTTTAAAAGGGGATTGAGTAATCTTATATTCAACCAGAATACGTTTTGGGGTATTTGCTAGATGATGAGTCAAAATCACAAACTTTAGAATCTATTGGGTTTATCATAAAATATCGATACTAAGTCTATCAAAATAATGGCAACAGGCATTTTTAGCTTATTTGGTAATTAAATCTTTCGATATTTTTATTTATAGCTTGATGTATAAAAGTTGAATAGAGTATTTGTAGATTTATTTGCTATACTAACAAAAACTCAGAAATTAGTAATTTCGAGTTTTTAGTAAATCATTTTTATTCCCACTCAACAGTTGCAGGTGGTTTACTAGTGATATCGTAGACAATGCGATTAACACGATCAACTTCATTAACGATACGGACAGAGATTTTTGTAAGACCTCCCAAGGAATTTTGGCAAAGTCAGCTGTCCTACCATCAATGGAAGTACTAGCACGTATAGCGATTGTATAATCATAAGTTCGGCCATCTCCCATAACTCCGACCGAGCGAACGCCAGTGTTTACGGTAAAATATTGCCATATATCTCGATCAAGTCCGGCTTTAGCAATTTCCTCACGAAGGATGGCGTCTGATTCACGAACTGTTTCTAATTTTTCCTCTGTGATTTCGCCCATGACGCGGATGGCAAGTCCTGGACCAGGAAATGGTTGTCGCCATACAATATGGTCTGGCATGCCAAGCTCAGTACCTAAAGCACGAACTTCATCTTTATAGAGGTGTTGAGTGGTTCAATTAGCTCAAAATTGCATATCCTCAGGTAGACCACCGACATTGTGGTGAGATTTGATTGTTTGAGCTGTATCAGTTCCGGACTCGATAACATCAGTATAAAGTGTTCCTTGTGCTAGGAATTTAACATCTTTAAGCTTACTTGCTTCATCGTCAAATACATAAACAAACTCATTCCCAATAATTTTACGTTTTTGCTCGGGATCTGATACTCCAGCAAGTTTATCAAAGAAAACGCTTGGCTGCATCTGCCTTGACGATATTGAGCCAAACTTGCCACCTAGCATATCCATTACTTGATCGGCTTCTCCCTTACGTAAAAAGCCCGTGGTCAACAAAAATACAGATCAATTGATCGCCAATCGCTTTTTGTAAAAGAAACCCACAACAGAAGAATCCACACCTCCAGATGAGCCTAGAAGAACTCGCTGTCTCCAACTGTTTCTTGATTTTTCTTGATTTGCATGTCAATAAAGTTGTCCATTGACCAATCGCCTTTTTGCACCACAGATATTTAGAGCAAAATTGCGTAAAATTTCATACCAAAACTCAGAATGACGTACTTCAGGATGGAATTGGATACCATAAATTCTTTTTCGGAATGTTTAATCGCAACAAAGGACAGTCAGCAGAAGTGCCGGTGCAGATAAAGTCTGCAGGGATTTCAGTTACTGCATCTCCATGACTCATCAGAACAAGCTGTTTTCTCAGGTGTACCCTCAAGAGGAGACGAAGTGCGATTCAATGTTGATTGGCCATACTCACGGTTTCCTGCATCACCAGCTGGTGCAACTTTTCCTCCCAATTTATGGGTCAACAACTGCATACCGTAGCAAATTCCCAAAATAGGAATACCTAGCTCCAAAAATACTCGGGATCAATATCAAAAGAACCTTCTTCATAAACGAATTTGGACCACCTGATAGAATAATTCCAATAGGATTTATCTCACGAACTTCTGAGGCAGTGATTTTTGTTGCTTTTTAATTCTGAATAAACACCAATTTCACGAATTCGACGAGATAAGCTGATTATACTGGCTACCATAATCTAATACGATAATTTTTCGACATCTTGCAATTCAGATTTAGTCATCTTGTCCCTTCCCAAAAAGAATATATTTTTACTTATTTTAACATAAATGAATGGCTTTTTCCATCGCTATGAAGTAAATGTTGACTTTTAATTAGATTGATAATACAATTATCTTAAAAAGGAAATCAAAAAGGGAGGACTATGCCCCTGCTTATGACAAATCCACGATCAATTAGAAATTGATGATGAAGTTTGGCAAATCGGACAGCGCTACCAAGCGAACGTGCTTTAGCTGAAACGTTTAAAGTTAGTCGTATGACACTTCGACAAGCTATTACTCTTCTGGTAGAAGAAGGAGTATTGAGCGACGCGTTGAAGCGGTACATTTGTAGCAAGCACACGTGTTCCAGAGAAGATGAGAGGTACTACCAGTTTTACTGAGATTATGAAATCTCAGCACACCATCCAGTCAGCTTATTTCTTACCGTGAGAACTCTTCCAAGTAAACACAAGAAGTGGAAAATTAGGAATCGATAAAAACGGAAAAATATTATCCGAATGGAACGGGTTCGCTATGCTGATAAGTTGCCGGTTGTTTTACGAGGTTGCGTCTATCCCAGAGAAATTCATCAAGAATTTTTAATAAAGAAGAAGTGACTAGCCATTTCTTCCAAACTTTGCAAAGACATGGTTATAAGATTGGAAAAATCGCAACAGACTATTTATGCTCGATTAGCTAAAGAAAAATTACACATTATCTCGAAAATCCCTCGTGGACATGCGATTTTAGGCCTAACGCAGATTTCCTATTTCGAAGATGGTACTACTTTCGAGATATGTAAAAAGCCAGTATGTCGGAGAACGTTTTGAATTTTATCTCGAAAAACAATTGATTGATTACATAATTTATTTTTATGCAAAACACACCTTGTTAATGTGGTGTTTTTATATACATTAAAAAGATAAAATAGGGGATGATTAAGCATCATTTCTAGATAATCTATACGATTTTTATTGGCCAAAGTAGAGTTTAGTAAGCTGGTATAATAATGTCTATGAAATCAGAAAAACGAATCGAATGAATCTCTATTTGAGTTTATGCTGCGCTTCTGACAGACAAGCAAATGAATTATATTGAGCTTTACTATGCAGAGTGATTATAGTCTAGCTAGAAATTGCTGAGGAGTTTGGTGTCGAGTCGTCGGGCAGGTGTACGATAATATTAAACGAACAGAGAAAAATTTTTAGAAGACTATGAAATGAAGCTCCATATGTATTCTGGACTATGTTGTAGAAGTCATCCTTGAAGAGATTTTGAAGACTTATTCCGATGATGCTTTCTTCAAGAAAAATTTCTGTCTTATCCAGTATTGATAATAGAGACTAGAAGATTCTGACACTCGAAACTGATGGAAGCTATTGTTTCCAGCTAATATTTAAGAAAATAGGAGAAAAGTTATATGGCATTTGAAAGTTTAACGGAACGTTTGCCAGAACGTCTTTAAAAATTTTGCTGCAGAAAAGGAAAAATCGAGAGTGATGTCCAGGAAGCAACCAAAGAGATTCGTCTGGCCCTAGAAGCCGACGTTGCCCTGCCAGTTGTCAAAGACTTTATCAAAGAAAAGTTCGTGAGCGTGCCGCTTGGTCACGAGGTTATCGATACCCTCAATCCAGCGCAACAGATTATCAAGATTGTTGACGAAGAGCTGACAACTATTTTGGGTTCTGCATGCTGAGATTATCAAGTCACCAAAAATTCCGACTATTATCATGATGTGTTTGGTCTGCAAGGGCTGGTAAAACCACCTTTGCACGAAAGCTTGCTAATACAGCAGAAAGAAAGAAAATGCTCGTCCGCTCATGATTGCGGCGGATATTTACAGTCCGGCAGCTATTGATCAGCTAAAAACACTTGGACAGCAAACTCGATGTACCTGTTTTTGCTCTGGGGACCGGAAGTTCCAGCTGTTGAGATTGTCCGTCAAGGTTTGGAGCAAGCCAAGGCTAACCAGCTGACTATGTCCTGATTGATACAGCTGGACGTCTTCGAGATTCGACAAACTCATGCAGGAGCTGTCTGATGTCAAAGCGCTGGCTAATCCGAATGAAATCCTCGGTTGTCGATGCCAGATTGGTCAGGAAGCGGCTAACGTCGCTCGCGAATTTAACAGCCAACTGGAAGTGACCGGGGTTATCCTGACTCAAGATTGATGGTGATACTCGTGGTGGTGCAGCCTTATCTGTCCGATCAGATTACTGGTGAGCCTATTAAATTTACCGGGTACTGGTGAAAAGATTACTGATATCGAAACCTTCCACCCAGACCGCATGTCCAGCCGAATTTTTGGGCATGGGGGACATGCTGACTCTGATTGAGCCTCTCAAGAATACGATGAGAAAAATCGGCTTGAAATGGCTGAAAAGATGCGAGAGAACACCTTTGATTTCAATGATTTCGATTGATCGAATTAGACCAAGTGCAGGCATGGGACCAATGGAAGATTTGATCAAAAATGCTTCCAGGTATGGCTAGTAACCCTGCAGCTTAAAAACTTTAAGGTCGATGAGAGAAATCGCCCGCAAACGTGCCATTATGTCTTCAATGACGCCCTGAAGAACGTGAAAATCCGATTTATTGACACCGAGCCGTCGTCGTCGAATTGCTAATGGTTCGGGGAATAGCTTTGTAGATGTGAATAAATTTATCAAAGATTTCAATCAATCAAAACAATTGATGCAGGGTGTTCTATCAGGCGATAGAGCAAGATGATGAAGCAGATGGGACTCAATCCAAACAATATGCCTAAAAACATGCAGGAGGTGGAACAAGGCCTGATAGGCAGCCCTTCAAGATGATGATGGTCAAGGCGGCATGCCCGATATGTCAGCTTTGGGAGGAGCTGGTATAGCCAGATATGAGTCAAATGTTTGGTAGTGGCCTCAAAGGTAAAATTGGAGGAATTTGCTATGAAGCAATCCATGAAGCATGGCAAATATAAAATGAAAAAGCTAAGACGGAAATAAGAGAAAATAACAGACTAAGGGAATTTCATTTTATTTTTAAATCTCTCTTAGTCTTTTGCTTTTCATTTACTAATTTAGGGTCATTGCTTTTTGTTACATAAATTTATTTCTGTAAATAATAGAAAGATAATAAAACAATAAAATGACAGACATTCTTCATAGGTATTACGGTGAACTCGATCTGATAAAATGAAAAATGGAATGAAGACTATGAAAGCATTTTTGATTAAGCCAAGAACGATCAAGCATATAAAAGATGCCGTTTGGCAAAGAGCACCCAAAAAGAAGGCTACTTTACAGTCTTTTTGGAAAAAGACCAAGATAACAAGAATATCCCTTATAGTAATGAATAGTGATGAGGACTTGGGCGACGAACTGATTATTGTTGTGATAGACAGCTGTCAATGCGTTTTTATTTATTATTCTCAAAAGAGTTGGCTATCAGTAAAAACATTCTCTCTAAAAAGGATTGTCAAAGGAAAGATGGCCATGCGATTTTATCCACCCTGAGTGCACAAATTTAAATAAAACAGCTCAGAAAACACAAAAATGGCAACTGGATTATTTCCAAAAAGTCGAGTTAAAAGAATAAGTTTAGGTAAAACAAGACAGAATTGAGAAACTAAACTCTGTCTTGTTTTTATATTATCTGTTTAAAACTAAAAATTTTACGTACAATTGACTAAACTAGAGCTAAACCATTGATACAACTGAATTAGAAGCATAAAGTACATTCTTTAAAAATGTACTTTATTTTTATTTTGTACATTATTCTGGAGTGGTATTTTGTATATTTTATAGTTCATCATATAATCAAATTTAAGAAATTGATTTGTACATTTTTACTCAAGTAACAGCAGAAGAAGTGAGTGGTTCAATTGTACATTTTTGAAGCTTATTTAAGTTCCAATTGAACGCAAGATATAGATTTTTATTTTGTTGATGGTATAATAAATAATACAGTGATGTCATGTTATGAGGTATGAAATGAGTAACTTAAATAATAAAATACTTTCTTTGATTGAAAATGAAGCGAGAGAGGAAGCTACTGGGATTATAAAGAAAAGTATCATTCTAACAATGCGAAATTTATTCATGATATTATTTGTTTAGCTAATAATCTTGACAATAAAGACGCATATTTGATTTTTGGTGTTTCAGACAATGGAGAAGTAAAAGGTATATCGAGGGATGAGAATAGAAGAATCAGGCAGATATTGTTGATATGCTTAGAAACCAAAAGTTTGCAGGTAGAGTTCCTCCATTAGTTAAACTAGAAACTATATTATATTCTGATAAAAGAAATTGATGTTTAGTAATTTTTAACTCAAATCAAGTTCATTATCTTGAAGAAACAATTTACTCGCGATAAATCAAAGATTTTACCAGGGGTTATATATACGAGACGACAAGATAGCAATACACCAATAGATGGTATAGCTTCTATCTATGAAATTGAACATCTGTGGCGAAGACTGTTTTGGATTAGACCTTTTGCCTTTTGAAAAATTAAAAATTTTATAAAGGATAAATCTTTATGGGATTCGAATGGAAGATATTATAAGCTGTACCCTGAATTTACATTTGTAGAGATTAATGATTCTGAAAGATCGAAGAAGGGATGTTTCTGTGCTTATACACAAAATGAATCAAAGCCATTATTTTAAAGAATATCAATTTAGATACTCAGCAAACTATATTATACGAGAGCGAAATGGTTGTTATGGATTCAGGAAGATATATAACTTCCACTCCAAAGATAGAAGTCTTGAATTTAGATAATGAGCAACACATAAAAACCAAATTTTTATCATATAACTATTATACTCGTGATTCTAGTGAATGGGATATACATAAATTTTTATTTGATTCAGATAGTCATGAGGCTGCGATATCAAACAGAAGATTTTTAGAGGTGATTTTAATTTTTGATAATGAGGATGAAAAAGAGGAATTTAATAAATACTTAATAGAAAACCTATCTCCTCTGGATATAGAATTTATTCAAGAGCTGAAAAATTATAAATGATGATGACCGAATAAATGAGATTACCAAACATGAGGAATTGAAGTATCTAAATTTTAACAGAAAGTTACAGAATATCGCGTGTAATTTAGATGTAAAGAATTAAAAATAGGAGAGACAATGGCTGATAAATTTGAACAGTTTTTACTGATACACTAAACGAAATTCTCTTTAGAACATGTCAAAGAATTAAAAAGCCAATCTGAAATTGATGAATTTTTCCGAAAAATATGAGAAGGCAGATTTTTCGGAATTATCTATAGAGATGATTAACGATACTTCAAACCAATTAGTAGCCAATGCTAAGAGTGTAATGTACGAAAAATACACTATTGTTCAGATGTGAGGAAGCTGAAATAGTCGCAAGAATAAATCAAGAATGGTTCAAAGCCTTCGCGGCCCTCAGAGACAATGTATATGATGGTTTTTGAAGCTGTAAAAAGATTATTCTGATTATGTAAATAAAATTGATAACAAGGAGAGAGAAGAAATCTATTCATAAATACACTGCCTTAAAATACATACATGGAAGAGGTCTACAACAATTTTTAGAGATAATCACTTTAATGAAAAATGGATTCGCTGATGGTGCGTATTCTGAGGTGGCGTTCACTCTACGAATTAAATATTATTGCATCATTTATTTCAAAATATGGAGAGGAAGTTGCTGAAGCTTTATATTTCATCACATAATACAGAAGATCGTTATGAATGGGCAAGAGCTTGCGGTGAATTTAGTCCTAAAGAGATATATAAGTTTTGATGATATCAGAAAAAAGCGAATTTTCCATCAGAATTATGGCAACAACCATACCAACTCGCTAATGAAGTGACGCATGCATCCTCCCAAGGCACATTTAATAGAATAGGTGTAATAGATGGAAGAAAAATAAGTATAGGACATACTGATTATGGATTAACAATACCCTGGTGAACACTCTGCCATCACAATAGCGCAACTTACGTGGTTTGCTTTTGACAGTTTACCCATCTGGTGATTCTGTAGTAGCTGCTGACATGATAAATAAGTGGGTAGATGTGGTAAGAGAGCAATATTTTTAAAACACATGACTATATTTTTCCTAATGAACCTAAATTATGGGATAATGAAATAAATTAAAGTCTAAGATGGATATAAGGGCTTAAATTATTTGAATTGAAAAATTATATAGATGACAGGTCTACAATGAGATCTGTATTTTTGTGAATTTAAAGCCAGTTAAAAACTCATTGTAGTTACTCATAGTCCGTTGTTTTATATGCATATAGGCGAGTACAATTGTAAAAAGAGGGAAAATGATTTTAAAAAGACTTTGGGGATGTGATTAGAACTCTTAGAAATGATAAAGGGTTAAGTCAGGAAAAATTTTGCATTAAAAATTAAAAATAGATATTGTGATTTGAAAAATAGTATATATTGTGTTAACAAGGTGGAGAATATAGCAGTTTTAGTGGTATAATTAGATTAAGTTTATTAATAGAAGGAAGAATTAGATGGTTAAGTTAGATACTGGTAATTCAGAAGAAAAATCAGAAAAACGAAGCACAGATTCGCATTGATAATTTATTGCAACCTCTTAATAATTTACAAACAGGTCTCTTCACCCTGAGTTAATTGAATCATGTTCTTTGCTCCAAAACACGGTAAATAACTCAAACATGGCTTCTATAGTTGCATCAGCATCTTCAATTTTTAGCTCATCAGTTAGCAGAAGCGGTGAAAGTATCCCTACCCAAGTGAACATTAATGCAAGTTATAATAATATGCTTTCAAGTCTACATATAGAGGTAGTTCAAAATATTGCTAATTCGGTTAATAAAATAATTGATGGACTTCAGTTTGACTATTCAAAGTTAGCTTTTAGATTTAGGAGAAATTTTAAAAATATTCCTAGTCCGTATTCTGAAAAATGAAATCAGTGAAATAATATCTAATGTTAAGAGACTAGCCGAGCAAGGGTGGGTTATCTATTATGATTTTGGAGATATCTATAGCGAATAAATATTGATAACATTGAAGAATTGGAAGATGAGTGGTTAACTCAATTGAAAAATAGATCTTTCTAGTGAAGATATTTATAGTGAACTAAAAGAGTCACTTTGTTATCCAGGAAACATTGATAGAGTCAATGTCGAAAGTTATAAAAGTAAAAATTACTATGCTGCATACACACTTGCTACCTTGGCAATAGATGGAGTACTAAATAGGATTGCAGAACAAGTAACTAATAAGGATAGGATACCTGTGGGTTATCCGTCTGTTGAAGTTCTAGAAAAGCAGTTTGTAGATAAAACTTTTAGTGATGTTGGGCTGATTCATTGGCTATTTAACTTTTTCAAAGATACTAATAGATTTACTATAGAAGAACCAAATCGCCATATGATAGGGGCATGGACGTTGGGAAGGAACAATTTCTGAAAAAGATTTTTCTTAAGTTATTTAATGTAATGTTGTGCTTGTTGGCAAATTTTTGAACTATGGCAGTATCATTTGGTAGAAGTACAGTGAAGTTTTTGAAAAGAAAGCGAGGGAGAAGTGAGTAATAAAGGAATAGGAGTACGAGAGATTCCAGCAGCGGTTGTATTAAACAAATTTGTTGGGAATGAAGAAGACTCTAACTATGAAGTGTTTTTACTAGAGTATCTTAACCAATCTAAATATTCCAAAATAAATCTAAGCATGAACGGTATCTTGCACCTAAAAAGCGAAAGTAATGGAGAATGTGATGCAATATCATTAAAGCTATAATATAGATTTTTAAACTCCTTGCCTCTTCATCATATCTTAGAGGCCAACGCTTAACAAGTATGAGCATAACAAAAAGCTACAACAGGAGTAACTTTTTATGGAGCACCAAGAACTGTTGGTGGTAAATATATAGTAACCTGGCTTCATAAATTATTTAGAATGCATACTCTAGAAGAATTACATAGAATACGTAGTAATGAAAGTGTAATTAGACCTGGAACTGATGAGTATGATGTTCTTAAAAGCTCTGCAAAACTATGGAAACAAAGAAAAAAACCTCTTATTGTTTTTCCGTATAGTCATATTATAAATTCTGAAGTAGAATTTAGCATAGTGACCAAGGACATTGGAAAGGAAATTGATGAAAAACTTTCACGAGCTCTCTAAGTATAGAGTAAAAGTTTGTGGCGAGTGCGAAACCCATATATTAACTGAATATGAGAAACATTTTTATTGTACTCGTTCTCCACGACTGGATTTGAATTATTGGAAAGTCTTTGCTACATCGGAATTGCCAACATATCAAAAACTTTTTGGACTATGCTAACCCATTTGCTCATATTGAGATAATAGATTAATAGGAATATTGAAACATAACTATTTGGAGTTGGCGTAGTAAGGGAATACTACATCAAGACCTACTGATTACTTTTTCCTGATGAATCCAATTAGTTGA